>Ga0172368_10006746_pt1 | contig 12265 bp, 11 predicted proteins | sample Lak11m_FD_114540 | JGI IMG/M metagenome (GOLD analysis project Ga0172368, IMG submission 114540) | Freshwater microbial communities from Kabuno Bay, South-Kivu, Congo - kab_022012_11m | ecosystem: Environmental > Aquatic > Freshwater > Lake | place: Democratic Republic of the Congo: South-Kivu...
ATCAAGCTTATCGCCCCAAACTTTGACATGGGTGCCGTCAGGGTTTTTCAGATAGCACCTGTCGGGTAACACCGTACCTGAAGAATCGGTTCCCGTATGCGCAAGCACAACATCAACTACAATCTCGATATCTATGCCTTTTCCCCTGGCCTTTTCAATAAGATATTCCAAATCTTCATCATTTCCATAACGAGAGTCAAAATACCAACCTGCGGGTTCATAGGGCGAAAGATCTCCTGACATAGCCTGCATGCTTCCAACAGGTAAAATAGCATCATATCCTGCATACCTATCCAAGTTATCAGCAAGCCATCTAAATTTATTCTGCTCTCCTTTAGGCACCTCTGCATCTAAATTCACTTGCTTAACCCTTTTTATCACTTCCCCTGCAGGTATGTTTTGCTGCGCTTCTATTATTTCGATTTTTTCCAACTCATCTTGAATCTTACCTTCGACTCTTTCCATAAGCACATTTACATGGGCGTACTTATTTCTTGAAAGCTCCAGGATTTCATTTAAATATTCAATGAACCTCCCTGGCGAACCTATCATCGTAATATCCCCGCCTATATCAGAGGCGTCTTCCGGAATCTGATCGATATATCCAAGAACATGCCTTAACAAATCGTACCGCCACGGATATCCTTTCTGAAGTTCCAACCTTAAAGCTTCTTCTGATCTAACAGCGCTGGCTGCCTGCTTTAGCCTCTGGATATCTGTTCCTGCTGTTTCATTAAGTTTATCTATAAATACGGTTGCGAGCATGACGAGATGTTCTTTATCATCTTCTAATTTTGGCTTTAAACTAATCGCATAAGTTGAGATATCTGTTCCCATTTCAAAATACTTAGCTTTTTCCGATTCTACCATTTCACTAGACTTCGCCCTAATAAAGCCGGCATAACTCATTAGCGCCATATATAACTGGTATTTATCCGCAACCTTGATTTCAGTTAAATTATCTATTAGCCATTTACTGAATTTTACAGGGTCTCCCATAATATCTTTTAATTCAACCAACGATCCTTCTGGTACGGCATTCAGCAAATCTATGCGTAACTTTTCTATTGCCCGGCCACGGCTTTGAGAATCCCCGGCAAAACCATAATGCAATACCTCTTCTTCTTTTGTCAGGTTTGAAGCAATATCCCATAACGATAATTGCGCAGGTTGCTGTTGTCCATCAGCTAACTTTATTGCTTCCTCTGCCCTGATAAGAGCTACTTGTTTTATAGCAGTTTTAAATCTCTGTTCATTCGAGTCAGCTATAACACCGGCTGGATTTAACGACATGTAAATATTCCCATAGCTTATATAAATAACCCGCGTAGACGGGTCCAGGCGAATTTCAATAGGAGCTTTAAGTTGTTTTTTAAAACTGGCATTGAATGATTTTTCTATTATTTCGCCTAAATCAAGCCTTTGCCTCAGGCCATCAGCTATTGTTTGGAGAGCCATTGAAGCTGTGATTCTGTATGTAGCTTCAGAGTCAAAGTTTTCTTTCCCAAACCCCATAGGGATTCTAAGATTTTTGGTGTCTGTAGATGAACTGGATGTGTTTTTATTATAAAGAGGCTCTGCACAACCAAGACTGGTTACAAAGAATACCTGAGCCACAATAAAGGCTATTGTTTTTATGAATATTCGTTTTTTACCGGTTTTTGGGATTAGCATAGTTTTTTAATAAAAAATATCCAGGGCATGTCTCTGTATACATGACGGGTCTGCCATGGGAGGGGGCCCGATCTAATAAGAGGCAATGCCCTAGATAATATATAGCTTGTATATAATAATAAGAAAGCCAGGTATTGTTGTTATATATTACCTGGCTATTTTTATTCTTTGATATTGAATTTCCCATGGCTAATATGCTCATATTTAAATAATTTGTGCTTAATAATATTACAAATGATTTACAAAGTATATAATAAGTATATACGACATATTAGATTTTGTCAATATATTCATTAATAAAAATTTTCGATAGAGACTTTTTGTGATTATAGGGGGGTTCTTCGCTTAACTATGAGGCTCCTACTAGTTATCTCATTATGCTCGCTCAAGATAAAAATTTACAAAGTAAATTTTGGCGTTCCACGGGGATTTGAATCCCGAACAGAAAACGTTATTTGACTTGTAGTCCGCAAATTTTATCAGCTAAAGCTTTATCTAATTTCTCGAGTTTCTTCAAAACCTCTTCTTTTTTTGACATAGAATCTGCGTCATTTAGAGGAAAATATACATTATACAGGCCAACATAGGCATATGCATTATTTGGGTTGATTGATATGGCTTTGTTGAAATTTTCTATAGCGGTTTCAGCGTTGCCTTTTTGAGCATAAACATTGCCTAACCCGATATAAGCTTGTGCAGTATTCGGGTTGATCGATATGGCTTTGTTGAAATTCTCCAGAGCGGTTTCAGCGTTGCCTTTTCGAGCATAAACATTGCCTAACCCGACATAAGCCTGTGCATTATTTGGGTCAATCGATATGGCTTTGTTGAAATTTTCTATAGCGGTTTCAGCGTTGTCTTTTCTAGAATAAACATTACCTAACCCGACATAAGCTTGTGCATTATTTGGGTCAATCGATATGGCTTTGTTGAAATCCTTCAGAGCGGTTTCTGGATTGTTTTCGGCTAATTTTTTATAACCAGAGTTTAATAAATCGCTCGTGGTGTCAGTGGTGTCAGTGGTGTCATTTGAAGCACAAATAGCCACATTTGAAAAAATAAACATGCTAATCAGTGCTGATAATAAGATTCTAAGTTTCATACACACCTCCTTCTTGTAATTTATATATATTTTATCACAATGATTTATCTTGTCACTATAAATAATAAAATTATTTTGATGCTAAACTTAAGTAAATTTTCGCCTTTAAAAATAAATAATCTAACCGAACTCGCATGGTTAGGTTTTATTACGAGTCAACAGGTGTTTTTTAATTAAGAGATCAATATTCTGCTGCGAAATGAATACCAAATTCTTTTGAATTATTTTTAGGCTCAATCCAAGTTGACCCCCCTGGATCTTTTGTCAATTTTGAATCTTTTATATTCCAATACACGAAAAATGGTTCTATTATAAAATCTACAGTTTCGCCTTTTTTCTTAAACATTATAGAGCTTCTAACGCCATAACCTTTATCCTGATCATTCTCAATGTCATAATACCCTGGGATAGAACCAAGATGGGTTTCAACGTTTCCATCCCAGAATTTATCATATTCTAATCTTAGTTTTATATTCCATCCATTTTCAAACGCAGTAGTCACGTCCATTCCTATCGGGCTATACATGTAACTAATCTCTCTATCATAGCCATAAGCTCCTGTTGTGCTTATACTGCCGCCCATATTGTCATCCAGATGCCTATAGCCTATCCCAACATAAGGAGTTAGTGCGAGTGTTTCCGACATATTCAGATCATAACCTGCCAAACCCCTGATTTCTAACATGCTGTCATCTATATTTTTTATATCCCCGGAAGATCCTGAATGATAATCCACTTGCCCAAGACTAGCTCTTGCTTCGATACTTAACATATAATTATAGTTACGATAAGCAAGTGCGCCTGTCAGGCCATACATAAAACCTTCCTGCCTCATTAACCCAGGTTCTGTATAGGTAATATGCGATGTTTCAAATCCTATCTCTACTCCTAAATCTCTACCAAATATCTGCGGCATTTCTGGTTCTGCAAAAGAACAGGCTTCACCCGGCAAGGCAATTAATATTATAAGAAATATTATTTTTTTCATATACACCACCTCATTAATGTGTATTAAGAAGTATACCACATGTTTTTAAAGCATCAAGATGGGGAGAATGTATGGGTTAACAATTAGAATAGAAAAGTGACATTATTGATTTATGAGTTGGCGTCCCCACGCGAATGTGTTTAATTTAGATCAAGAGGAAATTTTAAAATTTATTAGCCTTCTTCTAATAACCTCTTGGGACACAACAAAATCTTTTGCCAATAATTCGATAGTTCTATCCAGAATAACACTCTCATTCTTTATACCAAGAGCTTTGATTTGTTTTATACGATATTTCGATCTCCTGTCTAAATGACGCGTTGGCACCAGAACTAACCCGGCAAATTCATATGCCTGCCATTCAAATAATGAATATTCTTTTTCAGGAAATTGCTCTATAAATTTTTTCCAACCCTCTATACTTTTAAAAAAATTCTCTTCGTACAAATCTTTATGTAAAATAAAATGACCTATTTCATGTGCTAGCGTAAATCGATATCTCCCTGGCCTGCTTTGATATACACTTTCATCTATAGAGATGCTTGTACGATCTGAAGAGAGAAATCCGTCTATATCAAATGCCTTGTGTAGCCCTGGTATAGGTATTATATCTAATCCTAATTTAAACTCCACTATCTCTTCTATTGGGATAGGGTATATCTCTTTACTATAATTCTTCTGAAGAAAGCCATTTGCTATAGTTTCTATATTGTCATGATCTTTGAAGGGAACCTTTATAAAAGCGGCCATTAGGATTCCTTTATCAATTTTATCAATTTATCTAACTTATCCTTGGAGAGCTTTTTTCTTCTGATCGTACGAAATAAAACAGGCATCCTAGACACAATATCTTTTTCTACCAGTTCTTTTGGCAACCTCCCGGTTTCAGCTGCTGCAAGATCAAAAAACAGATACCAATCATCGGTCCCTTCTTCTAACTTAAGAAGCTTTGCGTATTTTTTCAAAAGTTCTTCTGATTTAGGTGGTTGCGATAACCCTCTTTCCATCTTGCTCATATTGCCTGCATCTAAATTATGTTTTTCGCAGAATTGACGCAGTGTTAAGCTAATCCCTATTCGTTTTTCTTTAAAAAACCCTCCAAAAGTTTTCTTGGTCTCCATATTATCCACCCCCTTTCTCCTATTTTAATTATAGCATGTTGTATAAAAAATACAACAAAATAATTACTTTTTAGTTATAATGTTATGAAAATTTGTCCAACAATACTCAAGAATCTTTATAGAGATTACTTCGGCGCTTTGCGCCTCGCAATGGACTGGAGTTACGTTTATTTCGCTTAATTTGTATGATCCATGCCTTTGGCAGCCATTCTTTTTTGCCGTCAAACATGATCAGAATAGCTTTTGGGGTTTCCTTGATAAGAATTACGTCTATCCAGAAGTAATTGTGAGGATTGAGCCATGAATAAAAAAATGGCGCCGGGATGTGGCGCCAGAATTGATGGCGTCCCCACCCCGATGTGTTCAATTCTGGTAAATTATCCCTTCTCTGGTTTAGCATTATTTATAGTTTGCTTATTCTGTCTTCATAACCTGAGGCTGTTTCTTTAACGGGATTCATTATAGATTTATATGTCTTTTCTACGGATAGATTGCCGGCATCATCAAGTACCTTAATGCTCCTGTTTAATAAAATGTATAGTATCATTAAAATTAAAGCGAGCGATGGATAGCTTGCCCAGATTACAAGCCTTGCCAAAATTATGTTAAGTCCAAACATACCTGCCATCGTAGCGGGAGCAAGAAAAACCGCAACAACAAAAACTATAAGGCTTGGCAACATCAAAAATCCTTCAATAATACCCTGCGGTGTTAATGAAAATAAAGAAAAACTATTAAGTCTAATTCTGACGAAATGTCTTTCCCAATCTAATAGGCCGTTTGTTTTTAAAAGTTTATCGACAAGTCTCTCTGTCCGCATGATCCACCGGGACAAAGTAGCAACATGCAGGGTATGACTATATAGACGATGGCCCCAATATGCGAGTATAACTAACGGTAAAAATATAACACCTATTCTAAATTCTTCTTTGAAACATAGCGACAAAGCAGCTAATAATCCAGAACTAAGCCAAAAAGATGTCTTTTCGTGCCTAGCCTCGGCTACTCGTATTTCCGAGCGCATAGCATCGTAATCTCGCATCAATATATCGACTATTCTATAAATACGACTTTCGTCAGTCATAGGCATCTCTATTTAAATCCTGTTATTACCAACTGCAAGGTTAGTGTCAATTTTGGTAAATCAATTCTTCTGTAGTTTTGCACTGTTCATCTTCTTTTATCATATCAGATAATGGTTTTGTGTAAAGTAATATTTTGGCCTGTTTTACCTTTGGATATACAATAACGCTTTTAACAAACTTTCTTACAAAGTCCTTCCTCTTTTCCGGCACCCCATGCTCAAATATATCCTTAAAATCGTTCAAATATGAAAGCATTTTATCAGCAATGGCATTGGCGCTTCCGCCTTTGGCTTTTTCTATGGTTTTATTCTTTTCCCTGTATAGCTGTTCTCTTTGAAACGCATACTTATTAATAATATTTATAGCGTTGCCCAGCTCAAGACCTTTTTCAATAGCTGTTTTCCAGTTTTCTATCTTTAAGGACAATTCCTTGATCTCCTTATCTATTTCACAAAGCCTTGAGCCGGATTTCTTTTCAGCTATCTGGAGTATATCCAGTAGTTCTTTTTTCAGCTCATTCCGCCACGCAGGATTATCTATCTTTCTCTGGATATGGCTTATTATAAAATCTTCTAAGTGTTTGGCATTTGTTTCTAATCTGGAACAGGTGTCACTGCCATATAGATTATAACCGCCACATCTGTATACCCTGGTTATGCTGTCTTTATTCTTGCGCCTGCCGCCATGGAAATTATGGCCGCATTCCCCGCATTTAATAATGCCTGATAAAAGATACTCACTGCCTGGCCTAGTACCACTGACTGCAAATCTGCCGCCTGCAAATGCCTGTCTAGTTCTTAGCTTTACCAGCTCCCATAACTCTATTGGGATTATAGGCTCGTGAGCGTTTTTCACCATAACCCATTCTGCTTGAGGATTATATTTATGTTTTCCATGCCTTTTATGACCGTTTTCACGGTTATATACAAGAGTCCCTATATAAACTTCGTTATGGAGAATCCTCCAGATCGAAGACTTTGACCAGAGCCTTCCTCTTGCCGGCATAAACTGGCTTTGGTTATTTAGATATGTAACAATAGAATGAACTGATAAGCCTTGTTTTGCGAACATTATAAATATGGTTTTTACTGCCTTGGCCTGATCTTTGTTTATAATAAGTTTTATCTTTTGGTCCTTTATATTCTTCTGCTTGCCCTCTCTTAAAACCTCTATAACTTTGCCATCTTCTATAATAGCCCTGTCATATCCATAAGGCGGCCTGCCGCCCATCCAGAATCCTTTATTTACATGGTACATCATTCCTCTTACTGTCTGGCGCCTGACATTCTTTAGATATTCCGATGCCTCTGCGCTCTTTACGAAGTTCGATATTGATGTGCCTATATTGTCTTCCTTAAATCCTTCTGAGATAAAAACAACCTTTCTGCCTGCCCTTTCAACCTCTACTTCCCAATACACTGCGTCTTTAGGATTCTCAAATCTGCCCCATCTGGAAATATCATATACAAACACGTACTCAAAATCCTCGTTTGATTTACAGAATTCTATCATCCTACGGAATTCCGGCCTGCCTTCTACATTCTCCCCGCACGCCTCTTCCGCAAAGATCTCAATTACCCTTACAGAGTGCTGTCTCGCAAACTCCAGAACCTTCTCCTTCTGCTGTTCCAGAGAAGTTTCCTGCAGATCTGTAGATTTTCTTAAATAGGCAATTGCCCGCTTCATAAGCTTGTCATTGCAACTCCCGATTTATCGGGGCGAAGCAATCTCTTCTTGTTTGGCATTAACCTTCTCTTCCTCAAAATACTTGCTGAACATGCACTCAAGAATAAACTGATTAATCCCATGTTTTAATGTTTCATTATCACTAGCTTGCTTAATCTTCTTACCCATAAAGTACTCCTTATCTTTGCTTATGCTTTGGCACATGCTAATATTCCAGGCAAAAAAATATTCTCCTTTGTGCCATTTATTATCTTGCTTGTTATCATCTGCTTTGGCATATGCTAATTTTATGAACAAAAAAATATCCTTAAATAATCCCTGCGTTTTTAAGGACAATTAAATAGGCATTCGAAATATTTGTCTTCTCCTTCAGCCACCTATTGAGCGTTGATTCAGGAACCCCCAGCTTCTTGGCCAGCTCATACTGTCTAAGGTTATGCTTCCTCATATACTCTTCTATTTTCGCTAAAACCTGTCTCTCTGTCATTGATTGAATTATAGCATATGCTTTGGCATATGTCAAGAAGAAATTTTACTTTGTCATTCAATTTTTAAATCTTTTTGTAACAAAGACAACGAGTCTAACTCAAACAAAAAAATCTCTGCACCTATTGTATTTTCAAAATATTTCCTAACCCATCTCTTTTTCGATTCTTCTAATCCTAAAGCAGTAGCAACAAGGGTTTTCCCTTTCATTAAGGCTATATTCAATCGTTCAATATTTGTTTCATCGAAACTAAAACCAAGAAAATATATCCTCTGTGCCGCAGCTATCAAGTTATATGCTTGCCGAAATTCTTCACTTCTCTCAACATCTCGTTCGCCACTAATTAGTTTAATATTTGATTTTGCCTTTTGGACACGCTGAATAAGATTTTCTCCTGCTGAATATGGTGTGCCGTTCCTCCCTTGCCATGGTAAAAAATCAAGTTGTCCGTAAAGGTGCGTTATGGGTATATTTTTTAATTTTTTTGCACATTCATCTGGAGGCTTGTCGAAACGACTTCGAATAGCTTCAAAAAAGAATTGCTCGAGAGAACGATCATAATTAAATGTGATAAATGAAATACTATTTTTATCAAAATCCTCGAAAGAACATTTTAACCTGTCATATAAATACATATACCAATTATTCTTGGATTCTCTAAGTTTCTCATCATTTTCATACTGAATTAAATATGCCGCTATCGCCATTTTCCCGATGTCCATAAAATCTGGACGATGTTCTAAGAAAAAATCTATTGAGTATACGCTACTACGTGAAAATTCGTCAACGAATTTATTAATAGCTCTTTCATACCATCCTGGTTCTTCATATGAAGGCGTTAGGGCATCTACAAGAATATGGCTCATGCCTTTATTACGAATTGCATCGCGCAACTCTATACTAGTAAGGTATCCAAATGGTCTGCTTGCGCCGGCACCAAGAATGAATAAAGTTTTGGTTTTGATCATTATTTATGGGTCTATATATAAACTGGCAAACGCCTCTTAAGCTTTCTTTTTAAAACGTAGTTTTCTGAATCTCAAAATAGACAATAAAGCATGTTCTGTGATCTTCATGCATGCCTCTACTTCTTGTTTTAATTCTGAAGAGCCGTGAGCCACTTCTTGTAATCTGGTGTATGCTTCAAAACATTTTTTTGTAGCCATATCTATCATCTTTTTTGAAGCATCTACTTTTTTGGATGAATCTGATATAAGAAACTCTATCCTATCTTTCAAGGTTGCTTTTTCTTTGAACCCATTAACTTTGTTATTTTCTATTGTTTTATTAGAGGCTAATTTGCTTATTATCTTACTCAAGATTTCTCTCATAGAATGACTTGCTGTCATTAAGTTGACCTCTGTGGCTGAATAGAAACTTTCCCATGCTCCTTTTCTAAGAACAGCCAAATCGCCTATCCCTCTAAATTCATGCGAAAATTCTGCAAGATACCCATCTAACTCCGCTAATTCATCTTCATTTAAATCGTAGTCTTTTTTATTTTGCAGATAAGAAGGGGAAAGAAATAACGTGCTTGCTGTAGATGTAGTAATTCCTATTGTTAAACCATAAGAAGATATTTCATTTAAGTTTTTCGGAGAGTAGGCTGGAATAGTGGCATTAGCTCCAATTATCCAAGCTTCTGCACTAGGATCCTGCCATGCCTTTTCATCGCTTTTTAACCAGCCTATAGTTTCTAGACCTTTGTCTGCTACTCTTCTTATTTTTATACCTTCTTTTTGCAGGTTATGCCCATATTCTCCAGCTAGTAGGTACTTCTGCTCTAGTTCTTTTAATTCATCATTATTCTTATTCATATTCATATTCGCTTTTTTCGCAACTAATTTAAATTATAAAAACGAAGCTTGCCATTTTTACTCTATCAATCAACTACATCGGTATAAAGACTAGAGCAGGTTTAACTTAAGTGTTATAAAAAAACATTTAATGCATCCACTAATTTATAGATTTTTGTAGAAGGATCGTTTTTTGCAGGATTAACAATTTTGTAAGTTGATAGGAGCTTCTGAGCATTTCTTCTCGCATCTTTTTGCAAATCTTTGAGTTCTTCATACATACTGTTGCTGTTTTTTTGATACTTATGTTTCAACTGTTTATTTAATTTCTCTACATATTGAGCCCGTGATAAACGCGTATCGCAATAAGAAAAATGCAACAGGTACCATAATTCAAAAGCTTGATTAGAATAGGCCACTCTAATCTTATTATTTTCTGCTAATGTACATGCCCTGTTAAACTGATCATCTGAAAAATCATCTTTATCAAATACACACCATACTTGATTATAGGGATATTGATCTAATATGGCTTTTTCGGCTAAACTTATTGTTTCTTCTACTAAAGAAACACAATTGTATCCCGTGCCTTTTATCTGCAAATCTAGTTTGCCTCGTTTTATAGGAAATTTATCAAAATAATTTGGTTCGCTTTTTTCGCCTTCACAAACAATCAAAATCCTATTCCTTACTTCGAAAACGCCGGATCTTCTTTTGAGACTATTATTATCTGTTTGCCATGCTTTATTTTTTATCATCGGAATCTGACAGTGGTCTAAAATCTCCAATGTATGGCGTCGCACCATATTTCCCCAGTATATAATCTTTCTCGAACGATGCATCTTTTCTAACTTTATAATCGGATAGAGGGTACAAATTGGTGGCTCCGTATTTATCTTTCTCAGTAAACCATACTTGATCTCTTCTTAGAAAATCCCTGTGAAGAAGAGTTGTACCATGCGATGCAAAAATTAATTGGGAATTTTTAAAATTAGCGTCACTTGAATTAAATAGTTTTATTATAAATTGAACAAGCAGCGGATGTAATTTAGAATCAAGTTCATCGATTGCTAAAATATAACCATTGTTTAAACTTTCTAAAATTGGTCCAGCAAGTCCAAAAAACTTTTTAGTCCCATCCGATTCTTCATTCTCTAAATCAAATTTTTCTAACGATAGAAATTTGTTATCTTTATCATATTTTTTATGGGCGGTTGAAATTTTGAAATCAATTACGGAATCTCCTGGCTTCATCCTGTTTCTCATGTGTTCAGGGAGACTTCCTATGTCAATTTTACTTTCTTCTATATCTAAAGCTTCGATTCCTAAATCAGCTGCCTTTAAAAAATTTAAAACTCCTTCTTTGAAATTCGGATCCCTGAGTCCTTCTATCGTAATATATCCGTAAGGTATGCTCCCTAAGGCCGAAATAACCCGAAATTTTCTGAACCATCTTAAAATGGTAGTAGCAATAGCTCCATTAAATTGTGCTACAACTGATAAAAACAAAGCATTTTCTCTTGTTTTTTCAGTTAACCCATTGCCCTCTTTAAAATGAGTCCCAATTTTATAATTTTTCCCTTCCCGAGTAAAAAGTTTTGTTTCTTTTCCCTTTGGAACATAAAAAAGCCATTCTCGTTGTACGATATTTTTGTCAACCTGAAAACCATATCTATACCTCGTTCCATTTTGTATAAAGATGGTTTCAAAAAAACATGGCTCAACCTCAGTTTGGCTGCTTAGCTTAAAATTTGAAACTTTAATTTTCTCCGTAGCTTGACTTTCCTTTGACGAATATAATACAAAACTCCTAAAAAAATTCATGGCTTTGAATAAATTACTTTTACCACTAGCATTAGCTCCATACACCACGGCAGATTTTAGCAGTCTAAGCTTGCTATCGACTGAAAAAACATTAAAATCTTCAAGCTCGTTTTTAGTAGAAGCTATCATACTAAAAGTAACTATATCCTTAAAAGACAAAAAATTACCAACTTTAAATTGAATTAACATGTAATATCCTTTTTATATTTTGGTTGATTAAACAAATAAATATGTGAATTTTTCTCATTTTTTTAATATATTTTATTAAAATACATGTCTAACTGCGTGCTTTAAGTATATATAATAACTCTAAAAAAGTCAAGCTTTTTGTGAAAATTTCGCAAGAAATCTTTATATTTTAAAAAATAATGCCTTCACTGTGACCCTACCCCTTACACTGTACAGCTTGTAAGTTGAATTTCCGGTGAATTTTCTTGTTGTTTTTGTTCTCTCCAAGCCTTTCTGAATTCTTCCGGCGTTAAGCCGTTTAATGATCCGTGAG
>Ga0172368_10006747_pt1 | contig 12264 bp, 6 predicted proteins | sample Lak11m_FD_114540 | JGI IMG/M metagenome (GOLD analysis project Ga0172368, IMG submission 114540) | Freshwater microbial communities from Kabuno Bay, South-Kivu, Congo - kab_022012_11m | ecosystem: Environmental > Aquatic > Freshwater > Lake | place: Democratic Republic of the Congo: South-Kivu...
CAGGAATTTCAGTTTGGCATGAACTGGTCCGAATATTCGCGCTTCGTGGGCGATATCTTCGGCGCTCCCCTGGCCGTGGAAGCCCTGGCGGCATTCTTCATCGAATCGACCTTCCTGGGCGTATGGGTTTTCGGCTGGGATAAAATCTCCAAAAAAGCCCACCTGGCCGCTATCTGGCTGGTCGCATTTGCCTCCAACCTGTCCGCGTTCTGGATCCTGGTGGCAAACTCTTTCATGCAGCACCCGGTAGGCTATCGCATCGCGGAGAACGGCCGGGCCGAAATGACCGACTTCTTTGCGCTGATTCTCAACCCCAACGTCTGGCTGCAATTCCCCCATGTTGTCCTGGGCGGGCTGACCACTGGTGCATTTTTCATGGTTGGCGTCAGCGCTTTTCACATCCTGCGCAAGAAAGCCGTCAGTCTGGATGAATATTGGCTGTCGATGCGCCTGGCCCTGGGGGTCGGCGCGATTGCCGTGCTGGCTACCATGCTCTTCGGCCATGCTCAGGGGCAGCGCATCGCCGATACCCAGCCGATGAAACTGGCCTCGGCGGAAGGTCTCTGGCATTCAGAAGATCCGGCTGGGCTGTCGATGTTTCAAATCGGGGATGAAACCAACCGCAAATCGGTGATCAATTTCCGCATTCCTTCACTGCTCAGCCTGCTTTCCTACAACTCCACCAACGGGAAGGTGCTGGGCCTCAATGATTTGCAAGCCCAGTATGAACAACAATATGGCCCCGGCAACTACATCCCCCCAGCGATCTGGCTGACCTATTGGAGTTTCCGGGCCATGGTTGGCGCAGGTGTGTTGATGTTCTTCATGGCCGTCATGGGATGGGTTTTGAGCGCTCGCAAAAACGCCGATACCTTCAAGCCCCGCTGGCTGCTGACAGCCATGGTCCCAGCACTTCTGCTGCCATATCTGGCCAATTCCACAGGGTGGATGCTGACCGAAATGGGCCGCCAGCCCTGGATCGTGCAGGGCTTGATGACCGTCGATCAGGCGATTTCCCCCAACGTTACTGCCGCCATGTTGTGGATCAGCCTCATCGGCTTTACGCTGATCTATGCCGGGTTGATAGCAGCGGATGTCTACCTGCTCCAGAAGTACGCCCGCCTGGATATGTCCGGAACGGGCAAACTCGTCCCCTGGACAGGCCGCTCCCCCGCCGAAGCGCCGCTCAAAGACACAATTTAGGAGGACCCCCATGGATCTGCAAATCCTTTGGTTTATTTTGATCGCCGTTTTGTTCACTGGTTTCCTGTTTCTGGAAGGTTTTGACTATGGCGTGGGCATCCTGCTGCCATTTGTGGCCAAAACCGACCGCGAGCGCCGGTCGGTGATCAACACGATTGGCCCGGTGTGGGATGGCAATGAGGTCTGGCTGTTGACAGCCGGCGGCGCGATGTTTGCCGCATTTCCGAATTGGTACGCGACACTTTTCAGCGGGTTCTACCTCGCTCTGTTTGTCATCCTGGCAGCGCTGATCATGCGCGGGGTCGCCTTCGAATTTCGCAGCAAACTGCCGTCCCCCCGCTGGCGAGCTTTCTGGGATCATGCAATTTTTGCGGGCAGCCTGCTCCCGGCTCTGCTGTGGGGTGTGGCCTTCGCCAATATCCTGAAAGGCCTGGCCATCGACGCCAGTATGACCTACACCGGCACTTTTTTTGACCTACTCAACCCTTATGCCCTGGTGGGTGGCCTGGTCACACTGGGCCTGTTTACCTTGCACGGCGCGCTCTTCCTCGAACTCAAAACCGGCGAAAAAGTGCAACAAAACGTGCGGAAAATGGTAAAGCGCTTATGGCTTCCGGTTACCCTCATCGCGGTTCTCTTCATCATTTTTAGCCTGTTCCAGACCGATCTCATTTCCCGCTTCAACGCGGTCAATATCATCGGCTTGATCCTGGCCGTGGCCGGCTTGCTGGCGGCTGGCTGGTTCGTCTTCAAAGCCCGTTTCGGGCGCGCCTTTGTCAGTACCGGCTTGACCATCCTGGGGGTGGTCTGCCTGATCTTCGCGACCCTTTTCCCGCGTGTCATGCCCTCCACCCTCGGTCACGATCTGACCATTTACAATGCATCCTCCAGCCCCTATACGCTGCAGGTCATGACGGTCATCGCGCTGACCCTGGTCCCCGTCGTCCTGGCTTACCAGGCCTGGACCTACTGGGTCTTCCGCAACCGAATCACCAAAAACGCCCATCTGGAATATTAATAATAAAGGCGCAAGGTCGGATTATCTCAAAAAGTAGGCGTGTGGTGTGTACATTTGGCGCTTCGCGCCAAATGTACACACCACACCCCCTTTTATTGAGATGATACGCAAGATCTTTCAGTCTGCAGCGCGAGTACAGAGGTCGGCTGAGAGATCTTGTCCACTTTGCAAGGGGTGCCCCCTTCCCGCACACGGCACTCGCAGGAATTGTGGATATAATTATCGACACATAGGAGACACTTCCATGTTTTCAAGGAAAACACATGTCCCCTCTTCGGCTGTCTCGCAAATCGTCAAAACGACAAATTCAACAACCTGTCGATAACGAACAAAAGCCACCGTACAGTGTTCAGATACTTGCCCCCCGAAAAATGTGGGTGGCGGCCGGCGTGCTCGTGATAGGCTTGATTTTCACATTGCTTTTTTCCTTTTATATAAAATCTGAAATTGATACCGCAGCTGTCAAGGAATTTAATTTTGTCTGCAACGAAATTCAGTTAAATATCACTGACCGTCTGAACGCAAATGCGATGCTGCTTTACAGTGGAACTGCCTTCTTTTATGCGTCGCAAGAGGTATCCCGTGATGAATGGCGCGCATATATCACAAACCTGCGCATCGAACAGCAAATGCCAGGCACGCAGGGTGTCGGGTTCTCACGAATGATTCACCCGGAGCAGCTCGAACAACACATTCAACAAATTCGCGCCGAGGGCTTTTCCGAGTACACGGTTCAGCCGGATGGGCCGCGGGATATTTATTCCTCGATTATCTTCATAGAACCCTTTTCTGGCAGGAATTTGCGCGCTTTTGGATTCGACATGTTTTCAGAACCTGTGCGGCGGGCTGCGATGGAAAGGGCGCGCGATGAGAACCAGGCGGCGCTTTCTGGTAAAGTGATCCTGGTCCAGGAAACCGATTCAGACATCCAGCCAGGCACCCTGATGTACGTGCCAGTTTACCGGCATGGCATGCCAACCCAAACGGTAGATGAACGCCGCGCCGCCCTGCTGGGCTGGGTCTACAGCCCTTACCGCATGAAAGACTTAATGCAGGGCATCCTCGGGAATTATCGCCTGAAGAATGCCGACCGCCATGTTGCCCTTCAAATTTATGATGGGAACACCACATCGACAGATATGCTCTTGTTTGATAGTGAAGCAGGATATCAGGATACAGGAAACCTGGCAAAAGGGATGTCAAAAATTATCCAGGTGACCTATTTTGGCCGCCCCTGGACATTAAAATTTTCCCTGGTGGGTGACCCATTCGGCCTCGCCGATTACAGCAGTTTTTGGCTGGCCCTGGCCAGCAGCACCAGCATCAGCTTACTGCTGGCCGGATTGGTGGCCTCGATGCTGCGGACTGCCCAATATCTTCAATCGATTAAACAGCTCGCGGAATCCGATGAGTTGACGTCTGTTTATAATCGCAGAAAAATATTAGCCCTGGCAGAAGGAGAATTTATCCGGTCTAAACGCACAAACCATCCCATGGCGATCCTGATGATCGACTTAAATTTCTTTAAAAGCATCAACGACAACTATGGTCACGCCGCGGGCGACCGGGCGCTGCGGGTGACCTCCAGCGCGCTTTCTGAAACCTTGCGGAAAAATATCGACCAGATTGGCCGCTATGGCGGCGACGAGTTCATCATCATCCTGGCTGAAACCGTCATCGACCAGGTGCAGCCGATCATTACGCGGTTGCGCAACAACGTAGCTCAAAAAACAGCGGGGTTGATCCCTGGCATGGGGCACATCACATTGAGCATCGGTGCATCGGTTTTGGATGGGACGACTGAAACCCTGGCCCAGATGTTGGATCAGGCTGACCACAGAATGTACGTCAACAAAAATGCCTTAAAAAACATCTTACCCCGCTAAACTCACGCATTTACCGTCCGTTCACCCCACCCACCACCCCTCACATCCCACCTTCATACGGACATTTACAGATGGATAAAAAACATATCATCATCATTGGGGCTGGCATCGCCGGTCTCGCGGCTGGCTGCTACGCTCAGATGAACGGGTACCAATCGCACATTTTTGAGTTACACAATCTTCCAGGCGGCCTTTGCACAGCCTGGGAACGCAAAAACTACACCTTTGACGGCTGTATCCATTATCTTTTCGGCTCTGGCCCTGGCCAGCCGTTCTTCGAGATGTGGGAGCAGCTTGACGCAGTTCAACAGCGCCCGATGATCACACATGATGAATACCAGCGCATCACCGATGAGCGCCAAACTCTGACCGTGTATTCCGATCCAGACCGCCTGGAAGAGCACATGTGCCGTCTGTCTCCAGCGGACAGCGCTCTGATCCGCGCTTTCACCCAGGGCGTCCGCCAGTTCTGCAAATTTGACTTATCTGTGATGTACCGCAAACCCAAACCGTTGATGGGGCTGCTCGACTGGCGCGATCTCGGCGCTAAAATGACACCCTTCATCCAGCCCATGGCCAAATGGTCTGCGGTATCCTCCGGCGAGTTCGCGCGCAGGTTCAAAGATCCCTTCCTGCGCAGAGCGGTCGCGCAAATGTTCTCCTGGGAAGAAGCGCCGGTGATGATGGGCATGATGCTGCTGGCCTACATGCACACCGGCAACGCTGGTTTTCCGAGCGGCGGGTCGCTGGCCTTTGCGCAAGCCATCGAACAACGCTACCTCGCCTTGGGCGGCCAGATTAGCTATCAGGCCCAGGTAGAAAAAATTCTGACCGAAAACAGGCGGGCTGTGGGTGTCCGGTTGTATAACGACCAGGTGCACCGCGCCGATTATGTCATTTCGGCTGCGGATGGACACAACACCATCTTCGACATGCTGGGGGGCCAGTTTGCGGATCACAGGCTGCGCCGCATGTACGATGGTCATCTGCCCACCCACCAGATGATGCAGATCTCCCTGGGTGTCAACCGCGACCTGTCGGCTGAACCGCACTGGGTCACCCACCTGCTGCCGCGCTCCATCCTGCTGGCCGGTGAAGAGCGCGCTGAAATTGGAGTCAAGAATTATTGCTTTGATCCATCGCTAGCGCCGGCCGGCAAATCCGTGGTTGAGATGATCGTGCGCACCAATTACGCCTACTGGCAGCACATATACGGACACCGCCTGTACGACACCGAACAGCGCCAGGTGTCAGACATCATCATCAGCAACCTGGAAACCTGGTATCCGGGTATTCACAGCGATATCGAAGTCGCCGATGAAGCCACCCCGCTCAGTTACGAACGCTACACCGGCAATTGGATGGGCGCAACATGCGGCTGGCTGCTTTCGAAGGACACCGTCCCGCTGATGATCTCAGGCGTCTCAAAGACCTTGCCGGGATTGCGCAACTTTTGGATGGCGGGCCAATGGGTCGAGCCGGGCGGCACGGTCACACTGGCCGCGGCATCTGGCAAGAATGCCATCCAGCTGATATGCGCCCAGGATGGCAAACCTTTCTCGGCATCCAAACCATCACCTGGCACTCAGCCCGTCACAACTCCTCCGCCCCGTAAAGCGTGATGAATCATATTAAAAAGCAGGGCTGCGTGTGAATCTGGCGCGTTGTGCCAGATTCACACGCAGCTTACCCCTTTTTGATTGGGACGATACAGCGCGATTATATTTTCGAGCGGCACATCCTCTTGAAAAACATGCGCTGGCGATAAAATATACCCGCCATTGGCACCCAGAATTTTGATCAGACGCTCCACTTCAGCGCCAACTTCTTCGGGCGTTCCAAAGGGCAGCAACTGCTGGGTATCCACGCCTCCATAAAAAGTCAGGCGGTCGCCAAACTCACGCTTCAGCCGTTCAGGTTCCATTTCAAACGCGCGGGGTTGCAGCGGGTTGAGGATATCGACCCCAGCCTTGATCAGCGCGGGGATCAAAGGCCGGACAGCGCCGCAGGTGTGGTGAAAAAACGCAGCGTCCGTAAAGCGGTGAATGTTCGCGATTCTTCTGGCCAGAAATGGCTGGATCAAGCGATCAAACATACGCACCGACATGAATGGGCCGGTTTGCATGCCAAAATCATCGCCTGAGGTGGTGAAATGCAGATAGCGCCCGATTGCGCCGTAGTAAATCTCGTCGACCTGCTGTTGGTACGCCAGGATGATCTCAAAAAAACGCATCACGAACTCAGGGTCGCCCGCCAACCGGTACAGAAAATCATCAAACCCGCACATCCAGCAGCCCAGTTCAAAGACGCCAAAATACGGGTGGCGGCCGCACACCACATACGGGGTTTCCTCGTACAGATAGCGGGCGCGCTCGCGCAGAGAGGCGATCAAACCGGGATCGATCCGGCGCGGGTCTGGCCATGGGTATTTTTCCAGGTCATCCACCGACGCGCCTGCCAGCGGTCTTCCGGCCGCCTGCCACTGCCCCGCGTTGAACTGGTGGGTGATCCCCCATGTGTCAATATATTCAGTTGCAGAAAGCTTTCTTTCCAGATGATTGGGCGGGCTTAAAATCCCGCCCACATCCCGAATATCGATATCCAGGGCGCGCAAGACCGCCTCATCCAATACATGCGCCTGACCCACGCTTGGCAGGCCCAAACAACCGGCCAGCCGCCGTGGACCGCCCTCCATTACCGTCATGTCGGTCGCCCCCAGATCCATCGGAGGCCGGTCCACGGGCTGGTGCGCCATTGTTAACCGAAAGCGCTCCCGGTAAGATAACTCCATCTTCATGCCAGCTAATCTTCAAAGAGCAAGGTGATGATTTGCCAGGGCCGGAAGGCCAGGCGGACACGCCCATTTACAACCGCACACTCCCGTAAGCGGTCCTCAGCAATCGTCGTTTCCCAGGCCCGCGCGCCAGCAGGAACCCCGCACACCTCAGCTTCCACCGCCTGGCCAGCGCTCTCATAGAGACGCAATACCTGCCCGCTGCCCTTGTAAGCCCACTTGACGCAGGCCGGAACCACGCTGGGCGCTCCGTCAATCTCAAACCGCACACCAGGTGTGCTGGCCGCACCATCCTTCACCTGTCTGGCAAGCAGCGGCTGGTTGTATCCCGCCGCGTGACGCACGACATTCGCCGCGCGCCAATCGCCTGGGTGGGCCAACAGGCTGTAATTGATGTCATGCTGGCCCACATCTGAGATCGCGTCCGGGTCATAACCGCTGCGCACCAGGGTCAGGCGAAGGCGCGCCCCCAGCGCATCGTATCCATACTTGCTGTCGTTGAGCAGCGCAATGCCATATTCCGGCCCGCCCACATCCGCCCAGCGCAGCGCGGGAACCTCCAGCCCGTCGCCAGGCCGCTGGACAGCCGCGAAAGGCGTTTCATACCAGGCCTGCGTTTCCAGCAAATGCGCGGTGAAGGCTGCTTTCAAATTGGGTACGCCAGCTTCCGGGCTGCCCAATTCCTGCCAATCCAGCGTGGTGCGGAAGTCCACCCTGGACAGGTCGCGGTAGAAGATAATCGACTGTTTGATCTTTGACGACCGAACCTGATGCGTCACCTCAAAGACCAGGCGCGCCGGGCCCGATTCAACCAGGCTGGTTTGCGCGCCACGCAGCAAGCTGTGGGTGGTGTGCACCTCGTCCAGGTGCCAGGCCGACATCGGGTGCGGGTGTTCATCTTCCAGCTGCAGCACATTCAAGGCCAGGTCTGGGCGGGCGCTGTCGGCATAATCCGATCCACGCCGCATGCCATAACCGACCAATTCGCGCCCAACCCGTTTATCAAAGAAGGAAACCAGAATGCCCGAATCGCGCCGCAGATACACCCGGAAAAACGGCGTCTCGATCTGGTAATAAGACGGTTCCTCTCGCGTGTCATACAGGAACTGTGTCTGGCGACTGTCGGTCGGCGCAAAGGACAATGCTGCCGACAGCACCCCGTCATCAGGCCCCGCATCTTCCACAATCTGATAGCAGGCCGTCCCATAAGCCGGCGCGCGCGCCACAAATCCCAAGCCGTCCGGCGTATACTGACCTGGGTACATCCGCCCCTGGCTGTCACGCAGCCTCACCGCTCCGCTGCCCGCCAAACCGGCCACACAAACCCAATCTTCGCGTTCCCAACCCAACGGGTTTGTCACCGCGATTTGCCCGGCCGGAAGTCCAGCATGCAAGACGTTGAGCGCATTTTGGGTTACACCCTCAGCGGCGGTGCGCACCTCTTCAAAATCCGTAGCGCACTTCTCATACGTCTCATGGATGCCGGAGCCATCCAAAATGTCATGAAACTGGTTGAACAGCACCGTCCGCCAGGCTTCCTGCAAAGACTGCGCAGAAACCCCGGCCAAAACAGCCAAAGTATCGGCCGTGCACAGCAAATTTTCGCCCTGGCGGTTGTAGCGCTTAATGTCGCCGTGGGTGGTGTAGCAGCCCTCAAAAATCGTACTGGATTCTCCGCGCTGCACCGGCAAAGCCGCACCCGATTCAAGCAGACGCTGGGTGTAAGCCGCCAGTGTGCTGCAGCCAGAAGCGGGCAGCAGCGGCCGTTTTTGGAAGCGCCGCAGCGCGTCCAAATTCTGGCGCGCCGGACCGCCGCCGTGGTCGCCAATCCCATGGAAATGCAGGCTCTCAGCCTGGCCGTTTTTCAACGAACGCATGGCCGTGTCCACCAGGTCGCGGGCGCGGATGTCGCCGTTGTAGCTCGGCGTAGAAATGGCCAGCAGGCGCGTGCCATCTTGCCCCTCCCACCAATAAGCCGGCCACAGGTTGGCCTGGCCTGGGTTAGCTCGGTGATGGTAATAACGCTGCGCCCCGGCTGAAGCAGCCATCTGCGGCAGGTTGCCGGCATGCCCAAATGTATCCGGCGCCAGGAAGCTGGAAGGCTGCATGCCGAGCAGGTCGCGCGAGAAATGCACGCTTTCCAGCAAATGGCGCGCCATGGCCTCGCCCGATGCCATATTGGTGTCGCCCTCGACCCAGGTCAGGGTGGCCGGCTCCCAGCGCCCCTCGCGGATGCGCTGAACCACCCGGTCAAACAGATCAGGCGCTTGCTGGCGGATGTTTTCATAGGTGGCAGGCTGGCTGTGGGTGAAGGTCAATTCAGGGTAGTCATCCATCAACGCCAGGATATTCTTGAAATCGCGGTAGATCACGTTGTGCGTGTCGGTCCAGGTCCACAGCCAGTTCATGTCAATATGGCTGTGCCCAATCACATGCACGCGGTGCGCGCCAGACTTGCCGCTCAGTCCGGCCAGTTCACGTTCGATGGCAGCCAGCACGCCCTCATTAAATTCAACCAGGTTCTCCGGAACCATCGCCGCCGCGCGCTGCACGGTTTCCTGCTCAGCTTCGGAGGTGGCTAATGCGTGGGCCCAGTTCAGCTCAGCCCAGGCCACATCCAGCAGCTCAAAGCGCGCCCTCAGGCTGGGCGTGGTGAAATGCACCGAAAACCACGCGGTCGTTTGATTGTTGGGGATATGCACTGTCAGGCGCAGTTCGCCATTGTTGCCTTCTTTAAGTTGCGGGATCACGGTTACCAGGGCCGGGCCAGCCGCCACCGGAACACCGCCCTCCGAAAAGACCGGCTCTTCATCCCAATACAGGTCTGCCGGGTACAAACTGGTGATCCTGGCTTCCAGCGGGTCGCCCGTGATATGCACCCCCGCCACATCCGCTGGAACATCCAGCCTGGCGGCCAGGGTTATATCCTGCCCAGGCAAAAACGTGAGACCAATAAAATTGCCACTCCCGGACTGGTCAAGCACGTCGGGCCCCGGCCCGGCAATCTTGCTCCACCGGATCGACGGCCAGGCGGTCGCCATCAAATCAGCCGCCTGACGCAGGCGGAAAAGGGTTTGCTCCAAACCGGTCGTGTGCATAGGCCTCCTGTTTTTCACTGAAAGGGATATGCATGATGATAGCACAAACTCACCCTCCGGTTATGCGCGGCTGAAAAATGTAATGGATTGCCATTCCAAAACGCACTTTTTTCGATTTACCCGGACAAATCTGGTGATTTCGGGATACAATACAAATTAATCCAATTTTAACGAAAGAGTAGTGCAGGTGCTTCCATGAACTTTATCAAAATCCCGAACAGTGACATGAGCGCTTCTGAAATTTCGCTGGGGTGCATGCGCATCTCGGACATGGACAATCCAGCGATCGATACGCTCGTCCGCACCGCGCTGGATGAAGGCATCAACTTCTTTGACCACGCCGATATATATGGCGGTGGCAAGTCTGAGGAGAAATTCTCGGAGGCGCTCGGCATGAACCAGGCCTTGCGCGAAAAAATGCTCCTCCAGACCAAGTGCGGGATCCGCAAAGGCTGCTTTGATTTCTCGAAAGAGCACATCCTCAACTCGGTGGACGGGAGCCTGAAACGGCTGCGCACCGAATATATCGATGTGCTGCTGCTCCATCGCCCGGATGCACTGGTGGAGCCTGAGGAAGTCGCCGAAGCCTTCAGCATACTTGAGACCAGCGGAAAGGTTCGTTACTTCGGCGTCAGCAATCAAAACCCGCTGCAGATTGAACTGCTAAAGAAGTATGTCAAGCAAAAATTGATCATCAACCAGCTGCAGCTGAGCATCACCAACACGGGCATGATCGATGCCGGCCTTAATGTCAACATGGAGATCGACGCTTCGGTCGACCGCGACGGCAGCATCCTCGACTACTGCCGGCTGAACGAGATCACCATCCAACCCTGGTCGCCCTTCCAGTACGGATTCTTCGAAGGTGTCTTCCTGGATAATCCCAAGTTCCCCGAACTCAATCAAACGATCGATGCCATTGCGGCTGCCAAAGGCGTGACAAATACCGCGATCGCGGTCGCCTGGCTGCTGCGCCACCCCGCCCGCATGCAGCCGATCATCGGCACCACCAGCCCACAGCGCGTTAAGGACTGTTGCAAAGCGTCCACGATCTGCCTGACCCGGCCCGAATGGTATCAGATTTACCTGGCGGCTGGCAACAAACTTCCTTAGAAAGGTGATGAAATGATGAATTATCGTAAATTTGGAAAATTGGACGTGCAAATTTCCGCGCTGGGCTTCGGCTGCATGCGCCTGCCGGTCATCGATGGTAAAAGCGGGAACATCGACCAGCCTGAGGCGACGCGTATGCTGCGCTATGCGATCGACAACGGGGTCAATTACATCGACACCGCTTACGGGTATCACGAGCGCATGAGCGAGGTCGCTGTCGGCAAGGCCCTGCTTGACGGCTACCGCGCGAAAGTTAACCTGGCCACCAAGCTGCCCGTCTGGCTGGTCAATGAAAGCGCGGACTTTGACAAACTTCTCAACGAACAGCTGGGCAAGCTGCAAACGGACCACGTCGATTTTTACCTGCTGCATGCCCTCAACCGCAATTCCTGGCAGAAGGTGGTTGAACTGAACCTGTTGGAACGCGCCGAGGCTGCCCTGGCGGACGGCCGCATCCGCCACATCGGCTTTTCATTCCACGACGACCTGGAAACCTTCAAGAAGATCGTGGATGGTTACGCAAAGTGGGATTTTTGCCAGATCCAGTACAACTACATGGACATCGAAAACCAGGCTGGCGAAGAAGGACTGCGCTACGCCGCGCAGCGCGGCCTGGGTGTGGTGGTGATGGAGCCGCTGCTCGGCGGAAAACTGGCCCGCCACATCCCGGATGTCGATCCGCTCTGGCAGTCCGCCAATACCAACCGCACGCCCGCCGATTGGGCGCTGCAGTGGCTGTGGAATCAGCCCGAGGTGACCCTGGCCCTGAGCGGCATGAGCACCATGCAGCAAGTTGAAGAGAATCTGGATTCCGCCAGCCGCGCCGGGATCCATGCGATGTCGGACGACGACATGACCCTCATCGCCAGGGTGCGTGAAAAAATCAAAGAACTCAGCCCGATTCCCTGCACCAAGTGCGAGTACTGCCTGCCCTGCCCGAACGGGGTCAACATCCCGCGCAACTTTGACATTTACAACCAGGGCGCCATGTACAATGACCCGGATAACGCCCGGCGCGGTTATAAAAATTGGCTGAAAGACGAAGAAAAAGCCGCCCAGTGCATCCAGTGCGAAGAATGCCTGGAGAAATGCCCGCAGAAAATCCTGATCAGCCAGTGGATGCCGGTGCTGGAAGAAGTGCTTGGCATGGAC
>Ga0172368_10006748_pt1 | contig 12263 bp, 6 predicted proteins | sample Lak11m_FD_114540 | JGI IMG/M metagenome (GOLD analysis project Ga0172368, IMG submission 114540) | Freshwater microbial communities from Kabuno Bay, South-Kivu, Congo - kab_022012_11m | ecosystem: Environmental > Aquatic > Freshwater > Lake | place: Democratic Republic of the Congo: South-Kivu...
CATGATGGCCGCGCGCGAAGGCGACAATGCCCGCGACGGCCCCGGCGCCGGCAGCGACGAGAGTTGCCTGCAGAAGCCTCTTGCCTCGCCGGAGGGGCGGCGGATCGGCTGGATTCGCGCCAAACAGCAGCAGAAGACGCTTCGCCGCGCCGGGTTCGACGAGGGAGGCGAGGGCAATGGACATTCGGGATGCCTCCGTCAGACGAGGAAGAAGAGCCTCGGGCGCGTGTCTTCCTCGGGCTTGAGCACGAAGAAGCGCCGCGTGCGCAGGTGGCGTGCGACTTCGCTGTGCGGGTCGTCCAGATCGCCGAAAGCGAGCGCGCCGGTCGGGCAGATCGCGACGCACGCGGGATCCTTGCCCTCGCGAGTGCGGTGGGTGCAGAACGAACACTTGTCCACGTACCCTTCGGGGTGTATGTATCGCACCTCGTATGGGCAGGCCGCGATGCATGCTTTGCAGCCGACGCAGCGTCCTTTGGCGACGGCGACGATTCCGCCCGGTTCGTGATGGCTCGCACCGGTAGGGCACGCGTTCACGCAGGGCGCGTTTTCGCAGTGATTGCAGCGTTCGCTGCGCGTCTCCAGGGAGAGATTCGGGAACGTCCCGCGCTCGGCCTGCAGGGTCCAGCACCGCACGGCGCCGGCCGGCACGCCGTTCTCGCTCTTGCACGCAACCACGCACGCATTGCAGGTCACGCAGAGCTTCTCGTCCACGGTCATGGCAAAGCGGGGCATGTCATCCCTCCCCGCGCGCGGCGCCCGCCGGAGCAGGCATCACCGCGACGAAATTGACGTTCATTCCCGTCCCGCCCATGACCGGGTCCCGTTTGACGCGCGTCACGAGCCTCGCGTCGCTGGCGCCCCTCCCGACTGCGGTGCGCAGCCGCCGGTCCTCGCGGCCGAAACCGTGCACCATGTACACGCAGTCCTGGCGGATTCTCTCCGTGACCCGCAGGCGCACGGGACCGGACTTCACCGAATCCTGGTTCTCCAGGAGGACGTACGACCCGTGCTTCAATCCCTGGCTGCGCGCCATTTCCGCGTTCATCCACACCTCGTTCTCGGGGACGATTTCCATGAGTCTCGGATTGTTCACCGTGCGCGAGAACGTATGGACCGGCGACCGGCCGAAGAGCAGGCGGAAGTATCCCGGCGGAGGCTCCTCGGGAGGCTCGTAGGGGGGCAATGGAGGAAGGCCCGCGTCCGCGAGCGTGCTGCTGAACAGTTCGATCTTCCCGCTCTTCGTGCGGAACGTCGGGGCGTCGTCATAGATCGGCTGTTCGGCGCCGAGAATCACTCCGTCCCGCACGAGCTGGCCGAACGAAAGTCCCGCGGACGCGACGCGGGTGCGCACGTAGTCCTCGCCGTCCTTCCAGGGAAAGTAGTCGGCGAGATTCATCCTTTGCGCGAGGCTCCGGGCAATCCACCAGCCGGGTTTGGTGTCGTGCATCGGCGCGACGACCGGCTGGCGCACCGCGACGAAAGGCCTGCGGAACGGCGGCGAATCCAGCTCGTCCCAGCGCTCGAGGTACGTGCATTCCGGCAGCACGACGTCCGACCAGCCGGTGACTTCGGCAGGCATCGTGTCGATGCTCACGACGAAGTCGAGAGCCTGCATGGCCTCCACCGTGCGCCGCGTGTCGGGAAGCGTCAGGGGCACGTTGCAGCCGACCACGATCCAGGCGCGGATGCCTGCCTGGCCCGAGCGGGCGAGAGACGACTCGCGCACGTCGTACGCGCACGGCGTGGAGCCCAGGGGGAATGCCTCGCCGGGCTTGAATGCCTTGCCTCCAGGCGGGTGCGGCACGGGGCACGGGGGAACCATCAGCGTCGCCGGCAGGTGGAATCCGCCCGTCCTTCCCCAGTTTCCGAGCAGCGCATTGAGAATGGCCACCGCGCGGCCGCGCTGCGTGTCATTGCCGTACCAAGTCGTGTGGCGGCCAGGGTGCACCAGTGCTGCCGGTGCTGCGGCCGCCAGTTCCCGCGCCGTTTCGCGGATGAGAGAGGGCTCGATGCCGGTCTGCAGGTATGCCCATTCAGGCGTCTTGTCGGCGACGTGCCTGCGCAATTCGTCGAAGCCGATCGCGTTGGCCTCGATAAACTCCTTTCGATAGAGTCCGTCCTCGACGAGGACGTTCATCCAAGCAAGCAGCAGCGCGGTGTCGGTGCCGGGCTTGATCGGCAGCCAGTACTTGGACTTGCCCGCGAGCACCGAGAAGCGCGGGTCCGCGGTGATGAAGACCGCACCGCGGGCCGCGGCAGCGGAGAGATCCTGCACCGCGGTGTTGTGCATGTTCTCGCCCAGGTGCGAGCCCAGGAACGCGACGCAGCGGCTGTGCGCGACATCCAGGGGTTCGACCGCGCCCAGTCCCGTCCCGTATGTCAGCTCGAACGCCGACTCGCGAGGACCGCGGCACTGGTCATGGCTCGGCGCGACGATGTTCACGCTGCCCAGGGCTTTCGTCAGCGTCTTGAAGAACACTCCGCCGCAGCCGTGCGAGAAGAGCGCGATCGACTCCGCGCCGTGCTTCTCCTTCACCTCCAAGATGCGTCGCGCCGTGAGGTCCAGGGCCTCGTCCCAGGAGGCCTCGCGCCAGGCGTCGCCCACGGGACGGCGGTCCCGGATCAAGGGTTTCCGCAGGCGATCCGGATCGTAGAGAGCGCCGACGCCCCCCGCTCCGCGGGGACAGAGGCGACCGTTGGACAGCGGGTGCTTCGGGTTCCCCTCGATTTTGTAGACGCGGCCGTCCTTGACGTACGCCAGCACGCCGCACTTCCAGAAGCACAACTCGCAGAAGGTCGGCACGACGCGGTCGGGCACGACGCCCTCGGGCGGATCCGCGGCGATCGCGTCGCCCAGCGGCCCCAGCCCCGCGATCGCCGCCGCCCCGGCGGCGCCGCCGCCCGCCGCTTTCAGGAACGTGCGCCGGTTCATCGCGCTCACCGCCGGGCTCCTTTCGCGCGCGCCGATCTCGTCCCGCACCGGCCCACGCACTCCACCATGTCCACCAGCAGCGGTTCCACAAGACGGTACGTCGCCCAGCCGTTCTCGCGCTGCGCCGCGACCAGGCCCGTCATCCGCAGGAACCGAAGCTGCTGCGACACGATCGCCGCAGGCACGTCCAGCGCCTCCGCGAGATCGCTCACGTGCACCGGACGGCGCGACAGCAGCACCACGATGCCCAGCCGCACCGGGTGCGCCAGCGCCTTCAGCACGAGCACCTTGTGGTCGAGGAGATCCGCGTCGAACCGTCTGCCGAGCGCCGCTGTCCGCATGTAGCAATCTCCCTAGATGGAGACATGCGCAGCAGAACCGATCGCGGGGCGGCGCACAATCGGGAGAAGTACCCGGGCGCGCGCGAACGAGTGCCCGGGAGAGGACGGGCACTCGCCCTCGGCGTCGCGGACCTTGCGCTTCCGCGGACACCTGGCGCGGGACGGGCGTCCCACCCGCTGTGGGCCCTGCCGCCATGCGCCTTTGCCCGACGGCGAGGAGCACGGATCAGCGGGCTTCCGCCGGCCGACCGATGCCGCCCGCCGCCGTTCCATGCTACAGACCGTCCGCCCGTGCCGTCCCGGTGCTGCGGACGACACCGGCAGGCGTGGGTGCTGCAATGACGCTCGGCCGTCCGCTCGGAATCGCCGCTCCGCTCGCTGCCCTGCTGGCCGCGGCATGCGACTGCGGCAGCGGAGTCCAGACCGCGCGCCCCGGCATCCGCGTCGTCCCCGCGAGCATCGACTTCGGCGGCGTCGCGCTCGGCGACTCGTCCGAACAGCGCGTCGAGGTACACAGCACCGGTCTCGTAGGGCTCTCCGTCCGCGACATCGCGCTGGATCGTTCCGACGACGCGTCGATGCGCGTTTCCGGCGCCCTCGACATGGACTGCCGGGGCGTTTCCCGTGCGCCCGCGGAGCCCGTCGCAGCAGGGCAGTGCGCCGTCGTCTCCGTGACCTTCGCTCCGGACCGGACGGGCCTCTTCCAGAACGTCCTGCGGATTCCGTCGGACGATCCCGCCAACGCCGTCGTCGAAGTCGAACTGGTCGGCGAGGGACTGGCTCCCGCCGCGGTCGCCTGCGTCGATTCGGGGACCGGCGGCGGGACGGAGTGTTCGCGGTCCGACGACGCGCCGCCGTTCATGCCCGTTCTGGATTTCGGGGAGATTCCGCGCCGCACTGCGGCGCTGCGCACGCTGCACGTGCGCAACACAGGAGGCGCGCCGCTGCGGATTCTGTCGGCGGAGGTCGCGAGCGGTGTGGCTGCATTCGCCTTGGTCGGCGAGGCTCCGGCACAGATCGAGGCGCAGCAGGCGGGCGACGTCGTCGCGAAGTTCGCTCCGCCGGACGCGGGTCGCTTCGGAGGCATGCTCAGGCTCCGCACGAATGATCCTTCTCGTCCGGTTCTCGAAGTGCCCTTGCGCGGCACGGGGCTGGGACCCTCTCCGACGCTCTGCGTCGTCGCCGCCGACGGAAGCGTCCCCGAGGCATCCTGCTCGCGCCTCGGGGAGGCTCCGCCCTTCGTGCCTGCGCTCGACTTCGGCGCTGTGGAAAGGCGATCCAGCGCAACGCGCAAGCTGCGCATCCGCAACGACGGTCGCGCCGAGTTGCAGGTGCTCGCCGTCGCGCGCACCGGATCCGACGTGTTCTCGCTGGACGACGTTTCCGCGCTGCTCGGACCGGGAGCGTTCGTCGACGTGCCGGTCCGGTTCTCACCGCCGGCGCGCGGGCGTTTCGAGGGCGGAGTCCGCGTCGCGAACGATGATTCGGATCACCCTGAAATCGCGAGCGTTCTGCTCGGCACGGGCACGGCTCCGTCGATACGCGTTTGCGTGCCGACCGACGCGGGGACGGTCGACGAAAGCCGCTGCTCGAGGCTCGACGAAGTGCCGCCTTTCATCCCGACGGTTGCGCTCGGAAGCGTCCTGCCGGGCACACGGGTGACGCATCCGCTTCGGATCCTCGACGCCGGCGACGCCCCTCTTTCGGTTTCCGCGGTGAGCGTACCGGCCGGGGCGCCGGTCGTGGAGGCCTCTTCACCGGGAATACCCGGTGTCGTCGTGCCCGCCGGGTTCCTCGACGTTGCGGTCGGTGCGGCACCGACTGCGCAAGGGCCTGTCGCCGGCATTGTCCGCATCGCCAGCGACGACGACGGGCACCCGTACGTGGACGTGCCGGTGAGCGCGTCGGGCGTCGCGCCCGAGCTCGTTGTCTGCGTGCTTCGCGACGACGGGTCGGAGGATCCCAATGCGTGCAGCCGCCTGCGCTGGAGCCCTCCCTACGTGCCGACGCTCGACTTCGGGACGCTGGCGTGGGGACGTCGATCCGTTCGCTCGATTCGCCTGCGCAATGCCGGACTTGCCCCGCTGAGTCTACCGGCGCCTGTTCTCGGTGCCAGCACCGCGGGTTTCTCGCTGGGAAGCGGCGCCGCTGCGGGGACGCTTGCCGCGGCCGCCATCCGGGACCTGGAAGTGGTCTTCGCGCCGGTGACGGACGGACGCGTTTCCGCGCAACTGCACGTGCGCAGCGACGATCCGGTGTCTCCCGACGTCGCGATTGCCTTGCTCGGGTTCGGTGACGGCCAGAAGCTGTGCGCCTCGCCTGCGACGCTGGACTTCGGCACGGTGCGCGTGGGGATGGACGCGACGCGGACGGTGACGGTCACGAACTGCGGCGGAGTGCCCGTGACCGTGACGGCATTCGCCTTCGCCGGTTCCCCTGTGTTTTCAGCGGTATTTCCAGCCGTTCCGCTGCCGCTGGCGGTGTCCGCGCACGCGGATGTATCGGTTCGATTCACTCCGACGACGCAGGGCGCGGTGTCGGGAAGCATCACCGCGACGACGGCGCGGGGGTCGCTCGCCGTCCCGGTGAAGGGTACGGGAGGGGCGCCGACCTGCGAATCGCTGCTGGGCAGCGCCGCGTGCCAGGACACGGGCAGCCGGACGGTGCCGACGAATCCGCAGTGCCATTTGAAGATTCACCTGCCGTTCGCGACGACGCGCGAATGGCGCTGGCCCGGCACGCAGACGCTTCCGTCGGGGCTCGGGGACTACACGCGCGTGATGATGACTCCGGTCGTCGCGGACGTGGACCGCGACGGGCACCCGGAGGCTGCGTTCGTCGCGTACCGGCCTCCCAACGCAGCGGAGCATGCTCTCGTCGACGCCGCGATTCCCTACTATCAGGGACCGGGTGCGCTGGTGCTGGTCGACGGCAGAAACGGCACGACGCGCTGGATGCAGGGGCCGGAGAGTTCCGCGACGCCCGAGGTGCGACTCGCGAGCAGCTCGCAGATCGCGGTGGGCGATCTGGACAACGCGCCGGACGGAAAGCTTGAAATCGCCGCCATCCGCGACTGGCTGTCGGCCGACGACACCTACAACGGCGGTCCCGCGGTGTTCGCGTCGGACGGACGCATGCTCTGGTCGTGCCGGCAGACCGGCAACTGCTTGAGCTACGCGCCGCTGCACAGCACGAACGTGGACTGGGGCGGACCGTCGCTCGCGGACCTGGACCACGACGGAATCCCGGAAATCGTCTACGGCGCGACCGTCTACAAGCGTCAATCGAATGGGACGTACGCGCTTGTATGGAACAAGAACACAGGGACGCAGGTCCGGCCCACCGGCGGGACGCTGGGCAGCGGAGACAACGGCGTCGGGCCCCTGTCCGTCGTCGCGGACGTGGATCAGGACGGAACGCCCGAAATCCTCACGGGACGCACGATGTACCGCGCGGACGGGAGCACGGTCTGGAATGCGGGCCAGGGAGCGCTTGCCTCCGATCCGAACGTGCGCGACGGCTTCCCCGCATTGGCGGATTTCGACGGCGACGGCGCGCCGGAAATCGTCGTGGTCACTTCGGTCATCGTCGCGGGTGAGGTCAAAGGGCAGGTGCTCCTGCGAAGGCTCGACGGCCGCACGATGCGCGGCCCGGTGGAACTGCCCAGCGCGGACGGACATCCCGGGCGCGGGGGCCCGCCCACGATCGCGGACTTCGACGGCGACGGACGGCCGGAAATCGGCGTCGCGAGCAAGAACCGGTATTCCGTCTTCGACACGGATCTCTCGGTGCTATGGAGCAGGCCCGTGCAGGACTATTCGTCCTCGTCCACCGGGTCGAGCGTTTTCGACTTCGAAGGCGACGGATTCGCCGAAGTGGTCTACGGCGACGAGCAGAAGCTTCACGTGTTCGACGGCGCCACGGGCGAGGTGCTCTTCGAGCAGCCGAACACCAGCGCCACGGCGTACGAGTCCCCCGTCGTCGCGGACGTGGACGGCGACGGGCAGGCGGAAATCGTGGTTGCCTCCAATCCCTACAGTTGCGGCTCGGGCTGCAGTTCCGGCGTGACGGTGTGGGGCGGGTCGTCACCGACCTGGAACTGGGTCGGGACGCGCTCCCTCTGGAACCAGCACGCCTATTTCGTCGCGAACGTCCACGATTCCGGTGACGTGACGAGTCCCATTCCCGCGAGCTGGTCCCCCGGGACGCTGGACGGATGGCCCATGGGCGGCGCGGGAGGCACGTTCCGCGCCAATGCCGCGCGGGCGCCGGCGGGTGCCTGGCAGGCGCTGACATCGCTGCAGCTCGACACCGTCGACGTCGACCCGAGCGAGTGCCCGGATGTCACCGTGCGGTTCTGGCTGGACAACCGTGGGCTGGCACCGGTGCCGGCGGGCGAGACGGCGTCGCTCTACAGGGGAACGTCGCCTTCCGCGTCCAGGCTCCTGGATCGGCGGACCATTGCGCAGCAACTGCCTCCGGGAGCCTCGATTCGGATCGCCCTTCATGCATCGGGCGTCGCGCCGGGCGGAAACATGACGCTCGTGGTCGATCCCGGCTCGGTGCAACAATGTACACTCGGAGGCAACGGGGACTCGATGACGATCGTCTCGCCTTGCCGGTGACGCCGCGTCAGCGCAGCTCGCGAACGTCGAGCTCCGAGGTCATTGAGCAGCAGTTGACGTAATACCCGTTCGACGTCTCGTTCCAGGCCAGAAGCTTGACCGTATGGGTTCCCGGCGGCACGTTGCGCACCACTCTCCGATAGGACTTCGTGTCCCACCCTCCCGTATGGGCCTGGTTGAAAATGCCGTCGTACCAGTTGCCCCAGCTCGATCCCCAGCCGAGGTAGCTGCCGACCCAGTTTCCGTCGATGGACGCGCTGAACGCGCCGCGGTAGCCGCCCGACGCGAAGGCGAGGAATACCGTTCCCTGGATTTCCAGGTCGCCGCCGGTCGTCGTAATCGTGGCGGAGAGTCCCGGAACCTCGTTGCCGGAGCCTGCCGCGGCCGACTGGGCCGACGGGCCGGGCGGATACCAGTCGTGAGAACTGCTTCGCACCGAGACGTGGGCCGCCGAGCCGGCTCCGGAGGGAAGCTCTTTCACGAGGAGCTGCGACGTCATGGAGCAGCAGTTGACGTACCAGCCGTTGCTCGACTCGTTCCACGCGAGCAGACGAATGGTGTGGGTGCCGGCCGGAACGCCCGGCACGACGCGGTGGTAGGTCCGCGTGTCCCAGTTGGTGCTGTAGTACTGGGCGATGATGCCGTCGTACCAGTTGGTCCAAGTGCTGCCCCAGCCGAGGTAGCTGCCGACCCAGTTGCCGTCGATGGAGGCGCTGAAGGCTCCGCGGGCGCCCGCGGAGTTCCACTGCAAGAAGAGCGTCCCGTCGATTTCCAGGTCGCCGCCCGTGGTGGTGATGGTCACGGCGAGACCGGGGATCTGGTTGCCCGACCCGGCCTCGACGGACTGGGACGTGGGAGGGGTGAAGGACGAAGTGGTGTAGGCCACGGCGTGCGGCATTGTGGACGGCAGCTCCTTGACCTCGAGTTCGGACCGCATCTGACAGCACCCGATGTAGTAGCCGTTCGTGCTCTCGTTCCAGGCGAGCAGCTTCACCGTATGGGTGCCGGCCGGCACGCCCGTGACGAGCCGCTTGTAGGTCCGCGTGTCCCAGCCGTACGAACCGTTGCCTGCGTACTGTCCGAAGATGCCGTCGTACCAGACCGTCCAGGTCGAACCCCAGCCCAGGTACTCGCCCACCCACTTGCCGTCGATGGAAGCCGTGAATTCGCCGCGCGTGTTGACGCTCGAGAACGTGAGGAACACGGTTCCGTCGATTTCGAGGTCGCCGCCCGTGGTCGTGATTGTCATCGACAGTCCGGGAATCTCGTTGGACGAACCCGACGACGTGGACCTCGACGTGGGCGGATACCAGGTGTCGACGGCGGCGGACACGGAAGAATGCGCGACCGTCATTGTCAGCACGTTGGAATAAACGGGCGTACACGAACCGTTGGAAAGCTGTGCGCGGTACTTGCGATCGGTGCCGACGCTGGCCGCGTAGGTCGCGGACATGGCACCCGACACGTTGCTCCAGGCGGTGCCGCCGTCGTACGAGACCTGCCATTGAATGGAACCGACGGAGCCGGCCAGCGACAGCGTGGAGTTGCCTCCGCCCAGCGGCAGCGACGTGACCGTGGCGCTCGCCGTGCCGGCGACGAGCGGGTTCACGGTCGCCGTGGCGACGGTGGAGTTCGCGCTCGGGCAGATGCCGGAAGTGACGACCGCGCGGTAATACGTCGTCGAGGTGACCTGGCCCGTGTCGAGGCTCGCCGACGTGGCGCCGCTCACGTTCGACCAGGTGCTGTTGTTGGGCGACGACTGCCACTGGATGGTGCCCGTCTGGCCGGTCAGCACGACGGTGGCGCTGCTGCCGCACAGGATCGCCGCGGGCGAGGGCGTCGCCGTCCCGGCAACGGAGGTCGGAATCGCGGTCACGACCGCGGGCATCGACGAGGTGGCCGAGCGATTCGGGTCGGTGACGAGCGCCCGGAAGACCGTGGTGATCGCCACCGGCGTCGTGAGGCTGCTGCCGGTCGCTCCGGCGACGACTGCCACTGCACGGATCCGACGGCGCCGGCGAGGCTCAACGTGCTGCTGTTGCCCGAGCAGACCGTGGCGGGCGAGGCGGAGGCGACGCCGTTGGGCGTGCCGCCCACGACCATCCAGTTCGTGCCGTCGAAGTAGTCGAGCGTGCCGGTCGTAGTGTCGAACACGGCCGTGCCCGCGGCGGGCGCGAGCTGGTTGCGCGAGGCGCGGCTCATCGACGGCAGAGAGATGTTCGAGAGGCCGGAACCGTCGCCCACGAAGGCTCCCGCAGCCACCGTGCCGACGACCGAGAGGTTGCCTCCCAATGCGCCGTTGCCCGTGAGGTTGAAGCCTCCGGTCTGCGGCGATGCGTATGTATTCTTCACATAGAGGGACGAGAGATCCGGCAGGTCGGTCGACTGCAGATCCGCCGCCGCCCATGCGGTGCCGTTGCTGCGCAGCACCATGCCCGCCGCGCCGGCGGCTGCGAGCCCCGTGCCGCCGTTGGAGACCGCCAGCGGCGTGCCGCTCCAGAGGGAATCGCCGACGTTCGAGAGGGTCGCCAGCGATCCCAGTCCGAGAGCGGTGCGTGCCCCCGCGGCGCTCGACGCTCCGGTACCACCGTTGGTCAGGGACAGAGGTACGGCACCCCAGTGGGAGTCGTCGACAGCGGAGAGCGTGGCGAGGCTTCCGAGGCCGAGACCGGCGCGCGCCCCCGCTGCGTCGGAGCCTCCCGTGCCGCCGCGCGAGATGCCCAGAGTGCCCGACACGAGGATCGACACGTCCAGGTCCGGAACGTCCGACGCTGCGAGCGATCGGAACGCGGGTGCGCCTTCCGCCGCGGCCGGTCCCGCGAATACCGCGTGCGCCGGGGCGCTCGTCGTCCCTGTGCCGCCGCTGGAGATCGCAAGCGGCGACTGGAACACGGGCGCCGTCCGGAACGTCTTCGCCCCGGTGATCGACTGGCTGCCCGCCAGGTCCATATACTGAGTGGACAATCCGCCGACGTCGGTCACCGCGAGCGCAGCCGGGGTCCACGCGGACCCGTCGAATCGGAGCACCTGGGCGGTGGCCGGCGGCGCCGTCGCCACCTGCACCCCGCGGATCGCGGCGACGACGGGGGCGGCCAGAGCGCCCGCGAGATCGCCTCCGCACTGGGTCGACGCGTCGTACTTCGCGCCGAAACGCGCCCAGTCCGACGACGACAGATACCCGTCGACGCCGGCGGAGGCCTGCGCGAGCGACAGCTCCGGCGTCGTCGAGCCGTACCAGGCGCTCAGCGGTGGCAGCGCGGACACGAACGTGACCGTGCCGCCCGAGTTCTGGTCGGCGGAAGGCTCCCACTGGGACGAGACGGCATTCCACTTGAGCACCTGCCCGCCCGTAGGGGCTGCCGCCGCCACCGGACGCGACTGCAGACGCGTCACCACGGGCGCCGACAGGGGGCCCGACAGGTCTCCGCCGCACTGCGTCGCTGCGCCGTATTTCGCGTTGAATGCGAGCCAGTCCGTCGATGACAGATAGCCGGAAGAGGTGCCTCCGGCCTGCGCAAGGGAGAGCTGTGCGGCGGCGGTCCCGTTCGCCACGGCGAGCGGAGCGACCGCCGACACCGACGTGACGGTGCCGGGATTGGCCGGAGCGCAGGTCCACGTGTCCGCACCGTGGAGCAGCACCTGGCCGGGGGCGCAGGCCTGGAGCGACACCGTCTGCGCTGCGTCGTCGACCGCAATGCCCGAGCCGGCGGAATACCGCGCCGCGCCCGCGAGGCGTCCTGTCCCGTCGACGACGACCTGCCCGTCAATCCGGAGCGAGTCGACGTCGGCGCCGCCGCCGCGGACGCTGCGCGCCGTGAGGGCGTACGACACGGCGCCGACCTGCTGGCGTGGCGCGAGAGTTTCGCCGCCGACGCGGACCTCCAGCCAGCGGTCGCCGCCTTCGAAAAGCGCGTCCGAAGGGGGCGCGACGAGGCCCAGGAACGTCGCGTAGTAGCCGTCCGACAGGCCGAGCGTCTGCGTCTCCGTCCACAGAGGCGTTCCGCCGGAGGCGGCGTCGAAGACGGAGAACGTCACGGCGGCCGTGCCGGTCGCGGCGGTGCCGTCGGCACGGAGCAGACGGCCCTGGTAGCCCAGGAGCCGCGGAACCTGCGCCTGTGCGATCGATGCGGAAACGGCCAGAAACAGGGCGGATACGATCACCGCCGCGGCTGCGGGGCGGGGACGGGTCGGCATCGATCCCACTCCTTGGGTCGGCCCCCTGGAATGTGTCGGCACGATAGTACACCAAGACCGCGCGGCACGCCCGCCGGGGCCGCGGCGGTGCACGGGGCGCGGACTGCGGGAGAGGTCCGTGCCGAGGGAGGCGGCCCGTCGTGCCCGCGCCGCGCGAAATGCCGTTCC
>Ga0172368_10006749_pt1 | contig 12261 bp, 11 predicted proteins | sample Lak11m_FD_114540 | JGI IMG/M metagenome (GOLD analysis project Ga0172368, IMG submission 114540) | Freshwater microbial communities from Kabuno Bay, South-Kivu, Congo - kab_022012_11m | ecosystem: Environmental > Aquatic > Freshwater > Lake | place: Democratic Republic of the Congo: South-Kivu...
CAGCCCTGGCCAAGGCGCTCGGGTCCTCGGTTACCCTCCTCCACGTCTTCACGCCGCCCGTGATGCTCACGTCGGTCACCGGCTCGCCCGGCGCCGACATGGAGCCAGGCGCCCTGAACGCGTACATAGAACAGGTTCAGGACGCCGTTGCAAAGCGCACGGGGCGCGTGTTGGACGAAGCCGGCATCGCCTACCAGACGATACTCGAGGCGGGCTATCCCGCCGAAGTGATCGTCAGAGTCGCGGAGGACGATGGATACGATCTCATTGTGATGGGTAGCCGAGGACTGAGCGCCATACAGAGCTTCCTCCTGGGCAGCGTGTCCGATAAGGTGTCGCACCACGCCAACTGCCCGGTCCTGATCGTCAAGTAGCGAGCGCCGTCCCGTCGGTCGGCTACGGCGGGATCGGTAGCGCCAGCGTCTGACCTGTGTCCGCCGAACGCTTGCCCGCCTCCAGGATCTCCTGAGCGTTGCGGCTGATCTCCATCGAGCAGAAGCCCTCGATCGGCGCGCCTGTATCCAGGCAGTGCAGAAGATACTCGGGCCCGCTGGTCATCGGTGCGAGCGTCGGCGGGGCCTCGATGGCGTTCTGGCGACCGTTGTTCTGGATGATGACCTTGCTCCCCGAGATCGCAATGCTCCCCTCGGTGCCGTAGGCCACGGGGTTTGGGGTCGCGTAGCCGACAGTCTGCGTCCAACTGGCCTCCGCCACTCCAAACGCACTGGCGTACTTCATGAGGATGATGGCATTATCGTCGGGTACAGGGTAGTCCTTGACGAACGTGCCGCGAAAGCCGGTGACCTTCTCCGGCAGACCCAGGAACCTGGCGCACATGTCAGCCGAGTAGCAGCAGTAGTCCATCAGCGCACCCGCGCCGTTTTTCTCTTCGTCGTAGAGCCACGACCAGAAGTGCCTGGAGCAGCCGATCTCCATCGGGCCGTTGTGGGCGCTCCGCTGCTTCAGGTAGAAGACACGCCCGATGTCGCCGCCCAGGATGCGCCGCTCCATCTCCTGAACCGTCGGCGCCCAAGCGGTGGGCCAGTTGACCATGAGCAAGGTTCTTGCCGACTGCGCGGCCCTGACCATCCTCTCGGCCTGGGCGAGTGTAGCGCTCATGGGCTTCTCACTGATCACATGGATGCCCCGAGCCGCGCACGCCTCGACGATGTCGGCGCCGGCGCTGTTCTCGGCCGCCGCCTGGACTACGTCCAGTTCCTCCTTCTCCACCATCTCCTGCCAAGTGCCGTAGACATGGGGCACGTTGTACTCAGCGCGTATTCGGTCCGTAAGGTCAGCGTTGGGGTCTCCGGCGGCGACGATCTCGGCGTTCGGGAGCTCGGCCCAGTGCTTGAGCTCGCCCCAGACATGATCGTGGACCATGGATGCAACCCCGACGCGGTACTTCCTGGCCATGGCGATTCCTCCCTCCTGAGTGCTCTGCCCCGTCACTTCGCCGCGCACCTACCAGAGCCCTTCAGGATCGGGCGCGCGGCGAACCTGCGATCGTGGCCAGAGGGCAAGAGGGGAAGTCTCCGATCGGGACGCCCCGCAACGTGCAGCGGCGGAGGAATCACCCGGCATCCGCGGAACATGTCTACAATCACACGACCGCCAGGGTCAGATTGCCAAGCACGACGACGCGGAGCACCACATGAGCAGCCTTGACTTCATAAAGGTCGGAACGTTGCGGAGCGTTGCGGCGTTCCGCGACGCCCTGCGCAGCCTGGCCATCGAGCTTCCCTGCGACGATGCCGTGCCTCCTTCTCCTCATTCGTCGCTCTCGCAACCCGCAACCGTCTTGGGGCGCAGCGTCGGCAACCGCTTCTGCATCCAGCCGATGGAAGGGTGGGACGGCACGCCGGACGGCAGGCCGTCCGAGCACACCTTTCGCAGGTGGCGCCGGTTCGGGGCGTCAGGTGCGAAGCTGATCTGGGGGTGCGAGGCCGTTGCGGTCAGGCATCAGGGACGCGCCAATCCAAACCAGTTGCTGCTCACCCCCCGGCACGCGGCGGACTTCTCCAGGCTGCTCGAGGCGCTACTCGACGCTCACCATGACGCTGAGAGGAGCGAGGGCTTGGCGGGAGCTTCAGAGCCCCTCGTCGGACTCCAGTTGACGCATTCAGGACGCTTTTCCAGGCCCAACCGGCATGAGAGAGCCGAGCCGGTTATCGCATACCGCCACCCCATACTCGACCGGAGGCTTGGCATCACAGACGACAACGCGGTGATATCGGACGGTGAGATCCGACGGCTGGTGGACGACTACGCCGGCGCGGCCCGGCTCGCGAAACGATGCGGGTTCGACTTCGTGGACCTGAAACACTGCCACGGTTACCTCGGCCACGAGATCTTGAGCGCCCACACAAGGCCGGGCGATTACGGAGGTTCGCTCGCGAACAGGGCGCGGTTCCTGCGTGAGCTTGTCGAGGCCGTTCGCTCCGAGGCGCCCGGGCTCGGCATCGGCGTGCGGGTTAGCGCCTTCGATAGCGTGCCGTTCGAGCCGGATGCCGGCCGGGCCGCTCCGGGCAAGCTGGGACCTGGGATCGCTTCCGACCACTGCGCCTGCATGCCCTACCTGTACGGCTTCGGCGTGGACCCGGAACAACCGACGGAGATGGACCTGACCGAGCCTCTGCAGCTTCTGACCATGATGCGGGATCTGGGGGTCACGTTCGTGAATGTCACCGCGGGAAGCCCCTATTACAGCCATCACCTGCAGCGTCCGGCGCTCTATCCGCCGTCGGATGGTTATCAGCCGCCGGAGGACCCGCTCGTGGGTGTCGCACGGCTCATGCATGTTGCCAGGTTCATCAAAGAGCGTTGCCCCGATCTGACCATCGTCGGGACGGGCTACACCTACCTGCAGGAGTTCCTGCCCAACGTCGCCCATGCCGCCGTTCGAGACAAGTGGGTGGACTTCGTCGGCATCGGGCGTATGGCGCTGGCCTACTCCGATCTCCCGCGCGATGTCCTTGCCGGCAGGCCCCTGCAGCGTAAGCGGCTGTGCCGCACTTTCAGCGACTGCACCACTGCGCCGCGCAGCGGGCTTGTGTCGGGATGCTACCCTCTCGATGCGTACTACGGATCCGGCGAGATGCGTGCGCGCCTCGACGCCGCCAAGGCTCGACTACGCGCACGGCTCGGCGGCTGAAACCGCACCTGTCGGCCCTGCCGTCCCGAAGGCCCCATGCGTGCGACAAATGCCGGCCCAGGCGCGTCTATAGGTTCGGGGGAGCCGCGCTGTCTGGGTCCGGGTGATTGGCTACGCTGCGCCCTCGACAGGTGAAATGAACTCAAGGAGGTCTACGTTGAAGCGAATCGCACCGGCCCTGGCGGCCGCGCTATGCATGAGCGCGACCGGCGCGGCGGCCGCCGCGGTGCCCACGAACATATCGGCTTACGTCTGCCAGAAGCTCGACGACTTCACCGCGACGGGGGTCGTCGTGAAGTCCAACCAGCGCGAGCTGGAGAAGGTCAGCAAGGACTTCGGGTTTCTTTACCGCTTCAGCAAGGTCCTGATGCGCTACAAGGAGCCGAACAAGGTGCGCATCGAGGGCAGCGTGGAAGGCACGAAGGGCGTCTACATCCTGAACGGGTCCATCCAGATCGTCTCAGTGCCCAAGATCCGGTTGAGCACCAGACGCGACTTCGGCAAGTCGCCGGGCAAGCGCAAGTCGCTGGTTGACATGGGCCTGATCTCGGACTACTACCTGACCTACGCTAACTTCCGGTTCGTTCGAGAGGGAACGGTGGACGGCACGCCTGTGGCGGTGTTCGACATCACCTACAAGGACCGCGATGAGGATACGTCGCACCACCTCGTCTACATTGATCCAAGAACCAAAGTGATCCGCAAGCGTGACTCCTACAGGCAGGACGGGACTCTCCAGGCCGTGTACTACTATCGAGACGTCGAGCAGGTCGCGCCAGGCATCTGGTTCCCAACGCGCATCGAGGTGCAGAACACCGACCGCAAGATCGCCGGCACGACACGGTATGAGAACATCAAGGTGAACACGGGGCTGTCCGACAGCATTTTCGAGTAGCCCGGTCGGCTCGGCCCCCGCCAGGAGGCGCAGCATGTCCTTGTCAGTCGTGACGTTTGGGGAAGTGATGGGGCGCCTAACCCCTAAGGGGATGCTGCGCTGGCCTCAGGCTCTACCCGGCGACGTTGAGTTCACATTCGGCGGCGGCGAAGCCAATGTCGCCGTTTCCCTGGCGGTCCTCGGCGCGGAGGCGTCGTTCGTCACGGCTCTGCCGCGAAACCCGATCGCCGACGCCTGTGTTCGCTACCTCGACGCCATGGGAGTGGACACGTCGCGGATTGTCCGAACGGACGAAGGGCGGCTCGGCCTCTATTACCTGGAGGGTGGGGCGAACCAGCGTGCCAGCGTCGTTACCTATGACCGGGCGGGCTCAAGCCTGATGCTTGCCCCCTCAGAGGCCTACAACTGGGCTTCCATCCTGCAGGGCGCAAAGTGGTTCCACATCACCGGGATCACGCCGGCGCTCAGTCGGAACGCGGCCGATGCGACGCTCGCGGCGGTGCGGGCCGCCAACTCGCGTGGCCTGACGGTCTCGTGCGACCTGAACTTCCGCCGGAAGCTCTGGAGCTGGCACGCGGGGGTAGCCCCGCGCGACCTTGCCGAGCGGACAATGCGATCAATCCTGCCCTTCGTCAATGTCGTTGTCGCCAATGAGGAAGACGCGGAGATGGTGCTGGGGATCGCCGCCTCCGGTACGGACGTTGGCACAGGGGTCCTGCGAGCGGATGCCTACCCCGCAGTGGCCAGGGAGGTCGTCCGCCAGTTCCCCAACGTTAGCCGTGTCGCCGTCACGCTGCGCGAGAGCATATCGGCGACCCACAACAACTGGGGCGGCATGCTCTATGATGCCGCGACCGATACCGCCGAGTTTGCGCCACACGATGGTGCGGGGCGATACCGCCCATACGAGATCAAGAGCATCGTGGACAGAGTCGGCGCGGGTGACGCGTTTGCTGCGGCTCTCATCTACGCGCTCTCCACCCCTGAGTTGTCGGCGTCGTCCGCCGCGGTAGCGTTCGCCGCAGCGGCCTCCTGCCTTAAGCACTCGATCCCGGGCGACGCGAACCTGACGACACGAAGCGAAGCGGAGGCCCTGATGAAGGGGCATGGATCAGGCAGAGTCAAACGTTAGGAGTGAACGCATGAACCGAGCCGATGTAGCCGCCCGCATCGAGCGGGCGGGTCTCATAGCCGTGGTTAGGGCCGATACGGTTGAGCAGGCACTGCGCATCTCGGAGGCCTGCAGGCGTGGAGGGGCAGCCGCAGTCGAGATCACGTTCACGGTGCCCGGCGCCGCGAAGGCCATCGAGGCGCTTGCGGCGGCTTACCCCTCAGGCGACATCCTGATCGGCGCCGGCACGGTCCTCGATTCCGAGACCGCGCGAACGGCCATCCTCGCGGGGGCCAGGTTCGTGGTTTCGCCATGCCTCCGACCGGACGTCTTGCGGACCTGCAACCGCTACTCGACCGTCTGTATGCCGGGTGCGATGACCGTCCGAGACGTGGTCGAGGCGCTGGAAGGCGGCGCGGATCTGGTGAAGGCGTTTCCCGGGGAGGTGCTCGGGCCCGCGTTCATCAAGGCGGTTCGTGGTCCCCTGCCCCACGCACGCCTGGTGCCCACGGGAGGCGTATCCATCGAGAACGTGGCAGACTGGATACGAGCGGGAAGCGCGGCGGTCGGCGTCGGCGGCAACCTGACCGCGGGCGCGAAGTCCGGGGACTATGAGGCCGTCACCGACGCGACGCACCGGTTCGTAGAGGCCATCGCCGCGGCGCGCGGCTAGCGGGCCGCTGCTATGCGCCGCGCCCGGAGACCGACGGACGTCAGGGCGGTGGCGGCAGCGCTCTTTGGCGGGCGCCCCCGCCGGGCGGCGTCGCGACCGTGCCCTGGGCCGCAGCGCTGGAGATGGCTACAACTAATCCTGCGTCGCCGCGGTGGATGACCATGCGCGGATCGCCTTCGTGGGCCCATATCCGGACGAAACCCAGACCAGCGCCGCCGACTTCCTCGACAGGGCGTTCCACGCCATGCGCCGACGCGGGTACCCGGTCAGGAGACGGCTGACCGACGATGGCAGCTGCTCCTACGGCCACCTGTGCCGGTGCGTCTTTGAGCGTCACCGAGTGAGCCGTCAAACGGCCCGGGCCAACCGCCGCCGAACCAACGGGAAGGCCGAGCGCTTCGTCCAGACGCTCCTGCGGCAACGGGCCTGCGCTCGTATCTATACGAGGGCTGAGAGACGGTGCGACGCACTCTCGACGCCGCCTACGCGGTACGACGAGAAGCGACAACACAGCGCTCTCAACGGTCTGGTCCCCATTCAGAGGCTACCCAGCTTGTTGGGGAGCGATAGCTAGAACCAACCGAGCTCGAGCTTGGCCTCCTCGCTCATTCGGTCCGGCGTCCATGGAGGATCCCACACAATGTCCACCACGGCATCCTTGACGCCGGGCACAGCTCGAACCTTCTCCTGGACCTCAAGGGGCAGCGACACGGCAACCGGGCAACCCGGCGCCGTCAGGGTCATCTTGACGCAGACGATGCCGTCGTCGCGCACCTCGACGCCATAGATGAGCCCCATATCGTAGATGCTCACGGGGATCTCTGGATCATAGATCCCACGGAGGACCTCGACGACATCGCCTTCGATTACGAGCTTCTTGCCAGGGTGTATCGGCATCGCCACCGGGACTACTCCGTTGACACCGCGCCCGGCTTGTTGGCGATGGCTGCGAGCAGCGTGTGCCACGCAAGTGAGGCGCACTTAACGCGAGCGGGGAACTCGCATACGCCCGCGAATGCGGCCAGCTTGCCCATCTTCTCCACATCGGGCAGAGCGTCAGGGCGGTCGGTTACCATGTGGTGGAACTCGCGGAAGATCGCCTCTGCCTCGGCAAGCGTCTTCCCCTTGACGGCGTCCGTCATCATGGACGCAGATGCTTTGGAGATCGCACAGCCCGCGCCCTGAAAGGACACGTCCTTGACCACGTCGCCATCCATCTCAACGTAGACCGTGATCTGGTCGCCGCAGAGCGGGTTGTGGCCCACTGCACGATGATCGGCGTCGTTGAGAACGCGGAAGTTCCTCGGGTGACGGTTGTGATCTAGGATGATCTCCTGGTATAGCTCCCGTAGCTCCGACATACCCGGTCCTCCTGCACAATGCTCCGGACTACCTGTCCCGTGCGGGTCAGGCGAAGACGTTGTTGACGTGGCCAAGCGCCCTGACAAGGGCGTCCACGTCCTCGCGAGTGTTATAGAGGGCGAAAGAGGCCCGTGCCGTCGCGGCAAGGCCCAATCGGTGCATCAGCGGCATGGCGCAGTGGTGCCCGGTCCGTATCGCCACGCCCTGCAAGTCCGCAATCGTGCCGATGTCGTGCGGGTGCGCAGCCTCCATGGTGAACGAGATGATGCCGACCTTGTCGGGAGCGGTGCCCACAATCCTGAGGCCTGGCACGTCCTGGAGCCTCTCCGTGGCGTAGGTCACTAGGTCCGCTTCATGGGTAAGGATGGCCGACGGTCCGATGTGGGACAGGTACTCAAGCGCTGCTCCCAGCCCGATCACGCCGGCAATATGCGGGGTGCCTGCTTCGAAACGGGCAGGAACATCATTGTACGTGGTCTTCTCAAACGAGACCGTGCGGATCATGTCTCCGCCGAACTGGTACGGGGGCATACTCTCCAGCAGGTCCATCCGGCCCCAGAGGACGCCGATGCCCGTCGGTCCCAGCGCCTTGTGCCCGGAGAAGGCGTAGAAGTCGCAGTCGAGCTGCTGCACGTCCACCTTCATGTGCCCCGCTGCCTGCGCGCCGTCCACAAGCACCCTGGCTCCCACGGCGTGCGCCATGCGCGTGATCTCCCCGATGGGATTCACGGTGCCCAGCGCATTGGATGCATGGGCAACGCACACAATCGCCGTGCGCTCAGACAGCATTGCCTCCAGCGCATCCAGCCTCAGCACGCCGTCGTCCGTGATGGGCGCCACCCGCAACACGGCGCCTGTCCGCTCGCACGCCGCCTGCCAGGGCACGATGTTGGCGTGGTGCTCCATCTCGGTGATCACGACCTCGCGCCCGGGGCCAAGGACGAGCGATCCGTAGGACGCAGCCACCAGATTGACGGCTTCGGTCGTCCCGCGCACGTAGATGATCTCCCGGTTGTCGGGGGCATTAAGGAAACGGCGGAGCGTGCAGCGCACATCCTCATAGGCGTCGGTTGCCCGTTGGCTGAGCGTGTGCACGCCTCGGTGGATGTTGGCGTTGTCGGTGCTGTAGAAGCTCATGAGGGCATCCAGCACCGCCCGGGGCTTCTGAGTCGTCGCCGCATTGTCTAGGTAGACGAGCGGTCGCCCCCGGATCTGCTGAGCTAGCGCAGGGAAGTCTCCGCGCAGAGCATACGGGTCCAGCACTCGGGTGACGACCCCGGCGGCCATGGAAGACATACCAGTGTTCCCCCTGACGGTCTTACTCTCCAAACACCGACGACGGTTTGGGTAAGGCCGCAAGCATTATCTCCTCAACCCTGGACCGAACGGCGGGGACTGCCATCATGTCTATGACCTCGCTGGCGAACGCGTGCACGAGCACGCTGCGAGCGTCCTCAAGCGCGATGCCGCGTGATCTCAGGTAGAACAGCGCATCGGCGTCGAGCCGGCCGATCGTTGCGCCATGGGTGCATCGCACGTCGTCGGCGAAGATCTCGAGCTGGGGCTTGGTGTCCACGTGCGCCGCCTCGGACAGCAGCAGCGTGTGGTTGCTCTGCTTGGCGTCGGTCTTCTGCGCGTCCTGCCTGACGAATACCTTGCCGTTGAAGACACCGTGGGCCCGGTCGTTGAGAATGCCCTTGTAGAGCTCGTGGCTCTCGCAGTGGGGAACCGCATGGTCAATGACCGTGTGGTTGTCCACGATCTGGCGTTCTCGCCCCAGATACAGCCCATTGAACGTGCATGAGCCTCCCTCCCCGGACAGCACAGCGCCCAGGTCATGGCGTGCGATCGCTGAGCCGGTGTGGACGACGTGCGAAACGTATCGGCTGCCTCGACCCAGCCGTACCGCCGTCCGCCCGGTGTGGTACGCCGATGGTGACTCATGCTGCAGCCGGTAGTGGTGGATTGCTGCATTGTCGCCGACTGCGAGTTCGGCGACGGCGTTGGTCCAGTAGCTGACGGCATCCGCCGCTGCGAACGTCTCAATGATGGTGGCCTCGCTGCCCGCGTCTGCGACCACCAGAAGCCTGGGGAAAGCCACGTGGGGTTCAGCGCTGCCGGCCGAGACATAGACAATCTCGATCGGAGTGCTGATCCGGGCTCCTGCATGCAGACGGACCACCGTGCAATCGGACAGGAGCGCGGTGTTCAAGGAAGTAAGGCTCGGGCCGCCCGTCGCCAGGCCCCCGAGGTAACGCTCGACCAGCTCCAGGTCGGTCTCCGAGCCTGTGGACAGGCTCGCGATCCGGACACCTGCTTCCGGATCCGGCGGCGACGACAGGCTGGGAGCGTACCGACCGTTGACGATAACCAGCCGCGCTGCCGGCCGTTCAGCGTACGACTGCAGCACAGGATGGTCGTGCGCAGGGACCGGCTCGGAGGGCGCGGCTTCGAACAGCGTCTCGGCAATGGGACCTATGGGCGTGAACCGCCACTCCTCATCCGACGGCAGTGGAAACCCGAGAGCGTCGAACCGATCCATGGCCTCGGCCCGGAGACGGGTCAGCCATGCCGGCTCCCCGGCCCTGCTCGGAGCCGCTGCGGCGTACATGTCGCGGTAGTAGCCGCCCGAACCTTTCCGCAGCGCGGTTCGGCTCGTCGTCTCAGGCATGGGCGTATACCCCTGCAGCCGACGGGGCGCCGCTTTCGAGCCACCCGTATCCCCGGGCTTCCAGCTCCAAAGCCAGGTTCTTGTCGCCTGAGCGTAGGATGCGCCCGTCCGCCAGCACGTGCACAAAGTCGGGGACGATGTACTCGAGAAGACGCTGATAGTGCGTGACGACGACGATCGCCCGATCGGGCGCTCGCAATGCATTTACGCCGTTCGCCACGATTCGGAGCGCGTCAATGTCCAGCCCGGAGTCGGTCTCATCGAGGATGGCCAGAGCCGGATTCAGGACCGCCATCTGCAGGATCTCGTTCCGCTTCTTCTCGCCGCCTGAGAACCCGTCGTTCACCGGTCGGTTAAGGAGCGCCGGATCCATGTCGAGCGCCTTCATGCGGGCGCGAACGAGCGCCATGAACTCCATCGCGTCCAGCTCGGGCTCCCCGCGCGCCTTCCGCTGAGCATTGAGAGCCGCCTTGAGAAAGTATGCGTTGTTGACGCCGGGGATTTCCACCGGATACTGGAACGCCATGAAGACGCCCTGCCATGCCCGCTCCTCAGGTTCCAGCTCCAGCAAGTCCTGACCGCGATAGGTTACCGACCCCGCAGTGACTTCGTAATCGGAGTGCCCCGCAAGCACGCGCGCGAGCGTACTCTTGCCGGAGCCGTTCGGCCCCATGATGGCGTGCACTTCGCCGGCATTCACGCTCAGGCTGATGCCATGCAGTATTTCGTTGCCGTCCACGCCGGCATGCAGGTTTTCAATCTTCAGCATAGGTTCTGTCTGTCCCATTCGTCCTCTCACCTACCCCACGCTTCCCTCAAGGCTGATGCTCAACAGCTTCTGCGCCTCCACGGCAAACTCCATGGGCAGCTCGCGGAAGACCTCCTTGCAGAACCCGTTGACGATCATATTCACAGCATCCTCCGTGGGGATGCCCCTCTGTCGGCAATAGAAGATCTGATCCTCGCCGATCTTCGAGGTGCTCGCTTCGTGCTCCACCTGGGCTGTAGGGTTCTTCACATCAATGTAGGGCATGGTGTGGGCGCCGCATCGGTCCCCGATCAGGAGCGAGTCACATTGTGAGTAGTTCCGGGCGTTCTCCGCCCCGGGATTCACTTTGACCAGCCCCCGATAGGTGTTCTGCCCACGGCCCGCCGAGATGCCCTTCGAAACGATGGTGCTCCGGGTATTCCGCCCAATGTGCACCATCTTTGTGCCGGTATCGGCTTGCTGCATGTTGTTGGTCACTGCGACCGAGTAGAACTCACCGACGGAGTTGTCGCCGATCAGCAGGCAGCCGGGATACTTCCACGTGATCGCCGATCCGGTCTCGACCTGCGTCCACGTGATCTTGGAGTTCGCTCCCAGGCACTTGCCCCGCTTGGTCACGAAGTTGTAGATGCCGCCCCTGCCCTCTTTATCTCCCGGATACCAGTTCTGAACGGTGGAGTACTTGATGGTTGCATTTTCATGGGCGACGAGCTCCACCACTGCCGCATGGAGCTGGTTCTCGTCCCTCATGGGCGCCGTACATCCCTCGAGGTAACTGACCGTGGCGCCGTCGTCCGCCACGATGAGCGTCCGCTCGAACTGCCCGGTGTTTCGCGCATTGATCCGGAAGTACGTCGAGAGCTCCATGGGACAGCGAACGCCCTTCGGTATGTAACAGAACGAGCCGTCGCTGAAGACCGCAGAGTTGAGCGCAGCGAAGAAGTTGTCCGAATAGGGCACGACGCTGCCGAGATACCTGCGCACCAGCTCCGGGTGCTCGCGCACCGCCTCCGAAAAGGAACAGAAGATGATCCCAAGCTCGGCCAGCTTCTCTTTGAACGTTGTCGCAACGGACACGCTGTCAAAGACTGCATCCACAGCGACGCCGGCCAGCATCTTCTGCTCCTCGAGCGGAATGCCGAGCCTGTCAAACGTCCTGAGCAACTCCGGATCCACTTCATCAAGGGACTTGGGTCCGTCGGTCCGGGTCTTCGGTGCGGAGAAGTAGATGATGTCCTGGTAATCAATGGGCGGGTAGTGGACATTGTGCCAGGTCGGCTCGGTCATTGTCTGCCAGCGTCGGTAGGCCTTCAGCCTCCACTCGAGCAGCCAGTCGGGCTCGCCCTTGCGGCGCGAAATCTCCGCGACGATGCCCTCGTCCAATCCCTTGGGCAGGGAATCCGCCTCTATGTCGGTGCTCCAGCCGTGCTTGTACTCTTGCGTGGCCAGAGCTTCGATGGTATTCGTAGTTGCGCTCATCGGGCACCTCGCGCCACACTGACCGCTGTCGCGGGCCGTTCCGTGGCGCCAATATCTGAGATAGCGACAGCATTGCCATCGCTCACAAGTTCACTGACAGGAATCGCCTCGAGCGTCCGGTAGACCAGTGCGTTGATGCGTGCAAGG
>Ga0172368_10006755_pt1 | contig 12259 bp, 18 predicted proteins | sample Lak11m_FD_114540 | JGI IMG/M metagenome (GOLD analysis project Ga0172368, IMG submission 114540) | Freshwater microbial communities from Kabuno Bay, South-Kivu, Congo - kab_022012_11m | ecosystem: Environmental > Aquatic > Freshwater > Lake | place: Democratic Republic of the Congo: South-Kivu...
TATCCCACAAAGACTCAAGCCCAAAGACAAGCAAGAGCTATTTATGCGAGTGGATATAAAGGTAAAAAATAATTATGGGTAGCATAGACGCAAAAAATGTAGCAAAAGAAGTATTGGAAATTAGAAGATGCACTGTACTATAACTTCAAAGAAATAAAGAAATACAACAAACCCTAGCCAAAAACATATCTTGATTATTTAATGAAATCAGAGTATAATACAAGGGTCAAAGAATATTATAAGAAAATGCATCCAAAATAATGCCAACAATTAAGCAACAAAAAGCATTTAATAATGTGGTGGGGAATGGTGGGAATATAACAAAGGCAATGATTGATGCAAATTACTCAATAAACACCGCTAATACACCTCAAAAATTAACAGAAAGTGTTGGATGGAAAGAACTGTGTGAAGAAAACGGATTAACTGATGATTTTTTAGTTAAAGCATTAGTAAGTGATATAGAAAATAAACCAAAGAATAGAAAGGCGGAATTGGAATTGGGGTTTAAAATACTTGGTAAATTAAATGAAAGACCAGAGGGAGATAAGACATTAGTTTTAATAGTATCTGGTGAATCAGCAAGTAGATATAATGTTCAACCTAACAAATAGTCAAAAAGAAGTAGCGTTAGATTTACATAGATTTAGAGTGCTTTGTTGTGGAAGAAGATGGGGCAAGACAACACTGGCTATTGACCAAATGAAAGCAAGAAGTGCTATACCAAATTCTCGTATATGTTATGTTGCCCCCACATATCAACAAGCCAGAGATATTGCTTGGGAACAACTAAGAAAAGACTACACAGAAGCGGGTAAGATAAATGAATCAAGATTAGAAATAAATGTGGTTAATGGGAGTGTGATATTTCTTAGAGGATGGGAAAGTATTGAAACACTTAGGGGGCAAAAATTTGATTTAATTGTATTAGACGAGATCGCAATGATGAGAAACTTTAACTTATATTGGCAAGAAGTTATAAGACCAACTCTAACTGATACAAGAGGAGAAGCATTGTTTATATCAACTCCAAAAGGATTTAATCATTTCTACGACCTATTTAATCAAGAGAATAAAGATGAAGACTACAAATCATTTCATTTTTCAACCTATGAAAATCCATTTATTCCAGCAGAAGAAATAGATAAAGCCAAACAAGAACTAACTGAAGATAGATTTGCCCAAGAATATATGGCTGACTTCAGAAAGACAGAAGGATTGGTATATAAAGAGTTTAGTAGAACATTTCATACTTACGAGAATTTACCCGTTCCACAAATAGAGTTTGTTAAAGTATTTGGTGGTGTAGACTTTGGGTTCACAAATCCTTGTGCAGTAATAACCATTAAAAAGGATAGATTGGCTAATTATTGGGTATCTGATGAGTGGTATAAAACTCAGCAGACAGATGCTCAAATAGCTGACTATGTGTCGGCCTTGAAATGGGATGCCTGTTATCCTGACCCAGAAAGTGCTAGTGGTATTGAAGAATTAAAGCGTAGACGGGTATTTACAAAAGAGGTAATAAAAAACAAGGATAGCATAAGAAATGGGATTAACTCTATAAGAGAACTATTTAAATCCAATAGACTTAAAATTCATAAATCCTGCCAAAACCTGATATGGGAGTTTGAAACATATTCATATCCAGAGAAACGGCCAGACCAAAATGAACCAGAGAATCCTATCAAAGAGAATGACCACGCATTAGATGCTTTAAGATATGCACTGACAATGGAAAATGACATAGTCAAAAGACCGCAACAGATACCTAGCGTTCCACATCAAAGAGCTAATATTGCAGTATAATTATGGAAAAACAACCAAATATAATAACAAATATAATAATACCACAGTGTTGTAGAGAAGGATGGGCTACCTGTCCTCACTCTAAAAGTAAAAAGGTTAAAAGTAAAAAGAAAAATATAGGTTTATGAAAGATTTAAAATTAGATATAAAGTCAAGACAAGATCCACTAACATCGGGACTATCGGACTATTTGAAGAACCCGGCTAATTATGCAGAGATACAAGAAATTATATTAAAGAGTTTTATAACATCTTGCTCACACGGAAGTCCTGCTGAAATGGCTATGTGTCCTAAATGCACAGAGAAGATGTTAGAGAGGCGTAAGACATTAAAGAAACTGGGTTTTAAAAATCCAAAACAATACTATGCTTGGAAGAAAACACACGAAGAGATAAAGAAACGTTTTCCGCTCGTAGACTGGAAGAAAATAAACAGTGAAAGATTATTAGAAACTATGAAAAGTCAATGACATCACAAGATGAGGTTATAAACTTTATAAACACAGCAGTTAGAGTAAGAATTGCACCATCAAAGATACACGGAGTTGGGGTATTTGCTATTAGAGACATACCTAAAGGCACAAAGTTGTTTGCTAACACAGTTCCTAAGGTATTCCATATCCCTTATGGTAGTATAAATAAACTATTCCCAGAGGTGAGAGACTTAATACTAGAAAGGTGGCCCAATATAATTAACGGATCTAGCTTTGCTTGGCCTGACACAAATATTCAAGCGTTTATGAATCACTCTGACGACTACAATTATGACGGGGTGCTTGATGTTGTAATTAGAGATGTCAAAAAAGGTGAAGAGATAACCGAAGATTATAGAGATATACCAAACTATGATAAAATATTCAAATGGCTGAAACCACCCAAACAATAGAATTATCAAATCACGATGCTGCGATGTTCATCCTATTTAGGAAACATCAAACAAAGTTTCAAAAAATGTTAGAAATGGGCGTTTTTGATGATGGAATTATTCAGACAACAATATATTTTGACAAATTTTCCTCTATAAGAGCTGTTGACAATACAAAAAGAATAATGTGCAACCCTAAAAAAGATTTACAAGTTGCTTTTTATTAGTTTTTTTGTTATACTTATCTTGTTATAAAATAGTCCGCCTGTAAACAGGCAGAAGATACAAGCACTTGGTGCGTATTTTCTGTCTATTTTTTATATATGTATAACCATAAATGTTCGTGTGGACAAACCTATACAGATGATGACCCAGAAGTTTACTTTTGTTCTACTTGTGTAGAGCAGAGAAAACAAATAGCTGAGGAAGTTAATAAAAAACTTGCTGGACGTGTTAATAATTCTGTGGATAAAAGCTTTGATGCACTTTGTAATAAGTTTGGTAGAACAGTCCCCTCAGATCGTGGGGGATTAGCAACATTTTTTAGAGCTAGTGATTTAGGAATATGAATAGGAATATGAAAAAAACAACAAAACAACCATATCCTTATACCGCAACCATAAAGGTATTTGGAAAAGTTTATAAATCAATGGGTTATACAATACAACAAGCCCTAGATAACTTGACAGTGGGTGGAAAGATAGGAGGTGCTTCAATTTTATCTATATCTAATGGTAAAGAGACAAAAGACAAGGTTTTGAATATAAATCAGGCAAATAGACTATTTTCAAGTTCAAGGTTAATCAAGGAAGTGGCGATTAAAAACTTATCATTATTATTTGGCAACTTATGATATCCCCATCTATTTATAGCTACATTCGCGAAGAAGAAAACAAGTTTGAAACTCAGGAAGTTCAAGTGGGTGAAAATTGGTATTGGAACTTCAAACATCACGTTCAACTTATCTTTCACCTCATTCACGGAGTATTTTATACTGGTGCAAATGATTGGTTGAGAACATTTAGTCAAATAATGCGTCCGCTATTAAGATTGTCCTACTGGACAGAGGATTTGGAAGTAAAAGATGTTGTATTTTTTAGTGATAATAAGAATGGGCGTGTAAAATCCTTTTTCTACAAGAAATATCACGATGAAGTATATGTAAGAGAACACGACCTAGACACTTTATTTGATGAAATAACTGAATCTGACATAACTTATGGTGGTGCTTTACTTCAAAAGGGTGTTAAAAGACCAGAAGTATTGCCATTGCAATCAATAGCATTTTGCGACCAAACAGACCTTTTGGGCGGTTCGGTAGGATTTAAAGTAAACTTCTCGCCAGACAAACTCAGAGAAATGAGTAAATTTGGGTGGGGGAAAGAGAGTAATGGTGCAGATATTTCAATAGAAGACCTTTGCGTTTTGGCTACACAAGATAAAACTCCAGTAGGATTAGAAAATCAAAATCAAGTTTCTAGTAAGAGTATTGAAGTCTATATAGTCAGAGGAAACTTGCCAGAACACTACCTCAAAGACAATAACAATATGGAAGATTGGTATAACCAGCTTCAAATACGAGCATTTTATACAAAAAAAGATGGTGCTTATAACGGCAAAGAAGGGGTTTGTCTATATCGCAAGAAGGAAGTAGAAGGAGGACTAAAACTTCACATTTCAGAGAAAGTATATGGTAGAGCATTGGGATATTCAGATGGAGAAGCATTATTGCCACAACAAATTTGGACTAACTTCTTGTCTATTCACGAAATGGGTATGTTAGAGGCGGGTTCAAAAGTTCCTCTATACACTGATGACCCAACCTATACACAGAAAAACAAGATACAAGATATGGAGAATCTTGAAGTTACGGTCGTTGAAGATGGAAAGGTTATAAGACAAGTTCCTACCGCAGCCCCAGCCAACATTCAACTATTTGCCAATAAAAAAGTTAATTTATATGAGTCAGCACAACTTAATACAGCAGCATTTGATTCAATAATGGGCAAAGAGGAGTCTTCAGGGACTACATTCAAGGGACAAGAAAGATTAGTCGCACAAGGTAGAGGTTGGCACGATAGACGTAGGGGTCAGAGGGCTAAATTCATTGAAAGTGTATATAGAGATTGGATATTGCCTGATATACAAAAGGAAATCCTCAAAGGAAAGAAGTTCTTATCCACACTTACAACAGAAGAAATGACTTGGGTAGCTGACCAACTTGCAACTAAGGCAGTAAATGAAAGGATAAAAGAGCTTATTTTAAAAGGAAAAGTCCTTACAAAACAAGAGCAGGATATGATGATGCAAACATTCAAGCAGAACTTCTACAAGAGTGGAAATAAACAAGTATTAGAGGTATTAAAAGGTGAATTTGAAGACGAAGAGATAAAGGTTGGTATAAATATAGCTGGTAAACAAAAGAACCTAGTAAATCAATCAGACAAAATACTATCAATTATCCAGTTTGCAGCCACAAACCCTCAAGGTTGGATGATGATTAAACAAGATCCAGCACTCTCACAGGCATTTAATGACTTACTAGAATATTCGGGTATATCTCCAGTAAGTTTTGAATCGTTTAATCAACAAATGCCACAGATGATGCAACCACAAGTATCGCCAATGCAACCTCAGGCAGAGTTAATGGAAACAACCAATGAATAACACACAAATTGAAAAATTGCATAAGTTTGCCAACGATAAAGTAATGACTGAAGCAGTTTATAATATCCTCTTAGAAGTATTTTTAAAAAAAGGGTCGGAGGAGGATGTTTCAATAAAAGCAGCAAGGTTTATATCAGTGGAGAAATTGCAGGACGCTTGGAAAGAAATTGACAAGTTTAAATCTGATGAAAAAGGTGAAGAGCCAATTCGTCAGCAAATAGGATTATAAATTAACTTAATAATATGTTACAAGACGCAAAAATGCCCAGCTTAAAAGATAAATTTGCAGTTAAAGTAGAAGTAGTAGAGGAAAAAGTAAAAAAGGTCGTTAAAAAATCTAAGAAAAAATAAGTGGTAGTTAATAAAATTGGTTATCGCACCTAAACAAAAACGAAATGTGTTTATGATTATCACTTAATAAATCAAATTATAAACTTATCATTTGCATTATGGAAAATGAAGAAGTCGTCGTTGAGACTCAAAACAACGAAGCAGAAGGTGGTGAATTAGAGAATAATTTTGTCAAAGTTTCTAAAGAAGAATATGACAAACTTAATCAAACTCTAGGTTCATTAAAGCGGGAACTTAAGGACTTAAAAAAACCAAAAGAGACCGAAGAAACTGCTAAAACAAACCAACCAGACAATGTGTTATTTGAAAGAGTTGAAAAGATGGCACTGCGACAAGCAGGTATCACCCATCAAGAAGATATTGACCTTATGAGGTCTTTAGCTAAGAAGTGGAATGTAGATATTGAAGAAGTTGTCGTTGATGAAGATGCTTTAGCAAAACTAGAGCGACAACGAACCAACCGATCCAATATTGAAGCTACTTCAGGAGTTAAGGGTAGTTCTGGCACATCTTCTGCAAAGAATACTGTGGAATATTGGAAAGCAAAAGGCGTTCCGCCAACTGCGACTGATATCCCAGACAATAAACTTCGTAGAAAGATAAATGTTGAGCTCTTTAAGGCAAATAAAACTGGTGGTATCAAATTCTATAACGAATAAACAACATATCTGGCATTAGTAAGTTAACGATTCAGTATAAGTTTGGGGTTTTATAATTTTATAAGAAGCCCTGAACAAAAAGCTGAATAACTAACATTTCAGTTACACAAACAATAACCTTGATTTCGTAGGGTTCGCTGGGAGTAATCCCTTTGTAAAAATATCCTTCTGAATTCGGTGAAACTCCTAACGTAAAGACGAGGACAACGCCGAGCCAACCCGAAAGGGCGGTGTAGAGACTAAGTGAAGGACTCCTGCTTATGACAGGATGAAGCCATAGTCCGAACTTATGGGAAACCATAAGAGATAAGGAGAAATCCTTATCCGCCTCTAGTAAAATTGTTCTTTGAAAAAACTTATATCAAAATTCACGAATTGCTTTATATGGCGGTTATGTTAATATGAGGATGTGAGAAACTATAAAACAAAAACACCAGAAATAGAGCAGTTAAGAAGGCAAAAAATAAGCCAAACATTAAAGGGTAAAAAACCGTCTAATCTTTCTTATCTTCATTCAATTCCTTATACAGAAGAACGCAAAAGAAAAATAGGTTTAGCCCACAAAGGCTTAAAACATACAGAAGAAACAAAAAGGAGAATTAGCGAAACAAAAAGAAATCCTTTAAGACCACTGTATAGAGCAGTTCGTGAATGTTACAAGTATCGTGATTGGAGAAAAGCAATATTCCAAAGAGATAAATATACTTGTGTTTTGTGCAATAAGAGAGGTGGTGAGTTAAACGCTGACCATTATCCAAAAAGGTTTGTTGATGTTTTAAGAGAAAACAAAATTGAATCAATTGAACAAGCACTTAATTGCACTGAATTATGGGATATTTCTTTCGGGAGAACACTTTGTAGAGTGTGCCACTCCAAAACCGATACTTGGGGAAATAAGTTTAAAATCTAGAGGTTATAAAAGTAACAAGATGACGAAACTCTTTATGAGGATGTATTGCAAGATAGATTGGACAAACCAACAACTTGGAAAGAGATGTGTGATGTTACAGTTACCAATCAACAGGTAATCTCATCATCATACGAGTCCACTGAAAACAGTGTTACAACTGTTTCTCGTGGGACAGGTCTAGTTCCAGCTGGCTTCGTTGAGACTGCAGAAACTCTCACCATTTCAACTGGTAGAGATTTGGCTGTAGTTCTTGACTGGGGCAACTTGTATCAATCTCCTTGGACAAAACCAGCAGAAATCTTTGACAGAATTGGTGCTTTACTCAACGAATATGTTGAAAGTGCGGTTTTGGCAAGATATGGCTCTTGGACAGACTTTGGAACTTCATCAATAGGTGGGGGTGGTGCTACAACAGATGCAATCACAGTTTCCGCTTCTAACATTGATGACATCATTCGTGGTGTTAAGAGAGAAATCAGAGAGAATAATGGTCAATTCCAGATGAATCAAAAAGGAGTTGGCTTCGTTTGGAGAGCTGCTGACTTTGAATACTTGGAAGCATTTGTGCAAGCTAATGGCTTTACCACAGCAGACCAAGCCCTCAAAGAAGGCACAGTAGAAGGTATTAGATATATGGGATGCGACCACTACTGGTCAAATTCTCACACAGCAAATCACGTATTTGCAGGTGTAAAGAAATTAGAAAGACTAGGTATTATGCAAGGAACTTATGGTCGTGCATACACGATTGATTTCCCCGCTTCAGATACCAATTCATTCCACTCAGGTCGTGCATTCTATTCACGAATTGACATCGGACACTTGACCCCTACAGCACACAAAGGGAACTTGTTTGATGTTAATGTTGCTTAATTATTAGAATCTTAATCGCAACTACAAAAATGACTAATAAAAAATATATTGTAGCACTGGTTGCGGTTCTAATAATCGCAATTATCGGTTGGGTAATGCCGGTCGGACAAAACGGACAGACTATTGTTGAAAAACTTGGTGTAGTTCCAGGAAATGATTTCTATGAAACTCCTAGATTTTGGGCTGGTGTTGGTGGACAAATTCTTGCTACATCAACTTCAGGCACAGCAACAACTTTAAACGAGAAGACATTGAATGACTTTACTGTTATAGAAATGACCCCTAATGTCGCAGCGTTTACTTACACACTTCCAGCAACCTCAACTCTTTCAGGTTTGTTAAAGAAACCAGGAGATACCAGAACTTGGATAATTGAGAATGCCACCTCAACTGCCGGCGCAACAATTACTGTTGCCAAAGGAACTGGTTGGGATTTAACAGGTGTTGATGCAAATGTTGATGTTATTGCGGGAGCAGCAGCAGGTTCAGAAGTTTATATGAAACTTGACTGCACCAGAAAGTCTAACAAAGACATCGTTTGTCTCATTTCAGAGAACATCGCAGCGGATTAGTCTTCTGCCTCAGCTCTTTTATAAGGGCTGGGATTAGCAGATTAAATAAATAAAATGTCAATAGCATTTAGCAACACAACAACAAAGCGGGGATTAGTTCAAATGTATGAGAAAGCCATAGGTGCTAATTATGGTGATGTTTCTGGTGATAGTGAAGCGTTGGCAGAATTTACTGCTAATGTAAATAACGCTTTAGATGATTATTTACTTATTTGGGCTAAAAGTGCTGGGACTTGGCAAGGAGATGATATAAACTATACAAACTACCCCATACTAACCGCTAGTATTGATGCTAATAAACGTGATTATCCTTGCACCGTTGATGATGATTCTAATAGAATTACAGATGTTTCTAAAGTTTTAATATTACCTTCCTCTACTGCAACAGAATACATAGAAATAAATCCGATAGATGAACTCAAAACAGAAATAAGTCAGGTTTTAGTAAATACAAACACGGGGACACCATATCAATATGGCAAACTCGCTAATGCAATATTCTTAGACCCAATACCTGATTACAGTGTGTCTGCTGGGATTAAAATGATAGTAAATAGGGAGGGTTCATATTTTGTTTCTACTGATACCACTAAAAAAGCTGGTGTTCCAGCATATCACGAATATTTTTATCTAAAACCCGCCTTAATAAAGGCAAAACAAAAATCTCTTACTAATTTGATTCAACTTGAAAAGGATGTGATTGATTTAGAGGGTTCAGAACGGCTACGAGTAACGGGCAAAATACAAGAATTTTTTAGTATGAGGGAAAAAGATATTAGAAAAGTTTTAACGAACAAAAAAATAAATTATATATAAAATATATTATCAAAAAATTATCAATTAACTTAATTATATATGGCATCAGGATTTTATGGAAAATTTCTTCAATCAGGGTTTGACAATTCTTTAACAAAGATAAATCTTGCTTCTGGTGGAGATACAATAAAAGTAGCGTTAGTAACTTCTTCTTATACACCAGATTTTGATACTCACGATTTCTTTAATGATGTGACAAATGAAGTATCAGGAACGGGGTATACAACTGGGGGGGCTGCACTTGGTTCTCAAACTCTTACACTTAACACAACAGATAATCGTTTAGTAATAGACGGGGCAGATACTACTTGGGCTTCTTCTTCAATTACTGCGGCTGGAGCAGTAATTTATAAATCAACAGGTGTTTCGTCTACTTCTCCTTTAATTGCTTATGTAGATTTTGGTGGTAACAAGGTATCTGACGGAGGAACATTTCAGATAACGTGGCACGCAAATGGAATCGGATATATTGACTATACACCTTAAATTATATGGCAGTAGCATATCAATCACATAATTCAACTCAAGCAATTCTGGCAACAAGTAATTCGGTCACGATAACAAAACCAACAGGACTGGCGGTCGGTGATTTAATGATTGCCCATATTGGTAAAACGGCAACATCCGCAACAATAGACACATTATCTGGGTGGACTTCCTTACTTAACGACATAAACGGAAATTTTAGAATGAGTGTTCAATACAAAATAGCCGATTCATCAGATGTTTCGGCTTCCGATTTTACTTTTACGGGTTCGGGGACAACTCCATATACAAGTGGTGCTGTTTATAGAATAAGTGGACAATCTGTGTCAACACCACTGGATACAAATTCTTCACTTACAACTTGGTCTGGAACATCAGCCGACCTTTCAATGGGTATAACACAATCAAGGGCGGATAATCTCCTTTTAATTTTAATTGGTGCGGGTAGTGGTAATCAAAACACAACTAATATTGCTTCGCAAGCAATCGCAACCTCAAACCCAACTTGGACTGAAGATTATGATATTAGCCTCGGAACAAATTCAATTGCAATGATTTGTGGCACACACGCTATCAGAACTGAAACAACGTCAACAGGTAATATCTCTTTTAGTTCTTCTGCATCTATGAATGTTGGGTTGGCTTGTATAATATCAATCAATAATACTTTAGGTGTTACTATCTCTCCATCAGCTATCACCTCAACCGCAATAGTAAATTCTCCAACAGCAACAGGTGGTGCAACAGTCAGCCCTTCTGCTATTACTGCAAATGGAGTAGTAAATACACCGACAGCTAAGCAAGCAGACTGGTCAGCACAAGGTAAATCAACAAGCCCGACGTGGACAAGTCAAACAAAATCATAATGACAAACGAACAACGCATAACAGAATTAGAAAGAATAGTGAAAGATCAACAATCTTTTATTAATTCGTTTAAATTTAATTCCTCAATTCCAAAAGAAGTTGATGATGCAATAAAAGCTCGATATAAAATAAATGAAAGAATTAGAGCTGTTGGTTTAGGTAGTGCTGGAAGTCAATCTGTTTTTAATTCTTTTAATGTAACTGTGCCAGCTAACCCTTCTGGGACACTAAAGGTTGATTTTAATGGAACAGAATATGAGCTTTTATATAAATAAAATGAAAATACCACAAGACAAATGGACACAGGTAGGAAATTCAGATGTTTACGGAACATTGTGGTCTTCTTTTAATTTGGATTTGGCAAATAAAAATCAAAAAGGAAAAATGTTGTTCTCACCGAGAACGCTTGTAAACCTATCTTCATCTGATGATTCTGATTTGGGGCTTCCCGTAGCTTTTAAATATGTTTATGGGGTTGGTTGGTTTGCAATATGTGGAAACAAAATATTCCAAAATGGAAATACAGGAACACCAAATTCAACACGAAGTCCATTTACATCTTTTTACGATGGGACAACGTTAGGACTCCCAATTTCAGAAGGGTTTGACATTAATTCTGATATGGAATTCTTCCCAGATGCAAATAGTCTGATTGTCTCTACAAAAAGCACAAAAGCATATAAAACTGACGGGAGTTCCTTTGCCGATATTTCGGGGGCTGGTGGGACTGGTGGTTTTGTAAAAAAATTATGCTATTTCAGGAAAAGGGCAAGAATGTATATGACTTATGCTGTTAGTAAAATTCTTTCTTATGATTCTGCTTTTAGTGTCGCAACCCCTTCAGGAAATCCAAATACTACTCAATATGCAATGGATTTAGGGGGTTCAAACGAAAGTATTACAACATTTTTAGATGGTGGTGATTATATGTGGATTTTAACTATGAGTATAACAGGGAATCAAAGTTATCAATACTTGTGGGATGGTTCTACGGCAACAACACCAAATGATTATGCGATTTTAGAATCAAGCGGAGCGTTGTGCGGGATTATAAAAGACAATTCACTGTGGATAGTAGATACTGAGGGTCGTTTAATGCAAAATAATGGCAAGGCGTTTGTAGAAAAAGCAAGATTCCCATTTGGGGGTAAAGTGCCAAAAAATTCAATGCTTTATACTCCAACCAATGATTTGCCAAGATGGATACACCATAACGGTATGGCTATTGTTAATGGAAAGATAAATATTCTAATAAACAACCCATTTCAAGATGATAGCGATGAATCAGAGAGATGTCCTGCTGGAATTTGGGAATATGATGATGATATCGGACTTTACCACAAAATGTCAATTTCTTATTCACCTAAAGCCACTGGTGCAATAACA
>Ga0172368_10006757_pt1 | contig 12257 bp, 9 predicted proteins | sample Lak11m_FD_114540 | JGI IMG/M metagenome (GOLD analysis project Ga0172368, IMG submission 114540) | Freshwater microbial communities from Kabuno Bay, South-Kivu, Congo - kab_022012_11m | ecosystem: Environmental > Aquatic > Freshwater > Lake | place: Democratic Republic of the Congo: South-Kivu...
ATATGTTTATTGTCTCCATGGATTTCTCCTCCGTTTAAGATTAGCTTGTTACAACTATCCTTTCGGAGCGAGAAATCCTTTTTTTATTTCTTTATAACCACTAACCTTGGTACTATGCCTAATATTAAAAGACAGAAACATTTTCATCATTTTTAATATAGATTTCAAAGGGTGTACTTTCAAATTGAAGGTACACCCTTTTACTTTTATGGTTTTTATATGGTTTTATTTTATAATTTTTAGAACCACATTTTACAAACGAGACTAAAAGGAGGACGGACAATGGGAAGAAGAAACAATTTTCTCTTGGTTGCAGTATTTGCCTGTTTGATGTTGCAGTCCGGCTGCTTAATGACGGCTGCAGATCATCAGCGAAGCCTGGGCTCAACGAACGAGCGTGAAATGACTGTAGGTATTGTACAGAAAGAAATCCGAGTTGGCATGTCACAAGCTGATGTTGCAACTGCATTGGGTTCCCCAAACATTGTAACAAAAGATAGCAATGACAAAGAAACGTGGATTTACGACAAAATAGCTACTGAGGCATCATACTCCAATAGCAGCAGCAGTGTTGGGGGTGGGATAGGTGCAGGAGGATTAGCCGGCACGGTATTAGTTCTTGGCGGCGTTGGCGGAAGTCACTCTCAGAATGCCGGTGCATCAAGCAGCACACAGAAAACATTAACGGTAGTCATAAAATTCAGTAAAAATACCAGGGTTGAATCATTCTCATATCATACCAGTAAATTCTAATCTATACGGGGAGGGGCTATTATGAAAAGGCTTTTGATCTCGCTATCTATTCTTTCTCTCATTACTACCGCCTGCACTTTACCGCAAACATCTGAAGCACCAAAAACCCAGCTTCAGATCCGTGAATTTCAGACCCGCTCATATGAGACACAAGATATTAAAATGGTAATGAAGGCAATGTTAAATGTTCTTCAGGACGATGGCTATATTGTAAAAAATGCAAATACTGAGTTGGGATTGTTAACCGCAACCAAGGAAATAGATGTGCAAAGCTCAAGCGAAACCTTTTTTTCTGTGTTGTTGGCAGGAGAGAATGCCAGATACAAAAAGAATTCTGTTATTGAGTGCTCTGCAAACGTCAGTGAGTTCGGTAAAGAAACGCGTGTGCGTGTCAATTTCCAGATTAAAAACATGAATAATAGGGGGGAAGTAATGACAGTAAAACAGATTGAAGATGGCAATTATTATCAAACCTTTTTCTCAAAAGTGGACAAGGGAGTCTTTATTCAAAAAGAAAAACTGTAGTGCTGTTGTGTTAACAAGAAGTTGCTTTTATAAGGGAGTTTTGTGTAATTAAAAATTAGGCTTTCGCACAAATTTCATTGCAATACAGCAGGGGGATTCAATGCGCGTGCGATTAACTATTGCTCATCTTTTCATTTTATTTTTTCTTGTCAGCGGTTGCGTTGCGACGAATCAACAAAGACCCGTGGCAATGCCGCCCCCACCACAAGCGCCGGAGCCGGTCTATGAAAAAGGCATGGTAACAGCCGGCGCTAAACTCCGGGAATCACCTTCAAAGCAGGCAAAAGTACTAACTACCGTAGCAGCAGGGACAGAGGTGAAAATTATCCAGACGCTCGATAACTGGTACAGAATTAAAACATACGATAGCAGGGAAGGCTATATTTATCATAAACTGGTCAGGATTTCTTCCTCAGGCACCATAGCCGAATTAACGCCGGTAAACTCGCCGCCCGGCCGCATTGACCCCCCAATAACATATTTTGTGATACGCAATGCACAGTTGCGCTCAGGGCCGGCCGACCACTACCAGCCGGCGGTTGCCACTGTAAAGGCTGGTTCCCAATTTATTGCCGATAGTTACAGCGGAAGCTGGTATCACGGCACGGTCCAGAAGAACAGCGGCTGGCTTAGTGCAAGCCTGTTAGATAAAAAACTGCATAGTAATAGTCCTCGGGTACCTGCGCAGCAAGGGGATAATACGGGTGTCTATCCTCAGCAGCAGGCAGCCGTCCCAGCGCCCGTCGAGCAACCCCCACCCGAACAGAAATCACCCGAGCAGTCGGTACCGGTAGCCGCCCAGCCATCTCAAAATCAGGCGCCGGTTCCTGCAGGAAAGGCCCGCGTCTCTGCTTTATCGCCCGCTAAACTGCGGTCACATCCAAGCCAGTTCGGCAAGGTTCTTGAAGAAGTACCCTCTGGCAGTGAAGTCGCGGTTTTAGAAAGCCAGGGAAGCTGGTACAAAATTAAAACCGCGCACAATACCGGTTTTGTTCCTTCTGATAATCTCACGTTAGGGGGGAAATGATGGTTAAAAATCTTTTATCATTCAGACATCTTATATCTCAGGTTATTTTGATTTCTATTGTGCTCTGCCTGCCTATTGCTGCTCAGGAAAAACCTTCTGCTACTGCTCCACAGGGCCAACAGCAAACACCCCTTGTCGGGCAAACGCTTCTTAAGACGAAGAAGGAATTAATAGAACGAAACGCAAAGTTTGCGGCTGAACTTTCCGCACTGAAACAGGAAATCAGCAGTCTGGAAAAAGAAAAGGCGGATGTGCAGCTTGGCTTTTCAACTATGTTGCTGTCCTGGGGCTTTAGCATGTTTCGCTCTTCGGGAGCGCTGGCAATTATCATCCCGATCATCTGGGTGTGCCTGCTGCTGGTCATGTACCGAAACATTAGAAAACAATCCTATGAGCAATACAAGCCGCTCTTGATGAAGCTGCTATGGGGTTTCATTGCGCTTGGCATTGTCTGTTTTTTAACCGGGATTGCCGGCGCGAGTACCGAGGGAACGCTGCATATGCCCGGCAGTGATTTGCCGGACACCCTGGAATCCATTCAGAAGTCCGAATCCGTTAAATTATGGCAGCGCGTGCTGCATTCACTTGAAGAATCAAACTGCACACAGGTAGAGATTCCTGCTGCAGTAATGAGCTGGATTTCAGCTAATTGTCCGGATGCAGAATTCCCCAATCCTGTTCAGGGACAGGGGCCGCACCGCCTGGCTGCCATTGCAGCAATTTACTGGGCGTCAGGGGAAAAGGCCAGAGCTCTTGAAAAATTAAAGCCAATTGTGAATGAGCGGTTCAACCCGCGATCTTCCTCAGTTGCTGCTGCCTTTAAAACAGCGGTTTGCCTGTTTGCCAGTCAGAATGATGCGGAGACCATAAAAAAACTGACTGATCAGATCATCCCCACACTTAATCCGGCTGGGCTTGTATGGCTGGCGGGTAAAGTGCGGGGATGCTGTATGTCTGTTTCAATGGACTGTCTGGAGAAAGCAAAAGGCAGAGCTGCAACAGGTGAAGATGTGCTTCTGGTAGCCAGGGCATTGAAAGATTTTGCCCTTCCAGAAGAAGCCATTAAATTCATAACAGCAAACCTGAGGATGACCTACAACCCAGAGACAATGAAATTATTTTTAACATTTACCAAACAGGAAGCGATGCCTAATATAGAGCAGCAGATATTGTCTTTGAACGTTGAATGGCGCAATTACCCTGCTGAACTAATTAAAATCGCTGAGGTTTTTAATATTCTTGGATACCCGGCTTCCGTCAAAAGAGCGCTTGGTAAAGCTGTAGAAAAAGAAGAGAGCAGCAGCGGGTTAGTCAGAATTGGGGAAGCCGCAATACAATGGAAGCAACTGGAAGTGGCGCAAACAGCTCTCGTGAAAATTATTGATGTGAAGGGACCGGAAGGAGCTGCAATGCTGTTCGAAGATCCCATGCTGCTCCCGGTAAGCGCTGAAAAGCCGGTCGAAGATAGTCCGTCAGTGGGTGTTGTCATCGGTATTCTTGCTGAAAAACTCGGTGATTTGAAATCAGCAGATACTTACTATACCACCTCATTAAACCTTGAATTGTATAACGGATTTATGTGTATCGGTTCATCACAGCAGATTAATTTTGCAAACTTCTTTTATCCCTACCGTTTCTTTGTGGCGCAGAAGAATACCAAACTGGTCAGTTTGCTTGACCCTATTGGGCGGAAGTTAGAACAGAGTCTTATTGAGCAGCTTAAAAAAGAGATGGCGACAAATCTGGAGTCAGAGATACAGGCTGAGAAAAACAGGCTTGCAGCAATAAAAAGCGAGCTGTGGTCATTAAAACTAAAAATGTTTTTCAGACGGGCTTTTATGACGCTTTTCTCTGTCTTTTGCCTCATCATCGCAGTGATTTTTGTAATTGCGCAGGTTGTCGCAGTGCAGCGGATGCTGGAATGGCTGAAACCCCTGGATCATCTAAAAACACTTGGCGGGTTTTTAAAACTGGTTGAACTCGAGGGTTTCATCATTGGCGCATTCATTACCTTTGCGCCAGTAGGTTTTTTTATGGTCATTAGCAGTCAATTTGTCTTGAGCATTTTATTAAAGGAAGCCCATTCATTTCGCTTGTCAGAGCACAAGAGGATTGGAAAAGGGCAGGAATGGGTGAAACTGCCGTTAACCTATAGAGATTAACAAGACACATGAATACGTGGGGGGATAGCAAATGTTAATAATGAAAAAAGCCATTAAAAGCAGTCTGGTATTAACATTATTTTACGTTGCAGTGTTTCTGTGTTTTTACAGTATTTGCAGTGGAGTTGAGTATACCTATACAGAGCTGCTGCCACCGGGGTGGGGTTTGGTTCATGCTTATGGCATCAATGACAGCGGTGTAGTAGTGGGTTCAGGATATGATGGCACTGGTGTAACAAATAGTTTTATCTACATCAATGGCAAGTACACAGAAATTCTGTCTCCTGGGTGGAGGCAGGTTGCAGCCTTTGCCATAAATAATAACAACGTGGTAGTGGGTTGTGCAGCGGATAACAATAATGTACAGAAAGGTTTTATATACAGCAATGGCCAGTATACGGAGTTACTGCCGCCTGGGTGGGCTCATGCTCGTGCTTGGAGCATAAATAATAACGGCGTGGTAGTTGGTGAGGGACGAGATGGCAATCGTATATACAAGGGTTTTATCTACAGCAATGGCCAGTATACGGAGCTGCTGCCGCCGGGGTGGGATTGGGCACAAGCTTGGGGCATAAATGATAACGGTGTGGTAGTTGGTCTTGGAGACGATAACAATAATATAAAAAAGGGTTTTATCTACAGTAATGGCCAGTATACGGAGCTGCTGCCGCCGGGGTGGGATTGGGCACAAGCTTTAGCAATCAATAATAATGGTGTGGTAGCTGGTAATAGAGGCGATAATAATATAACAAAAACTTTTATTTACAGTAATGGCCAGTATACAGAACTGCTGCCGCCGGGGTGGGATAGTGCTGGAACTTTAGCCATGGGCATAAATGATGCCGGAATGGTAGTGAGTTCTGGATGGGATGGCAATTCAAAAGGTTTTATTTACAGTAATGGCGAGTATGCAGAGCTGCTGCCGCCGGGATGGGCTTATGCTAGTGCTACGGACATCAATAATACCGGCGTGGTAGTAGGAGCTATCAGCAACGATGATCCTGCAATAACCAAGGGTTTTATAGCTGTTCCGGTCACTTTAACTACAACCACAACTGCTCCTGCAGTTAACCCCACCATTGCTCAAACCCCAATGTCTGGCCCGCCCGGCACAACATTTACACAGTGGGGCACTGGTTTTACGCCAAACAGCACCGCAACACTGCATATTAAAAAACCTGATAACACCGAGTATTCTACCCAAAATCAACCTATTGATTCAACCGGTCATTTTGAAATCACCTACACAGCAGCAATAGACAAGACAGCAGGAACCTATACCTGGTGGGCAATTGATAGCCCAACAGGGATTAAGAGCAATGAAGTTGAATACGAAATAACCCCCAGCCCGTCAAACAGCATTTTAAATGTCCCTCTTTATAGCCAAAATAATAAAGAATGGGCATGTGAGCAGTTAGGCGCTTGCAAGTGTGATGTCATGGGAGAGTGCCCCGGTAATAAAGGGGCTTGTGTATGGAAGAACAAGAGAAGTCCTAGTGGCTGTACGGTTACATCACTGGCTATGATTTATAACTATCTTGCACCGGGATCACGAACGCCACAGGGGTTAAATGATTTCCTGACCAACAACAAGGGTTATAGCTGGGGATGTTATATGAAATGGCCTGCAACAGGGCAACAGCCTTCAGGTGCCCCAAGCGGGACGATTTATGAGGGAAAGAGAGCAAGAATTATTAATATCAAAGGAGTTGATTTGTTGAAGAATAATAAAAGTGTAAAAGACGAGGTGAATTCATATTTAGTATCTGGATTGCCTGTTCTTGCAGACGTGGAGTGCCAAGGTGTAAGCCAGCATTTTGTCGTCATTGTGGGAAAAACGGAGAATAGCTACTGGATCAATGACCCCTGGGACGGCAAGCTGCATACTTTAGATAAAGGAGCTTTTGGCTACCCGTATACTGTTAAGGCCGTACATTTTTATTCATATTATTAAAGACCTCGCATCCGTCAGTTAAAACAGGCAAGTGCGTGGGGGCTATTAGAATTTAACTGTTTGTTTTTTTAAGGCTAACAGGATTTATTATCTCTAGAGACTTTTAAAAGCAGGTTATGAGACTTATCAAGAGAAAGGCTGAAAATATTTTTCCCCTATTTATAGCAGCATTTTCTACTAAATGATTGTGCGCCTTCAGTTGGGTAGGGCCAAGTGAAACAAACTTTTAAATGATAATACAACAGCAATAATAGTGAGATAAGATATTCTGGTAACAACGTTCATGACAAATTTTGGCACAATAAAGGAGGCTTTATGAAAAATGTAAAAAGAGAGGTATGTATCCTATCGGTATTTATTATCTCAGCCACGCTCATTTCTTGCACGCAATTAACATCAGCACCGTCTGACGAACAAATTAAGCAAGACTTGAAGAATTACTATGTTGAGTATTGGAAATTAGTGAATGTAGAAATTAAAGGTAAAAGTACTGAGGGTAATAACTGTACGGTGCTGACGGATGTAACGGTACAAAGACCGACGGGTGAAGATAGAGTGATTCGACATGAAGGACTAATCTATCAGAAATTTGATACTGGTTGGAAATGCATGCAGTACCCCCTGTCTCGTTGAAGCGTCTATTAATAAAAAGGGAGGCGATGTAATGTTGAAAAATAAATCTATAAAAGGCTTTTTGGTGTTGATGGTTAAACTAGCGTCAATTTTATTTACCCTTGCTGCTTTTATAATTATTAATAATACAGCGGCTTATGCTGTCACAATCAATGGCACACTTGAACCGTCGGATGGCAGGTCTATCCGCTCCGAAGATCATCATTACACAGATTTATATACATTTACTTTAAACAGCACTACACAGATTCAAATTTCAATGACCTCGACATTTAATGATGATCGGATATTTTTATACCAGGGTAGCATCCCGACAAATGATGCGTATATGGGGTATGTATACACCGGTGATCTGTTAAATTCGGAATTAGACCCGGGAACCTACTGCATCGAAGTAACTTCCGGCAATGCTGAAAAAACAGGAAGTTATACGCTCACTTCAACAGTTGAGTTGAGTGAAACCAAGGTGCCATACCAATACCTCGATTTTTCGAATACCCTCGAATCATCTGATGGACGTTCTATTCGCTCCGAAGATCACCATTACACGGATTTATATGCATTTACTTTGAACAGTAAAACAAGGGTACAGATATGGATGAACTCGACATTTAATGATGATCGGATATTTTTATACCGAGGGAGCACCCCGACAAATGACGCGTATATGGGGTATGTATACACCGGTGATCTGTTAAATTCGGAATTAGACCCGGGGACCTACTGCATCGAAGTAACTTCCGGCAATGCTGAAAAGACAGGCAGTTATACGCTCAGTTCAACTGTTGAGTTGAGTGAAACCAAGGTGCCATACCAATACCTCGATTTTTCGAATACCCTCGAATCATCTGATGGACGCTCTATTCGCTCCGAAGATCATCATTACACGGATTTATATACATTTACTTTGAACAGTAAAACAAGGGTACAGATATGGATGAACTCGACATTTAATGATGATCGGATATTTTTATACCGGGGGAGCACTCCGACAAATGATGCGTATATGGGGTATGTATACACCGGTGATCTGTTAAATTCGGAATTAGACCCGGGGACCTACTGCATCGAAGTAACTTCCGGCAATGCTGAAAAGACAGGTAGTTATACGCTCAGTTCAACTGTTATGTTGAGTGAAACAAAGGTGCCATATCAGTATTTCCATTGCTCAGGCATTCTTGAAACTTCGGATATACTATCTATCCGCTCCAAAGATCCGCACTATACAGATTTATATACATTTACTTTGAACAATAAAACAAGGGTACAGATATGGATGACCTCGACATTTAATGATGATCGGATATTTTTATACCGGGGGAGCACTCCGACAAATGATGCGTATATGGGGTATGTATACACCGGTGATCTGTTAAATTCAGAATTAGACCCGGGGACCTACTGCATCGAAGTAACTTCCGGCAATGCTGAAAAGACAGGTAGTTATGAACTCACCTCTACTGTTGAGTTGCCTTGCAGCACATCCACAACAACTGTGGCACCTATATCTCCAACAATCGCCCAGACTCCGATGTCCGGGCCGCCTGGAACAACCTTTACAGAATGGGGAACGGGATTTTCTCCAAACAGCACGGCAACTCTTCATTTCGAGAAACCAGACGGCACAGAATATCCTACATCCTCGCAAACTATTGATTCAATAGGCCATTTTGAAATCACCTACACTGCCCCAATGGATAAACCAGCGGGAGTCTACACCTGGTGGGCGATTGACGGCCCTACAGGGACTAAAAGTAATGAGGTTAGCTATGAGGTTACATCTATAGTAACAACAACTACAACCATAACCGTAAAAACTACAACCACATCTGTTAATCAAAATGGTTGTGATTGGAGCGTTGGCCGCTATTTATCAGGTTCAAGCATACAAAGCAATCCACTTCCTACAGGCGAATGTACCTGGTACGTTGACGGGAAAACAGACGGAAATGGATGGGATTTGATTTTCAGTAAAAATTCTGGCCGGGATGCATATAAATGGTACACCCAGAATCTGATAACAAATGCGAGCCAGGGAACCATCGGCAATCCCGGTGATATTATGGTATTGAATCAAGGGAATTTCTCATCAGTTGGACATGTTGCCTTTGTTATCGACAACGGTTTGTGGAATGGTAAAAGGGCTTGGACTGTCCGCCATGCTAACTGGTCTGGAACTTTTGGACAAACATCTGTAGAAACTGTATGTGGAGAAACCATCAAACAATGCACCTTTGTCGAAGATACCCCTGGAAATGTTAAAATACAGAACGGCGAATCTTTGGGAGCTACTGCTTATCCATTGTTAGGGTTTTTATACCAATCCCAGACAACAAGCACTACTACCACTACGCAGCCTTCAACTACAACAACAATACCAATAACTACCACTACAATACTACCAGACACATGCCCTGCGGAAGCAATATATGGCGAGAACGCAGACGAGACAAAACTGCTTAGAGAATATCGGGATAATGTATTGAGGAAAACACCTGAAGGCCAAGACTTAATAAAAACATATTATAGGCTTTCCCCTAAGATTACTGGTGTTCTGGAACAAAACCCATCGCTGAAAGTGAAAGCAAAAATAATTATTGACAGCTTGTTGCCAGCTATCAATAAGAAAGTTGAGGAGAGTAACGAAGAGCAGTAACTTATAATCAATGCTTTGATAGGGGGGCAATAACGGACTTATCTTCTTTTATTGACCCTGTGTTTATGTAAGAGGAGAAAGCATGAGAAGGGTACGAATTATTATTGCACTATTGGTATTGATTATTAATGGAATGACGCTCTCCTACGCACAGGAAAAAGCTTCTAATCCGCTTTATCAGCCGGAGCAGCCGAGTCAAAAGGAAGGTAAAACTTATTTTGCAAAAGCAAAAGTTATTAACAAACATGATGTGTATTCATCGATTGAAAAAGATGTTAATAATAAAACTTTCACAGAAGGATACCCCGTCGGAAAAAATATTGGGACTGTGCAGCCAGGAGAAACCATTGAGCTATTGAAGGTTTTTGAAAATGGTACTGAGTCAAAATATACATACAAAATTAAAACTGCAAGGGGTACCACAGGATATATTCTGCCGCAGGGGTTTAATATTACTGAGGTAGTAGGAGACAAAGGTGCAATTTTATCAGTACATCTTTCAAGACCATACGAATTTGAAGGCGATGTGCAAGCAGTGGATGAACTGATTGGGAAGTATGAAAAATTTATTCAAGACTATACCGGCAGTGAATTCATACCTGAAGCATTAGTAAATATTATCGGACTCCATTTGTATACGCTTCAAACGCAGGTTAATAAGCGAGAGCGTATGGATAAGATACTGAATCTTTTGAATAAGCTATCTGTAGAAGCAAAAAACTCTAATAAGTACAAGACAGCCTTACATGAACTAATGAACTATGTTACAGAACACCAGAATGAACTCTGCGCGGAGAAAGCAGACTACAAAATATACAGTGAAGCTTTTCGTCTCCAACAGGCTTTATCTGATCTGGTACCAAGTTCCCTGAGTTTAGGGAGAAATGAAATAAATTAGAAAGCAACAATCCGCCTTGTTTCGCATTTGCTATTTATCTTTGTTTTTAATGTGGTGCTCAAATGTATCGATCAAAAGAATATAATACCTTGCGAACTGTGGCAGAGTTTACCAGCGGCTTCGGATGGATTATAGTCGGTGAGTTATGAGAACATGTCAAATTATTATTTCAGTATTGTTATTACTGATTCTTGTGGTATCCCATTGCTTTGCCCAGGAGAAAGCTGCTAATCCCTTGTATCAACCTGAGCAGCCAGCGCGTAGCGGCATCGGCAATGGACCTGGAGGTTCTGGTGAATATAAAATTAATAGGAAAGACTTAGTGGGGAATGCAGAGTTTGGAGAACAGGAAAGAATCCGAATTGAAAAAGAAATATCGAAAATTGGGCAATTGATCAATAAGGGAGATTATATTCAAGCTAATACCCTGTTAAAAGACATTGATGCAAAATATCCTGACATTGCAAAAACGTCTGTCTCGGGGGCTTCAGAACGATCTTTAGCAGAATACAGAGCGAGAATAAACCGGGAAATGTATCAAGGCAGAAATACGGCAAACGAGGAGCTTTTTGCGCTTAACGGAGAGGTCACAAAGAAATCCCCACAAGAAGGGTCTGGAGCTTTTTGGAATTTCGAACTTAGGGCTACTGATGGGATTGAATACGTCTTTTTATGTAGTGCAACAAGTTCCTTGAATTATAAAATTGATAACAGATTTGTGGACATGGCGGAAGGGTATGAAAGCCTCAAAAACAAATATCCTAATGTAACATTGTATATCCAAAAATCAAAATATGACTATGTTATGAACAAATGTAGAAACAAGGGATGCGATGGCACATGTCCATCTATTATTGAAATGCATTCCACAGCCATCCAAGCCTCACCAACCATGCAATCACCTCCAGAGTCAATAGAACTGGTGCATCAGGAATTTAATGATGTTGACAAAGAACTAAATATTCTTTATCGCACAATTATAGATAGGCTTAATCCAGACCAGAAGCACAGTCTTAAAAAAGAACAAATATCCTGGATAAAAAGAAAAGAATCTGCTTGTCTGGCTGAAGCAAACCAGGTCGGTCCTAAAGATTCGCAAGTCTGGAGGAGTCAATATCTCAAGCTGGCTACAGAGATGACTAAAGAAAGAATCTCACAACTGAAGAAGATCACTGTGAGCTTGCCCTAAAGTAAAAGACACTTAAAGAGTTAGAAATATAAATTAATAAAGCGTTTTTAACAGATTAAAAAGGAGAATCAGTATGAGAAAGAACAAAGGCCAGTTGGTAGCAGTTTTGTCATCTTTTATTCTACTGTCGATGATTATGGTTAATAATAATACCGTATGCGCTCAAACAAAAGAATTTACCGGGGAAAAGCTCACCGCTCTGAAACAAAAAGCCTTAACAAGGCTCACTGATAGTATTCTAAAATTACAGGAAATGCCGGTTGCCGAGGAAGATATCAGGCAACTTAGGCGGTACCTTCCCGGAAATATAATGACTGTTACGGAAGGGATAATTACGATAGCTAAAAGTAATGCACCTCTTGAAGAAAAAGTGGATGCGCTTATCAGGACGTATGATTCAAGCTGCTATGACTATGTGATTGCTTCGGTTGTAGCGGATGCGTTATACTATGTTTTATGC
>Ga0172368_10006759_pt1 | contig 12256 bp, 9 predicted proteins | sample Lak11m_FD_114540 | JGI IMG/M metagenome (GOLD analysis project Ga0172368, IMG submission 114540) | Freshwater microbial communities from Kabuno Bay, South-Kivu, Congo - kab_022012_11m | ecosystem: Environmental > Aquatic > Freshwater > Lake | place: Democratic Republic of the Congo: South-Kivu...
CAACTTACTGTGGTTATCGTTAAATCACTTGGAGGGTATGATAAAGCAGATTTTGCATACAGGCTTGGACAACAGTGGGGTGTCGGACAAAAAGGGAAAAATAACGGAGCTGTCATACTTATCAAACCAAAAATACCGGGTGAAAGAGGTGAGGCATTCATTGCAACAGGATACGGGCTTGAAGGTGTTATTCCTGATGCCCTGGCAAGGCGCATCGTCGAAAATGAGATGATACCCAGTTTCAAGGAGGACAATTACTATAAGGGCATCGATGCAGCCACTTCTGCCATGATATCGCTTGCAAAGGGAGAGTATACAGCCGATCAATATACTAAGAAACATAATAAAAAATCAAGTCCTTACGGATTCATCATTCCCCTGATTATCCTTATTGTAGTATTTTCTTTAATCCGGGGAAGCCGGGGCCGGGGACACTCTGTCGGCAAGAGTCTTCCTTTCTGGACAGCTCTTTGGATGCTCGGATCCATGGGAAGAGGTCATGGGGGTTCATGGAATGACTTCTCATCAGGTAGCGGCGGATTCGGCGGTGGCGGTGGTTTTGGCGGCTTCGGCGGAGGAAGTTTCGGAGGTGGCGGTGCCGGAGGGAGTTGGTAGGGAGTTACGAATTACAAGTGACAAGTGACGAGTCACAATTTTAGATTTTCGGATTCATGATCATTACTCTCCGCCGGAAACTTTGGATTATCCTGATTATCAAATTATTTATCATTTTTATCCTTCTGCGGATCATCTTCTTTCCAAATTTCCTGAAATCCCGCTTTGATAATGACAAAGACCGCGGAAATTATGTCAGGGAGCAACTTATCAACCAGAAATAGATCTCCTGTGGATAATTATCCATTTTTTTTTATATTTTTGAATTCCCTTGATATAAATTCAGATTTATGATGGAAAATATCGATCCGAGCCTTGTCGACTGGTCAAGAGCTCAATTTGCACTGACTGCAATGTACCACTGGCTATTTGTGCCGCTAACCCTGGGATTATCTTTCATAGTGGCGATCATGGAGACAATCTATGTAAAAACAGGTAATCCTGAATGGAAAAGGATTACTAAATTCTGGATGACGCTGTTCGGCATAAACTTCGCCATCGGGATTGCTACCGGGATCATCCTTGAATTCGAATTTGGTACAAACTGGTCAAATTATTCCTGGTTTGTCGGTGACATTTTCGGGGCACCGCTTGCGATAGAAGGAATCATGGCTTTTTTTCTTGAATCCACCTTTGTAGCTATAATGTTCTTCGGGTGGAACAAAGTCAGCAAGGGATTTCATCTTGCTTCTTCATGGCTTACTGCAATAGGTGCGAACCTTTCGGCATTATGGATACTCGTTGCCAATGCATGGATGCAATACCCGGCAGGTATGAGATTCAATCCCGATACCGCGAGAAATGAGATGATAAATTTCTGGGATGTTCTTTTCTCACCGGTCGCCGTTAATAAATTCCTGCATACCATATCATCGGGATATGTTACCGCAGCAATTTTTGTTCTGGGAATAAGTTCCTGGTATCTGTTGAAAAACCGTGAAATTTTCATGGCAAAAAGAAGCATGCTTGTTGCCTCCATATTCGGATTGATCACCGCTTTATTCCTGGCTTTCAGCGGTGACGGTTCTGCCTACCAGGTGACACAAAAACAACCGATGAAACTGGCTGCAATGGAAGGTTTATACCAGGGGCAAAAAGGTGCCGGACTTGTTGCTTTCGGGATCCTGAATCCGTCGAAAATGCCCGGTGATGGAAAAGAGGCATTTGCCGTTAAAGTGGAATTTCCAAAATTATTATCATTTCTTGGCTACCGTGATCCTGATGCATTTGTTCCCGGTATTGAAAATATTTTAAACGGCGCTTATAAACCTGAATACAATAGTATACCTCCCGGTGAAAAAGAAAATGCCTTCTCAGTGGAGGAAAAGATTGCAAGAGGAAAAAAAGCATTAAGCGGATTAGCCGAATACCACTCGGGATTGAAGTCGGATGATGTTATGACACAGGAACTGGGAAAGCTTGATCTGAAAGATAATTTCTCTTACTTCGGGTATGCATATTTATCATCTCCTGCAGATACGGTTCCTAATGTTCCGTTAACCTTTTACAGTTTTCATTTTATGGTATTCATGGGATTATATTTTATAATACTATTCATAATTGTGATTTTCAGGATCTATAATGATAAAATATCAGGGAACCGGGTTTTGCTCCGCTTTTGTCTTTGGTCTGTACCCGTCGTTTATCTCGCAACACAGGCGGGATGGATTGTAACGGAGGTTGGACGCCAGCCTTGGGTTATTCAGGACCTTATGCCGGTTATGGCTGCCGTATCGAAAGTTTCAAGCTCATCCGTTCAACTGACATTCTGGTTATTCGCAATCTTATTTACTACTTTACTGATTGCCGAAGTGATGATCATGGTTCGTCAAATAAAAATCGGGCCAAAGGAATTGACCAGCTAAGGTATTGTGTATCTTTGGATGAAAATTTTTCTTCTTTAAAATGATTAATATCAAAAATAACTGATATGAAAAAGTATTTACTATTAACTGCAGGACTATTATTTTTAATCCGTTTTGGTTTTGCACAAAATCAGGTTCAAAATCCACAGGCTGTCAACGATACGGCTAATTTCCCATACTGGATACAAATGATGCAGGATCCCGACGCAAATTTTTTCCAGACCCAGCGGGCATTCAATATTTATTGGAAAGACAGGAAAATAACGCGCAGCAGCGGGTGGAAGGTTTTCAAACGGTGGGAATATATGATGCAGAGCAGGGTGAATCCCGACGGTACTCTTCCATCGCCTGACGCAGTATTCAGGGCGTATGAGGAATATTTAAAGAATTCACGGTCATCATCAGGCGATTGGGTAAGCCTTGGTCCGGCTACAATCCCTGATCCCGGAGATCCCGGATATAAAGGTCTCGGCCGTCTGAACGTTGTTGCCTGGCACCCGACAGATGCCAGCAAATTTTATGTAGGTTCTCCATCTGGAGGCATGTGGCAAACAACTGATGGCGGATCAACATGGATAACGCATACTGATACCATGCCTACTCTCGGAGTCTCGGCAATCGTAGTCGATTATTCGAATCCTGATAAAATATTGATCGGAACCGGTGACAGGGATGCAGGAGATGCTCCGGGACTTGGAGTATATAAAAGCACTGACGGAGGTAATACATGGGTGCCGTCCAAAACAGGGATGGAAAATAAAACTGTCGGAAGGATTATCCAGCATCCGACAAACAACCAGATTTTCCTTGCCGCCACGAGCGGCGGAGTTTACCGTTCCACAAATGGCGGAGAGAACTGGACTCAGAGCGTCACAGGTAATTTCAAGGATATTCATTTTAAACAGAATAACCCGAACATTGTCTACGCAGCTGCGGGAGCGGATTTCTACCGTTCAACCGATAATGGTGCATCTTTTGTCAAAATAACCGACGGCCTTACAGGCGCACAGCGTGGCGCTATTGCAGTGACCGCCGCAAATCCTGAATATGTATATTTTCTTCAGTCGAATTCAGCAAGCGGGTATAAAGGTGTTTACCGCTCCACCAACTCCGGGGTCAGCTTTACGACCCGGTCCACATCACCTAATATTTTAGACTGGTCATGTGACGGCAGCGGAACCGGAGGTCAGGGTTGGTATGACCTTGCAATTGCGGTAAGTCCGACCAATCCTGAAACTGTGTATGTGGGCGGGGTGGATGTCTGGAAATCAACAAACGGAGGCACTACATGGGAAATAAACTCACACTGGTATGGAGGATGCGATGTACCTGCTGTCCATGCCGATTGTCACTTTCTCGGATATTCACCTGTTGATGGTCAGCTTTATGCTGGCAACGACGGTGGTGTTTATTCAACCAATAACAGCGGTATCGACTGGACCGACCATACTGTAGGTATGACGATCGGACAGATTTACAAATTGGGACAGGCTCAAACCGTCAAGGATAAAGTGATCAATGGTTTCCAGGATAACGGCACATATACACTCACTCCTGACGGGTGGGTTGCCACCGGAGGAGGCGACGGTATGGAATGCGCTGTCGATTATCTTAACGGCTCTTATACATATCATACGATTTATTACGGAGATATTTACAGAAGATTGAATAATGCATCAGAAAAACATATTGCAGGCAACGGGGTTTACGGAATAGACGAAAGCGGCGCATGGGTAACTCCATTTATCCTTGGTGTTCCGGAACCTAAACAAATGTTCGTAGGCTATAAGAACGTATGGAGATGTAATGATGTTAAAGTTTCCAGTCCTGTCTGGAAAAAGATTTCAGATAAGCTTGCCGGGAACAACAACAACGATATGGCTGTCCTTGAACAATCACCAGCCGATCCGAATTTACTTTATGCTGTTCGGTATGACAATAAGCTGTTCAGAACCGAGAACTGCCTTGATGATAATCCGTTATGGTATGATATATCTTCATATCTGCCTACCCCAGGCACAGCCTCCGACCTGAAAGCACATCCTGCCGATCCGAACGTCCTATATATGACACTTGCTAAAAAAGTTTACAAATCGGAAGATAAAGGACTGACATGGACAAATATAACAGGGACTTTACCGAATGTCAACATGAATACTGTTACCTATTATAAAAATGCTCCGGAAGGTCTTTATGTGGGCTCCGACGCAGGCGTATATTATAAAGATTCTACTATGAGCGACTGGATACCTTTCAGTGAGGGATTGCCGGCAAATGGAAGAATAACAGAGCTGGAGATATATTATGATGATGACTCCATCAGTGAAGATGCTATCAGGGCTAGTTCCTACGGCCGGGGATTATGGGGATCAGATATGTATCAAAGCGCTCCCGATGCCGATTTTACCAGCAATAAAACTCTGATACCAATTGCCTGCGGAGTCGATTTCCTTGACCTGTCCGCCGGCGTTCCTACCAACTTCCAATGGACCTTCACGGGTGGAAATCCTTCAACATCCTCAGTAAAAAATCCAACCGATATAGTTTATAATACTGCAGGGACTTACCCGGTTACTCTAAAAGTTTGGAATTCAATAGGATCCGACTCTATTACTAAAATAGATTATATTACCGTCAGCAATACTTTATTACCCCTTGTTGATTTTACTGCTGATAAAAACGTACTTTGTGCGGAATCAGTAGTACATTTCACTGACAAAACCGATAATTGTCCTTCGAGCTGGAACTGGCAGTTTACTCCCGGTACAGTCAATTTCATTGACGGCACCAATCAGAATAGTCAGAATCCGGTCGTTCAGTTCAATCAACCGACAATTTACCATGTCACTCTTACCGCATACAACGCTGTTGGTTCCGGCACCCTAACAAAATACAGCTACATTGCCAATGGAGGATATGGTCTGCCAATTGAGGAGTCGTTTGCCAACGGATTCGACGGACTGCACTGGACAATCTACAATCCCGATCTTGGTATAACCTGGGATACTATTTCAGTTCCCGGTATGACATCGGGTACAAAAGCGATCTGGATGAATTTCTTTGATTATACTGCAGTAAACAGACGTGATCAGCTGATCAGTCCGGCAATGGATTTTTCGGGATACTCGACGGTGACACTAAGTTTTCGTCATGCCTATGCTCAAAGAGCATCTTTAAAAGATTCCCTGATCGTGAGGATATCCACCGACTGCGGTACAACCTGGACAAGGGTTTGGGGAATGGGACCGGATGGCACACCAAACACTTTTGTCACTTCTCCGCCTACATTTGATGAATTCTATCCCGGATCGACCGATGACTGGTGTAACGGAAATTATGGGGTTTCCTGTTATAATATAGATCTGTCTCCATGGGCAGGTAATAACAATATCAAGGTAATGTTTGAGGCTTACAACAGGAACGGTAATAATCTTTTCCTGAATGAAGTAAGCATAGCCGGCCCCGTGGGTTCATCCGAGACAACAAAAAATGATATGGGAATCTCAATATACCCTAATCCCTCTGAAGGCAGGTTTACTTTGTCCTTCCGGAATACCGGGGAAACTTATTCCCTTGCTGTATTTGATATTCAAGGACAGAAGGTTTATACAGACAAAATTCTGCCGCAAGGATCAGGGTATTCCAAACAGATGGATCTTAGCGGTTTCTCAAAAGGTGTATATTACCTCAGGATCACCACTGAAACAGCAACTCATGTTGCCAAACTAGTCCTTCAGTAGACCTGACATTTTCATTTTATTCTTTTTGTACTGAAGCCATATGAGCGCTGACAGTTCAGGGAAGTTATGGAACAAGGATTTCATTCTGCTTGCCATAGGGAACTTGTTCATGGTCATCGGATTCTATTTTCTGATGCCCACACTTCCCGTTTACGTAGTTGATATACTTGGAGCCCACAAACATGATGTCGGATATATCCTTGCTGCTTATACCATCTCTGCACTTTTAATCAGGCCATTTACCGGAATGGCTATTGATGTCTGGGGGAGGAAATGGATCTATATCGGGTCCTTTGCTGTCTTTTCGTTGATCCTTGGAATATATCCGTTGATGCATTCCTTCGCTATGTTGTTGCTTCTGCGTTTTATTCATGGTTTCACATGGGGAATAAACACAACATCGGGATCAACTGCCGTAGTGGATATAATCCCTGTCCAGAAAAGAGGACGCGGTATCGGTTATTTTGGTATGTCATTTACTATCTCTATGGCTCTGGGACCACTTTTAGCATTGTATATACTTGCCTTTTCAGGTTTTACGGTCATGTTCATCTCGGCCTCTTTATTTGCATTTATCGGGCTGATAATGATTTTCTTCGTAAAATTTCCGGAAATCCACCTTCACACAGGACCGATGCGTATTACGTGGGACAGGTTTATTGAAAGGACAAGCGTACCGGTAGCTATTCCCCAGATCCTTTTCGGAATGACTTACGGAAGCGTCATATCCTTTATAACTCTTTATGCCAAGGAGATCAGTATTGATGAAACCGGTCAGTTTTTCACTCTCATTGCTATTGGCATCTTTCTGTCACGTCTTTTTACGGGTCAGATTTTTGATTCACGGGGACCATATTTTTTAATGATTTCCGGTTTTGGAATCTCAATCACAGGATTTTTCCTGCTCGCAGAACTTCAGACATCATTCGGATTTCTTATTTCCGCATTTTTTATTGGCCTGGGCAGCGGGATACTTATGCCGACATTACAGACAATGGTAAACAATATGGTCGATATAAACAGAAGGGGCGCCGCCAATGCCACCATCAGTACGGCGTTTGACCTGGGAATCGGGATGGGATCATTGCTACTGGGAATCTTTTCCGAAATCGTAGGGCTGGCTAATATGTACTTGTCGTGTATCATCCTTCTTTTGGCAGGTCTGGCATTTTACCTGGTTTATGTCGATAGGTTTTATAATATCAAACGGGATAAATTATTAGCCGACAATTATTGATTTGTGCTTCTTTGTGCTCATCGTGACTTCCCTGAGATCATCATGATGTGAGAATCCTTATTGGAAAATGGTTAAACATAACCTTGTGAAAAGCCAGGGGAATTAGGTAACTTTGTAACTACGGTTTATTTGATGTCTGTCATGCATTTATTTTATACACAGGAAATAAACGGTTCTTTTCATGATCTTGATGAGGAAGAATCGCGGCATTGTGTAAAAGTTTTACGTCTTAAAGAAGGGGAAACCGTATATCTTACCGACGGGAAAGGCAGACTTTATCGTTGCAGTATTGCAAATGCCAATCCAAAGCAATGCAGAATAATAATGGATGAGTTGTTACCTGCACCTACCTTGAAAAGCTGGAATGTTCACATCGGAATCGCTCCTACCAAAAATCCTGACAGGTTGGAATGGTTTGCTGAAAAGGCTACCGAGATAGGGATTGATGAGATCACTCCCGTTTTTTGCGATCATTCTGAGAGAAAAATCCTGAAAACCATGCGCTTTGAGAAAGTGATAATTTCGGCAATGAAACAATCATTGAGAATTTATAAACCCCGGTTTAACGACCCGGTCGATTTCAGTCAACTGGTCACCCGGCCTTATGAATGTCAGAAATTTATCGCCTCTTGTGAAACAGGCCAGGAAGAGGAATTGTCCGAAAAATACAGGAAAGGATCCGATGTGCTGATCCTGATAGGACCTGAAGGTGATTTTTCCGCAAAGGAGATTGAAAAAGCAGAATCGGCAGGTTTTATTCCAATAAGTCTGGGGAATCACCGTTTAAGAACTGAAACAGCCGGCATTGTAGCCTGCCATACAATAAACATGATCAACAAATGAGTACCGGGCTATGAAATATCTTTTTGCTGTCTTTCTATTATTACTGACATCTTCATTTACTTCCCCCTCTTTTCAGATCGCATTACTTAAATACAGCGGGGGTGGCGACTGGTATGCAAATCCTACATCATTACCAAACCTTGTAAAATTTTCCAACCAGAATCTGAAAACCAGCATCAGTGAGGACATAGCAACCATCGATGTAGGAAGTCCCGAAATCATTAATTATCCTTTTGTCCATATGACTGGTCACGGGAATGTGGTATTTTCCGACCAGGAGGCACAGAATCTGAGAAGATACCTTATTGCAGGAGGATTTCTGCATATTGATGACAACTACGGACTTGACAAATATATCCGTCCGCAACTGAAAAAAGTATTTCCGGAGCTTGATCTGATTGAACTGCCATTCAGCCATCCCATTTATCATCAGAAATACGATTTTCCCAAAGGACTTCCGAAAATTCATGAGCATGACGGCAAGCCTCCTCAGGGTTTCGGTTTGATTTATAAAGGCCGCCTGGTTTGTTTTTACACATATGAATGCGACTTAGGCGACGGATGGGAAGATCAGACTGTTCATGGCGATTCTGAACCAACTAGGCTTAAAGCACTGCAGATGGGTGCAAATATTCTCAGTTTTGTTTTCACAAAGAACTAATCCTTTTAAGTATATTTGTTCCCTATGGGTCATCTCTATGAAAAGCTGACAAAAGATGTTCGTTTTGTTGAAGGTCTTAAGGCTTGCCTGAATTGCGGAACATGTACCGCCATATGCCCTGCTGCAGCATTTTACAATTATCAACCGAGGATAATAGTTGACATTCTGCAAAGCCATGATGATGAGAAGATTGAAGCATTATTAAAAAGTGAAACGATATGGTATTGCGGTGAATGTATGTCATGTGTTACAAGATGTCCAAGAGGTAATGCTCCCGGACTTCTGATAACCGCTTTGAGATCGCTTTCCCAGGAATCAGGCTATTTCGTTGAATCTGAAAAAGGACGTCAGCAGCTTGCAATCAAACGAACTGTAGGTGAATGGATTTTAGAATATGGCTACTGTCTTTTTCCTGCTAATATCTTACCTGAGTTGCATCCCGAACAAGGGCCGATATGGCAATGGGAACATACAAACATTGAGGCTGTAATGGAACGTCTCGGGGCAAATTACCGACAAACCGGTCCCGGGATTTTACGGAAAATACCACGGGATGCACTTGACGAGATAAGGAAAATTTTTGATGAAACCGGCGGGACATCACGTTTTGAAAAGATAGAGGAATTTTCCCGTAAGAAAGCCGATGAACTTGGGATTAACCTTGACGAAAGTCTGAATTGCGATTATATCAGACATATCTACAGGGTTAACGAGATAGATCATACACGATCACTATGAAAGTTGAAGGAAAACGCCGGATATGGAAAGATTATCAGAAAGAGATTGCCGGTGACAATTACTTTTATGTGAGGAGTTGTGTCCGGCAAAACTTTTTTCCCGGCTCAGAAAAGACATTTCTACGCATTTTACAGGATGAACTGCATAAGGACATTTTTGAAAACCCGTCGCACACTACATGTTCCGGAATAGGCTACCATAGCGATATTGTCCCGTTTGAAACAACGATGACAATGGTTGCAAGGCAATTTGCCCTGATGACCGAAGCCGGATATAAAAACCTTGCAACTTCCTGCATTACCTCTTTTGGCCTTTATACAGAAATTCTTGAAACATGGCATCATTTCCCTGATGTTGAGGAACGAATTCGTGAACATCTCAAAAATGCAACAGGGAGGGAATTCAAGGTTCCTGAAAACCTATCACATGCCAGCGATATCATATACAAATTCAGAAATGAGATTGCAGATAAAGGTAAATACCGTCTGATAAATCATGTCACCGGAAAACCTCTCAGAGGAGTTGAACATATTGGTTGCCATTATTCTAAAATGTTCCCTGCCAAGGGAATTGGCGGTGCCGAATATCCGTATGTCCTGACAGGAATGATAGAAGAATGGGGTGGTGAAGTAATCGATTATCCTGAGAGAAGGCATTGTTGCGGATTCGGATTCAGACAATATCTCATTCAGGCAAACCGTGGGTATTCGATTGCATGTTCAAAAAAGAAATTCGATTCGATGCGACCATACAAGCCCGATTTTATTCTTACAAATTGTCCGGGATGCCCTATGTTCTTAGACAGGTGGCAGTATGCCATCAGTGAAATGGAAGGGATCACGTATGGAGAAAATGGATTTGGAATACCCGTTTTGACATATGAGGAGCTTGCCGGCCTCATCCTTGGATATAATCCATGGGATCTTGGATTACAGGTTCACCAGATTCCTGTTGAACCTCTTCTGGATAAGATCGGGATCTTGTATGATCGTTCCTCAAAATTCTTAGGGAAAGATGGTAAATTTCTTGGCAAGCCTGAGTCACCAGCATATATTAAATTTTCCTGATATGCCACATGAAATAATTGTTATCGGTGGTGGAATAGCCGGCATGACAGCCGCCTCCTGTCTTTCAAAAAGCGGGAATAAAGTAACACTGTTGGAAAAAGAAAAATATCTCGGGGGGCATGTAAGAAAATGGGACAGGTTGTTTCCTTCCCTTCGTCCGGCAAGCGAGGTGCTTAATTGGATTGAAAACAGCGTAAGCACAGATGTTGTTGTCATGAAAGAGGCTGTAATCAGCAGTATTGAACACAACAGAGATGGGTTCACAGTACACACCAATGGGAATAATCCGGTCAGCAGTAAGGCAGTTGTGCTTGCAACCGGTTATGAACTGTTTGACGCAAGGAAAAAAGAGGAGTATGGCTATGGAATTTATGATAACGTTCTGACCTCAGCCGACCTGGAAACTATGTTTCTGGAAAAGAAAAAAATTGTCACCTCAGATGGAAAAATTCCCCGGAGGGTGGGAATAGTTCATTGTGTCGGATCACGGGATGAAAAGGTGGGGAACCTTTATTGTTCAAAGGTATGCTGTGTTACAGGCGTCAAACAGTCGATCGAGATCAAACAAGCTCTTCCCGGCACGGAAGTTTACTGTTTTTATATGGATCTCCGCATGTTTGACCGTCATTTTGAGGAACTGTATTTCGAAGCCCAACAGAAATGGGGGATAAACTTCATCCGGGGCAGGGTTTCCGAATGTGCGGAGAATGAAGATCATTCCATCCTTATCAAGACTGAAGACACCCTGACCGGAAGACCTCTGAAAATGAGTGTTGACCTGCTGATCCTCCTGGTGGGGTTCATCCCCTCTGCAGGAACCGGGGAACTTGCATCATTTCTCGGATTGAGTGCGGGGGAAGATGGTTTCTTATCCTCACTGGATGAGCATATTCACGACAACTCCACTTCCGTACCAGGGGTATTTCTGACAGGTGCCGTCAAAGGGCCGTCCAGTATCGTTAATTCAATCACTGATGCCAGGGCAACGGCCATACAGGTACAGGAGTATTTAAATTCTATCGGATAAACGTTGAAGCAATTCGGATATACCATACTGTATGACAGGTCGATCGATATCGACCGCAATGACCAAAGGATAATAGGATTCCTTTCTCTTCATGATCCGTCAGTAAAAGCCTGTATAGGCTGCGGTAGTTGCACTGCGACCTGCACGGCCGGTCATTTTGTTGATTTTAATATCAGGAGGATTCAAACCTTCCTGCGAAGGGGTGAGACGCATCTTCTTAAAGAGGAGATTCAAAAATGTATGTTTTGCGGAAAATGTCAGCTTATTTGCCCCAGAGGGGTGAATATGCGTAACCTGATAATTACTATAAACAGCGCCATCGAACGTTTGGGATGATAAACTTTAACCTGTTCATACTTCCTTTCTTTTTAGGGCTTATTTATCTGATCATTGTCGTTGCCAGAAGCTGGTATCAATGGATAAAAGCATTACCTCCGATTGATAAGGTCAAGTTAGCCTCCGG
>Ga0172368_10006768_pt1 | contig 12243 bp, 10 predicted proteins | sample Lak11m_FD_114540 | JGI IMG/M metagenome (GOLD analysis project Ga0172368, IMG submission 114540) | Freshwater microbial communities from Kabuno Bay, South-Kivu, Congo - kab_022012_11m | ecosystem: Environmental > Aquatic > Freshwater > Lake | place: Democratic Republic of the Congo: South-Kivu...
TAAATCTCATTCGCGGCGTGGATTCCCGAAATGACCACCGCTTCGACTCCGCCGCCCATCATGCCGGAACCAGCCACGTACAGATTCTTGATCGGTGTTTTTACGGTGAGTCTTTGCTGACCTGCGGCGGGACCATAAATTGAGCTGTTGGTTGTCCATGCGTAGCGGGCAAAGGTGGCGGGTGAGCCTTCCTGCCGATAGGTGATATGCTGCTGTAATCCAGGAATAACTTCTGCGGCGGATGCGATCATTTGATCGGCGAATTCGCGTTTGCGCTGGTTGTAGCCCGGAGCCTTGCGATCCCAATTGGCGGTTTCAGCTTGGGGTAGAAGTTTAAGCAGCGTAACGGAAGCATGTCCGGCTGGGGCAAGAGTCGCGTCCACGTTGGATGGGATCATGATTCCGATGTCATCCAGCATGGTGATTGGGGAAAGATTCGGAGCGATGTCTAATCCCAGAAAAACGATGAAGGCTGTTGCGGATGGCTGAAGCGATTCGATGTATTGCGTAAAATTCGCGGGGATGTGTTCACGACCGACGAGTTCGAGAAATGTCTTGTGCGTATCAGCGTTGGAGAGGATGGCTTTGGCGCGATGGATTTGTCCGTTTTTCAGTTCAACGCCAACCGCGCGATCTTTTTCCATGAGGATGCGCTGCACGGGCGTGCGCAGAAAAACTTTGCCGCCGTATTTTTCGATGACGTCCACCAGCGCGTTGGGGAACGCCTGCGAACCGCCAACGGGATAAAAACCGCCGTCAAAATGATAGCCGAAGATGGGCGCCATGTTGCCGACCGTCAGCGATTTTGGATCGTCGCTGAGATAGCCGGTGAGCGCGCACAACAAGTCTTTGATGCGCGGGTCGCTGAAAAACTTGTCGAGCATTTCAACGAACGGCTTGTCCATCCATTGGTATGCGTGCGGATTCCTTTGTGGATACGACAGCAAATCTTCGATGTTGTCGGGGCCGCGCGGCGCGCCGCCGGTCTTTTCCATGTCGGCATACATTTCGCGATAGACATGCAGAATTTCATCGAAGAAGTTTTTGATGTTCGCGGATTCAGACGGGAAGCGTTCGCCCAACTGTTTTATAAATTCGTCTGCATCGTGCGGGACCTTGAAGTGAGTCTCGCCGATAAAATATTCCTGCTCGTTGAGCTTCCACTCGATGGCATTTTCGATGTCGAGCATTTTTAACAAGCTGCGGATTCCGCCGCGCTTGCCGAGTCCACTAAAATCGTGGACGCCTGCATCGAAGATATATTCCCAGCGTTCTTTTGAATCGAGTTTGGAATCTGTTGGGCGCACGCGGCGTTCCCATGAAGTGCAAAATCCGCCGGGCAGATAATGTTGTTCGAACACTACCACTTTAAGTCCGCGTTTGGCGAGCAGGGCGGCGGCGGAGAGTCCGCCAATGCCTGAGCCGACGACAATAACATCGTGTTCGTTTTCGTTGGTGGGATGGTTGTCAAATTTTGGCGCAGGCCATTTGTACGGATCCCACGCATCCAGCCGCGCTTGAACGCTTTTGCGGGACGCATAATCGGGGAAACGCGACGAGAAAACAATCCCAGCCACCACGCCGACGTTTGGCAGAATCACCGCGAACCATAAACTCAAGTTGGGAAAAGCCACAGCCACCGCGCCGAGCAAAGTATTCAAGATAAAAATCCCGCCCCAAACGCCCGTGATAATTTCGTTGATACGAATGAAGGCTGGGTCATTCCAATAGGATTTATCCCAATCTTCTTTTGCGTATTGGTACGTGAACGGATTCTTCATCGCCAGCGTGGCAAAGGCCATGCCTGCCAGTACGAGGCTGTTGAGGATGGGGCCGTACACTTTGAGAAAAGGCGAATTGAAGGCAAGTGTCAAAATGGCGTGAACGGCAAAATATCCAAGCGTAACAACTTCCATTGTTTTGACATCACGATTGCGAATGTAACGAAATGCAACGAGACCGATCGCGGCGGCCAGCCCGCCCAAAATTGCGACGATCCATAAACCGGGTCCCGAAAAACTCCAATAGAGAATCCAGGGAATAAAACCGATGAGTACTTGAAACATTTTATTTCTCCTTCGCGACAAGGCGCATTGAATAAACCTGCCTGATTTGGGCAGTTTGTAAAATCGGGGCGGGATAAATTGTGTTACTTGGGCAATGCTAGCGCAGGTAATTTTTTAATGCGCGGCAAAGTTTTTTTCAACCAGGCAATTTCGCTCGTGTAATAATCCGTGCCGTAATCGAGAGTCAATTGCCAGAGCGCGCTCAGGCGTTTGATGCCAATCTGTTTTGTGTTTTCGTCAATATGCGTCTGCGCCACTTGAACCTGTTTGAGATATTCCTGAATGGATTCGATGCGCTTCTCAAACAAACTGACAATCTCTTCGTTGGTTAATCCATGCGCGAAGAAGATTTGGATCAACCATGCTTCGCGCGTGACTTCCAACGGCAGGGGCGTGGATACCCAGCGGCGGAGTTCGGCTCTGCCCGCGTCCGTGATTTGATACTGCTTCCGATTGGGTTTTCCCTCGCCTTGAATGATCTCCGATTCCACGAAGCCGTCTTTTTCCAGAGTCTCCAAAGCCCTATAAATATGACTCTGCGTGGCAGACCAAAAGTGAGCAATGGATTGATCGAAATATTTTTTTAAATCATAACCAGTCATGGGCTGGTATTCGAGAAAACCGAGGATGGCGTGGGCTAACGGCATGGATTCCTTTTTAGTAATATAACTATACAGGAATATTACTCAATAGATTTATATTTGTCAAGAGCAAAAATAAAAGGTCTGGCAATGTGCCAGACCTCAAATCATCATTTTGAAATTTTTAGCATATATCCGCCATCCACGTGAATGGTTTGCCCGATAATCATCTTCGCGGCGGGCGTACACAAAAAGGCAACCACGCCTGTCACATCTTCCAGTGAGACTAATCGTCCTGCTGGAACCTGATCGATAAATTTCTGCAGAATATTTTCCTTGCTTTCCATCGCCGCGAAATGAGTCAGCGCGTCCGTCTCGACCACGCCTGGCGACACCGCGTTGACGACGATATTCTTCGGCGCCAATTCCACGCCGAGATAACGCGTCAAGGATTCGAGCGCGGCTTTGCTCGCGCCGACCACGACATAATCGGGCAGGACGCGCGTGGCACCCGCGCTCGAAATGCTGACAATTTTTCCACCGCCGCGCTTTTCCATCAAAGGCGCGGCACGTTGCGCTGCAAATAACAAAGCGCGGGCGTTGATGTTCATGGTCCAGTCCCAGCCTTTGGGTTTTTGCTCCATGGCGGGACGGTTATATCCAGACGCGGCGTTATGAATGAGAATATCCATCCCACCGAATTCTTTTTCCACTTCGTCGAACAGACGATTTAAATCATCCAGGTTGCCGACATCCGCTTTGACGACCAATGCGCGGCGGCCAAGTTTTTCGATTTCGCGCGCGGTTTCTTCAGCAGGTTCACGGTTACGGAAATAATTGACGATCACGTCCGCGCCGTGTTGGGCAAAATGCAAAGCGATGGCTTTGCCAATTCCGCGGCCGGAGCCGGTGATAAGAGCGATTTTGTTTTCAAAATCCATCATATTCTCCGTAGGGGCACAGCTCGCGAAGCACGCAAAGCGCACGCTGTGCCCCTACAATATCAATCAAAATAAATATTCAAATCTGAACAATCGAATCGATTTCCGCAATTGGGACAGGTGATCTTGCAATTCTTCTCGCGCATTTCACACCCACAGCGGTCGCAGATAATAACGCGTTTCTTCTTCGCAGGTTGATCCGTTGCAGCGTCGGTTGTGGGAGATGATGGGGGAACGGGATCAGGCTGGGTCATCGTCGGATGCGATTGGCTTGAGCAGGGACTGGTCAAAAGTGGAGAGTCGTTCCGGGCCGAGACGATTTACTTCGGCGATGGCATTGTCCAAATCAACGCGCAATTTTCGGACATCCACGCCGCGGCAATGATTGGGCCAATCATTCAGCCACTTCATGCTTCGTCCATATACTTTGACCGCCCCTTGGTAGTTGCCGCGCGTGATGTGAAGGCAGGTGACCGCGGCTTGCAAAATACCCTGATACAAATTTCGGATCTTGCCAGTTTCTGCGCGCCATGCAGTTTCAAGTTCTTCATGCGCCTCGAAATATTTGCCTTCATTGAAAAGCAGGATTCCTTCGCGGGCGTTTGGATGAAGTTTGCCTTCGCAATCTGAGATCATCGCGGCAGTATAACATGAATGAAGTTCAAGTTTCCGGGTGGTAAAATTTCAATACTTATGAAAAGAAAAGGCTGGATTCTGTTTTTTTCGCTCCTGGCTTTGGCGGCACTGGCGATGTTGGCTTCCAGTTTACACAACGTTCATTTCGAACCGGGCCGGCCAATGGCAAGCATAAAAATCTCTGACCTTGGTATTCTTGCTCCGCTCACTGATGGAAAAAGCGTTAATACGCCTCTTTGGAAAATAATATTGTTATGGACGCTTTTCCTTCTTGTCACCATTTTGTTTTTCTATTTGCTTCCGCCCGAAGTTCGCAAACGCGTGCTGATGCAAGCAATCCGTTTTGGGCTCACAGTATTTGCCATTCTCTTTGCTCTCAAAAATCGAATCATTGAATTGCCGAACCTGAATTCCGGCCAACCGGCTGAAGGTAATTCTCCGTTGATTGGCGGACCTTCAAATGCGGATGTGCCGGTTTTTCAGCCGCCAACGTTGACGCCCTGGATGGTTTACCTCATCAGCCTCGGTGTGACTCTTGCGCTTCTAGTCCTGACCTGGGCCGCGTACCGTTTTTGGACTCATTTCCGCGCTCGACAAATTTCCCCGCTCGATGCGATTGCCGGGGTTGCCCGAACATCCCTCGATGATTTGGCCGCCGGACATGATTGGGGTGATGTCATCATCGAATCTTATGTGCACATGAGCGAAGCCGTCAGCACTCGGCGCGGACTGGCGCGCACCGAAGCCATGACGCCGCGCGAGTTTGCTGCACGGCTTGAACGCGCCGGTCTGCCCGCGAACGCTGTCTCGCGTCTGACACGTTTATTCGAGTCTGTGCGTTATAGCGCGCATCACTCCAGCCAGGCGGATGTCAACGAAGCGGTGGCTTGTCTCAATTCGATTTTGCAGGCTTGTGGAGCTACGCAATGAAACGCGTTTGGCTGGCGATCGGTGCCGTCATCCTTTTGTTGATTATGGCTTTCTTTTTGCGTAACGCAATTTATCAGACAGTCATTATTCCATTGGCATATTTATTGTGGCTGGGGAGGTTTTATTATTCGGCAGTCCCGCAAATTATTTTGTGGGGATCACTGCTTGTGATCCTGCTTATGATCGTTTTGTCCAATCTGATCCCAGATGCTCCCTCAACGCCGACGGAAGAGCCGCAACATAAACTCGCAAAGGGACAAGTTGAGACTCTGGCTGGTTGGCTGGTCAAGGCAGATAAAGGAACTTATTTCAAATGGCAGATCGCCAACAGACTGGGCCATATCGGGCTGGGGCTGAGAGAAACGTCAGAACGGCGCGGCCGCTTTCAGTCCGCGAATGAGGCGGTGGAAAAATATCTGGAGGCTGGCGTTAACACATCCTTTGTGGATTATCCGAATCAAAAATCCGTTCCAACGCCGTTGGATGTGAATCCAAAAGAAGTTGTGGATTATCTTGAATCGCAATTGGAGATGAGTCGTGGCAGACATCCGTGAAGTTTCGGAGTTGAGTAAAAAAGTTATTGTGGAAGTTGAGCGTGCTGTGATCGGCAAACGCGATCTGCTGGAGAAGGTGATGTGCGCCGCGCTGGCGGGCGGACATGTGTTGTTCGAGGATTTTCCGGGACTCGGCAAGACGTTGATCGCGCGCAGTTTTTCAACGGCTCTTGGCCTGGACTTCAAGCGGATTCAATTTACTCCCGATCTTTTGCCCGGTGACATCACTGGCGGTTATATTTTCAACCGTACCAAGAATAAATTTGAATTACGCAAGGGGCCGGTGTTCACGAATGTTTTGCTGGCTGATGAGATCAACCGCGCTTCACCGAAAACGCAATCTGCTTTGCTCGAAGCCATGCAGGAGGGGCAGGTGACTCTCGAAGGCGAGACGCTGCCTTTGCCTGAACCGTTCATCGTGCTCGCGACTCAAAACCCGATTGAATACGAAGGGACGTTTCCACTGCCCGAAGCACAACTGGATCGCTTCATGGTGAAGCTGACGGTCGGTTATCCAAACCTGGATGAAGAGAAGGAAATCCTGCGCCGCCGCCGTGAACGCCAGCAGGATGAAGTCGCGCTGATGCAGGTGATGAAGCCCAAGCAGTTATCTGCTCTGCGCGCTTCAGTCGAAACGGTGCATGTCGATGCAGACATTGAAAGTTATATTGCGGCACTCGTCCATGCCACGCGGCAGGACCGGCGCGTCTCGGTCGGTTCGTCGCCGCGCGGATCGCTGGCATTTTTGAAGTTGGCGCGCGCCAACGCTGCGCTCGAAGGCCGCGATTATGTTATTCCCGATGATGTCAAACGTTATGCCGTGCCTGTCTTAAGTCATCGTCTGATTTTGCAGCCCGAATACTGGATGTCGAAATCTGTCACAACGGATATTGTTGATGATGTGCTGGAAAAGACTCCCGTGCCGGTAATTGCGCCCTCGCCCCAACCCCTCTCCCAAACTTGGGAGAGGGGCAAGGGGTGAGGGGAGCTTTTATGTCCCGCGCCTTTTTTCTCAGCCTCCTCATCTTTGTCCTCCTGCTCGCCGGTCTGACGGCCTTGCGCGGCGCGTTGTTGGCGTTGGCAATCCCGCTTTTGCTTTATCTTTTTTACGGACTCTTCTTCGGCCCTGATAAAGTCCAACTCGAAGTGCATCGCACGTTAAGCGCGGAACGCGTCTCGCCGCAAACGCCGGTGTTGGTGACTGTGTCTGTCGTCAATCGCGGCGACTCGCTTGAGTCGCTGGTTCTTGATGATGTTTTATCTCCGGCATTGTCCGTTGAAAATGGAAGCAATCATCATTTGATCTCTCTCGGCAAAAACAAAACTTTTACTTTTGAATATATCCTGCGCGGACCACGCGGCGGTTACGCGTTGGATACTGTCCGCGTAGGAGCCAGCGACCACCTTGGTTTGTTGCGCAACACCCAGTCGATTCACACTTTTGGTCAGTTGTTTGTTTTTCCGCGGGTGACGCGTCTAAAGCAGATTCAGATCCGTCCACGGCGGACGCGTGTATACGCGGGAAACATCCCAGCGCGCGTCGGCGGTTCGGGAGTGGAATTTTTCGGCGTGCGAAATTATCAGCAAGGAGATTCGCCGCGCGCCATCAATTGGCACATCAGCGCGCGGCATGAAGAACTTTATTCAAATGAATTTCAACAGGAACGCGTGGCGGATGTTGGCATTATCCTGGATGGACGGCAGCGTTCCAATATTTACGCAGGCGGACATTCGCTCTTTGAGCATTCGGTCATCGCCGCGGCCGCGCTGGCTGATTCCTTTCTGGCGCAAGGCAATCGCGTTGGCTTATTGGTCTACGGCCAATATTTGCAGTGGACGTGGCCGGGTTATGGCAAACTTCAGCGTGAAAAAATTCTGCATTCGTTGTCTCACGCCGCGCCTGGAAGCAGTCAGGTCTTCGATGGGTTGCAATATCTTCCAACGCGCATGTTCCCGTCCGAATCACAGATCGTACTGGTCAGCCCGTTGATGGATGATGATTATTTGACTCTCGTCCGGTTGCGTGCGCGCGGCTATCAGGTGATGGCCGTGAGTCCGGACCCGGTGGCGTTCGAGGAAAGTTTTTTGCCGCGCCAGCCTGAGGTCCGGTTGGCCGCGCGAGTTGTCCGCATCGAGCGCGAATTGATGTTGAAAAAAATCCAGCGAGCGGGCGTGCAACTCATCGAGTGGAATGTCGCCCAGCCGTTTGATCAAGCCACGCGGCGCGCATTTGGTCAGCGCATTCAAGGGAGCAGGCTGTGACTCTTTTCGCGCTTTTATTCAGCATCGTGATGGGCAGCGGTTCGCTGGCCTGGGGTTTTGCACAAGCAGGCCTGCCGCAATTTGCGCGCTGGATCATTTTGTTCGGCGCGTTGTGGCTCTTCGCGGTGTGGCAACGCTGGCGTTGGTTTGCCTACGTCGGATTGATCTTCAATTTTATTGTGGCGGCACTTGGTTTATGGTTGTTGAACTTTTCGCCGGGCTGGATGTTTGCGGGCGCTATCGGCGGATTGCTGGCCTGGGACTTGACCGATTTCTCATATCGCCTGCGCTTCGCCACGGACGAGGAGCGACGCGGCTTCGAGACGCGTCATCTCGTCCGCATCTCTTTCCTCGCCATTCTTGGCTTTGGACTGACCAGCATCGCGATGATCATTAAATGGCAATTCAATTTTGATTGGGCTTTGCTGCTGGCAATCGTCGCGTCATTCGGGATTTTGCAGTTGATTATCTGGTTGCGCAAGCGTAGTTAATTACTCAAACCAGCTTCGATTAAAGATTCAACGCAAAGTTGCCAGGCCGCAAAAAAACAAAAAACTTGGCGCCTTGGCGTCGACGTTTTTCGATAAAACCCAGCGACAATTTTTCTGCGATTCGATTCGCTAGAGTTGATTTTCCCGAACTGGTCGCACCGATGACAACCATGCGTTTGTAGGGAAATGATTCCATTGGGCGGGGATTATAATTCGTGAGAAGTGAAAAGAAAACTTCGTCCTGAGCGAAGCGAAGTCGAAGGGCAGATGATGTGAAAGAAAATTCGTTTCGACTTCGACTAAAACCTCCGCTCAGCGCGAGCAAAGAGGAAAAAATGTTTGATCTCCCCGATGATGAAATTCTCCCGCTCTCGAAAGAACACGTTTTCTGGACGTGGTCGGCACAGGCCAAAGTCAATCCCATTCCCGTGAAACGCGCCAAGGGTGTGTACTTTTGGGATGTGGACGACAAACGTTATCTCGATTTCAATTCGATGACGATGTGCGTTAACATCGGTCACGGCGACGAACGCGTGATCGAAGCCATGGTCGAGCAGGCGCGCACGCTTCCGTACACTGCGCCGAGCATGACCAACAAGGTCCGTGCGCTGGCGAGCAAAATGGTGGCCGAAGTTTCACCCGGCGGAAAATTGACTAAAGTATTGTTCACGCTGGGCGGCGCGGACGCCAACGAGAATGCCATCAAATTGGCGCGTGGTTATACGGGTCGCTACAAAATTTTGACGCGCTATCGTTCCTATCACGGCGCGACGGCGGGTGCCATGGCCGCCACGGGCGATCCGCGACGCGTCGCCTGGGAGCCGATGCTGATGCCGGGCGTCGTTCATTTCCTGGATCCGTACCGTTACCGCTCGACCTTTCATCGATCCAACCCGAATATTTTGGAAGAAGACTTCACGCGCGATTATTTGAATCATCTCGAAGAGATCATTCAATACGAAGGGCCTGAGACGATTGCCGCGGTCCTGATGGAATCTGTCACTGGCACGAACGGCATCATCATCCCGCCGGACGGATATATGCAGGGCGTGCGCGCCTTGTGCGACAAGTATGGTATTGTCATGATCGCCGACGAAGTGATGAGCGGATTTGGCCGCACGGGGAAATGGTTCGCTGTGGATCATTGGAATGTCGTGCCGGATATTATGACGATGGCAAAAGGGCTGACGTCCGCGTATGCGCCGCTCGGTGCGGTCGCGATGAAGCCGGCGATTGCGGCTCGTTTTGACGATACCGCCTACAAAGCCGGGCTGACATATACATCGCATCCAATTTCATTGGCGGCGGCGATTGCGAATATCACTGTTATCAGGGAAGATAAAATCGTCGAGCACGCGGCCGCCATGGGTCCGGTACTGAAGCGCATGTTGACTGACTTGGGCGAGTCGCATCCATCCGTCGGCGATGTCCGCTCGATCGGGTTGTTCGGCATCGTTGAGCTGGTCAAGGATCGCGAGACGAAAGAACCGATGGCGCCGTGGAATTCGTCCAGCCCGGAGATGACCGCCTTCAAGAAATATTGTTTTGATCACGGATTGTTTTTGGATGTGCATTGGCACACGGCGTTGATCATCCCGCCGTTGATCATTTCGGAAGAGCAACTGGCCAAAGGATTCAAGATTTTGGATAAGGCGCTGGAAATTACGGATAAAGCGGTGAAGTAAATGAACTACCCCCGCCGCAAGCGGAAGGGGTAGTTCATTTACTTATTTTGCACGAAGCCAGCCAACGGTTTGCGTTCGCGAAGCATGGCGCTGGGGTGGGTGTGGACTCTGCTTGGGAGCAAAAAAAACGAAGCCAGAAAAATGCTTGAAAAGCCGCACCGTACCCCAGCGTCCAGTGCACGCTTTGTTGGGCGGCGTTTTGGGAATAACCATGATTGTATTTTAGTTTTATCGATTCTACGTAAATTATTCGTTTCTGCATTGCGGACAGTTTTTCGAATAGATTCCACTTGTTTAAAATAATTTAGCAATCCTGCGGGGTCACATCACTTTTTTCCAGCCTTTCGCTTCTTTCAAGAACGTGAGTTCCTTATGTTTTCCCTTAAGCACTATGGGACTGGCAAACAGAGCCATATAGCCACAAGTTAGACAGACGTAAAGATTAGAGGAATAGGAACCCATCTCTCGACCTACCTCCCCATAAAATATCAGTAACCCATCCTCACCCAAATTATCATCGTTATCCGTCATGTACACTTCGTTTGATTGACACATGGGACAAATACCATTTTTCATCGCTTTCTCCTTCTTGTTAGTCAGGTTATGACAGCCGCCCAACGGTTTGCGTTAGCGGCGGACGCGGGCGAGTGTAGAAATGATTCTAAACCAGAAAACTGCCCAAGTGTTGAATCCACTTTGAGAGGCCGCAGACTCCCCGCCGTCCGTTGCACGCTGTGTTGGGCAGTTTTCACTGGAAACGATTTTGCCAAGAATTTACCGATTGGGTCAGCAACAATGTTCAATGCCTTGTTGATCCAATATGAAGTGATACTGGATTTTTTGCGGTAACTATGTTCGTTATATTCCCAGCTAGATCAGATAAACATATTGCAAAACCGCCAGCCGTACCTGCTTGTATAAAAACGATTTGTTTCCCATCAGGCAGCCACGAATAATTCCCATAATAATAATGATTGAATGAATTTTTGTTATCTTGCTGGACCTTGATTAGCGGGGAGATGGTTAATGTATCGATCGGCATTAAAATGATCGAACTTTTTTGGGGATCGTAATACGAAAGGGTTTTACTATCTGGTGACCACTGGATGTTTGGTATGGACATTGGAGCTACAGAAAATTTTCCTGCGATATTTATTTTTTTAGAACCATCGATGCTTTCTAAATAAAGTTTGTTACGCCAATCATCGATTACTACTTGAAATTTATGGTCTGGCGAAACAATAGCGGACTGGTACGGTCCTAAGATCGGTATTGTTTCGCCGCTGGCTTGCATGGTATCAAGATTTATCCCTTTACCATCAATAAAAATTGTATTATTGTCATTACCCCAATCAGTTTGTTCGTAGCTGAAAACCCCGGGATTTTCCGTTAATTTGGTGAGGTGTGTTCCATCCAAGTTGATGACATAAGAATTGAACATTCCGCTGGGGGGGCTGGGGTTTTTGGAAATGATAACATTTTCAAAAAATAATATTTTGCTTCCATCCGGTGACCATACCACCTCACGCAAGGTTGGGTTTTTGTAAAGTAAAGTTATGCTCAAGTCTTCCAGGTTGATGACATACAGACCCGATTCGTCTTTATAGGTTCCCGTAAAAGCGAATTGCTTGCTGTTGGGAGACCAACCATAATAAGGAAGATCACCCATGGCATGTTGTTGGTTTGAACCGAAATTCTCTCCAATTAATGTTGATTCTGCGAATCGCTTTACTACGTTATGTGTTTCTAAATCAATCAAAATTACACCATAACCACCGGCATTTTTATCATCTATTTTCTTATACATGCTGCATGTCATATAATGCCCATCGGGAGAAAAGGCTATATTCCATGAGCAATTATCAACCATTGGGTTTTTGTTTTTCCCGTTGGTATCTATGGAATATAATGTCCATCCTTCTGAATATATTATCGTTCCATTCCCGCCGCCAATTGGAGTTGGCGTAACAGTTGGAGTAACAGTGGGGGTAAGAGTAGGCATAGATGTTAAGGTGCTGGTCGCCTGTAGAGTAGTGGCGCTTGTTAGAGTTGAAGTTTCAGTTGGTTTAGATTGCTGACAAGCAGGTAAAAGCATAA
>Ga0172368_10006769_pt1 | contig 12241 bp, 10 predicted proteins | sample Lak11m_FD_114540 | JGI IMG/M metagenome (GOLD analysis project Ga0172368, IMG submission 114540) | Freshwater microbial communities from Kabuno Bay, South-Kivu, Congo - kab_022012_11m | ecosystem: Environmental > Aquatic > Freshwater > Lake | place: Democratic Republic of the Congo: South-Kivu...
ACACGGTCTTTCAAAACCGGTGTCGGGCTGCCATCCCGCCACAGTCCGGCGCCAAAAACAATCGCCACCCTGCGGGCGGGAACATCCTGCAGGGAGTACGTTTTGTTTACCGCCACCAGGCCGGTTACTGCCCGGGCCAGGATGATCACTGCAGCACTGCCGAAAACCAATAGCCAGAACATCTTCCACACCATTTTGAATAGTTTCTTGAACATTTGAGAGATTTTACCAGTAAAAAAGAGACCCGGTTCGCGCTGGAACCGGTCTCTATCCCTTTTTTAATGTAGGAACTCACTTTCCCATTGGCGGTTATATGAGCGATTGCCTCAATTTTGCGCTGGCAAAATCCATCAAAGCCACCACGATCACAATACAGGCGACAACGGTGCCTGCCTTATGGTACTGCAATGAACCAAAGAAAGTCGTCAGGGTCAGGCCGATACCGCCACCGCCAGCAAATCCGATGATCGTCGCCATGCGGATATTGATATCCCACTGGTAAATCAAGTAGGATATAAAAGGAGGGGTGATCTGCGGCAGGATGGCATAGGAGATCATCTGCAAACGGTTGGCGCCAGTGGCGGTAACTGCTTCGATCGGTCCGGTGTCAATATTCTCAATGGCCTCCGAGAATAATTTACCGATAAGCGCAAAGGAAGTAACAGCCAAAGCCAGCATACCCGCAAAAGGTCCGATGCCCACCCAAAATATGAAGATAACCACATAGAGCAGGGCTTCAATCGAACGCAGGACGTTGAAGATAGCCCGCGAGGAAAAGTAAATCCAGATGGAGAGCGGGCTTTTTCCGGTGAGATTCTTGGCTGCCAAAAAGCTGAACGGCAGGGCGACAAACGCGCCAATCGTAGTCGCCAGCATGGCCTGGAAAATTGTGACCAGCATTTGTTGGAATACGATCGTCACCACTTTGGGTGTAAGGTCAATGCTGATGAAATCAAAGAGCAGCCGGCCGAAATTTTTTCCGGGATTGAACAATTCACTGAGCTTGATCTCGGTAATATTCCAGCAGTAAATAAAAACCACCGCCCCAAGGATGGCATAAAATACGATCAACAGCTTGCCTGCCAGGGGACGCTCAATATTCTCTCTTTCCGCTTTCGACTGGTCTTTCAGGATATTTTCCCGCCAGCGGGCGCTGATCACGTCAACCAGGATGATGACGGCGGCCACTGCCCATAACGCGGTGGCATATTGCTGGTAAGCGCCCATGCGGGTGGTTTCGACCACGAAGAACCCGATCCCACCGCCAGCCACGAAACCGATGACCGTGGCCGAACGCATGTTGATATCCCAGCGCAGCAGTGAATATGCCAGGAAGGAAGGCACAATTTGGGGGATAACCGCATAGCGAATGGTCTGGACCAGGTTTGCGCCGGTGGCGGTGACTGCCTCGATCGGCCCATTGTCGACGTGTTCGATCTCTTCAGAGAACAACTTACCCAGAGCTGCCACAGAGTGGATCGTCAGGGCAATCACACCGGCAAAACTGCCGAGACCCACCCAGACGATGACGATCAAACCCCAGACGATGGTATCCACCGCGCGCACAATATTCAGTATGGTACGCGCCACATAGTAAATGGCCGTCCCACCTGGAAAACGCGACATGATGTTATGGGCTGCCAGGAAACTGACCGGGACGGCAAGGATGGTGGAGAGGATGGTCGCGATCAGCCCCATGGCGATCGTTTCAACCAGCGTACCGCCAACAAAGGTATTCACCTCGCTGCCTTCAGAGGCCAACCCCAGGCTGACCTGCCATTTTTGGGCAGGCATGAGTTTCATGCGGCCAAAAATATCGAGCATATTATCGCTCAGGCGAATGGTTCCAGCCGGCTGGCGACCGGCATTGCGATCGCCAATATAAGTGTAAAGGCAGGCCCAGGCACAGACAGAATCTTCACCGTTGATGCTGATCGTGACCACATCCGGGTTAAGCAGGTTGGTTGCCACGCTGCGCGCGTCATTAAAACGCTCCACCAGCCGCTGTAACTTGACATCGGTAACGTTCCAGGCAATCACGTATAAAATTGTTGCAGCAAAAATAATGGCTGGGATAATCGAAAATATTTTTTGAGCGAGCAAGGAACGGACATCCAACACGTTCCAAACCCAAAAAAGTACCAATGGCAGCCACAACCAGCTCAGCTGTTGAGAGCCAATCGTTACAACCCCAATATCTTGATGGACAGCCGCCCAATTAATGATAAAAGCCAGGACAAAGGTTGTCAGCAAAATCAGCAAACCGCGCGAACGCTTATGCAGCAGGAATTGTCCCAGCCCCGGTACAACCAGGGATGAAAAGACCGTCAGGGAAAGATTTTGTGGTGACGATGGGATTTTTACAGGATTTGTCATGAAGGGTTTCGGTGTTTTGGAAATGAATCCAGTGATAAATTGTCGGGCCGAAAAAAGGATGAAATAGAGTGGTAAATCAAATGATCGACACTCGTTCAGCTTCCTGTCCGTAAATAGCCTTAAACTGGGCATCGTCGATCTGTTTTGGCAATCCCTGGAATACCATTTCGCCATCCTTCAGGGCAATGGCACTGGTGGCATAACGGTGCACCAGATCCAGGAAGTGTAAACTGCACAACACTGTGATCCCGCGCTCCTTGTTGAGCTGTTCAAGATATTTCAGGATTGAATGAGCCAAAACGGGATCGAGGGAAGCCACCGGCTCGTCAGCCAGGATAACCTTGGGTTCCTGCATGAGTGCGCGGGCAATACCCACCCTCTGCTGCTGACCGCCCGAAAGCGAATCGGCGCGCACATGGGCCTTGTCGGCCAGGCCAACCTGGTCAAGACAATCCACCGCCCGTTTCTGATCTTCAGGAGAGAATAAGTGCAGGGAACTGGAAAAAGTATCAACGTATCCAAGACGCCCGGAAAGAACATTGGTAAGCACTGACGATCTTTTTACCAGGTTGAATTGTTGGAAGATCATGCCGATCTGGCGGCGAACCTTGCGTATTTCGGTGCTCGAAGCAGCGGTGATATCCTGATCATTCCAATAAATCTTCCCGGATGTAGGCTCGATCAGGCGGTTAATACAGCGCAGCAAAGTTGATTTCCCCGACCCGCTCAGACCAATCACCGCTAAAAACTCGCCATCTTTTACCTCAAAGCTGACGTTTTTTAACGCCTGGGTGCCGTTCGGGTACACTTTTGTGAGATTCTCGACTCTTAACATGATCACCCAAAAGAATTCATGAAGATAAAGAAAAGCCTGGCAGGTAACTACCTGCCAGGCTTAAATTGAACCTACTTGACAAGCTCGGCCGGATCCACGCCAGCTTTTTTCAAAACTGCAGCAAAGTCATCATAGAAAGTCGCGTCAACTTTTTGGAACGAATCATAGTTGTAGAGACTCTTGAGAACGGCTTTGCCACCCGGATCGGCAGCCATGGCAAGCATGCCAGCAGTAATGGCAGCCTGGAGCTTGGGATCCAGGGTCTTGATGAACTGCATGCCATCATTGGGGATGCGATCGGTATCGGCGAAGACAGTTACCTTGGTGGCGATATCGGGATAGGTGGCAGCCAGGTTGGCGGCGGTATCGGTTATCACGTTGATGAAGGTAACACCAGCATCGCAATCGCCCTTGTAGACCGCAATGGCCACATTGTTATGGGAACCTGCGTTTTGCGAGGCCTTGAGATCAGTATCGGGGTCGATACCATTGGCCTTCAAGATGATTCGAGGAACAATGTAACCGGAAGTGGAGTTCGGATCAACGAAACAGAAGGTCTTGCCTTTGAGATCAGCAAAACTCTTGATGCCCGTGGAAGCGCCAGCAATAAACTGACCCTTGTAGAAAGGCTGCGGTTGGCCACCCAGATCCTTGTCAGGATCGAGATCATTGGTGGCATATTTGCGGATAGCAACCAAAGCAGGAACGATCTGGTACTTCTGCTCGGCGAGCAGAACTGAGAAGGTATTGAGGAAGCTGACTTGGGCTTTCTCTGCGCCCATGGCTTCGATCGAAGCGGCAAAGGTTGTGCCGACTTCCATCTTGAAGGTCAGACCGGTCATCTTCGACAGACAATCTGCAATGGCAGTACCGGCCTTGGTAATCTTGCCAGTGTCGCCGGAAGGCACAAAGGTGATCACGATAGGCTTGTCGGCTGAGCCAAGCGCGCCAGCTGCAGCGGTCGGCGCATCGGCCATTTTATCGCAGACAGGAGGCGGAGGCGGGGTGGGTGTTGGCGGCACCGCAGTCGCCGCTGGCGCTTCGGTTGGCGGGACTTCAGTGGGTGCCGGAGCTACGGTGGCGGGGACATCGGTAGGCACTACCGGGACGGCAGTGGGTTCGGGTGTCGCCGCAGGGGCGCAAGCCGCAAGCATCATTGAGGCCAGCACCAGGATGGACAACATCAGGTACAAACTACGTTTCATTGTATTTCTCCTCTCGCATTTTTGGGGTTGAATGGGTCCCCTGTTGATAATAACTCTAAAAAAAGTTTTAGGCAAGTTACATAAGGAATGATTTTCATATTTTTAAGAAATCAACAGGGAAACCATCATCATTTCATAATGGCACTGGATCACCGTCAGCGACATATTCAAGTTTGGAAGAACAATTTCAAATTGCGTTCAAATCATGCCATTCTTATCAATATTGTGATATTCGAATGATTTTGGATGGGCATATCAATGTTATGATAAGAATTGATGAATTGAAGGAGAAAAACAATGAACGGAAAATCAATCGTATTTACACTTATTATTATTCTGCTCATCATCGGCGCAGTGTATTTTGTGGTCGATACCACCCAGCAAAGCGCCAACAACACCATCGGCACCATGGTTGCACCTTTTCAACAAAGCAATTCAGCGCTGCAGACCCAGGTTGCTGAATTACTACACCCCACCCCCACCATCATACCTGACCCGGTCACGATCATCAATGAAATAAGAGCGCTGGCGCGACTGGAGACGATCCAATACTCCGTTGAAAAAGTGATCACCGCCGAAATTGGCCAGGGCAACTTCGGTTTCCTGTTTGGCGACAAGCTGTTATTCGTGGCGCATGGCATCGTCATAGCCGGAATCGATATGCAAAAAATCCAGCCGGAAGATTTACAAATGGCAAACGGGGTGCTGAATGTGCGCCTGCCGGCAGCCGAGATCTTTACAGCTACCCTGGATAACGATAAATCTTATGTTTTTGACAGGCAAACCGGCCTGCTGGCCCAGGGCGGCCAAAACCTTGAAACCAACGCGCGCCAGGCTGCCGAGTTGGAGATCCGAAAAGCAGCCCTGGAAGATGGGATCCTGAACCGGGCCCAACAAAATGCAGAAAGTTACCTGGTTAAATTCTTTGAAGCGCTCGGGTTCCCCAACCCGGTCTTTCTGAAATAAAAATGTGCGCTGGCATCGTATCGCCAGCGCACATTTTTAACTGCATCTTTACTTGCCGGAACTAAATACCCGCCCCGCCAAGGAAACCAGCATCCCACACTTCATTGGCCTGGACAGGCTTTCCAGCGAAGACGTAGGAGAGCGTGGCCTGATCCATCATGCTTGCCGTCTGGTTGCGAATATCCAGGAAAACTCGTCGAAACTTGCAGATTGCCTCCTGCGAACAGTTTTCGTGTTGGCTCAGCGAGACACAGCTGATCGGTGCGATCAAGTTGTCAAAATAGCGGACCACCTGTCCCATCCTGATCTCTTCCGGCCTCCTGGCCAGAAAATAACCTCCAGCTTTCCCGGGCAGGCTTGCCACCCAGCCCTGGGATTTCAGATCGAGCATGATATGCTCCAAAAAACGTTTTGGGACCGCGTTGCGTTTGGCCAATTCGCGGATCGAAATGGGCGCCTGTCCATAGAACTCAACCAGGGTCATCAGCACGCGCAGGGCATAATCGGACTTCTTGGAAATTTTCATGTTTTTCTTTCACCTTATATACGATAGTGTTCGTCGTTATTATGTGGTATTTCCAAAGCACTGTCAAGAGCTGGTAATAACAGGACCAGAATAAATGATCCATTCAATATGAGGGTAAAATATTAAATTAAATAGCTTATCTTATCAAGGAGAGAAAATGAAAACTCAAAGCGGGCTTGAATATGTTGAAACCCTGGCAGGCACAGGCGCACAGGCACAGGCAGGTAAAACGGTTCGAGTTCATTACACTGGCAAATTCCCGGATGGCAAGGTGTTCGATAGTTCTGTGACCCGCGGAGAACCACTCGAATTTCCACTCGGCGCCGGTCGTGTCATCAAAGGTTGGGATGAAGGTATTGCGCTCATGAAAGTTGGCGGCAAAGCCACCCTCACCATTCCGCCCAACCTGGCATATGGCGAGCGCGGTGCAGGCGGGGTGATCCCACCGAATGCCACGCTGGTATTCGAGGTTGAATTGATCGCCATCAAGTAGGACATATCTGGATCATTACTTATTGGTAAATTAATGGTGGCCTAAAGGATTTTGATAAGCGGCCCCAGCCACGTAAAAATTCAAGAGGCAGTATGGAAATCTTTGGTAATTTGGTGCTTGTTTCATCGGCCAGCGCTGAAAGATCCTTTGAACTGGCAAAAGAGGAGATCACCATTGGCCGGGATCCCGAAAACGACATTCATCTGAATGACAGCAAACTATCGCATACACATGTGCGCATCGAATGCGGTGAAGGCGGATGCGTGCTGATCGATAACAATTCGGTCAATGGCACACTACTCAATGGGCAGCCTGTCCAAAATGCCAGACTGAATGCGGGCGATGTGATCAAGTTGGGTGACAATGAATTCCGTTTCGATATATTCAAAGAGCAAAACACTGCCGTATTGGACAAAATTGACTCGATGAGCGATTTGCAAACGACCATTGCCCAACAATCCGTCAACAGGACTTTTTACGAGACTTCCCACCCGCGACTGGTGGTTTACTGCCCCGACCGGACCTGGGAAGTGCCTTTGATAAAAGACAGACTTTCCATCGGGCGCAGTCCTGATTCTGATATTCCGCTGTTGTTCGAAAAAGTTTCCCGGAACCACGCCCAGATCGAGTACCGCGATCATGGTTTTACCATTCGCGACCTGGGCAGCACAAACGGCACATGGTTTGGGGCGCAGGCGATAAAAGAACATGTTCTTAAAAACGGGGATAATATCAAAATTGGTCCCGCGCTGCTCATGTACAAAGCAGCGTACACTTCCACCGATCTCACCATGGTCGATCAACCCCTTTTAAAATCACCTGGCGCTCAATCTCATTTGCCAGTTGTGTTTGTGCCAGGCTTCATGGGATCAGAGCTTTGGGCCGGGAATGAACGCATGTGGCCAAATATGCAGGTCCTGTTCAGCAATCCGGAAATTTTTGCCTTGCCAGGGAAAACCAAACTGGAACCCAGAGGGATTTTAAATGATGTGGTGATTGTACCCAACCTGATAAAGCAGGAACAATACGGGCGCCTCGGCAATTATCTTGTTAATAGCCTGGGATACAAACGAGGTGTTGATTTGATCGAGTTTGCGTACGACTGGCGCCAGGATGTGCGTGAATCGGCGCGCCAGCTGGCAACGACAATAGCAAACTGGAAGGTTTCAGGTCCGGTGGTCGTCATTGCGCACAGCCTTGGCTCACTCGTCAGCCGTTATTATATTGAATGCCTGGGAGGAAAGAGTAAAGTTGCCCAGGCCATCTTCCTTGGTGGACCGCATTACGGGGTGACCAATTCAATTATCAACCTGATCATGAAGGCAGACCTGCTGCCTTTCGGGATCCTCGGTGACCGCGTGCGTCAAGTAGTGGCAACTTTTCCCTCTTTTTACCAGATCCTGCCAATTTACAACTGCACCTTTGACCAACACGGCAACCCGATCAACGTATTTGAGGATGACAGCTGGCTGCCGGATGACAAGAAACCTCTGCTGCATTCCGCCCGCCAATTCCGGCATGAATTGGGTCGCAGGTTAAGCATCCCTTCCGTATCTGTTTTCGGCTATGGGATCAAGACTGTGAGTCGCATCGATATACATCGCAGCCTAGAGGGCCTGTGGAGCAAGATCACATTGGACAGCGATGGCAGCGGCGATTCATCCATTCCTGAAGCAAGCACAGTGCTTGAAGGCTCTGAAATCCATCCAGTCAAACAGTATCACGGTTCATTGTATGTTGACAATGATGTAAAAATGCGCCTAAAGCTCGAGCTGACCGGTCAACGCCAACGCGCCTGATCAAGGATCGGGAAATCCAGCATGCACAGGCATCAAGATGAGCGCTATTACCTATACGTTTATCCGTGCGAATGGCATTAACCTGCATGTTGCACTGGCCGGGCCGCGGGATGGCCGCCCGGTCATCCTGCTGCACGGCTTCCCGGATGCCAGCTTCGGTTGGAACAGCCAGATCCAGGCTCTGGCACGGCGCGGTTATTTTGTGGTTGCGCCTGACCAGAGAGGGTATAACCTGAGTGACAAGCCCAAAGGGGTGAAGAATTACAGGCTGGAGCTCCTGGTGGCTGATATTCTTGCCCTTGCAGATGCCCTCAACCTGCCGCAATTCAACCTGGCCGGTCACGACTGGGGCGCCATGGTCGGTTGGAGCCTGGTGACCAGCAACCCGGAAAGGGTCATGCGCCTGGCCATTTTAAATGTGTCGCATCCTGGTATTATGAAAGAATTTCTTACAACAAATTGGGGACAACGCTTTAGAAGCTGGTATGCTTTTTTCTTCCAAATACCACTTTTGCCGGAATTGGGCATGGCCGTTTTTAATTGGAAAATCCCCGCTTCACGGATGTGCAAAACATTGTCCGTGGCCGAATTGAACCGTTACAAAGCTGCCTGGTCACAGCCGGGCGCCATGCAGGCCATGATCAACTGGTACCGCAGCCTGTTCAGGCAAATTTACCAGAATATCCCATCAAAAAAGATCCAGGTGCCCACCCTGATGATCTGGGGCAAACTGGATCCATACTTGATGTGGCAAATGGCGCCGGGCAGCATAGCAAGGTGTGAAAATGGGCGTCTGGAATACCTGGAGGATGCCACCCACTGGGTTCACCAGGACCAGCCTGAAATTGTCAACCGGTTATTGATCGACCATTTCTCGGCAAGCCAATGAGTGAAAAAGCGCCTGAATAGCGCGGATAATTGTCAGCCCAGTCCGGACATCTTTACCAGGCGTTCCCATCCTTTTTTTATTTCGAATGACTTCAACCTCCAGGTTCCAACAATGCCGTAGGGGATGAAAAGCACAAACGCGATATAAATTGCGCCGTTAATGAAGGATGCGCTTTCTCCCAGGTAGCGGCGCAGACCGAAATCAAGCAGGCGGTAAATGGCCGCGCCAACCAGCGCGCCATTCAGTGTGCCAACGCCACCAATCAAGGTGATCAACAGCGCGGTAACCGTGAAACCCATATCGGCGATATTTGGGCTGACAATGGGTTGATAGAGAGCGTGCAGGACCCCGGCAAAGGCGGCGGTGATCGAAGAAAGGGTCAACGCGACGAGTTTGAAGGTAAAGGTGTTATAGCCAAGCATTTTTGCACGAGCTTCGTTTTCGCGAATGGCAACACAAATCCGCCCGGTTGGCGAATTCACGAAGCGCTTGTAAAGCAGATACGCCAGCAGCAGCACCGCCAGCGCCACAAAGTAAAATCGCAGCCGTTCATTGGCCGGGCTGATAAAAGCGGGCACAATCACACCCTGCAATCCAACATCCGAACCGGTGAAGTCGCCCAGTTCGCGCGACATGATGACGATATGGAACACGCTCGACAACCCGAGTGTGACCAGCGCAAAAGTAATTCCCTTGACACGCGGCAAAACAAGGCCAAAGAGCAGCGCCTGAATAACAGCTGCGATAAAAACCAGGCCTATCGTTTGCCACAGGTTTAAATGGAAGTTTTTTAATAAAACGCCGGTCAAATATGCGCCAACAGCGAAAAACATTGAATGTCCGAAAGACAACAAGCCTGTTATGCCGAAAATCAAGTCATAACTCAATGCAAAGAGCGCAAGGATAAATACTTCAATGGCCAAGCCTTCCACAAATTTGGAAGTGCCACCTGCGTTCTTCCAAACCACCAACGGAGAAGCACCCTCCGTCAGTCCCACAATGAATGGCAGCAGTGTGAGCCCCAGCAATGTGATGAGTGAGCCGCGATTTTGGCGGAAAAAGGAACTTAGGTTTGTCATGGTTTATTCCTTTTTCCCAAGCAGCCCATTGGGCAGGATAAGCAACACAACCACCATCAGCAGCACCGTTGAGGCCGGCACAAGCGGCGGGGTGGGCTTGAAAATGATCTCGGTGAAAGGGATCGGTATTCCAATTGTCCCGTACTTGATGATGAACTGTTGGATCAATCCCACCAGCAGTGAACCCAGGGCTGCACCTGGATAACTTGTCAGACCGCCAATAGCCAGGGCGATGAGCGCATTAAGCAGCAGGCTTTCGCCCATGGCATTGGACAAACCCATCGAAGGCGCAGCCAGAACGCCACCCAAGGCCGCCAGACCCACACCAAGCGCGAAAACCATTGTGAATACCCGCCGCACGTTTATTCCCAGGGCTTCGACCATTTCCCTGTCCTGCACACCGGCACGGATGACCATGCCAAGCCGCGAGCGCTGCAACAAGACCCAAACCGCCACCAACACCAGGATCCCCAACAATGGAATAAATATCTCGTTATAAACACGCACACGACCGCCCAACAGAAAAATCGTCGAGCAATTATGCTGCCACCATGCCGAAAAACTCTCCGCCGGGCAGCCTGCCCCTGAACCATTGAAGAAGGGCGGTTTTGGCATTGTGAACTCGGGGCGCCCCCAAATAGAACGGACAACTTCAACGCCGATGGCGCTCATGCCCAGGGTCAACATTAACTGGTAAATGGGGCGACTGTACAACGGGCGGATAAGCGTGGCTTCCATTAACCCACCCAGCCCCGCGCCGCTCAATACTGCCACCAGGATGGCAATCAGGAACAACCAGTTGCTGCTCAACCCTGTCAGGAATGCAGTCAAGGAATCATTGGCAGCAAAGGACCCCAACCCGATAAATAGTAAAAGGGCGGCAGGAATGAAGTCGCGGACATTGAGCTTTGACACCAATGCCTGCCGATTGAAGAGGGAAATTCCAAAAGCAGCAAACAAGCTTGCCACAATCAAACCGCCAATGGCAAGCAAAGGGTTGATCTTATCAAACGTGGATGCCACCGCATGGATTGGAGTACCCTGATCTGCCATAAATGAATATGTACCAGGGCTATTTGCATAATCGGCCAAATCCCAAGTGGCAATCGGATAGCGCGGCAGCACAAACAAGGCAACCAGGATTGAAACAAGCAGGAATGCCCAAGGCAGGACCCATTTTGAAGACAAAGAAAACCAACTTTTCGTGGAAAGATTCGCCCAAAGATTCGACAGGCTGAACCCACAAATCAAGAGCGCCATGGGCGTCAGTAGATCCACAAAAGTATCCGGACGGACGTAAACCGTCCAACCAATGTACGCACCGATCATGAACAATGTGCCATGAGCGAGGTTCAACACATCCAGTAGACCAAAGATAAGTGAAAAACCGGAAGCAACCAGAAAGGTGACTGCGCCAACAGAAAATCCACGCAGCAGGGTAATGACAAAATCCTTGCGCTCCATGCCCTGCCCGGCAACGAAAAAGGTAGCGACAAGCACAGCTAGCGTAATGTAAAGAATAAGGTTCTTACGGAGGGTGGCTTGAAATTTGGTCATCTGCGAATTCCTCAGGCCGCGCCCAGGTAGCGATGGATGGTGGCCCTGTCGTTGACAAGGTCCCGCATCTTGCCATCGCGGACGGAGCGCCCTTCCTCGATGATGACGTAGAATTCTGCCAGTTGGCTCGCAACCAGAAAATTCTGTTCGACGAGCACCACTGTTGATTCAACCGCCAGTTGGTGAATGGCTGCCATCATTTGTTCGATAACCACCGGGGCAAGACCTTCGCTGGGTTCGTCTATCAGCAGCAAACGGTTGTCAGCCACCAGTGCGCGGGCGATGGAAAGCATTTGCTGCTGCCCTCCGGAAAGGTTGGCGCCAGAAAGCGACAGGAGTCGCTTGAGGTCAGGAAACAGGCTGAACAGGAAATCCTGCTTGCGGGTGTAATCGCCCTTGCGACGCTCAGCGATTTTGAGATTCTCTTCAACACTCAGGTCGCGGAAGATGGCGCGATGTTCGGGCACAAAACCTATCCCAAGCGAAGCAATATCAAATGAGCGCATGCCCTGGATC
>Ga0172368_10006771_pt1 | contig 12232 bp, 11 predicted proteins | sample Lak11m_FD_114540 | JGI IMG/M metagenome (GOLD analysis project Ga0172368, IMG submission 114540) | Freshwater microbial communities from Kabuno Bay, South-Kivu, Congo - kab_022012_11m | ecosystem: Environmental > Aquatic > Freshwater > Lake | place: Democratic Republic of the Congo: South-Kivu...
CCGAGCTGTGCGCTCGTCAGGCGCAGATCGGGGACCGGCGGGTACGCACCCCGGGTATCGGGCCTGCAGAACACGGCGATCATCTCGGTGGCTGCCGGTACGTGTCCGCTGTAGGAAGTGTCCATCTCGTCGCCGACAGGGCTCCGATAGGTCCATGTGAGACCGTCGGGAGAGACCTCCGGATGGCCGAGGACACGATCGACCGTGAAGCCGAACCAACCGAACGACGTTGGGTATGAGCGCACTTCGACGGCATCGGGCGCAGGGACCCGCACGCTCTTGCGCCACCGAAGCTCGACCGTGAACTCGGCGAGTCCTCCGGTCCAGAGCAGGCCCACCTGCATGCGCCCCTTCGGCCTGGACGGGAACTCCTTCAGCAGGTCGCGCTGATCGTAGTAGAGGCTCTTGAGCTGGTCGGGCGCAAGCGCTTGTCGGGCGGTTCGGTAGACGCGATCCAGCCGTTCCAGGCGGCGGGGGATGAAGTACGCCTCTGGCTTCGTCTGCCGTTTCCGGTCCGCTCGCCACACGTACGTCCAGGGGACAAGGTTCACCGGGGCGCCGGCGGCTTCGGTCGCTCTCACGCCCCTGGTCTCAGCATCCATGACGCCTCCCGCCAGGCACCCGTGTGCCATGGCAATCGTGAGTCCGATGACGGCGACGGCGGTTCTCATCGCGCGGTCCTCCTGCCGTACCTTTGGCTCAGTATACTGCTCGACGGCACGGCGCTGGCGGAGCGGCGCCCTCCGGTCGGGCGTGCCACGGGAGGGCCCGATGCGCTACACTGCCGATCGGGTTGGCTCGGCGCGCCGTGCGCCGCACATGGTCAGAGGAGGATGGGAACGTGAAGACTTACGTCGTGACGCCGGCGGCGGGCAAGCGGCTCATTGGAAGGGCGGTGGCCGCGCACCCCGATGTCCGGAGCGCCCTTGTCTCAGGAACCGTGGTCATCGTCGCGGGAACCACCAACGGCTATGTGGCCGAGGAGATACTCGCCGGCCTTGATCCGTCGCCCGGCTTCTCCAGGCGGCGGTTCTACCGAGGCGTGGCCCTGCCGCCGGTCCCGCCGCCACGGCAGAACGGCGTCGCGGCCGCAGAGCCGTTTCCGGGGGACGTTGTTCTAGTCAAGGGCCGCTGGGAGAAGGGCAAGACCATCTTCGACGTCGTGGACGGCCTGGGCGAAGGCGACGTCATCATCAAGGGGGCCAACGCGGTGGATCCGGCGTCCGGGAGAGCTGCGGTGTTGATCGGCGATCCCAAGGGCGGAACCGCCGCAGCGGCCATGCAGGCCGTGATCGGGCGTCGCGTCCGGCTGATCGTCCCGGTCGGCCTGGAGAAGCGCGTCTGTTCTGATCTCTACGAGATGGCGGAGATGATGAACGCTCCCGGGTCTCTGGGACCTCGTCTGATGCCGCTGGTCGGAGAGGTCGTCACGGAGATCGAGTCCATACATCTGCTCACGGGGGCCCGTGCCAGTCTGGTCGCCGCCGGCGGCGTCGGCGGTGCTGAGGGGGGCGTCTGGCTGGCTGTGGACGGCACGGACGAGCGAATGGAGGCAGCCGAGGCGCTCATGGCCGGCGTCGTGTCGGAGCCGGCGTTTGAGCTCTGAAAGCGCCCTGGCCGCACTTGCATGCGGACAATGAGGGGAGCAGCGATGTACGCGTTCGCGCTGGTATGGGGCACCGTGCTGCCGGCAGCCACGCATGAAGCCCAGCCGACTGCCGACACGTTTGTCCAGAACCGCCATATCCGGGTCGGCGTGAACCTGAAGTGGGGCGGAGCGATCACGCACGTATCGGTTCCCGGCGGCCCCAACATCATCAACTCGGCCGACCTCGGCCGGCAGATTCAGCAGTCCTACTACTCAGGACCGCCCAACTACCAGCGGGAGGGCAAGCAGAAGAGCTCGGCCTGGGCCGGCTTCCCCTGGAACCCCATCCAGACCGGCGACGCGTTCCTCAACGGCTCGAAGGTGCTCGAACATCGCGCGCGGGACGGCGAGATCTATGTGAAGACGATCCCCATGCTCTGGCCCATGAACAACGACCCGGGCGAGTGCGTGATGGAGACGTGGATCAGGCTCGCGCCGGACGCGCCCGCGTTCACCTACCGTGCCCGCCTGACCAACGCTCGCAGCGACCGCACGCAATACCGCGCGAGCAGCCAGGAAGTGCCCGCGGTCTACGTCAACGGCCCGTGGCACCGGCTCATGACCTACACTGGCGACCGGCCCTTCACGGGCGGCCCGCTGACGGAAGTGCGGAACGACCATCGCGAGAGCTGGCCATGGGTGAACTACCTGCCCACGGAGGGATGGGCGGCCCTGGTCAACGATGAGGGAACCGGCATCGGCGTGATCGTGCCGAGGCCCATGGAGTTCCACGGCGGGTTCGCGGGCCGGCGAGGCGTCGGAGGCGAGAAGGACGGCCCCACGGGCTACATGTCGCCCATCGCCACCGAGATCCTCGATCACAACATCGTATACGAGTACGCCCGGACATTCATGGTCGGCAGACTGGATGATATCCGCGCCGAGGCCGCGCGGGTCGCGCCGAAGGCGTTGCCCGCATGGCGCTTCGGCGCGGAGCGCCAGGGATGGTTCTACGAGGCCGGCCGCGATCGCGGGTGGCCCCTTGCCGGGCGGGGGCTCTCCCCGGAGCGCGACGGCTCGACCGGGCGCGTGCGTGTCATCGGCCCCTTCACCTTCTGGCGCGCCGATGAGGCACGCTCGCTACGGGTGTGCATCTCGGCGAAGTCGGCGGACAGACTAACAGTCTACTGGCGCGGCGTCCCGCCCGCCTCGGCGTCCGCCAGACCCAGCGAGTGGTACGCATGGCGCAGAACGTGGTGGGAGCAGGCCCGTTCCGCTACGGTCGGCGTGCCCGCCGGCGCGCGACGATGGGTCACCGTTATGTTGGCGGGACGGCCCGGCTATGAGGGGGGCCTCACGGGCCTCGCGCTCGACCTGCCGACCGGCGCCGCTGTTCACGAAGTGCGCCTGGACGCAAGGTAGGGTGGTGGACGGGATCAGGCGCCTGGGGGCCGGCGCCCTCCTCTGCGTGCTGGCCCTGCTCGTTGTCGGTGGGCCGATCCAGGGCGGACAGGCGCGTATGCGCCGCAACTCGTTCGGTTCGGACCCGAAGTGGGAATCCGAACGGTCGCGCCTCCTCGACACCAGGCCGCGGCCAAGCGTCAGGCAGGCTTTCGGATACAGCCGGTCACGGCGCGCCGGCGGGAGGGCCACGGGTGAGATCGGCGGCTGGATACAGCGCTCCGTGACCCCGGCGTGGTACGCCTTACGAGTTCCAGCCTGTGGACTCGACCAGCGCCTGGAGGCCTCAGGCCGATTCGCAGTGACAAGAGCCGACGGCGGAAGCGGCATGCTCTTCGGGTGGTTCCACGAGACCTCTCGCGGCTGGCGCGCTCCGAACTCCCTCGTGCTCCGGCTCGACGGGAATGGCGGGCGTTTCTGGGTGTTCTTCGAATACGGCACGCGCAGCTGGCGGACGGGGTGTGTCGGCTGCTTCGAGGGCGATCGGTACCAGACCACGCCGACCAGGCCGTTCGCCGCGGACGGGTCGCCTCACGATTGGCGACTGGCCTACGACCCGGACGCGAACGGCGGCAACGGCCTGGTCCGGTTCACCCTCGACGGCTTTACGCGCGAGCTGCCCCTGGCTCCCGGTCACAGGCGCGAAGGGGCGACGTTCAACCGCTTCGGCATGGTGAACCTGCAGGTGTCCGGCGACGGGATGGAAGCGTACTTCGACGACATCGTGCTGAACGGACGGCGCATCGGGTTCGACGCCGATCCCGGCTGGGAGGGCTCCGGCAATCGCAGCACGGCCATGGAGCGCTTCGTTCGACCCTTGCACGATTTCGGGTGGAGCCCCACGCGACATGCCGGCGGCGCAAGAGGCGAGATCGGCGGCGTCGTGTGGCGCGACGAGGCCATCGCCTACTACGCCGACCGCGTGTCGCCTGTGACGCTCGACGGTGAGCTCCACGCCGAAGGGCGGATCGCGCTGCTCCGGGCGTGCTCCGACAGCGCAGTGTACATCGGCTGGTTCGCTTCCTCCGGCACGCATAGGGAGGGTCCTGCGGATCAGGACGAGCTTCGCGACTTCCTTGGCGTGCTGCTCGAAGGTCCGAGCGAGGCCGGCCACTACTTCAGGGCGTCGTACCGCACAAGCTCCGGCGAAGGCCGCACGGAGCCCGAAGGACCGATTCTCAGGCCCGACGCATCCGCGCACCGCTGGTCCGTGGACTACTCGCCGCCCCGCGCGGGCAGGGCTGCGAAGATCACGGTGCGCCTCGACGCCATCGAGCGCGTGTGCGAGATCCGCTTTCCGAAGGGCGGCGCGTGCTTCGACCGTTTCGGCATCCGTACCTTCGGCCGTGGAGGTCTGTTCCTCGAGCTCTACCTTGACGATCTCGTCTACACAGGCGGACCGTAGCGAACCGCGGCGCGCTCGGGGTCTCCCCCACGTTACGGGCGGGCCAGCCGGCATCGAGACACGGTCCGTGGCCGCTACGTCCAGCGCCCGGCTGTCACGCCCCTACGCGCGAACTCACCGCGGCATGGACCTGGTCTATGTCAGGCCCAAGCGTCACGCCCCTACGCGCGAACTCACCTCACCCACGAGCGGGGCCGCGGGGAAGGCAGATCACCGCGGTCCGGGACGCCAGTGCGGCCACATGGCGCCCCAGCCTTTTCGGACACGGGTGATTGGCCGTACATCGGACCCGTCGGGCCCGGCGACATAGAGCGCCCGGGCGCCGTCGCGCGTGGACCCAAATGCCAGCCGGCGCCCATCCGGCGACGGGGTCGGATGGTAGTTCAGAGCGCCCGCAGGCGAGTGCGTCAACTGCTCTTCTGCCGACCCGTCCGCGGAGACGCGCATCAGTTCGACAGCTCCCTCAATCCGCGCGGTGAAGTAGATCCAGCGCCCGTCTCGCGACCAGACCGGCACATCGCTGCTGCCTCCGTGATGGTCGAGCACATCGAAGACCGGCGCGACGCCCTCCCAGCCTCGTCGGCTCGCCAGTTGGCGCAGGCCCGTTCCGTCGGCCCTCACCACGTGCGGGTGGCAGTCGTAGTGCTCACCGGCAAGGAACAGCAGCAGGGAGCCGTCCGGCGACCACTGAGGCGCGAAGTTGAAGGGCTGTCCAGTGTCTACCCGGTCGGCTCGCTTGCCGTCCGCGTCGGCGATGTAGACCTGGTAGTCTTTGTGGTAGGCGATCCTCCTGCCGTCGGGTGATGCGCTGTATCCGTAGGTGAAACCCGCGCCCTGGGACAGGTCGGTCTTGTTCCGGCCGTCGCGATCCATCCGGAACGGGCGCGACTCGCCGCCGATGAGTGGCGTGAAGCCCAGCAGCATCGGGTTGCCCGGCCAGAAGAACAGCCCAGCGTTGTAGTGGCTGACGCGCTCAACGGCCGTCACGTTGGCGACGCGCCCTGTTCGAAGGCTCACGAGGCAGGTGTCCACCTGCCAGCCGGTCGCGTCGAAACGGAACTGCTTGTGCGCTTCCTCCCACTCGCCATTCTCCGGACTCTCCCACCCGTTGATCACGACCGCCTCGGATCCGTCAGGCGACCACCCCGCGAACTGGGTCCACGTATGCGGCTTGCGGGCAAGGCCCGCCGCCACCTTCCGCCGACCCACGCCGTCAGCCCGAACGACGCACGCTCGCATCGTCCACTGGTTGACGTGCCTGCCACCGGGGAGGTTCGTGCGGAACTCGGTGTAGCCGACCGTGTAGACCGATCGCACGGGCGAGTGGGGCGCAACGGACGCGATCACGATGGCGGCGAGCATCACGCCGCTGCCTCCGCAAGCGCCGGCCGTTTGCCCCAGGGCGACGGCGTCGGTCACGATCGCGATCGCGGCCCTCACCACACTACGTGCCTATGATCGCTGCCAGCTTCCCGCAGACCTCGGCCAGTACCTCGTCGGGGACCTCGTCGGCGTGTTGGGCGTTGCGAGCCCGCCAGTCAACGCTGCGCACCTGGTCGGCGAGGATGTTGCCATGCAGGGCAAGGCCCTCGGGCAGTGCCACCTCGAAGGGGTAGCCCTTGCTTACGGACGTGATCGGACAGACGAGCGCCAGGCCCGCGGCGGCGTTGTAGGTCCTTGGAGAGACGACGATCGCCGGTCGTCGCCCCGCCTGCTCGTGACCCGCCTGGGGCGTGAAGTCGAGCCAGATCAGTTGCCCTTCCTGCGGGACATACTCCGGGTTCAAGGCTCCTCGCACCCGAGGGAGCGGCCCCAGTCCGTGGCCCTATGGCGGTTGTGTTCGTTGATGCCTGCCACGAGTTCCTCGAGTGAGTAGGCCCTGCTCCTCGGTTCGATTATCAACCGGCCCTCATGGGCTGAGACAGACATGGGCGTACCAACGCGAAGCTCCAAGTCCTCCACAATCGCCTTGGGTATGCGCACAGCCAGACTGTTGCCCCATCGTGCAAGCACGGTGTTCATCGCCCACATCCTCTCGCCAGTCCTGGATATCCATAGTATATCCTATCAGCAGGGCGTCGTATGCGCGACGAGCGGCTCCTCAGCCGTTTCGACCCCCAGCCCAGGGCCGTCCGGCACGGGCAGGAAGCCGTCTTCCAGCGGAAGGGCGAGGCGCTTATCCCAGGGCGGCTTGAGCAGGTTGGCGTGCAACGCCAGTTCAGTGAACTCGACTGCGTCGGTGACGATCTCGAGTGCGGCAAAGAGGTGGGCTTTGGCGGCGATCTCCAGGCCGAGTCCGAAACCTGTGCCAAGGACGCACTTCAGACCGGCGGCTTCGGCAACTGCGGCGATCTTGCGCGCGCCGGTGAAGCCGCCCGCCTTGCCCAGCTTGATGTTGAGCACGTCGGCGGCTTCGTGCCGGACGATGGCCAGCGCGTCCTGAGGGGTGAAGCAGCTTTCATCGGCCTCGATGAGCGTGTCCACTGAGCGGCGCACAAGCGCCATGCCCGGCAGGTCGTGGACGGCGACGGGCTGCTCGAGAAGCTCCAGGTCCACGCCGTACCGCTCGCACAGGCGACACAGCCGAATGGCTTCCTTGGGAGTGTAGCCCTGATTGGCATCGGCCCGGATCGAGACATCGGGTTCCACAGCCTCGCGGATGGCACGGAGACGGTCGGCATCGGCCGCGGGGTCGCCGCCCACCTTCGGCTTGAACGCTCGGACGCCCTGCGCCATGAGGTCCACGCACGCTTGCGCCATGGCCTCGGGCGTGCCGCCTGCGACTTCGATGGCCACCGGAACCCGGGTGCGCCTGCGCCCTCCAAGGAGGACCGACACGGGCACGCCCATCGCCTTGCCGGCCAGATCGTGGAGCGCCATGTCTATGCCCGACTTGGCGCAGCCGTTCCCGCGGTAGTCAATGACGCTGTGCAGGTACTCCCGGTCCGTGGGGTCCTTGCCGATGAGCTGCGGCCCCATGTAGTCGGCCACGGCCGCCCGAACCTGCTCGACCGTCTCGCCGAAGAAGCCGATGTCGGCCTGCGCCTCGCCCCAGCCGGTGACTCCCTCATCGGTCTCGACGCGCACGATGACGTACTCGAGCATGGGCGTGGGCCGGAGCGGCGTGAACCGGCTGCGCTTGCCCCATTCGATCTTCGTGCCGGCTCCCTCGCCGGGGTAGAGCGGATACGGGATCGCCAGCCGAACCGGCGTCGCAGTAAGGGAAGTGATTCTCATCGAACCGCCACGCTAGGCGGCGAGGTGGCGAACCCTAGGAAACCGCAGCCGAGCACGGGTAGCTCCATGCGCGGATCATACCCGGCTCACAAGCGCGGATGCGCCGCGTCGCAAGCTTACGAAGGCGCGGATCGCGAACGGCGAGCTTGACGCCGAGTGAGGGCGACCCAACCGGAGTACCAGCCGCCGCTCCACGAAGGGAGGAGCACGGCGGATGCGGGGTTCGCACACGCCACACGCCAATAACCTGAATCAGCGTCGGCTAAGTTCGGCCACTCCGTTGCGCGTGCGTCGGCAGGAACTGCGGGCAACGCGGTCGAACCACTTGGCGACCGCGCATGGTGGTTCATGCCAAGTCCGGGCCACGAGGAGATACAGGTGAAGCCGATGGAGCACGGAACAGACGGGATACGACTGGATGCATCGCAGCGCGCCTTCTGTGAGGCGCCTGACGGAAATGTTCGATTGCTGGCGCCGGCGGGATGCGGCAAGACACTCTCGCTCCTGCACCGGTGCCACGCCCTCGCAAGCCGGGCTACCGGAGAGCGAGCGCGCTTCCTGATCATCACATTCACCAGGGCCGCACGGGACGAGCTGTGGGAGCGGCTTCACCATTCGGCGGAGTTCGCCGCACTTCGCGATCTGGTGGAGATCAACACCCTAAACGCGTGAGGCTACCGCCGATTGAGAGCCACTACGATGCACCCGCGCCTGATCACCACTCGAAACGAATGCCACTTCGCTGTCCTGAATCTCCTGCAGCCGGTATGGACCCAACACGAGAACGTTCGTTCGGCGATCGAGCGTCGGAAGAACAAGGTGCCGAAGCAGATCATGGATCTCGTTGACGCATTCAAGGCCATGGGATACGACCACACACGGCATTGCACGGAGAGCGACTACGCCTCGAGGACCGATCAAATTCGGCGTATGGGTCTGGAGCGTCTGCTGAAGCAGACGATGGATGAACTGGTCCGCGCTGAGATACTGCCCCCGGTGATTGACATTGACGGCGATGAGGTGGAGGCGCGCAGCCCGCAATACGTGTACGAGGGCTTCTACCGCTTCTGGCTCGAAGCGGCACAGCACCTGCGGGACACCGCCACGTTCACCCTGGAGGACCAGAAGTACATTGCCTATCTTGACGAGCAAGACAAGCTCGAGGCGAAGCAGCTCCTTTCCGGGGCCGCACGCTACTCCCATGTTCTCGTGGACGAGTTCCAGGACATTAACCCGCTGGACCTCGCGCTCATCCAAGCGATCGTCGGTCGCAATCGCGCATCCCTGACCGTTGTGGGCGATGACGACCAGGCCATATTCGAGTGGCGTGGCGCGACACCCCGCTACATCCTTGAGCCGGACGTATACATCGGGAAGGACGTCCGGTCGTTCATACTCGAGATCAACTACCGCTCGCCGGCGAACATCGTCGAACACTCGCAACGGCTCATCGCGAACAACACACAGCGCGTGGCCAAGGATACGCGCGCACACTCGGAGCTGCGAGCCGACATCGCCGTGGTGGAGGTCGAGGATCTCACGCACGGACTGGACTACAGCCTGACACTGGTTCAGGATGAGATCAAGGCCGGAGGCAGCTCCAGCCGGGTCGCCTTCATCGGACGCAAGCGGAGCCAAATCATCCCATACCAAGTCTTCCTCGCGAGCAATAACGTACCGTTCTGTGCCGCCGAGGACCTTCAGGTATTCCTGAGTTCGGCTTTTGACGGGCTATTGGAACTGCTGCGTGTCAAGAACCGGGCGCAAGTGCCCCAGATTCGCACTGCGGTCATTGATGATGTCCTCAAGCTCTGCTCGCTGGTAAAGCGATACCCCCTGAGCAAGGCCGACAGCCAACGGCTGCGTGACTACCTCCAAGGAGTCCGGCCGAGGTGCCTCGCCGATGCACCCGCGACGCTGCATTCCTACCGAGGTCCCCTGAAGGGATCCACAGACGGCAACGTCAGCGCATCGATGGCTGACGCGATCGAGGCGTTCGTGGAGGCGGAAACGGTCACCGGAACGCTCGTCACTCTGGGAAGCTACTTCGTGGGACTCCAGACGGACTTTGGTCGCGCCGACGAGGATGTGTTCTACGTGGACCCGCCATTCGAGCACCTTGCGGACTATGCCCGGCGCTACGGCAACGACTTCGCCACGTTCGTGGACGACATCGAGCTGGCCAAAGACCAGCTCGCCCATGTCCCGCCGTTCGAGGAGGACTCGCCGGAGAACGCCTCTCTTGAGGTTGCTCGAAGACCCGTTCACCTTATGACAGCGCTGAGGGCGAAGGGCAAGGAGTTCGGAACGGTGGTCCTTCTCGACGTCAATCAAGGTATCTGGCCCAACCGCAACGCGACCGAGCCGCCAGAGCTGGAGGCCGAACGTCGGGTGTTCTACGTCGCCTTCACGCGAGCGCGTGAGCGGGTCGTTATTCTGGTGAGCCGTCGCGTTGGAGGACGTCCGGCTGTGCCGTCACAGTATCTCACCGAGCTGATGCTCCCCGCGAATGCATGGGCAGACAGCCCGTGACCGGTGAAACGGTCCATGTGCATAGAACGACCGGTCCCGTATCGGTGCGCAGAAGATCACGTCACGGATCGGGCGGAACCACACGCCAAGGTGTGGGTCGGACCAGGGCAGTTGCGTGCTTCCCCGGCCACAGAGCCTGCGATGTCACTCAGCTCATCGCGGGGTCCGGCTGTGACCATCCATCCAAGAGCGGCGCATTCACGCTAGTACGCTGCCCCGTTGCAGGCGCTCGGGTTCAATCGAGATAGGTACTCCGGCCGGGTGCTGGGCAAGACCGGCGACGAGGGTGTTGATGGCGTTATCAGTCTTGACCGGCTCGGACTCGAGCGAATCTACCTCCAAGCCAAGCGCTGGCGCGATACGCCCGTTGGCTCCAAGGAAGTTCAGGCCTTCGTGGGCGCACTCAGCGTCAAGGGCGCACAGAAGGGGGTCTTCATCACCACGTCCAAGTTCACCAAGGAGGCGATTGACTATCAGCGCAATTTGCAGGGGTTCTAGGTGTCGTTGATCGACGGCACCCAACTCGCAACGCTGATGATCGAGAACGAGTTGGGCGTTTCGTGCGTCAAGCAGTACCGTCTGCGTCGCGTGGACACCGACTTCTAACAATCGTAGTTGGGCGTGCGCCAGCGTCGCAATCGGTGTGGCAGCTCAGTGCGCTTCGCGTTGCTGCGCCTACCGCCGCTTCCGCAGCTTCTCCCCCAACTGCTCCATCTCTTGCGCCGACTGCTCGTACGACAACGGCGGGTCTTGCTTAAGGTCCCTCTCGAACTCCTTCATCTGCTTCTGCATGCGTCGCACCGTCTCGGCGTGCCTCTTGGCGGCAGCATCGGTGAACGCCTGGGTTTCCTCCTTCGTCAGCGCGCGCCCGCCGGATGCCTGAGGCTGGGGCAGCTCTGGGATCATCCGACCGCGCCTCAGCACGTCCTCGGGGTCCACCATCATGCTCTCGACGCGCGGTCGCATCGCCTCGGCCTGCCGCTCCGCCCGCACTGAGGCCCAGTAGGCCGCCACCGATGCCAGCAGCACCCCGAGCACGACGAGCAGCGCCGGAAGGACCGCCGGCTTGGGTGCATCCGGTGGGCGCTGGGCGGTCACAGCAAAGCCTCGACCAGCTCATGCGCATGCTCGACGAAGGCCGCCAGCAGGCGGATCGTCGCCTCGATGTCGTCGAGGTGGCACAGCTGGACGGTTGAGTGCATGTAGCGGACGGGCGCCCCGACGGTCGTCGTGAGCGCTCCGAGCCTTGTGCGCTGGATGGCGGACGCGTCGGTGCCGCCGCCGATGTTGCGCTGGAAGGGGATGCCCTCCCGCTCGCAGAGGTCGCACAGGAACCGCACGAGCCGCCGGTCGCCGATGGTCAGGTTGTCCATGAGGTAGATGCCCGTGCCCATGCCCATGTCGCACGTAACGGTGTGCGGCTTGACGTGCGCGGCACGCACGAGGCTGCCGTCGATGGCGAGGCCGAGGTCGGGCTCAATGGCGAATGCAGCGACCGGCATCCCGCGGACACCCACTTCCTCCTGAACCGTGCTGACAAAGTAGGCGTCCGCCTGCGCCGTGCCAACCCGCTTCATGGCCTCGACAAGGCAGAATGTGCCGATCCGGTCGTCGAAGTTGCGCCCCATGACCACCTTGTCGTTGAGCTGAACCAGTTCCTGGGCGAAGGTGATGGGGTCACCGAGCTGCACCATCTCCTCGACCGTCTCCTTCGGCAGCCCGAGGTCTATGAGCAGGTCGTCCGGCGAGGGGATCTTGTCGCCCTCGCGCAGGTTCATGTCCGGTGCGATGACACCTTTGAGCGGCTCACGGCCATGAACGATCACCATCTGTGACTGGAGCGTCTGCGGGTAGAGGCCGCCCACCCGCTGGAAACGGATGTACCCATCGCCGTCAATGTGCTTGACGATGGCGCCGATCTCGTCCACATGCACCGCAAGCACGATGCGGCGCGCTCGCACCTTCGCGGCGGATGCCCTCTTGAGGCCGATCACGTTGCCCAGGCGGTC
>Ga0172368_10006772_pt1 | contig 12227 bp, 12 predicted proteins | sample Lak11m_FD_114540 | JGI IMG/M metagenome (GOLD analysis project Ga0172368, IMG submission 114540) | Freshwater microbial communities from Kabuno Bay, South-Kivu, Congo - kab_022012_11m | ecosystem: Environmental > Aquatic > Freshwater > Lake | place: Democratic Republic of the Congo: South-Kivu...
GGTCCATTCCTGCGTGCCAAGCCGTGTCACATTTGGCTGCCCGCCTTCGGTCCCGACATAACGGGTGAGCCGGTCAGCCTGGAAGACAGGCACAAACACCTGGTCCCCGCCGTCATATTCGATCACCAGGAATTCACGTTCATGCTTGTCAAGTACGCGCCGCACCAGGCCAACAAACCTGCCTATGCCGTAATCAACATGGACAACGTAATCGCCAGCCCGTAGATCTGCAAAAGCAGCTTCCGGCGCATCAACGCCAGGTTTATGGCGGGAGCTGCGCGGGGCGGGACGTTCCCAGCCAAAGATCTCAGAATCAGTGATCAGGTGGACCGGGCTGTCCGATTCTGGCGCCAGCACCCAACCTTCGGATAATGATGCATCCGAGAATTGCACGCCGGTATGATGATCCGTTCCTTCATCGCCGGTCTCCTCCCAGGCCTGCGCCTGTTCCCCCCACAATTCCTCCAGGCGTTCGCGTTGGCGGGTTGCCACCACTACGATGTCACCCTGGCCTGCCAGGCCTGAAAGATATTCGACAAACGGCTTGAGCCTTCCGCCAAACCTTTGGTCGTGCCCAAACAGGTCATGCAGAGATTGGTCACTCAGTTCCTGACTGCCGAGACCCAATTCCAGCCATGGGTGTGCCTGGACCGAATCCAGCACTTCTGACCAGGATAAATAAGGCACTGGAAAATCACCAGGCAGCGTTCCTTCGGAAATTGATTCCTGCCTGAATTTTACAGCCTGTTCTTCCACCTCCGTGACCATCGCCTCCGAGAGTGAAATATCATCAACAAGCACCAGCCCACGTTGTGGCAGGTAATCCAGGATTGACGCCGGGAAATTGTGCAGCAGCGGGATAAAAAACTCCGACACTTCGCTATCTGCTGGCAGGGTATTTAAAAATTGCTCGGATGCAATATATTCCCTGGCCGGGCTGACCAGCAGGCGTTCCAGTTTTGCCACGGTTCGCTGGGAAGCAGGGTCAAAACGCCGGATGGTTTCTATCTCATCTCCAAAAAAATCAAACCGGACCGGCAGGGTATCTGCCGTGACCCAAATATCCAGGATCCCGCCGCGCCGTGAGTATTGTCCCGGTTCCACCACTATTTCCACAGCCTGATAACCAACCTGGGCCCACTGGTGAATTAGCGTGTCCGGTTGGACCTCCTGGCCCACATCAAGACGCTTGCTAGCCTTGAGAAAATCACGACGTGGCAAGGTGCGTGTCATCACAGCGCGCGCTGAGGCAACAATAATGGGCGCCGTTGAAGGTTTCTCGGCAGATGGCAGGTGGTAACTGGCAAGCACTGTTAACGCCTGCAGCCGTTCGCGGCGTGTGGTATTGCCCCAGGCTGCATCTTCATAAAATAACGGGTTTGGCTCAGAGAACAAAAAACGCGACGCCCCTGGCGCCCAAAAAGAAAGCTCATCGAAAACCGAGAGCGCGTGATCCGCCCGATCTGTCAGCAATATGATCGGCCGGTTCAGGTCCGTGTGTAAGGCTGCAAGGATGGGCAGCCGCGCCGAACGCGGCAGCCCAAGGCCGGCCAAACGCACATCCGCCTGGACGGCGTGCAGGAGATTCTGGTATTCAGGGGTCGAACGGATTCGCGAGAGAAGAAATTCCATGTCACACCGTCGCAGGACCACCGTTGAACTTATTCATGGCGGCATTCAATCCATCCAGTGCCCAGGTGAGTGCGGCGTCAGCCGCCCGGTCCAGGGTTTCAGACACAGCCATCAGTTCTTTCTGTGAAAATTCCTGCAGCACGTAAGCCGCGGGGTCCATGCGACCGGGTGGTCGGTCAATCCCCAGTCGCAGCCGGGCAAATTCCGGTGTACCCAATTGATCGATTGCGGACCGGATCCCCTTCTGCCCACCTGCTCCACCGCCCGGACGCATTCGGATGGTGCAGAACGGCAGGTCCAGGTCATCATGCGCGATCAAAACATGGTCAAGAGGAAGTTTGTAGAAACGCACCAACCCTTGCACGGACTGGCCCGACAGGTTCATGAAGGTCTGGGGCTTGGCGAGGATCAGCTTTTGCCCTTCATATTGGGCTGTGATGACAATCGCTTTTGATTGCACCTTCATGCCGCGCGCATTCAAGCGCACGACCAGCCGGTCGACGAGCATAAAACCGATATTATGCCTGGTTTGAGTATATTCCCGGCCAGGATTACCCAGGCCGATGATGAGATATGGGATGGTTTCAGTCATGGTTGTGGTTGGCCTGATGTAAGCAAGTAACTTTTTTAGCATTTGATTTAGGATTACCGGACCGTTTGCTGGGCTGGATTATCACCGGCTTGAATAATTTCCATTCCGGATTGCTCACACCCGTCATTTCGGGCGCATCGATAACAGGAGACCTGTGAGGGCAAAGACCACCAAAACTGCCAGGATGCTTTTCCCCACGGTAATAAGAATATCCTGGGTACTCAAAGCAGCGGGATTGGGCGGCAAAGCCGGGAGTGGGGTGCTGAACAGAGGTGGCATTTGCGTTTCAGTGGCGGGTGCTTCAAGTGTTGGCAATTCTGTCGCTGTTACCGGAGGAGTACTAATTGCCAGGATCGTTACAGCGAATGTCGGGGTCCCTGTTTCAGGAAGCACGGAATTTCCAATGTGTACATTGATCTTAAATTCCCGCGGAACACCGTCCTCGTCAAACCGCAATCGTACAACATAAAAACCATCGGAAATGGATGCAGTATCCCAACTGGCAAGCAGACCGGAAGGTACCGGGCTGCTCGAGCGTTTAATGTTAAACCAGGTTCCTGTCGGATCATCGCGGTATGTAAAATCCAGGGACCAATCCGATCTGGTTGTACCCTCGATATTTACCACTCCCATAAGTGCTGCCCCTTCCAACGGTAGGGAAATACCTTCCGTAACAGGTGGAGTAAGCGTGGATCCATTCCCTTGTGCCGAAACCGGCACAGGATTGGCAACCAGGATGGACAGTAGCGCGAACAACCAGGCGGTAATAAGGAAAGATCGCGACATCAAAAACCGATGTGTGTCCAGTCTGTGCCCGACAATACGGAACAAACGAGCGCAACGGAAATAATCAACAGGATCACACCACAGCCGCAACCGCAACATCCACCGCGACCGAATCCAAACTTTCCCTGGAACCAATCAAAGATTTTATCGATCAGGAACAACTGCAACAAACCTGACAAACACCCTGGACGATTATTCATTTCTGCCTCCTGTCAAACGGCAACTGTTGAGTTTAACATGAAATACGAAGTTTGGCAAAAGCGGGTTGCAAGCCGTTTTAGTATAGCTTGACAACGTTCTACCGCTATGGCAAAATGACTTCATCTCCCGCATCTTCACAAAGGAAATCATGCAGCAGACTGGCTCGAAGGTTAATGGCGCCCCACTCAACCACCTTGTGATCGAACCGCCCAAAGGCTGGGCTCCTTTGGAGTTGAAAGAATTATGGCGTTCGCGTGAACTACTCCTTTTTTTAACATGGCGTGATGTCAAGGTTCGTTACAAGCAAACAGCGCTGGGAGCCGCTTGGGCCATCCTCCAACCGGTGTTGACCATGGTGATTTTCAGTATAATCTTTGGTGGGCTTGCTAAATTACCATCCAACGGCATTCCTTACCCGATTTTTACCTATACCGCCCTTCTCCCCTGGCAATTATTTGCATTTGCCCTTACGAATTCCAGCAACAGCCTGGTTGGCAGCCAGAATTTGATCAGCAAAGTTTATTTTCCCCGCCTGATCATACCCCTGTCATCAGTGTTGGCTGGAGTGATTGATTTCCTGGTGGCATTCGCAGTATTGCTTGTTTTGATGGCTTATTATTCCATTGGTTTAACGCCGGCCGCACTTCTGCTGCCTTTTTTTATTTTATTGGCGCTGGTGAGTGCCATGGCTGCAGGTCTATGGCTTTCAGCGCTTAATGTGCAATACAGAGATATCCGTTACGTGGTGCCGTTCCTGACCCAGTTTTGGATGTACGCCACACCGATAGCATATTCTAGCGAACTCATCCCGCTAAAATGGCGCTGGTTGTACAGCTTGAATCCGATGACAGGCGTTGTGGAAGGATTCCGCTGGGCTATTCTCGGTAAAAGCAGCCTTGACATCTATTCATTGGCCATCTCAACCGTTGTTGTGGTTGCCATCTTCGTTGGTGGCTTGTATTACTTTAAGCGGATGGAAGCCGGGTTTGCGGATATTATTTAGACAATAACGCCTCATTTTTCGGGGCAAAGGAACACTTCACATAATGAGTGATATTGCCATTCAAGTTGAACATCTCGGCAAACAATATAAACTGGGCGGTCGGCAGGCTGGCAATTTAACATTTCGCGAATCAATGGTCGAGACTATCAAGACCCCGCTGCGCTGGATAAAGGGCCAGCGTCAGGCACAACAAACCACCTTTTGGGCCCTGGATGATGTCTCCTTTGAAGTTAGGCAAGGTGAGGCGGTCGGCATTATTGGTCGCAATGGGGCGGGAAAGAGCACGTTGCTAAAAATCCTTTCCCGGATCACAAAGCCAACTCGCGGCAGGGTGGATATTTACGGTCGGGTAGGATCTCTCCTGGAGGTTGGCACCGGTTTCCACCCTGAACTGAGCGGGCGTGAAAATATTTACCTGAACGGTGCTATTTTGGGAATGAGCCGGACCGAGATTATACAAAAATTCGACGAGATCGTTGATTTTGCCGAAGTGGATAAATTTCTGGATACCCCGGTCAAGTTTTACTCGAGTGGAATGTATGTGCGCCTGGCTTTTGCCGTCGCGGCTCACCTGGATCCGGAAATCCTGGTGGTTGATGAAGTACTTGCGGTGGGAGATGCGGAGTTTCAACGTAAATGCCTGGGAAAAATGAGTGCTGTGGCGCAACAAGGTAGGACTGTGATATTTGTCAGCCATAATATGGGGGCAATAGAAAGCTTGTGTCAAAAATGTATTTTATTAAAGAACGGCTCCATCGCAGCAAATGGAAATATTGAGGATGTTGTCAATGCATACTTATCTTCCTCAAAACAGGAAGTAACGACTCCCGTCTCATTGCGAACGGACAGGCACGGAACAGGTAGACTTTTCTTCGAAGACATCAAAATCGAAGATGGCAAAATCAGGGATCGTTCTCTTCGCGTGGATCTAACGATTCAGAATCAATGTAAGCAGGAATTTAAGAATGTTATCCTTTCTATCGTCCTATTGGATCATCTAGGTCGACCGCTTAGCAACCTGGTCAACTATATTATTGATAAGCCAATATTTGTTGGTGCTGATGGTGCAAAAATCAAAATTACGATGAATAATATAAATCTTGTTCCAGGAATATATGGGGTTAGCCCATTTCTATCCTCGGATACACAAAATGGGGAAATTTTCGATTGGGTGAGTTGGGCTGCCAGGTTTGAAATACCTGATTATGATTATTACCACAAAGGACATATACCTTACATTAAGGGTGATACGATTTACATGGATTATGACTATGAAATTTTCTAAACCCTTTCACAAATACCTTCCCCTCTCTTTTCAAGAAAAAATCAAATATGCTTTAAACAGCTTTAAGAAAGGGTTCAGGTTTATCAACCCGGCCGTTGTATATGCAAACCCTGCTTATTCACAGGAAGGTGAAGATAGGATCCTCTTTTCCCTGTTTAGCTTGATTAATAAAAAAAATGGATTTTATGTTGATGTTGGCGCCCATCACCCCTTCCGGTTTTCGAATACATTCTTATTATATCGCCATGGCTGGTCCGGGATAAATATTGATGCGAACATGGACGCAATCGCATTATTTCGTAAATGGAGGCCACGTGACATTAATGTTTTCATTGGCGTCGGCGAAATACCTGAAAAACTAAAATTCTACGTTTTTAATGAGCCCGCTTTAAACACTTTTGATCCAAACCTCGCCCACAGGGTATCCAATAATTCCACCTATAAAATTGTTGAGGAAAGATTTATTGATGTTATGCCATTATCTCAAATTTTGGATGCCCATCTTCCCAGGAATCAGGCCATTGACTTATTATCCATTGATGTTGAAGGGAAGGATTTTGATGTCCTGAAATCCAATAACTGGGTTAGTTACACCCCATATTGCGTCCTGGTTGAATACCACGGCGGCTTCAAGCGCAAAGAAGGTTTCTTCTTTGATGAAGTTCTCGAAAGCGATATCACCCGATTTTTACACTTAAAGGGTTACCGGGTATTTGCCAAGACCCTTAATACCATTTTTTACGTGAACAAACAAATATGTGATTAGCTTTTACTATATAAAAGGCGATTAAATATATGGAATCTTGGAAACTGAATACCCCGGTTGTCCTTTTTATCTATAAAAGACCTTACCAGACATTGCAAGTATTCCAGAGCATCCGGGAAGCAAAACCCACCAGGCTTTATATAATTGCCGACGGACCAAAAAATCAAGATGAATTGCAGGGATGTATCGAAACCCGCCAAATAATTGACTCAATGGACTGGGACTGTTCTGTCAGGAAAAATTTCTCTGAAACGAATCTTGGATTACGAAAAAGGATAATTTCTGGATTGGATTGGGTATTCGACATTGAGGATGCCGTGATAATCCTGGAAGATGATTGTTTGCCCCACCCCACTTTTTTTCGTTTCTGCGAAGAGTTGTTATCCTATTATGAAAAAGACTCGCGAGTCATGCATATCAGCGGGGACAATTTCTTCTTTGGAAAAAAAGTGGTAACTGAAAGTTATTATTTTTCGCGTGTTGCCCATGTTTGGGGATGGGCAACCTGGAAACGGGCATGGAAATTATTCCATTCCTGGGATTTTAATAACAGTTCACTGGATCAAAAAATTTTCCAAAACAAGCACGAAAAAAATTATTGGCTCTCGTTACTGGAACAGCTCAGGCAGGGAGAACAAAATTACACCTGGGATTACCAATGGTCCTTAACATGTTTGGCCCATTTATCGAAATGTATCATGCCTGATCGAAACTTGATAAGTAATATTGGATTTGGCGTCCAGGCAACCAACACTTTGGAGAATACATCTTCACTTTCAAACCTGATCACTTATGAGATGCAGTTTCCCCTGGTTCACCCAAAAAATATTGATTGGAACAACTCAGCCGACCGGCGAGTGGCAAGTAAATTTCTTCACCGGAAAACAATATGGAGTTGGGATAATTTCCTCTTTGAATTAGTAAAGCTGGCGGGACGAATGATAAAGTGGGTCTATGCAAGGATCTTGAAGTGACAGGGCTGATCCGATTTGGCAGGTTGTGAAAGGGATCGCAAAATGGGACGATATGAGATCGGTGAGAAATGAATTGTAAAATTTGCGCCTCCAACTCTGCCCCTTTTGGCAAAGCAAAACTATTAAACAAATATCTGGTAAGTTATTTTCGTTGCGATTCCTGCGGTTTTATCCAGACGGAAACACCGTATTGGATTGAGGAAGCATATTCGGAAGCCATTACCAGGAGCGATATTGGATTAATAAGTCGCAACCTTGAAATGGCTGAATACACGAAGAAATTGATATTAACCTGCCTGGATCCAGCAGGAAAATTTGTTGATTATGGCGGTGGTTATGGAATTTTTACCCGTCTGATGCGTGATCAAGGCTTTGATTTTTATCGTTTCGACCCTTTATGTAGAAATTTATTTTCTGAAGGTTACGATGCCGATCCCCTTGATCATTTCACTTTATTAACTGCTTTCGAAGTTTTTGAACATCTTCAGGATCCCCTTGCAGACATTGAAAAGATGTTGTCATTAAGTCAAGATTTTTACTTCACCACACGGCTATTGCCGGGTTTACCTGAGCCATTGGAAAATTGGTGGTATTACGGCCTTGAACATGGCCAACACATATCTTTTTATACGCCGGCGGCACTTGGCGCTATCGCCCAAAAATTTGCATTGAAAATCCTTTTTTCCAACGGCGTTCTACACCTGATGGGAAAATCCTCAATCAATCCGATTTTGATTAAAATCACCTTTTCGTCACGCCTGAAATGGCTCAGAAAGATCGTGCAAAAGCGCACCCCTGCATCCTTGCTGGCCAGTGATTATAAAAGCTTGACAGGAAAGCCCCTGCCATGACATATCATGCCAAGGATATCTTTGTTCAAGACAGCGTTGCGTATCCTAACCAGCAGCGAGGGGTGAACCGTTATTTCCTGAAATTTTTAGAAATTCTATCCCTTACTTTTTTCGATAAACTGCTGGTATTTACAAGTCGCAACCTGAATGCTCCTTCTGCAAAAATAATTACTGCGCCATCCAAATTGGTACCTGATCATTTTTCCTTCCGATTAAACGCTTTTCTCAAAAAAATCGATACCCCTTTGGTGGAGGTGCTGGCTAACATTACTTCACAAATTTATTACAGCCCATACTTTGGACAGGCAAGTCCAAAAATTCCACAAGTTTATACAGTTCCTGATCTGATCTATGAGAAGTTTCCAATCCATTTCCCGCCATCCGATCCGATCGTTCATTCATTTCTTCAGGAAAAAAAGAAGTGTTTTGAAAGGGCTGCGCTCTTGCTCCCGATCAGCCAAAGTGCTGCTCAAGACATGATGGAAATATACCCGCGTATACCCCATGACCGTATCAGGGTGGTTTATTTGGGGGTGGAGGATGTCTTTTTTACCACATCTCTTGAAGCTCCCAAAAAGGGGAAGCCGTATTTTCTTTACGTTGGAAATCGCAGCTTGTATAAAAACTTTACTGCTTTTTTGCAGGCGTTCGGAAAATCTGGCCTGGCCAGGGATTTCGATCTCCATATAGTTTCACCCGTTGGTTCCGAGTATACCGTGCAAGAACAGGCCATTATTTTGCAATACGGACTTATTGACCACATAAAGCTTAAAACTGCGATTTCTGACCAACAACTTCGGGATCAATATCATAACGCTCACGCATTTGTCTATCCATCCGAATATGAGGGTTTTGGCTTTCCGGTTCCCGAAGCGCTCGCATCCGGAACTCTTGTTGTAACATCCGGTGCCTCTTCCATGCCGGAAATAGGTGGAGAAGCGCCCATCTATTTCAACCCTCTCTCAATCGACTCTATGATCACCGCACTATTATCAGTTAGCCGGATATCAAACACGGAACGCCAAATTCGGATTGAAACGGGCAGGAAAAGAGCAGCGCAGTTCACCTGGCAGGCATCACAGGCTGGTTTCCTAGCAGCAGTCCAATCACTTTTATAGCGAACCAGGTTACCTTTATGACATCTTTTCCATTGATCTCCATCATCACTCCAAGCCTCAATCGCGCCACCATGATCGAGAGTGCTATTCAAAGTGTGTTGGCTCAAAATTATCCCAATGTCGAGCATCTCATCATGGATGGCGGTTCAACCGATGGTACACTGGATATCCTGAAAAATTATCCTCACTTACGAGTGTTTTCCGGCAGGGATGATGGTATGTACGATGCCTTGAATCGTGGGCTGGCATTGGTTCGAGGAGAATTCATCGGCTTTTTGAACACGGATGATGAGTACCTGCCTGGCGCATTTCAAAATATCGTTTCAGCATTTATTGATGTTGACCTGGATGCCACGGTCGGAACGGCAGAAATGACCGGGATGGGCTTGCAATACGTACTTTCCATTGACCAATTTGATGATATCTTTGATACCTTGCTATTCGGGGTGCCGATTTTTAACTCCTGGTTTTTTCGTACCGGAGTTTTCCAAAAACTGGGAGCATTCGACACGTCATTTCGGATTGCTGGAGATCGCGAATTCCTGGTCCGCTTCGCCCTGGCCGGACTCCACTTTCACAAACTGAAGAAAATTATTTATTGCTACCGCCTCCACGGTGATTCGCTGACGTTGGGCAAGAACAAAAACCAGGTGTTCTCCATCCTGGAGGAACACATAAAGTTATCCAATAATTTCGATAACATTATTTCCCCGGATGACCCAAAGCGCGAAAAATTCCGTAAATGGCTCAAACGTGACACATTGGAAGCCTGCGTTCAGGCCATAAAAAACCGGAACATATCCCAGTTTTTGAAATACCTGCGCCTGGGCAAACAGTATGACGAGTTTTTTGCTTTTTCGTTCTGTCTGCGACTTTTTGCCAGGTTCTCTCATGCTTCCACAAATTAGTGTCATTATTCCAGCCTACAATCGGGCGCATTGCATCTCCCGCGCTATTCAAAGTGTGCTGGCACAAACCGTGCCAGCCGCACAAATTCTCGTTATTGATGACGGCTCGACCGATGGCACCGCCGAACTCATCCGCTCCAGTTTTGGTTCCAGTGTTCAATTACTTTCCCACATAACAAACTCTGGTGCTGCGGCAGCTCGGAATACTGGCATGCAGGCTGCCAGCGGTGATTATATCGCCTGGCTTGATTCTGATGACCAGTGGCTGCCAGAAAAACTGGAACAGCAATTGGCGGCGTTATCATCCAACCCCATGCTGGCGGCAGTTTGCTCAGCATTTAAATATGTCGACCGGAATGGTAGGGAAACGATTCACATCCCAAAAGACCGGAGTCCGTGGGCTAGTGGTTTACTCTTTGGATGCGACATCGCCCCTGGAACGACCCTGCTTGTCCGGCGCGATGCGGCCCTGGCGATAGGACCACTCGACACTCGTTTACCTCGTTACGAAGACTGGGACTGGCTCTTGCGCTTCACAATAAAATATGAGCTTGGTTTGACAACCACCCCTCTGGCAAAAGTGCATCGTGAAAGCCGGCCTTCGGTTAAAATTGTCAAAATATCGGTTGATTATTTCATCGATAAATACCAGCGGGAATTTGGAACCCTGGGAATAATCGGCTCGCGCCGCGCACTATCACGCATGTGGCTGGACGTTGCCTGGGCTTACAAAATAAGTGAGCACAATTACGATCTTGCAAAAAAATATTTCTGGAAGGCAATTTGTATCACCCCTTTGCAGGGACCTGGTGTCTATGCTGCGTTTATTAATTCCATCTATCTGTCTCTCTTCTCTGGTTCCCGGCCCAAGATTAGTTAATGGTGTTTTGTGAAACAACTTTTTTCATTGCATTCGTTTTCATTTCCTCCTCGCCCAACAGGGTTGCGCGGAGCTGCTGTTCGTGACTCACACAGGGTATCTGCTGCAGCGCGTATGCCTGGAATGAACAGCACATGAAACTCCGAAAAGTGGCCCTATTCCTGCCTTCACTCGACGGGGGCGGCGCGGAGCGTGTATTTGTTACCTTGGCAAACGGCCTGGCTGCTCGTGGGGTGAATGTTGACATGGTTTTATCGAATGCCACCGGCCATTTTATATCCATGTTGGATAAGAATATCCGAGTCATTGACTTTCATTCCCGTCAGGGGATCTACACCAGCCCCAAATAAACTTCCTAATTGCAAAGGGAAAAACCTGAAATCCTGCTTACCGCCCCGGAAAACGCAAATACATGGGCAATCTTTGCAAAGAAGTTCAGCAAAATATCCACCTTCATCGTTATTTCTGAGCATAATAACTGGTCGCAAATCCTGCTAAATAAACCAACTTTGACAGAAACGGTTCTTTTCCAGATTGCGCGGTATGTTTACCCCCTAGCAGATCAGGTCGTGACTGTTTCAAACGGCATAAAATCGGATTTGTTGAAAATGATGCCCCTTGATCCCAGAAAGGTAAATCGCATTTACAACCCGGTCGTTCCAAAAGATCTTTCGAACCTGTCCAGACAGGCGGTGGAACACCCGTGGCTCAAGGAGAAGAGAAAGCCGGTCATTATTTCCATTGGTCGCTTGGTGCCACAAAAGGATTTTGGCACTCTACTTCTCGCCTTTCAGAAAGCCAAAAAAAATATTGACTGTTTATTGATCATTTTAGGAGAGGGTCCGGAACGCAGCAATCTCCAGGCGATCATCAACCACCTGGACCTGGCTGACGATATCAGCATGCCCGGTTTTGTAGAAAACCCTTTCGCCTGGCTCGCAAAAAGCGATCTCTTTATCCTATCATCGCTTTATGAAGGTCTGCCAACTGTTTTAATTGAAGCAATGGCTTGCGGAACGCCGGTTATTTCAACAGATTGCATCAGCGGACCGGAAGAGATCCTGGACGGTGGAAAATATGGCGACCTGGTGCCGGTGGGCGACCCGGAAGCCCTGGCGCTTGCCATTGTCAAGAATCTAACCCATTCGAGGGATGGCAACTCGGTCAAGGAGCGGTCCAGTCTTTTTTCAATTGATAATGCGGTAAATAGATATATTGAATTATTTGAAAA
>Ga0172368_10006774_pt1 | contig 12222 bp, 11 predicted proteins | sample Lak11m_FD_114540 | JGI IMG/M metagenome (GOLD analysis project Ga0172368, IMG submission 114540) | Freshwater microbial communities from Kabuno Bay, South-Kivu, Congo - kab_022012_11m | ecosystem: Environmental > Aquatic > Freshwater > Lake | place: Democratic Republic of the Congo: South-Kivu...
CCGCCGGTCTCGCCTGAGCCGGAATCACGGCTCTACGCCACCCCAACCGGCCAGCTCCATACTTCGTTTGGTTCAGAAACGGTCACGTCGTTGAATCTCCGGTTGGCGGCGGAGCTTTACGGAAAAAGCGTGGGAGTCAAGGCGGTCACGATCGAGCAGCTTGCGCCGGCCGTGGCGAAGCGCCTGGGGCTTTCGATGGCGGCGGCTCCCGCGTCGTGGACGCCAGGCGAAACCAAGCAAGGTGAACTCTGGAAGACCGTTGAAGGCGTCGCGCAGCCCGAGGGAGGCGAACCCGTCACCGCGACGTTGTACGATCCGTCCAAAGCGCCTCGCGGAACGATCGTGTATTCGGGACCCTCCGCCGACGCACAAAGCCTGGCCGGCGCTGGATGGCGGGTCATGGCCGTGCGACTGCGCGGGTTCTCCAGTCCCGTAAGGCCCGGACAATCGGGATACTCGCCTGTTTACCAGTTTTCGGCACGCGCCTGGCTGCTCGGCGAGAACGTGCCAGCCTGGGCGGTTGAGGATCTCCGCGCGGCGATCGCCGCCGCCAGGACTCTGCCGGGTGCCGGAAAGATCCTCCTGATCGGCCGTGGCGGAGCGGGCGTCATTGCTCTTCTCGCCTCGGCGCTCGACCGCGATCTGGCGGGCGTCGCCATGGAAAACTCGGCGTTGAGCTACATGGATTACTGCCGCGCCGCCGTCCATACCGGCCTGGCTGAACTGGTCATCCCCGGAGTTCTGAAGGACTTTGACCTTCCGGACATCGCCCGGCTGACGGCCCGGCGTCTTCTGGTCGCCAGCCCGGTCACCCCCATGGGCGGAGCCATGCCGCCCAACCAGATCCCGGCGTGGGCGAAGCAGTACGGAGGCGCCCTGTTCGCCGAACGCGTCGAGGGGCAGAGCGCCGCTGCGTTTTATGAACCGTGGCTGAACGGCCGATAGTCAGGCGATGGGCGGGCGCTTTTTGTGCCAGTCCGTTGCGCTCTGGTAGGCCAGCGCCGCGCGCAAAATCGCGTCCTCGCGCCACCACGGTCCGATGAAACTCAGGCCCTGCGGCATCCCCTTGACGAACCCGCACGGCACGACCATCTGCGGATGGCCGGTCAGATTCGTCGAAGACAGATGCGCGTAAGGCGGGCAGACGACCACGTCCCAGTTGTTGAAGAATCCATCCAGGTCGTGCATCAGCTTCGTCCTTGCGCGTTGCGCCTGGATGTACTCGACCGCCGGAACAAGCCGCGCCGAGCGGAACTGATTAGGCCAATCGCCCCGCTTCTGTCCGGCGAGTTGGTTGACGCGGCCGTCGCGGGTGATGTCGTCAAACGCAGCCGCCGCCTCCGGGCCAAGGACAAAATGAACGATCGCACCGGCTGTTGAGTCCGGCAAGTTTACCGGGGTCAGCTTGAATCCGGCGCGTTTGAGATCCTCGATCGCCTGGGTGTAGACCGTCTTCGCTTCGCCTTCCATCTTGTCGAAAGCCTGTTGCGAGATGCCGATCCGCAGGCTCGTGAGGGGCTTGGCCGGCTCGTAGTGCAGTGGGGCGTCGAACACGGTCAGGTCCTTGCCGTCGGCGCCGGCGATCGCTTTCAGAACCAGGGCGCAGTCCTCGGCCGACCGGCAGATCGGACCAATTTTGTCCATGGTCCAGCAAAGCGTCATGGCGCCATGCCGGCTGACGCGGCCGAAGGTCGGGCGCAGGCCCGTAGCGCCACAGCGGATGCTCGGCGAGACGATCGAACCGAGCGTCTCGGTGCCGATGGCGAATGCGACCAGGCCCGCGGCCGTCGCCGAGGCCGAACCGGCCGACGATCCGCTGGACGTTTTTTGCAGGTCCCACGGCGTCTTTGTCATGCCGCCAAACCACAGTCCGCCCATGGCGAGAGCCCCCATGGACAGCTTGGCCACCAGCACAGCGCCTGCGTCCCGCAGCCGCACGTACACGGTCGAATCGACGTCGATCGATTGGTCGCGGAACGGTTCGGCGCCCCACGTGGTCTTGGTCCCCTTGACGGCGAAGAGGTCTTTCAAACCGTAGGGAATCCCGTGTAGCGGGCCGCGATAGTTACCCTGCGCGATCTCCTTGTCGGCCTTGGCGGCCTGCTCCATCGCCAAGCCTTCAGTCAAATTGACGACGCAAAGCAACTTCGGGCCGTATGTCTTCAAGCGCTCCAAGTAGAGACGGGTCAGCGCCGTGGACGTGATCCGTCTGGTTCGGATCAGCGTGGAGAGGTGCGTCACGGGTAGAAAAGCGATGTCCTCGTCGTTGGCCGGTTTCGCCACGCGCCTCACCCGCGGAACGAACCGCGACGGGCCCGCCTTCGGGCGCCGCCCCGGCAATTCGGCGCGGAAGGCGAACGCCGTTGCCACGTCGTTGCCCATCTGAATGGCGCGCAATTTTGAGAACTGTTCAAAGCCCTGGTTGACCTCGGGCAGCATCAGGTCCAATTGGGCGTCAGTGAAGGACAGGTCCATCACCTTGAGCGCCGCCGCCAGGTGCTCCTTGATCAGCGGACCTGGTTTTGACTTCGCCGCATCCTGCTGTGCCCCGGCCGGCCGCGCCGCCGCCAGCACGGTCATGAGTTGAATCCACTGCCTGCGTTCCATGGATCACATGGTAGCCTTGTGCGCCTCGCTCGCGCAGCAACCAAACGAACTCACACGCGCTCGTACACCGCGGTCCTGGGCAGCAACGAAATGTACCGGCTGGGTGATTGCTCACGCCCGTACTCGTTGCGCGTGTGCCATGTGACAAACAAACGCCGTTTGGCGCGGCTGATGGCGACATAGAACAGCCGGTGTTCCTCGTTGAGCCGCCCCTCGCGGCGGCTGCGGACGCTGGGGAAATCGTTGTCTGTCGCCGACGCGACAAAGACGGTGTCGAATTCAAGGCCCTTGGATTGATGCACGGTGAGAATGGGCACGCGGTCCTCGGCCTGCATTTGGCGTTCGATGTCGCCCGAGAGCGACGCAAGGTTCAACGCCGCCACGAGCGCCGCCTGAGGCGCAAGATCGGGATTGTCGTAACGCGCCAACAGGCGGCAGAGTTCCTCCAGATTCATCAGCCGCTTCTCGCCGTCGGCTTCGTTCTCGAAATGCCGTCCCAAACCGGACTCCTGGACAACCCGCGCCAACAGTTCGTGCGGGCGCTCAAACGCCAGCCGGGCCCGCCATTTGGTGAACATCCGCGCCAGCGGCATGAACAGCTTTTTGTGCGACTCGACGGCTTGCCGGCGGCCGGCGGCGCCATCGCGGAGATTCAGCATGAGACGCTCCAGAAGCTCAACGGTCGTCACTACGTCATCCATCGCCTGGTGCGTCGGCACGGACTTGAGACCGAGCGATTCGGCGATCTGCGACAGCCGGTACCGCGGCAGACGGTGAAAGCGGCGCGTGATGTCGAGCGTATCGAACGTCGGGCCAAAATCGCCATCCGGGAACAGGCCCGCCCGGTCGAGACTCGATCGAAGAATGGGAATGTCGTACGCCTGGCTGTTGTGTCCACACAGGACAGCCCCTTCGCAAAACCGCATGAAGCGCGCCAGAACCTCATCTTGCGGCTGCCCGTTGGCGGAGAGAAACTCATCCGACCAACCGTGGATCGCCTCGGAATCGCCCACCGTCCGCGACGGGCGCAGAAACTCGTGAAACGTCCCCGTGATTCCCTGCCCGCCGCAGCGCGCGGCGGCGATTTCGACGATCTCGTCGGAATACGGATCCAGACCCGTCGTTTCGGTGTCGAAGACGACGACGCGGCCGCGGCTGAAGGCGTCCAGCAGGGGCGCGAACGGATCGCCGGCATCGAGCGCGCGTTCGTCCAGCAGGTCGCCCACCTTCAGTCCGGCCACGCGCGGTTCCGCGCAAAGGGCGTTGTAAGTCGCCTCGCCGATGCCCTTGGGCGGCGTCTTCAAATACCTCAACAGGCTGTTGCCGTCGTGCGGCGTCAAGATCAGTTTCATCACCGAAATCGCCGTCTTGATCTCGGCCCGCTGGAAGAACTTTTGCTGATCCACTTGCATGTGCGGGATCTTCAACCGTGAAAAGACAGCCGAGATGTCACGGCCTTTGAAGTTCGTCCGCGTCAGTATGGCGTAGTCGCTCCAACGCTTGCCTTCCAACTCCCGCAATCGCCGGACCTGCTGGGCGATCCATTCGGCTTCGACCTCCAGCGCCGGCGCCTGAACTACTCTTACCGGCTCGCCGGTTTCAGCGTTTTGCGCCTGGATGCTCTGCGTCACCGAACCTGGGCAGTTGCGAACGACGGCGCCACAGGCTTCAAGAATCGCCCCGGTCGAACGGTAGTTGCTGACCAGCGTAATTTCGGCCGGCTGGAACTCGGCCCGGTACCGCTCCAGAATGGCCCGCGGCGACGAGCCGCGCCACTCATAGATCGTCTGGTCCACGTCGCCAAACAACGACAACTGGCGGTGATCCGCCGCCAGATTACGCAGAATCGAATACTCGGACAGGCTCGTATCCTGGACCTCGTCCACCTGGATCCATGTAAAGCGCCGCCGCCAGCGCTCGACCAACTTGGGGTGCTCGTTGAACAGATGCAAAACGCCGAGTTGCAGGTCTGTGAAATCGACGGCATGGTTTTCGCGAAGCTCATGAACATACGATGCGAGCCATTGCGGAAACTTCAACTGTCGCAAGCATCTGGTCTCGAAACCGGCTTGGGAGAGCAGGCGCAGGTAGACTTCGTTTGGCGTCTCCTTCCCCTCCTCGTACCGCGCCAGGCGCGCCTTGCCCGCCGCCTCGTAAAGAAAGAAATTCACCGCATCGGCATCCTTGCGGCCGAGGTGGATTCCGAGTCCGGCGAGCAGCCGGGAGATGAGTTGGGTCGAATCCTCCTCATCATAGATGACGAAATCGGCATCCAGCCCGGCGGCGGACGCCTCGGCGCGCAGGATGGCGGCGCAAAGCCCGTGAAACGTCGAAATCGTGATTTCGGATGCGAGTTTGCCGCAGAACGATGTCAGCCGGTCCTTCATCTCCCTGGCGGCCTTGTTGGTGAAGGAAAGGCAGAGCAGCGACCGCGCCGGAAGCCCCGATTCGATCGCCTGCGCCGCCCGCAACGCCAGCACGTTCGTCTTGCCCGTCCCGACCGGAGCCATCACCAGAACCGGCTTCAGCGTGGACTCCACCACAGCCCGCTGCTCCGGGTTCAAGTGATTGACAGGAGAGGACATTACCGGAAGTTCAAGCATACAGGGTTTCTCCCGCCTGCCTCACCTGTTATCGGGATACCGCGCCCCCCCGCGCCGCTCCATTCTGGTAAAAGTGGCGCTTCCCTCCATCACCAAACAGATCACTTCCATGCCCGCGGAGGCGCGGGCGGCCGTGGACCATCTCCGCCGGGCCGATATCGTTGTGGGCATTCCCAGCTACAACAACTCGAAGACGATCGGCCACGTCGTCCAAGCGGCCCAGGCCGGCCTCGCCAAGTACTTCCCCGGTTTCAACAGCATCATCGTGAACTCCGACGGCGGCTCGAAGGACGGCACCCCTGAGGTTGTGACGAGCGCGCACCTTCAGGACGCCCAACTGCTGATGCTCCACACGCCGCTGAAACCCGTTCACCGGCTGTCGTTTCCTTATCACGGCATCCCCGGCAAGGGGAGCGCCTTCCGGATGATCTTCCAGATGGCCTCGATGCTCGATGCCAAGGCCTGCGTTGTGGTGGATTCGGATCTGCGCTCCATCACGCCGGAGTGGTTCGACCTGCTCATCCGGCCGGTCGTCGACGGAGGCTTCGACTTTGTCGCGCCCTACTACCACCGCCACAAGTACGACGGAACCATCACGAACTCCATCGTCTACCCGCTTACCCGCTGCCTCTACGGCCAGCGCCTCCGCCAGCCGATCGGCGGCGATTTCGGCGTTTCGCGGGCGCTGTTCAACCGCTACCTGGAGCGGGACGATTGGGAAACCGACGTCGCCCGGTTCGGCATCGACATCTGGATGACCACCATTGCCGTGGCCGAAGGCTTCAAAGTCTGCCAGAGCTTCCTCGGCGCCAAACTGCATGACGCCAAGGATCCGGGCGCCGACCTGAGCGCCATGTTACAGCAGGTGACCAGCAGCGTTTTCCTGCTCATGCGCGAGTACCAGGAAACATGGCGCATTCGCACCGGCAGTGAACCGGCGCCCCTGTTCGGATTCCGGTACGATGTCGGGCTGGATCCGGTCAACGTCAATCTCACGCGAATGCTGGACGCATTCCGCAACGGCGCAGCCGATCTCTCGGGCGTCTGGAAACTCTGCCTGCGGCCGGACACTCTCTCGGCCATTACCGCTTTGGCCCGGTCCGGCAGGCCGGACGACTTTCATCTTGACGACGAACTGTGGGTCCGGATCATTTATGAGTTCGCCTGTTCGGCAAAAAGCAACCGGCTGGAGCGTGCCACGCTGCTGAAGTCCATCACCCCCCTCTATCTCGGGCGAGTCGCGTCGTTCGTCATCGAAACGGCCAACCTGGGCGCGGCCGAAGTGGAGGGCCGGATCGAGAACCTGTGCCTTGCCTTTGAACGAATGAAGCCTTACCTGATCGAAATCTGGTTTGGCCAACCGGTAACCCAGACGGCGCCGCCGCCACCAGCACGGACGGAACTCGCCGAGCGACAGGAGGTGTAAGTCATGATCAAGACACTCGAACAGTTGCTGGAAGGGGTGGTCAGCGGAATCCTGGCCCATTTGAACAGTCTGTTGCCGCCACTGATCGTGGCAGTGTTTCTCTTTGCCGTTTTTCTAATGGCGGCCGTCGCGGTCAGGTGGGTGCTGACAAAGGTGGTCAAGGGAGCGGGTCTGGACCGTTTTCTGAAAGAGGCCGGCCTGTCGAACATGCTGGCCGACCGGGGTGATGTCCACACGACGCCGCTCGTCGCCGGCGCGGCTTTCTGGCTCATTCTTCTCGCCGGCGCGCTGGTCGGCTTGAGTCTTTTCAATACGCAACTCACCTCCCGCATGGTCGAGTCCGTTGTGTTTCTCCTCCCGAGGCTTGTCACTGCAGGGCTGATTCTGCTTGCGGGTGTGTGGCTCGCGCAACTCCTGAGCCGGTCCGTTCTGGTGTGGGCGCATAACGAATGCGTGCCCGCGCCGAGACGGTGGGCAGTCGTAGCCAAGGTCATAGTAGTGATGGTGGCCGTCGTTGCCGCCAGCGAAATCCTGGATTTCGCGCCGCACGTCTTTTTTGCGGCGTTTGTCATCCTGGCCAGCGGAATGGTTCTGGCGGCCAGCCTGGCCATCGGTCTCGGCGGCCGCGACGCGGTCCGGCAGTATCTGGACGCGCGGGCCAGCGAGCGGGAAAGCCAAGAGGAAAAGTCGCTCTGGAACCACCTCTGACCGGGCTGCGAGCCTGAAAACAAGCACGAGGCTGCCGGGTTCAAATACAATAGACCGCAATCATGTGGCGCCAGACCTACGAACCCATCGCCGGCCACCTCGGCTTTTCGGCATTGGCGGCGGCGTTGCCGCTGTTCGTGCTGCTTTATCTTCTGGGCGTACGGCGGACCGCGGCCTGGGCAGCCGGAGTAGTGGGTCTGGCCTCGGCGCTTCTTGTCGCAGTGGCCGTTTATGGGATGCCCTTGACCATGGCGGTGTCCGCCTCGGCGTTCGGCGCGGCTTTCGGTTTGTTGCCAATCATGTGGATCGTGGTGTGGGCGATCTTCCTGTACCGGTTGGTGGTCGATACCGGACGTTTCGAAGTGGTGAAGGACTCCGTGGGGAGTCTCACCCGTGACCGCCGCCTGCAGGCCCTGCTGATCGCCTTCGCCTTCGGCGCGTTCGTCGAGGGCGCGGCTGGATTCGGAACGCCGGTCGCCGTCGCGGCGGCGATGTTGACCGGCCTGGGCTTTTCACCTTTCTATGCGGCCGGCATCTGCCTGCTGGCGAATACAGCGCCGGTGGCCTTCGGCTCCATCGGTATCCCCGTGGTCACGTTGGCGGGTATCACATCGCTGCCGCAGCAGCAGTTGAGCGCCGCCGTGGGCCGCATCTGCGCGCCCGTGTCGCTCTTCGTGCCGGCCTACCTGATTCTGGTGATGGGCGGCTGGAAGGCGCTGAAGGGGGTGTTGCCCGCCGCAGCCACTTGCGGTTTGGCCTTCTCCAGCACCCAATTGCTGGTATCCAACCTTGTCGGCCCGGAGATGACTGACATCCTGAGTTCACTGGCCGCCATCGCGGCCATGCTGGTTGTCATGAGGGTCTGGAAGCCTTCCGATCACTTTGAATTCGCCGAGGCGGACGCCAACCACGCGGGACTCAAGCGCCATCCCGCGGGCGATGTGTTTCGAGCCTGGCTGCCGTTCGGCCTCCTCGTGATCTGCGTCCTGGCTTGGAGCGTTCCCGATGTAAAGAAGCTCCTGAACACCGTCACCCAGGTCTATGAGTGGCCCGGTTTGCACAACTTGGTGATTCAGGCGCCGCCGGTGACCGCCAAGGAGGCGTCCTACGCGGCGAGGTACACGTTCAACTTCCTTTCAGCTTCCGGATCGGCATGTATCCTGGCCGCCCTTCTGGCCATCCTGATGTTGCGCATCCCCTTGACCAAGGCCGGTGAAATCTTCATCACCACCTGCAAGCAACTGGGCAAGCCGACCTTGACGGTCTGTTCGGTCCTGGCGCTGGCCTTCCTGATGAACTACTCGGGGGCGACGGGGACGCTCGGGCTTGCCTTCGCCGCCACTGGCGCCGCTTTCCCCTTCTTCAGCGCGCTGCTCGGCTGGGTCGGCGTCTTCCTCACTGGAAGTGATACATCCGCCAACGCTTTGTTCGGAAACCTCCAGGTTGTCACGGCGAACAAACTCGGGCTGAATCCGATTCTCATGGCGGCATCCAATTCGAGCGGCGGCGTCATGGGCAAGATGATCAGTTTGCAAAGTATCGCCGTCGCCGCGGCCGCCACCGCCATGAACTCGTCCGACGAATCGCGCCTGTTCCGCTTCACACTGCGTCACAGTGTCTTGCTCGCGATGCTGATCGGCATCGTCGTTCTTTTCTATGCTTATGTCATGCCGGGTTGGGCGCCGGCGGCGCATGAATAAGGCGGAGGCCCAAGGGCCCCCGCCGGCTTTGCGCTGTCCGAGGGATTTCGCCCGAAGCGGCGTCTAAAGGCGCGCCGGGCCGCCACGCATCCTTTCACCCGCGGAGGCCCTGCCGCCGGACGGGCCTCCGGCTTGCGGCGGAACCACCAGCCCAAGCGCCACTGCCTGCCGGGCGGCTGGGCCTAATTTGACCGCCTCTTCAAGCTGCGTCAGTTTTGCCTGCTGATCGGACGTGAGAACAGCCCGTGTCTGCTCGCTCACCCGGCTTCGCGAGGCAATTGCCTTCTCCCGCAGTTGCTTGAGTTCGAGCGTGAGCGCGCCCACCTTCGCCGGATCAGCCGATGGGGACTCAGTCAGTTGGCGCAACTCCAGAGCTTTGGCGCGAATCGCGGCGGCCTGTGCCTGCATGTTTGCAGCCTCCTGTTTGCGCAACGCACGAATCTGCTCCACTTGAGCGTCGGTCAGCCCAAGATGTTCTTTCAGCGCCCCCGCCCCGGCGAGACCCTGGCCGGCCATTCGCTGCGCCATGAGGCCCCGTTGCGGCATCATCCCCCGTTGCGCGGGTCCGCGCCGCCACGCCATCGGCCCCTGCGCGAGCACCAGGCCCCCAAAGACCACCAAAGAAATCAATAAGTTGCGCATGTTCTTTCTCCTTCACTGGTTGATTCTATCTTTTCGATTGCTTCGACAACTCTCAGGACGAGACGGCTTCGAAACGGATTACGCCAGTTACGCCGAGTTTGCATCCTCGGTTCACCTAAGGGGATCACCCGATGGAACTGGCTGGCCTTCTGGGGTTCACTGGTCTTAGGGAACTGTTCGCAATGATCAACTCACGGCTCAAAGAGAGAGCCCTGACACAAGGGAAGGTGCGCATCAACTGGAAGGATCCCGGCGGGGCGAGCTTCGGGGGCATGGGCCGTCTGGTGAACAGATCGCCGGGAGGGATTTGCGTCGATCTGGAGCGGCAGATTCCCGCGGGCATGTTGGTCCAGATTGAATCCCATGACCTGCGGGTGGTCGGGTTGGCGGTGGTTCGATACTGCCGGCCCAAGGGTCTGAACTTCCGGCTCGGCCTTTCCTACGGCGGCGGAGCCAGATCGCAAAAGTGAACTCAGCCTAACTGAGAATTCTGGGGTGCGCGGCTACTAGTTTGTTTGGAACGGCCCGGCCCTGCTATGACATCAGAAACCGTCCCAAGCGGCGATGCCCTATCGAACCAATTGGACCGCCTGGAGTCTGCCGCATCCCGCAAGGATGCTGAACTGGCCCACCTCCGGGCCGAGGTGGAACTCAAAGACCTACTGATCAAAGAGATACAGGCCGCCCTGAGCGGTCAGGAAGCGCTGCTCAGCCAGTTGGCCGGCCGAATCGACGAGTTGGAACGGAGGATCGTGGTCCCGAGCATCGGACCATGAGCGAAGGGTCAGGCTGCCGGAAGCACAGCCTCGGAAACGGCGCGGACCAAGGCTTTCAACCCTTTGCCGGTCACGGCCGAGATCTCGAAAAACGGCATCTTGTGCTTGCGGGCGGTTTGTTTCAGCGCTTTGATTCGTTCGGGATCCTGCGCCACGTCGATCTTGCTCGCCACGAGGAACATCGGCTTGGCGGGCAATTCTTCGCTGTAACTGGCGAGTTCCTCCAGGATGATCGCGAAATCGTGGACGGGGTCGCGTCCGGAAGACTCTGAGACATCAACCAGATGGAGTAGGAGGCGAGTTCGTTCGATGTGGCGGAGGAACTGGATTCCGAGTCCATGACCCAGATGTGCGCCTTCGATCAGGCCGGGGATATCGGCGACAACGAAGGTCCGCATATTGTCCGCCTGGACGACGCCCAGATTGGGCTCCAGAGTCGTGAACGGATAATCGGCGATCTTGGGACGGGCGGCTGAAATACGGGAAATGAGGGTCGACTTGCCGGCGTTCGGGAAACCTACAAGTCCAACATCGGCAAGGAGTTTCAATTCCAGACGAAGCCGGAGTTCGTCGCCGGGATGGCCGGGTTCATGGCGCGTCGGCGCTTGATTGGTGGAAGTGGCGAAGTGCTGGTTACCGCGCCCTCCGCGCCCCCCCTTGGCGATTGTGAACCGCTCACCTTCAACGGAGAAGTCGTGGATGACGTCGCCAGTTTCAGTATCATATGCGATGGTTCCAACCGGGACTGGGACCTCAATCGACTCCCCGTTGCGCCCGCTGCGGTTGCTACCCTCGCCGTGGCGGCCGCGTTCGGCCGTATGCTCTGGGTTGAATCGGAAGTGCAGAAGCGTATTGTAGTGGGTGCTGGCGTAAAAAACGACGTCGCCGCCGCGCCCGCCGTCGCCGCCGCTCGGGCCGCCCTTTGGGACGAACTTTTCCCGCCGGAACGCCATGCAGCCGTTGCCGCCGTCGCCGGCCTTGACCCTGATGATGACTTCGTCGACAAACATCTTTGTTTACAAAGAGAAAGGGCCGCGAGCGCGATGGCTCAGGCGGCCCGGAATGGTTCGATAGCCGTTGACCGGCTTAGGCTTCGACCGGCGAAACGCTGACATACTTGCCCATACGTCCGCGGTCGCGCCATTCGACACGGCCGTCGATGGTGGCAAACAGGGTGTCGTCCTTGCCCAGGCCGACATTTTCACCGGCCTTGTAACGAGTGCCGCGCTGGCGGACGATAATCGAACCGCCGGTGACCACCTGGCCGGAAAAAACCTTCACGCCGAGGCGCTTGGAATTCGAGTCGCGTCCATTTTTGGAACTGCCAAGTCCTTTTTTATGTGCCATATCGCTTTGCCTCTTCCGTTACGCCAGGATGTCGCCGATCTTCACCCGGGTCTGGTTCTGCCGGTGTCCGTTCGTGCGGCGGTACTGCTTTTTGCGCCTAAACTTGAAGACGATGACCTTTTTGGCGCGGTCGTGGGCTTCGATGGAGCCTGTCACCTTCGCCGCGGAGGCGTCGGCGCCGGCGAGGAGTTCGCCGGAATCCTTGCCGACGGCCAAAACTTTGTCAAACTGGACGGTCGCGCCGACGTCACCCGCCAGCGTTTCAACGACAATTGAATCGCCTGGGCAGACGCGATACTGTTTCCCGCCGGTCTCGATCACTGCGTACATGGTTCGATCCTCTTGCTTTTAACCGGGTATTGCCATCAATGACGGCCCGCCGGAAGGGTTCACCGCATGGCGTGGGCGCACAA
>Ga0172368_10006775_pt1 | contig 12219 bp, 5 predicted proteins | sample Lak11m_FD_114540 | JGI IMG/M metagenome (GOLD analysis project Ga0172368, IMG submission 114540) | Freshwater microbial communities from Kabuno Bay, South-Kivu, Congo - kab_022012_11m | ecosystem: Environmental > Aquatic > Freshwater > Lake | place: Democratic Republic of the Congo: South-Kivu...
CAGGATCGTAACTATCGTGACCTGGGCGATTTCGCCCTCAAGCTGGCGCGCAAGACCGAGTTCGGCTACTACACGGCGGTGTCGGCCGCAGCGCAGGCGCTTTACGATCATCTCCAGGCGCGCGGGCCGGACGCCGCGGTGCTCCAGGTCGCCTATCGCCCGAAGTACAAGGGCGCCAACGGGCTGTCGGTGTTTTTGCCGCCCAAGCTCGGCGATGTGCTGCCCATCTACCAGGGCCTCAAGTTCCCCCAGGCGACCGGCTGGGACAAACTGCTGACCTGGCTGTTCGATAATTTTTCCGCCCAATGGCCCGTTTGAGGAGGTCGCCCATGCCATTTCGCAGTGATACCGCCGCTGATACGCTCCTGAAGGTCGCGCAGGCGCTCCAGTCGGCTTGGGCTGCCCTGCCCGCGCCGGCCCGCGCCGATGTTCAGGCCGCGCTCCTGGCCTACGGCCCGAAGATCGCCGCGGCAAACAACATCGGCGCGCCGCCCGTCATCGCTCAACTGCTGGACGCATTGTGGGAGAAGCGCAGCGTGCTGCCGGCGGACGCTGAACAGGCGTTGGCTGCCGGGCAGGCCCCGACCGCTTCGGGAATCAGCTACCGATCGGTGGCGACCGTGCCCGAAGAAAAGCGCAAGGCCCTCCTCGCCGGCCTGATTGCACTCGCCGATTTTCGCGTGTTCGACAACCCGAAGGCCACGGCCGAAGCGGTGGTGCGGCTGGTGGCCGCGCACGATGATCGCCTGACTGCGGCGGAGCGCGAAGCATTTCAGCGACTCTACGATGCCCTGGCGCGCGGCGGCGACCCGAACGCATTCCTGCGCGGGGTCGAGGCGCTGCTGGGCGACTATCCGGCGGTGAAGGCGCTGCTGGTCAGCCGCAAAACCTTCGTGTTGCCAACCGAGCTGATCTACCGCAGCGCGGAACTGAAGGGGCAGGCGGGATTGCCCAAGGCCGTTATCCCGCAGGCCATGTATCATGCCGCGATGGAGAGCGCCGGCCCTGCTGCGCCATTGGTGCGCTTCGCTAACGTCTATTTCCCGGCCCAGATCGTCGTGACGCAAAAGGACGTGCCCCTCATCGTCCACGTCGCGCAGAAGTATTCGGAGCGGTCGGCGCTGACCGAAGAATCCGCAGCTATGACGCTCAAAGTGGGCGACCTGACCATCGTGATCCAGGCTGAGGGGTTCGCCGTGACCGAGCAGTTGGGCGGGCTGGCCGCGCCGGGGGATGCGTTGGGCCGGATCGTCAAGGTCGAGGCGGAGCGCGACTGCGAGCCGGTTGTCTTCCTGTTGACGCCGCAATCGGTGGGCGCAAAGCGGATCAATATCTACGTTGACCAGTTCGGGCGCAACATCCTGACGCAGGCCATCGAGACGACGGTGGTAGCAGAAGCGGCAGCGATGAGCGACCTGGCGAATGTGAAAGTCGAGCCGGTTCCCGCGGTCTCGCCGGCGCGCGGCAAAGACGCGCCCGCGCCCGACCTGGAGTTGCGTATCATGCTGTCGGGGGACCAGCGCAAGCTGTCGTTCATGTTGCACGGCGGTGCGACCTACAACTACAAGTTGGTGGGGGAGACCGATCTGGAAACCGCCGATCCCCGCGGCTATTTCCAGACGATGGTCAACCGATTGAGCGCCCTGGCGGGACGCGGCGCAGCCATGCGCACAGCCGATGAGACGGCGGCGATCAAGCAAGAACTCGCGACCTTGGGCAACACCCTGTACGCTAAGCTCTTCCCGGAGCAGCTCAAAGCGGAATATGCCAAGACGATCCGCACGAAGTTCGAGAAAAAGAGCCTCTTGATCACCACGGATGATCCCTGGATCCCCTGGGAGATCGTGCGGCCTTTCGCTGTAGATGAGAACGGCGAAGTCCTCTATGACGATGCGCCTTTGTGTGAAAGATTTCGCCTGGCGCGCTGGCTGATCGGCCGGGGCGCGCCCGATCAACTCTTTATGAAGGAAGGCGCCTGGGTAGCCCCGCCGGGCAGCGCACCGGAAGCCGAAGTCGAAAATCGCTACTTCCAGGAATTGCATCGCCGGCAGTGGCAGGTGAGCCTGGCCGGGCCGTTGGCCCGCGCCGCCGAAGTTCAGGCGCGCTTGCAGGCGAAGACCACGCAGCTCTTCCATTTCGCCTGTCATGGCGGCTTCGACGCCAGCAATCCCGACAACTCCATGATCAAACTGGCTGACGGCTTCTTCAGCCCGGCTCAGATTGACCCGCGCACGCGGGGCGGCCTTTTGGCGACGAAGCCAGTCGTCTTCCTCAACGCCTGTCATTCCGGCGAGATCGGCTTCGAGCTGACCGGGCTGGGCGGCTGGGCCAGGGCTTTCTACGACTGCGGCGTCAGTGCATTCATCGGCTCGCTGTGGGAGATCAACGGCAAACTGGCCGCGCAGTTCGCCCAGGAGTTCTACAATCGGCTGTGGGGCGTCAACGGGTTCGAGGGCCAGGCGCAGCCGCTCGGCCAGGCGTTCTACGAAGCGCGGATGAAGATTAAGGAAGCTGACGAGGCGAACCCGACCTGGCTGGCCTATGTGCTGTATGGCGACCCATATGGGCAGGTGACGTTGGGCGCATGACACTCGTACCATCGGAAATCAGTCCATGACCACACCCATGCGCAGCCAATACCTGGCGATCAAAAAGCAATACCCGGATATCATCCTGCTCTTCCGGCTGGGCGATTTCTACGAGACGTTCGACGACGATGCGAAGATCGTCGCGTCGGTGTGCGATGTCGTGCTGACCTCGCGGCCGGTGGGCGGGCCTGACGGCCAACGCGTGCCGCTGGCGGGCGTGCCGTATCATGCGGTGGACGGCTACGTCGCGAAGCTGATTAACGCCGGCTACAAAGTCGCCATCGCCGAGCAGATCGGCAACGAGCCGCCCAAGGGCGAGAAGCTCGTCCCGCGCGTCGTGCGCCGCGTCGTCACGCCTGGCACGCTGGTTGAGCCGGGGCTGCTGTCCGAGAAGCGGAACAATTACCTGGCTGCGGTGGCCTTCGACCAAGAGTTGGCAGGTCTCCGAGACCTGCCAACTCTAACGCCGGCGCGCGCGGGCCTGGCCTACTGCGACATCTCCACCGGCGAATTCGCCGCCACCGAGATCAGCGATGGCGGCGATGTTCAGCGTCGCATTGCGGAGGAATTGGGCCGCTTGACTCCCGCCGAGCTGTTGTACCCGGAACGCGACCCTCGCTGGTCAACAACCCTCCAACCTCCAATCTCCAATCTCCAATCCCATCTCACGCCCTATCCGACCTGGCGTTTCGAGGAAACCACCGCCCGCCAGGCGTTGCTCGAACATTTCCACGCCGCGTCGCTGGACGGCTTTGGCTGCGCCGATAAGCCGCTGGCTGTGCGGGCCGCGGGCGCGCTGCTGCAATATCTGCGCGAGACGCAGAAAGACAATATTGCCCAGATCATCAGTCTGCGCACCTACAGCCTGGGCGAATACATGCTGCTGGACGAGGCCACGCGGTGCAACCTGGAGCTGACCGAGAGCATCCGCGGGGGCGCGACGCAAGGCTCGCTCCTCGGCGTGCTCGATGTGACGCTGACCCCGATGGGCGGCCGGCTGCTGCGCCGCTGGCTCAACCAACCGCTGCTTGACGTAACGGCGCTCAACCGCCGGCTCGACGCGGTGGCCGCCTGGCACAATGACGCGCCCGCTCGCGCCGAGTTGCGCCAGTTCCTCCGCGGCCTGGGCGACCTGGAACGCTGGACCAACCGCTGCGTCCAGGGCAGCGCCCTCCCGCGCGATCTGGTGGGGATTCGCGAGGCGTTGGCGCGGGTGGAGAAGATCAGCGGTCAGTTATCCATTGTCAGTTCTCAGTCGTCTCTCGATTCCTGCCCCGATATCGCCGCCCTCCTCGCCGCCGCCATCGCGGATGAGCCGCCCGCGACCCTGGCGAGCACCGGGGTGATCCGGCCCGGTTTTTCGGCCGAGCTGGATGGGATCCACATCGCCAGCCGCGACGCGAAGGAGTGGATCGCTAATCTGGAGCCGGCCGAGCGGGCGCGCACCGGCATCAAGTCGCTGAAGGTGGGCTACAACAAGGTCTTCGGCTACTACCTCGAGGTGACGACCGCCAACGCGGCGTTGGCGCCCGCCGACTACATCCGCAAGCAAACGCTGGTCAACGCCGAGCGGTACATCACGCCCGAACTGAAAGAATACGAATCGTTGGTGCTCAACGCTGACGAGCGCATCCTGGAGCTGGAAGGGCAGCTCTACCGCCAGGTGTTGGCGCAGATCGCGGCGGCCGCGCCCCGGCTGCTGGCGACCGCGGCCGCCATCGCCGAGCTGGATGTCTTCGCCAGCCTGGCCGAGGTGGCCGAGGCGAACCGCTACGTCCGGCCTGTGTTGGCCGACGACCGGGTGATCGAGATCAAGGCGGGCCGGCATCCGGTGGTGGAGAAGTTGCTGGTGGGCGAGCCGTTCACCCCGAACGATGCCTACCTCTCGCCCGACCAGGCCATCGTGATCCTGACCGGGCCGAACATGTCGGGCAAGTCCTCCTACCTGCGCCAGGTGGCCCACATCGTCCTGCTGGCGCAGATCGGCTCGTTCGTGCCGGCCGAATCCGCGACCATCGGGCTGGCCGACCGCATCTTCACCCGTATCGGCGCCTCGGACGAGATCGCCCGCGGGCAGAGCACCTTCATGGTGGAGATGGTCGAGACGGCCAACATCTTGCACCATGCGACCAGCCGCTCGCTGCTAATCCTGGATGAGATCGGCCGGGGGACGAGCACCTACGACGGACTGGCGATTGCCTGGGCCGTCGTCGAGTACATCCATAACCACCCCGGCCTGCGCGCCAAGACGCTGTTCGCCACGCACTATCACGAGTTGACCGACCTGGCCGAGCGGCTGCCGCACGTGGTCAACTTCAATGTAGCCGTGGCCGAGCAGGGGGACAAGGTCATCTTCCTGCACAAGGTCGTGCCGGGCGCGGCCGACCGCTCCTACGGCGTCCATGTGGCGCAGCTCGCCGGCCTGCCCAAGCCGGTCGTGGCCCGCGCCCAAGAGATCCTGGCCGAGCTGGAAGCCTCTGGCGCGGCCGGCCCGCGGCGTTCGGCCGCCGCGCCTGCCGTCTACCAGCTCTCCCTCTTGTCGCACGAGGACCCGGTGATCGCCGACCTCAAGGCGCTCGACGTGAACAGCCTCAGCCCGCTGGCCGCGTTGAATAAGTTGTATGAGTGGCAGCAGCGGGTGAAGGGATGACGAAGGACGAACGACGAAGGACGAACGACGAAGGACGAAGGACGAAGGACGAACGACGAAGGACGAAGGACGAACGACGAAGGACGAACGGTTTTTCCGCACGCGCGTTTTTTTCCTTGATGCAGGTTGCGGAATATCTTCTCAATTGATAAGATCAAACAGGTGCATTCAAAGTTAGTTACGAGCATCCTGAGCGGAGGGCCGCAGTCGTTCGCGGCCCGTAGTCGAAGGATGCGGCCTTGGCTGAAAGACCGCTGCGCACCCCCTTCGACTGCGCTCAGGACATGCTTCGACTACGTGGCAAAACGGCCGCCACTCCGCTCGGGGTGCTCCGCTTGGCTGGCCCATAACTGAGTTTGAATACACCCAATTGATAAAGGCGATGGCGGTCACAGACCACCTTAGAGCCAGAGCCAGTTTGTAGGCGGCGCTCGAAACAATGGGGCGTGTTATCAGTAGCCGCCGTTTCCCCGAATTTAAGAAACAGTTTCAGGAGCGTAAATTGACTCAACCGAATCTCCTTATCTTCATGACCGATCACCAGCGGGCGGACACTACCTTGCCGGAGCATCCGGTGATCACGCCCAATCTCGACCGCTTTGCGCGAGAGGGTGTCACGTTCACCAACACATTCTGTCCATCGCCGCACTGTTGTCCGGCGCGGGCGACCTTCTTCACCGGCCTCTATCCCACGGGGCATGGCGTCTGGAACAACATCTGCAACGACCAGGCGCTCAGCCGCGGGGTGAAGCCGGGCGTGCGGCTGTGGAGCGAGGATCTGGCCGCGGCGGGCTACAGCCTGCATTTCTCCGGCAAGTGGCACGTCAGCGTCGAGGAGTCGCCGGCCGACCGGGGCTGGATCGAGCACTTCGTCAGCGCAGGCAAGGGCACGTACCATGGCTGGCAGTGGGAACAGTATCGGAAGTTGGGGGACATAGGGCGAAAAGATGACAAGGGGACAGGGGGACATGGTGACACCGTGATGCGGGGGGAGGGCGAGATTTTGCGGCCGGGGTATGGGACGTATCGGCTGTACGGCGCGGGCGAGGTGAAGACGACCGGCGCACTGCAACACGACGAGACCGCGGTAGCGAAGGCGCTGGACGTGCTGCCGAAGCTGGCGGCCGGCGGGCAGCCGTGGTGTCTCTACGTCGGGCTGATCGGCCCGCACGACCCATACATCGTGCCGCAAAAATATCTCGATCTGTACGACCTGGCCGACGTGCCGCTGCCGCCTTCTTTCTCCGATGATCTGACCGACAAGCCGCGCATCTATCAGCGGATGCGCGAGACCCGCTTCGGCCAGCTCAGCGAGCGCGAGGTGCGCGAGGGCATTCGCCACTTCTGGGCCTACTGCACCTACCTGGATGACCTCTTCGGCCGGCTGTTGGCTGCGCTGGATGCGACCGGGCAGGCTGAAAATACGCTCGTGCTCTACACGGCCGATCACGGCGACTATTGCGGCGAGCACGGCTTCTTCGCCAAGGGCATCCCCTGCTTCCAGGGCGCGTACCGCGTCCCGGCGATCATGCGTTGGCCGGCGGGGATCATCCACCCCGGCCGCCGCGCAGACGCCTTCGTCTCGTTGGCCGACTTCGGCCCCACTTTCCAGGATCTCGCCACGCGCCCTGAGCCAGTCGAAGGGCGCTTCGACTCGCTCAGCGACCGCACGCACCCTGAGCCTGTCGAAGGGCGCTTCGACTCGCTCAGCGACCGCACGCACCCTGAGCCAGTCGAAGGGCGCTTCGACTCGCTCAGCGACCGCACGCACCCTGAGCCAGTCGAAGGGCGCTTCGACTCGCTCAGCGACGGCCCGCACCCTGAGCCAGTCGAAGGGCGCTTCGACCAGCCCTTCGGCCAGCTCAGGACGCCGCTCAGCGACGGCCCGCACCCTGAGCCAGTCGAAGGGCGCTTCGGCCAGCTCAGGACGCCGCTCAGCGAGCGTGCGCGGCCTACCGGCGTCAGCCTGCTGCCCTTCTTGCGCGAAGAGACGCCGGCCGATTGGCGCGATGAGATCCACACGCAGTGCAACGGCGTCGAACTGTATTACACCCAACGCTCGGTGATGACCCGTGACTTCAAGTACGTCTTTAACGGCTTCGACAAAGACGAACTGTACGACCTGCGCGCCGACCCGCACGAGCTGCGTAACCTGGCCGACGACCCGGCCTACGAGGCAATCAAGCGCGAACTGTGCGGCCGGATGTGGCGCTTCGCCTACGGGGAGAACGACGCGGCGATCAACCCCTACATCACAGTCGGCCTGGCGCCGTACGGGCCGGCGGAAGCCTTCCGCCAACTGCCAACTAATACCTGATACCTGATACCTGATACCTGATACCTGACCACTGACCACCGGAGTGAACACCATGATCCTTGCCGCACAATACTATCGGCCGCCGTTCCCGGAACGGCGCTACTGGAAGGAAGACCTGGATGGGATGAAGGCCGCCGGGCTGAACGCCCTCCAACTCTGGGTGCTCTGGAGTTGGGTGGAACCGGAGCCAGGAAAGTTCGTTTTCGATGACTACGACGAGCTGGTGGAGGAGGCCGGCAAGCGTGGGCTGGGCGTCGTCCTCAGTTCCATCGCCGAGCTGCATCCGCCCTGGATCCACCGCGTGATCCCCGACGCCCACATGATTGACCACATGGGCCGGCCGGTGATCTCGACCAACCGGGGCGAGGCGCACCAGGGGTTGACGCCGGGCGGCTGCACCGACAACCCGGAGGTACTGCGCCGGATGGGCGCTTTCCTCGAGGCAGTCGGCAGCCGCTACGCGGGCGCGCCGAACCTGGTCGGGTGGGACATCTGGAACGAGCTGCGCTGGAACGTCCAGGCCGACGGGTTGGTGTGCTTCTGCCCGCACACGTTGAGCGCGTTCCGCGGCTGGCTGGATGCGAAGTATGGCGGCCTCGATGGCCTGAACGCGGCCTGGAAGCGGCGCTATTGCGACTGGGCCGATGTGATGCCCGGCAAGCTGCCGAAGCGTCCTTATACCGAGATGATGGCGTTCGAACAATTTCTCCAGTGGCGCGCGGCCGAACACATGCGCTTCCGAGCCGAGATCATCAAACGCGCCGATCCGCGCCACGTCGTCACCGGGCACGGCGCGCAGCCCTCGGCGCACATGGCCGGCGACGCCGAGAACCATGCCATCAACCGGGGCAATGACTGGGAGCTGGTCGAGCCGCTGGATGGCGTCGGCTGCTCGCACTTCCCCTTCTGGTTCGCCATGTCTGACGCCGATTTCGGCGTGCGTGTCGAGTGCACCCGCTCGGCCGCGGGCGACAAGACGGTGTGGGTCTCCGAACTGCAAGGGGGATCGGCGCGGCAGGGGTTCGACGTGCGGCCCTCGGTCGAGGCGAAGCCGCAGCAGCGGTGGGTCTGGAACGGCTTCGGCCGCGGCGCAAAGGCCGTGATCTTCTGGTGCTGGCGCGACGAGTTCTTCGGCCGCGAGTCGTCGGGCTACGGGCTGGCCGGCCGCGATGGGCTGGCTGACGAGCGCATCGCCCTGATGAAGGAGACCGGCGGGATCCTCCGGGAGCACGACGCGCTGCTGGAAGCCTACAAGCCCGACCCGGCGAAGGTCGGCGTGCTGTTCGACCCGAACGGCTACAACCTGGAGTGGGCGCAAGATGGCGCGGCGATCCGGGCGCGTGACAGCGTGATCGGCTATCTGACCGCGCTCGAACACCTGCAAATCCCGTACACGGTCGTGGAGAGCAGCCACCTGGCCGCGTTGAAGGGGCTGCGGGCGTTGATCGCGCCGTTCCCGCTGGCCGTGCCCGACGCGGCCGCCGGCCCGATCGCCGACTTCGTCCGGGGCGGCGGGACCGTGCTGGTGGAGAGCGAGGCGAGCGCCTACACCGAACAGGGCATCTACCGGTATCCCGCGGCCGAGCGCCCCTTGGCCGCCGCGTTGGAGATCGCTGACCTGGGCCGGCGGCCGCTAAAAGACGACGCCTTTGTGCTGATCCTGAAGAAGGAGGCCTATGAGCTGCGCGCTGGCGTCTGGGTCACGCCGCTCGACGCCACGGGCGCGGATGTGTTGGCCTGCGACGCGGCCGCCCATGTCCTCGCCACAAGCCGGAAGCTCGGCAAAGGCACGGTGATCGCTTTGGGGACGTTCCTCGGCAAGAAGTATACCGAGGCGCGCTACGACGGGTTCGAGCGCTTCCTGGCGCAGATCATCGCAGCGGCGGGCGGCCTGCCAGACCTGGAGGTGCGCGGCGCGGCGCCGCTCCAGTGGCGCAGCGGCCCGGCCGGCGACAAGCGGCTGCTCTTCATCACCAACCAGAGCGGCGAGCAAGTTGTGCGGGTGAAGGGGCCGGAGGCGCTCTTCGGCGATGCCAAGACCGTGCGCGAGCTGCACCACGACACGAAGATCAAGCTCAAGCGCGCGGACGGCGAATGCCGGTTCAAGCTGGCGATTGGGGCGGGGGATTTCGCGATCTTGCGATGGGGATAAGTGAAAAAAGAACACCTTTAGCGAAGGGTCTTCTACGTCAGAGAGCAAGATTCTTCGCCAGATTCACGCCGTAACATACCGTCAGGGGCAGATCCGCTCAGAATGACTATTATTCCCGATAATCTCTATTCTTTGGCGGACGTTGAGCGGGCTGCCCCGAGGCTCAAGTCGCGCAGCGCGGCCACGATCGCCGCGTCTGCATCGGCCTCGCCGGCCGGCGCGCCTGCGCTGACGTCGGCCGGCTGGGCCGGCCTCCCGCGGCCATCGCGCAGATTAACCATGCGCACCGGGCACGGCAGGCTGGCCGCCAGCTCCGGCAGGTCGAAGTGCAGCAGTACGTTCGGGATGAACGCGTCGGCCGGCCAGGTGTAGTCTGGCTCTTCCAGCAGCGCGCGGAAGCTGACGGGGCTGTCCCACGTCACCACCGCGGCGACCGCGGCGTCAATGGCCGCCACGAAGAGCGCGATCACGCCGGCCAGCCCGCAGCCCGATACGACGATGCGCGGCCCGTCTACGTCGGGCCGGCTATGCAGATAGGCGAGCGCGGCCAGCGCATCGCGCGTGCGCATTCCCATGATCGGGTCGCCCAGCGCGGCCGTAGCATAGGCCACGTAGCGATCCAGCCCGCCCCACGACGCCATCTCATAGGGATACATTGCCGGCGCCGAGTCGCCCCAGCCGCGCAGATCCACCGTTAGCGCGGCCAGGCCGGCCGGCTCCCGCTCCAGGAAGCCGATCGCGCGGGCCAGCAGGCCGTGGCGATAGAGCAGCCGATGGCGGCCACCGTCGTCCAGATGCAGGATCGCGCCATGCGGCCCACCGGGCGGGCAGAGGAACGTCGCCGGCAGCTCAATGCCCCTTTCCGGTCGCAGCAGCAGCGACTGCCAGTCGTGCGTCCAGACGCGGAACGGCGTCCCTTCCACCGCGGCAGGCCGGCCGATCGGCCCCGCAACCCCGGCGATGGCCGCAGCGGCGGCCCGGATGCGGCCGGCATCCCGATCGCGCGTGGCCTCCAGCGCGCGGGCGCGCGCGAGGGTCAGGCTACGCATGTTAACATCGGCGCGGGGATGGCAGCGCAGCTCGTCGTCGGGATCGAGGCGGAAGCTCTCGTCCGGCAGGTCGGGCAGCGGGCAGTTGGGCGTAGCGCGCAGCCAGCGATCCATGAAGCGGACGAACTCCCGCGCCTGCGCCAGCGTGTAGCCGTGCCCGGCACGATCCACGAAGAACGCGAAGCGCTCCCCCGCGTCGGCCCGGTCGTAGAATGTGGCCACTTCCCCGGCCAACCGCCGCGTGTCGGCGATGCGAAACACCTCGTCGTACTCGCCGGCCATCAGCAGGGTAGGCGTGGGCACGGCCGCGCACAGCAGATCCACCTCGTCAATCCCCTCGGTGTAGCGCCGCCACATGTGGGTCTCCGGGCAGCCGGCATAGCATTGCGTGATGTCGAGATCGGCCAGCGGCGTCAGGCAGCAGGACGGCCCGGTCACCGTGATGCGCGCGTCGAGCAGGGCGGCCAGCGTCGTCGTCGTCCCTCCGCCCGATACGCCAGTCATGGCGACCCCGCGGCTCAGGTCTACGTCCGGCCGCGTCGCCAGGTAATCAATGCAGCGCAGCGCGTCGGCCACGAAGTAGCGGCTGGAGCTCTCGCCCACCAGATAGGCACGCACGCCGTCCACGAAATGGTCGTTGCCGGGGCGTTTCTCGCCGGCCTGGCCGGGCGGATCGAAGGTGACGACGAGGTAGCCGCAGCGCGCGAAGAATTGGGCCGGCGCCTGGTAGCTCTCGAACTGCTTGCCGGAGTGGCCCACGGGGACCACCACGGCCGGGAACGGCGGCGCGCAGTCGAGCGGCACGTAGACGGTGGCGTTGACCTGCCAGCCGGGGAAGGAGTCGAACAGGACGTTCTCCAGCCGGTAGCCCCGCTTCTCGAAGCGGCTGACCTCGGTGACCGGCGGCGGCGCTGTGTGCGGGCCGGCAGGCAACGGGCCATAGAAGCCGGCCACTGCGGCGCGGATCGTTGTGCGGTAGGCGGCCACGTCGCCGTTCGGCTGAGCGTTCACGACGAAGCCCGAATCCAGGCTCACCCGGCGTCGCTCAGCGGCCCGCGCCATGCACGCCAGGCTGCGGCCGATGATGTGCTGGCGCAGCATGTCGCGTAGGTCAACGCCAGACAGGATGGGACCCTGCGTTGTGTACATGATCTCCGCTCCCTCGGCCAGGCCATCACGTGCCAGGCACTTGTATCGAAATCAAGAAAATGACCGGCGATCGTCTTCTCCGGCGTGCGGTGCGTCGGCCGAGGCCGCCCGGCGATGAAGGGCCGCCCGGCGATGAAGTCGCCGGGCTATCCTGCGACGCCCCGTAATGAGGATTAAGAAATTGATCCGGTAATCGCCTTCGCCGGCGCGTTGTTCGTTAACCTGGGCCGCCCGGCGATAAATCGACCGGGCTACCACGCGACGCCCCGTGAACGGGGCTAAATCCGTACCGGCGCGCTGTCCAGCCCGGTTGA
>Ga0172368_10006779_pt1 | contig 12213 bp, 9 predicted proteins | sample Lak11m_FD_114540 | JGI IMG/M metagenome (GOLD analysis project Ga0172368, IMG submission 114540) | Freshwater microbial communities from Kabuno Bay, South-Kivu, Congo - kab_022012_11m | ecosystem: Environmental > Aquatic > Freshwater > Lake | place: Democratic Republic of the Congo: South-Kivu...
CTATATAATAAAAAAAATAGATAACAAAATAAATGCTAATATTGATAATGCGGAAGAAATGAACACTATACAAAATAGTAGTATTGACTTTTTTGTGTCTGAACAAGTAATTGAACATGTGGATCAAAAAAAAATGTTAAAAAATATTTATAGAGTTGTTGAAAAAGATGGGATTGTTTATCTTTCTACTATTTTTAAAAAATGGTACGCATGGTATTTTTATAGAAATAATGGAAAATGGGTAATAGATCCAACTCACTTAAGGGAATACACTAAGGACTCAGAACTGCTTGATTTAATAATAAAGAATATTTTCTATATTATAGAAAATAAAAAAAATATATTAGTCTTTCCAGTTTTAGATTTTTTTGTAAAGAGATTAAATGTAAAAAATAGGAATTTTTTTGGTAATTCTCTTTTTAGTTCTTTGAGAAAAATCAAAATTTTAATTCCTGGTTATTATAATTGGGAAATTATTTTTAAAAAAATAAATTGAAGAATATTTAATCCCTATTGATTTTTATGTCTTATTTAAAACAAGTTTCGAAAGGTCATTATGTTGGATCGAATTATGATTCACGTGAGCGCTTTATAAGTTATTTTAATCAAAAAGAGGCTGTAATAAATGCATTGGAAAATAATAGTTGTACGGTTTTGGAGGTTGGTAAAGGCAATGGCTTCTTGAGTGATTATCTAAAAAAAAGGAATTATTTTATAGAAACTTTTGATTTTGCAGAAGACTTGAAACCTGATTATTTAGGTGATATTACTCAGATTGCTAGGGTAGTAGGAAAAAAGTTTGACGTTGTTGCGTGTTTTGAAATACTTGAACATATAAAATATATAGATGTTGAGAGTACGGTTAAACAGCTTTCATCTATTACAAATAAATATTTATTAATATCAGTGCCTCATTCTAGTTTATATCTGTCGTTTTGGTTTAAGATAAATATTTTTAAGCCTTTTTCCAAAAAAATAAATATTCCATTTCCAATAAAACACGTATTTGACGGAGAGCATCATTGGGAATTGGGCAAAAAAGGATATTCTGTGGGTTCTTTTAGAAAAATTTTGTCAAAATATATGATGATAGAAAAAGAATATGTTGATCCTTTGGATTGCTACCATCATTTTTTCATTTTAAAAAAATGAAAAAAAAAGGTGTTGCAATATTGCTTTGGCATCCCGATGCTCCGTATAATGGAGGTAGTTTTAATAGTCACCAAAATTCATTTACTTATCAATTAGACTGCGAGTATAAGTGGTTCATTATAGATAAGTCTGGTAGTAATTTTGAACAAATAAAAAATGATAATTTTAATTTCCAGCTGTATAAAATACCCAGAGAAATACTTTTTTTGGTAAAAAAAGTATTTCTCATTGGTAGACCAATAGAATGGTTATATTCTAGTATTAAAATTTTTTTTAATACTAGAAATCTAATAAAAACTAGACAAATCGATGTAGTTTATGTGCCTATAGCAGAATTTTTTTTTATATCTCTAACTGCTTATTTATTAAAAAAAATATATAATATAAAGTTAGTAGCCATTATTCATCAAGTTGGCGAGATTGATGGATCTAGATTTTTTAAATATTTAATGAATTTAGTAAAAAGAGGTGTTCCTTATAGTAATGTAGCGATGCAATCAATTTATGTTTGGTTTATGTTTTTTTGTTTCAAAAGTTTGTTTCAAAAGTTTGATAAACTCGGAGCAATATCTGAATGTAGCGCAAAAATTTTCTCAAAGTTATTTTGCAATAGATTTGAATTTTTTGAATATGGTTTTGATTATAGTCAAATAAATAGATTAGAAAGTACAGAAAAAAAATATGATGCTGTTTTTTTGGCAAGGCTCGTGTATTCTAAGGGTATAGATGACTTAATAATAGTCTGGGCTGAAGTTGTTAAGAAGGATGCTTCAAAAAAATTACTCATAATAGGGGATGGTGAGCAATATTTTGTCAAAGCTATACTTAATAAAATAAATTTATTAGGATTAGCTGGAAATATTTTTTTGGTTGGAAGAAAAGAGGGTGCTGAAAAATTTAAATTATTAATGGCAAGTAGATTGTTTTTATATTTAAGTTATTTAGAATCATATGCACAGGTTATTGATGAGGCTATTGTCTGCGGCTTACCAGTTGTCGCCTATGATTTGGATGTCTATTACAGCCGTATGAAATATTCCGATGCAATATTTTTATTTAAAAAAGGTGACATAAATTCTGTTATAGATAAAGTCAGAATGATTTTGAATCAGCCAGATAATTATATAAATTCGGTAAATGTTTTATTCCCAACATGGCGTGAGTTTTCCGTGGCTGAAAAGAAATTTATTTTTGATTAATATGAATAAATATATATATATTTTGTTATTAATTTTGGTTGGTTTTTTTACTCATTTCTCTTGGTTTACTTTTTCTACATTTTCGTCAGGTGATACTTGGTATTGGTTTCCAGAGACAGTAAATGAGTTTTATAGTGTTGCAAACCAAATAACTTGGTCAACATACTTAGGTTTTGGGGGCGTTGTTGCTGAGCCATATTTATTTTTGTTTTCATTTTTAAGAGGTCTTTTTGCTCGTCTGGGGTTTTTTCATGATGTAAGTATTGTTTTTTTACATTTTATACCAATAGTTTTTTTTTCAGTTTTTGGAGCTTATTTATTTTTATCTGAAATATTTAAATCTAAATTCCAGCCATTTGTAGGTGCAATTATCTATTCAACTAATACTTATTTTTTAGTTTTACAGAGTGAACATTTGGCATTGGCTCGTGGATATGCGTTAGCACCTTTGCTTTTGTATGCTGCATGTAAGATCTTAAAGGTGCATGATAGAAAAACTAGTATATTTTACTCCTTATGTTTTGGCGTCCTGTTATCTTTTCAGATTATTTTTGAGCCAAGAATTTTTTATATCTTATTTTTTGTCTTACTTTTATTATTTTTATTTGGTGGATTTTTTAAAAAAAAAGATTTCTTAATAAGTTCCATTATTATTTCAGTAGTAGTTTTAGGGCTAAACTCCTACTGGTTCTTTAATATATTAGTAACAAAAAGTGCAATCAAAGATTTAGTTGCGCGTCCACTGTTTGGTGCGCAATATAAGTTACTTTTGAATTCTTTTTCTTTGTTTCGTGCCACATGGACTGGCTCCGCGCCAGTTCCTTTTTCAAATTATCCAATCCCGTTTTATTTTTGGGTCACCCCAATTTTAGTATTTAGTAGTTTTCTCTTTAAAGAAAAGGATAAACTTTTATACAAACATATTATATTTTGGGGTTTAGCAGGTTTATTAGGAATTTTTCTAGCGAAACAGGAAAATGAACCATTTTCGGTAATTTACGTATGGTTATTTAATAATTTCCCTGGTTTTAGTTTTTTCAGGGATTCTTCCAAATTTTATATACTTATCGCCTTATCTTATTCAGTATTAGTACCTTATTCACTTTCTAAGTTATACTCATATTTTAATGGTAAGTTACGGTCGTTAGTACTTGTTATTATGTGTGTTGTTCTTGGAGTTTTTTTATGGAATACAAAACCATTAATTACTGGTGAATTTAGGAGTATGTTTATACAAAGATTTATTCCTGACGATTATTTGATTTTTAAAAATTATATATTAAAGCAACCAGAGTATTTTAGGACTATGTGGACGCCAGTTGATTCAAGGTGGTCCATGTATCTAAATGCGAAGCCAAAGGTTGGTACTGTAAATATAATTGAAAATGATTGGAAAGATTTTATTGGTTATATTGAATATAATAAAAATATATCAATGCCAAAAAAAATTATTAGTATTTATTCTAAAAGTTTTTCAGATCAGTTGTTTGATAATTCCTCAATCAAATATGTGATTGTCCCTTTACAGGACATTGCTAATGATGACGATTTTTATATTTATTATGGAGGAAAAAATGATCCAAATATTCGAAAGTGGTATATAGCAGAGTTGGACAAAATTAGTTGGTTAAAAAAGATAGATATTGGAACTCAAGAATTGGTTGTTTATGAAAATGAAAATTTCCGACCACATGTTTATTTAACAAAAACAGAAGAAACAATACATAAAAAAGTTTCATATGAAGTAACGGATTTTATTCAAAAAAATCCTACAGAGTATAAAGTAAATCTAAATAACTTAAATCAATCTCTCTATATAAATTTCTCTGAAAGTTTTCATCCAGACTGGAAATTAAGAGCTGGAAATTTTAATTGGTTTGATGTTTTAACACAAAAAAATTATTTTCTTTTAGATGAAAATCACTATAAAAATGATGCCAATCTTAATTCATTCAAAATTGATCCTGAATTTATAAAACAAAATTATCCAAATTCTTATAAACAAAACCCTGATGGTTCAATAGATGTGGAACTAACAATGTATTTTAAGCCACAGAGTTATTTTTATCTCGGACTTATTATTTCCATAACCACGCTTGTGTGTTGTGTTAGTTATTTGGTCTGGTTTTTCTTAAAAAGTAAAATTTTTTTTAGGAAAGAAAAAAATATTATAAAGTAAAATATCTATATTAAGTTGCATTACTATAAGCACTGGTGTATTATTATATTAAGTTATAATTAAGTAAGATAACTCATTTTTATGTCTAGTTTTCAGTCTCTTTTTCAAAAAATTGGTAGTTTAAAGTCATTTGTAATAGGTTTTTTTCTTTTGGTTTTAATTATTGCAATAGGTTTTTATTACACAAGTCAAAGGCAAAGTGTTTCGCAAAATAGTAATACAATCTCTTCCGAACTAAAAGAAGTTAAGCTTGAAAAATTAGAAAAAGATAGTTTGGTAATATCCTCTGAAGCTTATACAGCAGATAATATTCTAAACATAACTAATTTTGAGCAGAGTGAGGATTCTAAATGGCAAGGTGGAGGCGTTTTAGATGAAAAGGTTTCCTTTGAAGGAAATAAAAGTTTAAGTTTAGTTAGTATTAATCATAATGAAGTTACAAGTTACATGAAAAAGGATTTAGATCTTTCTAATGTAGAGTATTTTGAAATGATGGTTAATATATCTGATTCAACCGCCCTAGAATCCGTTGTAATGAGTTTGGGGGATTTAGAAATGAAGAATTATTATCAATATACATTTGCTAGTTTAACAGACGGCTGGAATTTAGTACAAATACCAAAAAATTTATTTGTGCCTATTATTGATCAGGCTGGAGGTTTTGGTTGGCAAAAAATTCAAAAGATTCAGTTTAGAACCGTTTCACGTATGAATGCAATGGTTATTGTTCGTTTTGATATGCTAAATGCGTTTAGTAATTCATCTAATTTTACAAAGGATTGGCGTGTGTATAATGACAATCAAAAATATTTTTTAAGTTTGGTAATCAGGGGAGATTCAAGAAAATTGGTGGCTCGTAATAATAAAGCTGTTGCTGGAATTTTAGAAAATAAACGTAATATTAGGGATTTTATTATGTCGGCAGTGGTTTCCCCTCAATCTAACGGCAGAAGTGGTTTATTTGTTAGGGGTAATTATAATAACAGCTTTGGATATTATTTCATGATTGGTGGTGACAGAAGCAATACTTGGGAAATTAATAAACTTAATAAGGATGGATGGTTACCAGCAGAAAAAATCATTAAAGGTAATATTGGTAATGAAGTTTTCCAAAAAGATGTAAATTATTGGCTAAGAGTAGAAGGCAGGGGAGATACTATGGAATTTTTTATATCGTTTGATGGTAATGTCTATCATAAGTTGGGAGAAATTAAGGATAACGAATTTAGAGCTGGTGGTCTGGGTGTTTTTGTATTAGATGGAGTAAGCACATGGAGTACGTTTGATAGTGTAATGGTGAAAGAATTATAATCACTATTGTGAAACAAAAATTTTTGTATTGTTTAAAAAAAATCTGGAATTATTATCAAGCTGTTGTTGTGCTGATTAACAATAGTTTTAAAGAGGATTTAACTAAAACAGTTATTTGTCTCTTGCTTTTTCTTGTCTTTTTTCTATTTTTTAAAAACTCTCTTACTGCATTATTACTTGGTTCTACTTTAGCTGTTGTATTTTTTCGTTGGGACAGTAGAATTTTTTTTGGAGTGGCGTTGTTGTTTCTTGTTTCTTGCCCAATTTTTTTGTTTTTAAAAGATGAAACCTGGGCAGAGCAAATGGCTATTTATGCTTATTATTTGCTTGTTGTGGGGGTAATAATACAAATTATAGATTACGCTAAAGAGCAAAGCGAAGTAGAAGGGATAAAAAAAACAGCCTCACTTGTTAGTCAATCAACCTTAATTTTGCTTTTAATTGTTATGGCGGTTGGATTTTTTTATTTTAACAATAAATTTACTACTCAATTAGCTACTCAGGATGATTTAATCAATAGAATCGGCGGTTTTAAAGTAAAAGAAGAAGATAAGGAGATAACTAAGATGAAGCAGCAGATGCAAGAAGTGCTAGATTTATTATCAACTGCTGCTAATGAAAAAGTAAGTAATATAGGCGCTGTTCCTGTATTGCAAATTCCAGCCAGCAATTCTATTACAGTTGATATTTTAAACGGAACCTTTGTTAAGGGCGCGGCTGCTGCGCTTAAAGAGCAATTATTAGCAAAAGGCTATTTTGTGTCTAGTATTGGTAACGAGCCTAAAAATTATGTTGAAACGGTGATTAAGTTTAATCCAGGTTTTGGTGAACAGGCTCTGATTTTACAGCAAGAATTGCAAAATAAATATACTGTAAAAATAGAAGAAGTCAGTAATTTAAAAAATAATATTTTAATAATAATAGGGCAAGAGAAAAATGATTAGAATATCGTTTAAGAAAATTTTACCTTTTGGTTTTTTTTCATTTTTAGTTTTTATTATTTTAGGGCCTCTATTACTTAGAGGCTATGTTTTTTTATTAGATTATAGTTTAACCGTCTTATTAAATTTTTATTTTGATGATTATTTAAATGGTCATAAAATTATCTCTGCCCTTCCGTTTGATTTACTTACCTATTTATTCGGTAAAATATTTTTAGTAGATATTGCGCAGAAAATTATTTTATTTTGTTCATTATTTATTATTCCAGTTGGTTTGTGGTTTGGATTATCAAAAAAAATAGATTTATTGCCACGTCTTATTGCCTGCACATTTTTTTTAGTAAACCCATTTGTGTATGAGCGTTTTATGGCTGGGCATATTGGTGTTTTATTTGGTTATGCCTTTTTACCTATTGTTTTAAGCTTAATTTGTAAGGTTTTTGAAGAAAAATCAACCAAAAGCATTATTAATGCTGCTATAGTGTGGGCGGTTCAGGTGGCTTTTTTGGGTCTTCATTTTTTAATAATAGATGCTGTAATTTTATTTTTGTTTTTTTTAGTAAAAATAATTATTAATTTAAATTTGGGAAAAGTAAAGTCAGATATTTTGATAATGATAAAGTTATTTGTAGCAATTTTAATTTTTAATATTTGGTGGATAATACCAATGTTACTTTTATCTAGTAACCCAGTTAGTAGTTTTGGAGGGGATCATTTTAATGCCTATACATCAGCTGCAGATGAAAAGTTTGGGAAGTTTATAAATTTGGCGGGTATGTATGGGTTTTGGCGTGAGGGTACTAGTGGGAAAGAAATTTTATTAACTAAGGATTATCTTATTGAGTGGCCAATATTTTTGCTGATTTTTTTGGTGCCTATAATACTTGGAGTATATTATTTATGGAAGCAGAAGAGGTATGCGTATGTAATTTCACTTTTTTTAATGGCTACTTTTGCAATAATCTTTTCTTATGGGCCAGTAAATAATTGGTGGGGTAGTATAAATAGATATATTTTTATAAATGTGCCGGGGTTTAAGGGGTTACGTGAAAGTCAAAAATTTAGTTCCTTGTTAGTTCTGGTTTATGCTATATTTATGGCGTACGGCCTTAATTATTTAAAAGTAAAAACAAAATGGCTGTATATTTTGGTATCTTTGCTGGTATTTTTAAATATTTTCTATTTTAACCATAAGTTTATTTGGGGGATGAATAATCAAGTTAAGGCAGTAAATTATCCCGCTTCGTTTTATGAAATTAAGTCAATTTTAGATCAGGATAAGTCAGAAAATAAAACGTTGATTTTACCTTGGCAGTCATATCTCATTCGGCATCCATTAGCGCAAGGAAGAACAATTTTTGATATAGCGCAGAATTTTTTTAGGCCTAATAACCTTATCGCCAGTTCAAATGAAAACATGGGTTATGAAAAAAGTGATAATAGAGCAATGGATGTACGTATAAATTTTTTATTATTAAGCACAGATCCAGAAAAATGGCACGGTTTTCTAAAATCAATGGGAATAAAATATATTTTTATTACCAAGCTAAAAGATAATTTTAAATATGGTTTTGATTACAATTTTCTCTTAAATAGCTTAAAATTTGAGAAAATAAAAGAAGATAATATGGTTATTTTGTTCAGATTGAAGTAATTTATCCACAGGTTATTTGTGATTGTTTACAAAACCTTAAAAATGTGCTATAATAGTAATAGAATTAAATTAATCTTATTTTTTATGAAGAACTTAATTGTCCTTTTTGCAGTTTTAGCGGCATTTTTGCCGGGCTTAGCTAGTGCTCAATATGGTGGAGGTGGTGGTAATTATTCTCCGGCTCCAACAATTTCCCCAGTAGTTGGAAGTGAAATTGCAAATTTTGTAATTAATGGAGGCGCTAAAACAGTGGCCAGTACTATTGTTACATTATCAATGCCTTCAACAAACGCTGATCAAATGGCTATTTCTAATTATGAGGATTTTAGAGCTGCCTCATGGGAAAAATATAGCAGTTTAAGAGAATGGATCTTATTACCAGAAGCTGGATTAAAAAATGTGTTTGTAATGTTTAGAGATTCTAGAACAGGTAAAACAACTAAAGTATTAGTTAATACAATTGATTTATTAGTATCTAATACAGTTCCTGGAGGTAATGCTGCAGTTGTATCCTTACCAGCCACAGCCTCTCCTACTGCTGTACTAGCTACAGATAATACAGGTGCTCCATCATTTGTATTTAAACGTTATGTGTATATTGGAAGCAGAAGTGAAGAAGTAAAACAGTTACAGCAAAAATTAAGAGAATTAGGTTATTTTACTTATCCAACTAACACAGGTTATTTTGGATCAATTACAAAAGCAGCTGTAGTAGCCTTTCAAAAAGCTTATGATTTAAAGCCGTTTCCAGGATGGATAGGACCTGCAACTCGTAAGATCTTAAATAGTTTATAAAAAATATCTAATAAATACCCCGCTTTAAGCGGGGTATTTTTGCTTGACTCTAAAGCTTTTTTTTGAAATAATATATGCTATAAAGCTTTCTTTCTTTAGTTTTTTATGAAAATAAATAAGATATTTTTTACTCTATTTTTTGTTGGGGGTGTATTTTTTTTTACAAAAGACATATTAGCTAGGGATGCTATAATCTATGTTTCCCCAATTACTGCGCAATATCAGGTTGGGAGTGTTGTTCCTATTAAATTGTGGTTAAAAGTTGGTGAGTTTCCTATTAATAAGTTTGAAATAGTTGGGTCTTTTTCAGAGGATTTTTTAGAATTGGAACATCTATCTGTAGCTGATTATATCCAATCTAATTCGTCTACCACAAAGTTTGATAATGAAGGTGGTACTTTTACTGTAAATGGGAAAATTGAGGGAGGTTTGGTAGAAGATACTGCGGTAGCGACATTATTTTTTAAGGTTAAGAAAGAAGGTAGTGCTGGTATAAATTTGTATCCAGTAACTACAGTATTTGTTAATGATCAACCTTATCCTATAGGATTATCGTCTGCTATGTATTTTTTAAGAGCGGATGCTCCAAAAAAGACTATAATAGATGAATCATTATTAAACGATGATTTGGGGTTAGCAACTAGTGCTTCAGATAATGAAATTGTGAATAGTTCAATTTTTATTGGGGAGCCGCCACTAATCAAGGGTATTGTTAAGTCTTCAGGCTCAAGAATTGAATTAAGTGTTGATAATGGTTTAGTGGAGGATCGTGTATTTGCTAATGGCTTAGGTGAATGGTTGTGGCCACTACCTACAACGTTATTGCCAGGGGCTTATGTTGTAAAAATTAGTGTGATTGACACAGGAGCAATGAAAATAAAGCAGGTTGATTGGATAGATGTTGAGGTAATTAAAACAGATGTCTCAAAGAATTTGTTTAAGCTAATTGTGGATTCAACTGATAGAAATATTAAACCAGGGGATTCTTTTAATTTTAATTTTAGCTTGTTAAATTTAGGTAATCAAGGAATACCTTCAGATCAATATACAGTTGAATATTATATTGAGGATGAGGGTCAAAGTACAATTTTAGAGGATGAAGTAAAGCTAAATCAAGAAATTTTAGATAGTCACCAGGCTATAATTAGAAGTGTTTTAATACCGAAAGATGGAAAGGCTGGGGAGTATTCAATATATGCCAAGTTAAAAATGAATAATGAAGAAATTGATAGTTTTGTTTATAAATTTAAGGTATTGAAAAATTTTAATTTTCTTATTTGGATATTGGGTGGGGCTGTAGCTATATTGGTGTTGGCTTGGGTAATTATTAAAAAGATAAGCAGGTAAGAGTTTAATATTTTAATTGGTTATTTATGTCTAAATTTGCTGTTATTATCTTGGCTGCTGGAAAAGGAAAACGCATGGGCGAAGGAGTTCCAAAAGTTCTGCGTTTATTGAATGGACGTCCAATTATTTCTTATTTAGTTAATGCTATTAAGGAATCTGGTGTCACAGAGAAGCCAATAATTGTAGTAAGTCCAGATCATAATTTAGTACAGGATTTTTTAGGTGATAGCTGTAATTATGTTTTACAAGATAAGCAATTAGGCACGGGTCATGCGGCCTTGTGTGCTAGGGATTTTTTGGAGGGCAAAACAGAAAAAGTAATCATTATTAATGGTGATCAACCATTAATAAAAGCACAAACAATAAAAAAATTACATGATAAATGTAATGAAACTTGTTGTGATGTAACCTTGTTTACTACAGAAGTAGAAGACTTTGAAGATTGGAGAAAAACTTTTTTTAATTTTGGCAGAATTATTAGAAATGAGGAAGGAAAAATTTTAGCTATTAGAGAAAAAAAAGATAGTTCACCAGTTGAATTAGAAATTAAGGAAGTTAATCCTGGATTAATGTGTTTTAATGCTGATTGGTTGTGGCAGCATTTAGAAAAATTAGGAAATGATAATGCTCAACAGGAATATTATTTAACAGATTTAATCCAAATGGCAATGGATGAAAATATTAATATTGAATCTGTAAAAATAAATCCAGAAGAATGTGTAGGTGTAAATACTCCAGAGGAACTAGAATTAGTAAATAAATTATGGCACACAAAAATAAATTTTCAAGGGCTTTTTTAACAGGCGCGGAAGTTATTGTGAAAGCTGCCCAAGATGTTGGGGCAGAATATTTTTTTGGTTATCCAATTACACCAGCGTCAGAAATTGCTGTAGATTGGTCTCAGGCCACAAAAAAAAATAAGCAACTTGGTTTTTTGCAAACAGAAGATGAGATTGCTGCTGGTTTTGCAATTAATGGATCTGTTTTGGCTGGAAGGCCGGCTTTTTCTGCGACAGCAGGCCCTGGCACGGTTTTAATTCAAGATGGGCTATCTATGGCAGAGGCTATGCGTTTGCCAGTGGTGGTGGTTGTGGCGCAGCGTGGCGGGCCTTCATCTGGTACTGTAATTTATTCTCAACAAGAGGTAAATTTAGCAATTTATGGTGGTAATACAGAAGGAATGCGTCTGGTTTACTCATCATCTACCTTAGAAGAACTTTATCAAAATACTCAAAAAGCTTTTATTAATGCTTGGAAATATCGTTTTCCTGCTATTGTTTTAACAGATGGTTACCAATCTAAAACGCGTGGTGTTTTAGAAGTTCCTAGTACTTCTAAAAAATTAAAATCACAACCGTTAGTTGTTTTGGGGGCTAACCAGCATCTGCCAAATATTTTTACATTTGAAGAAGAATTATTTGTTAAGTTGCAAAAAGATGTTAAAGATTTTAATAAAATGGCTGAAGCTGTTATAGGATATGAAGAATTTAATACTCGCGGCGCAGAAATTTTAATAATTGCGCACGGAACAGTTGGTGGTGTAGCAAAAGAGGCGGTGCAAAAATTATTAAAAAAGAAAGTTGGATTGTTTAGGCCAATTACATTAAACCCATTTCCAAAAACGGCATTAAATAA
>Ga0172368_10006780_pt1 | contig 12212 bp, 10 predicted proteins | sample Lak11m_FD_114540 | JGI IMG/M metagenome (GOLD analysis project Ga0172368, IMG submission 114540) | Freshwater microbial communities from Kabuno Bay, South-Kivu, Congo - kab_022012_11m | ecosystem: Environmental > Aquatic > Freshwater > Lake | place: Democratic Republic of the Congo: South-Kivu...
TGGCATCCACCACAAAAAGCTGGTTGTTCGAAACGTAGACTACACCGCCATCCGCAGGTGAAATGTCATAATCGTCCACATTTGCAGGCTCGAACGTGATTTGGGTTACTGTTTTTACATCCCTGTCGAGGCGGTGGACCTGCCTGAGCCCGGCGCTGTCATTGTTGAGAAAATACATCGAAAACGGAAGCAGGCTGTCGGTTGGGGAAGGAGGCGTGACGCCCGTTTCACCGGCGGTCGCAGGCGCTGTCAGCGCGGCGAATGTCGCGGCGACGATGGTCTCCACATTTTGGGGTTGGGCGGCGGGCGTCCCCGCGTCCAATGGGCTGGCACATGCGAGGATGGCCGCAGTCACAAAGAAAACCGCCAAAAGGACGCGCTTGAACTGCATGTTAAACCTGTTCGAAATGCTGAACGGGGACGACAAAGAGTGTGGCGCGTTTTTCGCTGGAGGCTGTTGGCGGCATGATTTTATGAATAACCTGTATGGCTTCATCCACCTGGCCGTCCTCCACGCCGAGGAGCATGGTAACAACGCCGCTTCGTAAAAAGCCGCCCGTGGACGCAACGCGTGTGACGCGGAAATTACCCGCAGTGAATGCCTGTGTGAGAGCGTCGGCGTCGTGGTCTTTGATGATGATAATGATCATTTTCATCGCGATTTCTCCTCAACCGACCCTAAAGGTTTTAAAAGCCTTTGGGGTCTTAAGTTAAATTTGTTCAAATTTTTCAACAGGCAAGGCAAACACGGTCGCGCCGCCCACCGTGACAGGCACCGGAGCAGGCATGGGCATGGGAGAGCCTTCGAGCGGCAGGGTCATATATTCGATGCGCTGGCGGCAGGCGTTTTGCAGGGCAGTCAGGGCGGCCTCCTCCTGTGATTCAGGCAGGCCGATCAACAGCGTGGCGTTGCGGCGCCCCAAAAATCCACCCGCGCTGGAAAGATACGTGACCACCGCGCCAATGGATTGCAAGGCGCGCATGGCTGTGTCGAGGTCCTGTTCCTGCACAACGGCCATCAGTAAAAGATGAATTGCCGGCTTTTCCATAACTACCTCCGCAGGGAATTAAAACCAATCATAGACAATAGTATACAGGATACTTGCAATGGCGCAAGTGATGAGCATAACCGGCAGGCCGCGCCTATTCCAGATTTTCGATGTAATCGGTGTGCGCGTTTTTTCCGAGAGCGTGGTAACGATGATATTGGCAGTCGAGCCGATGATCGTGCCGCTGCCCCCAAAGCCTGCGCCGAATGCCAGCGCCCACCACAACGGTGCGACATTCATGCCCGATTCACCCAGGCCTCTAATGACCGGAATCAGCGCGATCGTGATCGGGACATTATCCACGACGGCAGACAGCGCAGCCACGATCCAGATCAAACCCACCCCAAACAGGACCGGAGGCACGCCAGACGCCCGTTCCAGCAGCCCTACAATGGCTTCCATTACACCGGCATGTTCCAACCCGCCAACCATCACGAAGAGCGCGCCAAAAAAGATCAGCACACTCCATTCGATGCGCCTGAGGAGTTCATGAATATCCGGTTGCACCCAAACCAGCGCAACCGCGGCCGCGCTCAATGCGATCAGCGAAGGGCTGATATGCAGGGCATGATGGACGAAGAAGAACAGCACCGCGCCGCCCAATACGACCAGGATGCGCCGCGCAACCAGCGGCTCATTGAGCGTCTCGGCAGGGTTTAGCCGCATGACGGCCTTGACACCGCGCGGCCGTTTGGACAACTCTTTTCGGAAGAGATATCGCAACAGGAACAACGCGCCCGCCCAGGACGCCAACACAATTGGCAGGGAGTGGATCAGGAAATCGTTGAATGACAGCCCGGCCGCCGAGCCAATCAGAACGTTGGGCGGATCGCCGACCAGGGTGGCCACGCCGCCCGTATTCGAAAGCAGGGCCTCGGAAACCAAAAACGGGAGCGCGCTGATTCCCATGATTTCACAAATGAGAATGGTCACCGGCGCGATGAGCACAACGGTGGTTACATTATCCAGAAACATCGACAGAAAAGTTGTGATGACGCCCAGCAGTATGAACAGGCGCATGGGACTGCCCTTCGAGGACCGCGCGGCCAGCACCGCCAGGTACTGGAAAAATCCCGTTGGCTCCAGCATGGCAACGAGGATCATCATGCCGAGCAGAAGTCCGAGCGTGTTGAAGTCAATTGCTTCGAGAGCGGCCTCCTCCGTGTAAAACCCAAAAATTCCTCCCAACGCCACCATCAACGCGGCTCCTGCAATGGCCGTGATGGAGCGGTGGAGTTTTTCGGAAAAGATCAGGATCAGGCTCCCGAAAAAAATGAAGGTGGAAAGGATGGCGGGAACAAAGTTCATTTCTCCGCCCTTGGCCAACTGGAAAGGATGGCAGCGCCAATGTCCACGCGCGAGGCGATGCCCACCAGTTTCCCATCCTTGTCGACAACGGGCATATCGTGCAGGTTGTGTTGCAGCATCAGGGCATAGGCGCGGAGCAGGCCACAATCCTCCTTAACAATGATGGCGGGTTTCATCAACGTTTTGACGGCTTTGTTCAAGGTCCTGGCCGGGGGATGTGTCTCCTCCACCGCGCCGAAATCGTGGACAAAGTCCACGTCCGCGAGGAAGGTGACAAAATCGGGCAGTTCGAGGGTAAGCAGGTCGCGCATCCCGATCACGCCGACAGGTTTCTCATCATCGTCCACAATGGGCAACGTGCCCACGTGCATTTTGACAAGGAGCGCGGCGGCTTCGCGAATGCTCGTGCCGGCGTGGACGGATACAACATTCCGCTTCATACAGGATTTAACGTTCATGGGTTCTCCAAACACTCCGATTTTTATCCAATTGAACACATCATTCCTTGATTTTCAATTTTAACCACAAAACAACAATTTCCGGGTGGTTACTATTGCTTCCGTTCCAGGTATTCCTTCACTTCGATCATCGGCGGACGCTCGCGCTCGGCGATCTCCTCCACTTCCAAAAAATAACCCTTGCTGCCGTGGCGGATCAACTTCATGGACCGGTTCACATCCTCCAAAACCGCGCGCCCGAAGCGCTTCTCCAATTTTCGGATCACAGCCTGGATAATGGCAAAAGACATCTTGCTCAACGCCTCCAGGTGCTGGTTATGATGGATGCGTTCCAGCAGGTCCACTTGCGCGATGGCCTGCAAGCCAAACTTTTCATAAATATCGATCAACAAACCCGTTTCCACGCCGTAGCCGGAGAAGAAGGAAACCTGTTCCAATGCCGCGCGCCGGCCCGCATATTCACCGGAAAGCGGCTGCACCACACCGGAGAGTTCGGGGTAGAACAGATTCAGCAATGGGCGCGCGGTTAATTCGGTCACACGCCCGCCGCCGCCCACCTGCATTTTTTGCCCCACTCTTAACGGCCTTCGATAAAAGCCTTTCACCAGCTGCACCTGCGGATTCAACAACAGCGGCCCGATAATTCCATATACGAAGCGCGGATGGATATTGACGATGTCTGTATCGACCCACACAACGATGTCGCCGCGCGTGACAAGCAGACTCTTCCATAACGCTTCGCCCTTGCCGTACCTCGGTTCCAGCCGCTCGAGCAGGCGCTGGTGGATGTAAACAGGAATGCCCGCCTTTTTTGCGATCTCGCGCGTGCGGTCGGTTGAGTCGGAATCCACCAGCAGGATCTCGTCCAGCAACGGCACTTTTTGGGTCAATTCCCTCTTCATCATATTGATCACTTTCCCCACCGTCTCCTGTTCATTGAGTGCGGGCAATGCCAGGCTGATGGTCACGCCTTGCCGGCGTTTCAACTCCATCAACTCATTCAGTTGCGAAAACTCATCGGCATGATAGGTATTCTCGGCAAACCACTTATCCACAAGGATCGAGATGGCCTGCAAACCCGCGCTTTCATCGTACTTTATCGAAGGCAGCGGCCGTCCGCTTTTCACAGCGATGACCACGCCGGGCGCTTCGCGCAGGAGACGGTCTGCAAAAGGGCCGAGGGAGGCGGAACTCGTCACAGGCTGGGATGTGGTCCCAAGAATGATCACATCCGCCCGCCTGGCATTCTTCAGGATCAAATCCGCCGCGTTATCCGTAACTTCGAACTGCTTCTGCACCTCGGGCATTTGTTTCAGGACGCGTTCAAGCCCCTTGAACGGCGCATCGCTTCCCGCTTCGGGATCATCTGTTTTACGGAGATGAAGAACCGTCACGCCTTTGGGATGCAAACCCAGCCCAACGCGTAACGACAATTCTGCATGAGGTCCGCCTCTCACGGGAACAAGGACCCGCGTCGGTTTACCGGAAAGTTTTCCGCGCACCAGGGCAGTGTTACACGGAGGCCGTGTCAATACATCGCTCACAGTCACGCCCAGGGCATGCAAATGTGAATCCCATTCAAGGCAAAGCAGGTCGGGGGGGTCATCCTGCAAAAATTTCACCAATTCCATCCACGGCTGGTATGAAACGATGATCTGCGATTTGCTCGTGATCCGTTCATCCTTTCCGTAATGGCGCAACTGCTTTCGCAGGATGCGCGCGGCCGGGGCGGCCATGCTAAGAGACTGCCCGGGAGGAACGACCACAACGCCCACAAGGATGATCTCCGCGTCGAAATAACGCGCAATTTCAAGTGTATGAAGCCCCGGGCCGTCATGCACAAAAGGGATGAGAATCTTATGAATGGGGACGAATTTGGAATGCTTTTGCATTGACGCTATCCTTTCGAAAGGGATGCCGTACCGCGCTGCAATATCGACGCGATGCGCTGGCGGTAGATTACATCCCAACGGAACGACGCACGCACCCGCATGGACAGGCGCGCGGGGAAGGATGATTGGAAATAGCCGGCAAGCAGGGCCGCGACTTTTGCCGGGGCTTCGTCAGGCGAAAAAAAAGTTGCATCGGCCAATCCCAATTCGCGCAGGGGAGGAATATCCGCGCAGAAGGCGGGCAGGTGGCTGAACGCGGCTTCGATCAGGGGGATGCCAAATCCCTCTTCGCGGCTGGGCAGAATCAACGCGTCCGCAATACGGTAAAAATCCGCGATCGCCTCATCGGGCAGCCAGGCATCCGCAAACTCGACAAGGAAATGGGCTGAACCCTGCAAGCCCAATTGCATGCGGAGGTTCGAGAGTGATTCGAAATATTCACGATTGCGCGCATTGTGCGGACCCAGCGGCCCGGTCACTACAAGCGCCACATCGGGAAATTGTTTTTTCAATTCCGCCAGTGTATGCAAAGCCAATTCGATATTCTTGCGCGGCGTCACACGGATGGGCAAAAGCAGAATGGGCGCGGCATCCAGTAAATGCGTTTGCCCAAGCAGGGTTTGGGTTTGCAGTTCCAGTTTGTAGAAGCGGGTTACATCCACACCGTTGGGGATGACATGGATGGAAGCAGGCTCAAGTTTCATCAAATCCGCCAATTCCCCGCGGCGCAATTCCGAGACAACGACATGCATGGTCCTGCCCCAATCCGTGCGCAACAAATCCCAGGGATAACCGTTGTGCAATTCAGGTTGGTAGCGCGGCGTTGTCCATGCGAGGTCGTGATGCCACAAGATCAAACGCGGAAGTTTTCTGGATGCATGAAGTTGATGAAGCGCGGCAGTCAGCGCGGGATTTTTGTTGAGCGAGCAGACATTGTGCGCGATCAAAATATCCACACCCGACAAAACGTCCTGTAATTGCTCGGCAAGTTCATCGCGCAGCGACTCGAAATCCCTTGTCACTTCGCCGCGATCCAGTTGCCCCTTCATGTGTGTCACACGTTCATGCCGCGAATCTGCGAGGGGAAGCGTAATCAGTGGAATCTGTTCGTGCAACGACTCGCCGCGCGCTGCGATCAAACGAACGGAATGCCCATCCGCCGACATCAGCCGCGCATGATGTGCGATGACGCTTTCCACGCCGCCGACAACGGGCGGAACCGAATAATGAAGAATGGCAATGTTCATATCAGCAGTTCGCCTCACATACCGTCCCGCAGGGTTCCCGGCGAAGCCCAAACGATTCGACCCGACCCTGCGGGACATTTCACGTTCAAACCTGGCATCCCAAACAATCCGCAAGAATGGATTGCAGGCAGCGCTCCAAAACAGTGAAGGAGAAATAGCGTTTGGCGAGTTGATAATTCTCCTCCGCCCAGTCCTGTGCCTGCGCGGGATTTTGCAGGACGCGGCGCACCACGTTAAGCGTATCTGTATTGATGAATCCATCGAACCAGATCGCGCGAAAGCCCTTGGGTTTGATGTCCACTTCGTAGATGGAGTAGTTGTTGACCAGGATCGGGCGGCGGTAATACACGGCTTCCAAAAAGGCGTTGCCAAACCCTTCGACGCTGGATGGATAGGTGACAAGATCGGCGCGGGGATACACATCACCGAGCGTATAAACCTTTTTGCCGTCCTTTGTCCTGCCGCGTTCATCCTGCACTTGATCGGATTCGAAGCGGACGGTCACATTCAACAAATACGCGTATTCACGCAGGCGTTGTTCGTAATCCGTGCCTTCGTCGCCTGACGCATGGGAGATGACAAGTTTCGCGGGAAGCCCAAGCCGGCGCACCAGTTCGACGGCGTGCTCGATGCCTTTGCGCTGGATAATACGCGTGGGTTGCAGGAAAAAATATTCGCCTGGTTCAATGCCAAAATCCGCGCGCACGGTTTGGGCGTAGGGGTCCGGATCGGGCGGCGGCGAGTCGAAATCCATGACGTTGGGAATCACGCGTGAAGTCAGGCCGTAACGCGAAGCGACCTGCTGGGCTTGAATCGAATTGATGACCACATGTCGAATCGAGGGGAGGTTTGGAGGAAAAGCCGCCGCAAGATAATCGCCCACGCAATTGACTTGAAAGCGCTGGCGTTCCCAATGGAAATCATGATGGTGCGCGACAGTGGGAAACCCCGTCTCGGCGATGAACTCCGTCAAGGCAAGGCCAAGCGGCAGGTTGAGCGGAATCGTCACCGCATTCTCGATGACGAGGATTTCCAAATCGAAGCGGTGCGCGAATTCATATAACTTTTCCTTGAAATATTCCCTGAGCTCGTTCACGCGGCGCGTCATTTGAGGCGGGCGGATGTAGATGGAAAAGCAATCCTTGTACAACTCTGCAATTTCAGGATGCGCCGCATGGGCCTCCTTCGTGACCGTCCAACTGCCTGAATACGCCTGTTGATTCAACCTGTCGATTTCGGGGTGGCGATAAAACGCCTCAGGCACGACCTGGGAGCGGTCCGCGTTTCGATCACATTTGCCCGCAAAATAGAAACACTTGTGACCAAGCCGCTCCAGCACGACCGCCCATTTTCCCGTTTCGAGCGAAACGCCGTCCGTGCCCGCGAAACGGGTGGAGATAAAGCCAATGTTGTGGGATGAAAGTGTCATGGTTGTATCCATAGAATTTGATACGGTTCGAGCGCGATGTTCGAAACCTGCAAGGACCGGCCTGTGACAAGGTCCTTTCCTGAATTGTAATTTGTATTGAAGGTTATTTTGTATTTACTGGTGTTGTGCAAACACAGCGCGCGCGCTGTTTCGTCTGGTGAAATGCGTTCAATTGCAAACACGGACGGATGAACATCCAGTATATTTTGCGCGCCGCATGGATGAAATGCAGATGAACCACCCCGCGCTAAAAGCAATCCGCGATAGCGCGTGAAAACTTTTGCACGCAGGGAATTATCGTCCGCGAGTTCGTTTTGCAACAAATCAAGTTGACACTTCTCACGGTTGATCGTGCGGTTGCGTCCCGTCTGTTTGACGCCTTCGATCCATCCGCGCGAGCCAAACAGACTGTGAAAATAAATCCCGGGCACGCCGCGCAGCGAGAGCATGATGGCTTGCGCGGCGATGAAACGATTGACCTGCAATTCCAAAGGTTCATTTCCACCCGGATTCGAGAGCGCGTCGAAATAGTTGACGTTCATCTCGTACGGGCTTCGCGTGCCGTCTGAATTATGCCGGCAGGAGACCAGGCCGCCGTGTTCGAGCGTTTTATCCACCAGCGCATCAATTTCCCCATCCGAAAGGATTCCGCGCGCAGGATTCAGCCCAATCCCGTCGTGCGAGGCGAGAAAGTTGAAAAAGGTTGTTTTACCGGATGGCAGGGTCAACATCTTCGCCCAATTGGACAACACGCGCGCATCGCCTGTGTGAAATGTATGCAGGGTCAACGGCGGCAGGGCGAAATTGTAAACAAGTTGGGCTTCGTCCGTTCCATCGCCGAAATAGGAGATATTGTCCGCGTGCGGCACATTGGTTTCCGTAATCAGGTGGACGAGCGGGGCAGCCTCGTTCAACACGGCGCGCAGGAATCGAATCACGTGATGGGTCTGCGGCAGGTGAATGCAGGTCGTGCCGATTTCCTTCCACAAATAGGCAACCGCGTCGAGGCGGATGAAGTCCGCGCCGCGCTCGGCATAAAGAAGCAGGATGTCGAGAATTTCTAAAAGGACCTCGGGGTTTTTGAAATTCAGGTCGACCTGGTCGCCGCTGAATGTCGTCCAAACTTTTTTCTCACCCGATGAGGTTTGAAACGATGTGAGCAACGGCAATGCGCGCGGACGGACGACGTGAGAAAGATTCGGTTCGCCTTCAATGGTGATGAAGTAATTTCGGTAATTCGGGTCGCCGCGCAGGAATCCCTTGAACCATTCGCTTTGCGCCGAGACGTGATTGATCACGCCGTCGAACATCAGGCGGAAATGGCCCTGCATGGAGGAAATATCATCCCAACTCCCCAAATTTGAATCCACGTTGCGATAATCCGTCACCGAAAAACCGTCGTCGGATGTCCACGGATAGAACGGCAGGATGTGAATCCCGCTTATGACATCGGTTAAATATTTGTCGCAAAACTTTTTGAGCGTTTGCAATGGCTTTTCGTTTGGCGTTTGGACCTGGTCGCCGTAGGTGATGAGGATGGAGTCGCGTTCGGTCAATTCGCCATTACGCGCAGCGCCATGCGTTCGCGCATGATGACCGTCCATTATTTTTTGCGCGCGTTCATACAAGCGCGGCGCTTCGTCTTCCCCATACAAAAGGGCGAGGTGATCGAGCAGTTCCTTCATTGTTATATCTTCATATTTTTTAACTCTAAGCACAAAATTTCCTGAAATTTTTATACCATGAATTTTTGGCTTAAGATTAATTCCCGATCGATCCCGACAGGCACAAAAAAATACATCCCATGACATTCCATGGGATGTATTCGATAAATTCGCAGGCGGATTTACATCTCGACCATGCACGGCCCGCTCTCCGTGACCGTCACGTTTTCCCCGTTCGAGAAAGTCACCACTGTTTTATCATGGGCGCGCACGATCGTGAGTCCCTTGTATTTGATCGTCACAGGCCATGCAAATGGATTCTTTCCCTCGAGCAAAATCTTTCGCGAGGAAAGGATTTTTACGCCAAGCGTATCCATGAACAGGCCGACAGGCGCCAGCCCATGCAGTGAATTCCTTTCGCCAATTCCCGTACCGCGTTCGGCATGATAACGCTGGTGGAAACAGTGATTTTGTTTCAGGTTTTGGATCACCGCATTCATCAGGTGCGTGGTCAGGCGCGCGGCTTCATTGCGGAATCCGTATGCAAGCAGGCCCTCGCCGAGCAACGCGTTCCAGGGCAGGTGCACGCTCATCGAAACGGTTTCCGCTTCGGCATTGGGCGGCACCGGCAGGGAGGGGAAGCCAAACGGCCGGTCGAAACGTTCCGCGTCCAGGAGCGAACGCCCCATCATCACCTGCGCCTGTTGCGCGTCGGGAATGCGCGCCCACAGCGGAAGCGCCAGCGTCAGGTCCTCACCCGTCATGTCCACAATTTTGACAACGACCCTGTCCTTTTCCTCAAGTCCGCGCACGGTGATACGGTTGATCACAGTGAACGTCTTCCGGCTTGTCGCCACCAGCCCGCCGCTATGCCATTGGAAGTGATGGCTCTCGATGACTTCCATGTGTCCATTGGTCTTGGTGACGAATTCACTGATCTCGACGACAGGCCGCTTCGCCGCGGGACTTTTGGTCTGCACCTCGATCAACAGGCGGACCGGCGTCCCGGACTCGAACCGTGGGCGCATGTTGCCATTACCTTTGCGCCGCGCGATGACCCTGCCCTCCTGCATAATGCCCGTCTCGCGGTCGCGATAGGAATAGAAACCGGTGCGCGCGTTCCAGCCTGCCCTGACCGACGCTTTGAGTATTTCGGCCTGTGCCTGGATCAACGCGGTCTCTTCATCGGGCCTGCCCAGTTTCCCTGCAATTTGAACGAGACATTGCGCTTCACGCACCAGCATGGATTCGAGCGCCGGGCTATGCACAAGCGAAATATCCAGGCCCTGCGACCAGGGATGCCATACATCGAAAATTGGATTATCTTCAAAACCCGTTTGCAGGATGTGGTCCCACTCGGGTATGCCATCGCGGTTGCGGTCATGCTCGGGAGAAAACCACGACCAGAAGAACTTAACCAACTTCGGGAAATTTTTTGCGAGAAACGCATCGTCCTGCGCGGCCTCGTGATATTTCCACACCAGGCTGGCAAGCATGGGCGCGGCCAGTAATTTTCCGCGCTGGGCGGCAAGGCCCGGTTTATTGTCGATTTCGCCGTTCTCGATTTGACCGGCGAGGAAGTTCGCGAGCAGTCCCTTCGTCAGGTGCGGCGCGGCCTGAAGGATGCTGGAGATGTAATACGATTCAAGGGGCGACTGTCCACTCCAGGAGGGCGGGTAGTCGGCGCCATCGCCTTTGCGGGAGTAGCCGTGGTCTGAATGACGCGCCTGCACAAAGGACGGATGTTTCAAGTTGTCATTTTCAGGGAAGAACAATCCCAACGCGGCTTTCTGGCTGAGTTCGAGCGCGGCATCCCAATCTGAATCGCCGGTATGGAATTCGATCACATGCGCGGCGTCGAACATCTCAATGCGGGCGCGCTCCGCTTCCCACGGGCGCGCCGCAGTGTGGCGGGCAAGTTCGAACGAGGCGGGGATGGCGTCGAGCGCGGCCTGCGCAAAAGTAAGTTGACGCGTCGAGCCGGGACCCAGTTCGAGTTCCAGAATGAGCGAGGGATGGGGGCCGGGGCCGTGTTTGGGGCCGCCCGTCATAAAGATGACGGGAATCAACCCGCCCGTTTGTCCGGCCAGGATATTGACAAGTTGCTGCTGGGTGGGGGTCAGGGACTGCCCATCGAGCGGGGCCAGCAAACCGCAGATTTCAAGGCTGATTTTGCGTACGGCGTTGCTCCGATTTGTGAGGGTGACGCGCCCCGCAACAGCGTGAGATTCGGGAACCCAGAATTCGGTTGTGACCGGTATGTTCTCCAGGGGGGCAAAATCGAGCCTGATGAAGTTTGGATGGAAGCGGCGCACAGAGGGCTGGGTTGGGAAGGCCTTCGGGTCTGTCACCGCGTTGTTGTTTTCGGTGAAACGCAGGAACAGGCGCATCGAGCGCGCCCGCAGGCCGAAGGTCGTGTGCAACCCAACGGCGGCCGGTTCCACGTCACCGAAATCCACCTCCCAAATGTGGTCGTTGACGTAATCGGGCCTGCCATGGCGGGCATCCGCCGCGAGTGTGAGAACCAGAGGATCGCCAGGGCCGAGAGACCAGTCACGCATACGTCAATTGTACGGGCAGAATGGCAGGAGGTCAAAGGGTATAATTTGGCCGCGCGGGCAGTCAGTTTCCTGGCTGGAATTCATGGGTTAAGACTATCGAACCACTTAACCGACAGAGGAGACAATCATGACCGGACTGTACTTCGAGGAATTTTCTGTAGGGCAAAAAATTACCACGGTTGGGCGCACGGTAAGCGAGGATGCCATCTTCACGTTTGCCGGTCTTACAGGCGATTACAACCAGATCCATACCGACGCGGATTTCAGCAGGCAGACGCAATTCGGCCGGCGCATCGCACACGGGCTTTTGGGTTTATCCATCACCGTGGGACTGATCATGCGCACCGGTTTATTGGAAGGCACGGTGCTGGCATTCCGTGAGATCAACGAGTGGAAATTCGTGAAACCCCTTTTTATCGGCGATACGGTCCACGGCGTATTGTCCATTACGGAAACCAAAGCCCTGCCGCGCATCGGCGCGGGCGCGTTGACCGCCCTGGTTGAATCCCGAAATCAAAACGACGAAGTGTGCCAGCGCGGTTCATTGAATCTGCTGGTACTGAGCAGGCCGAAGTAGGTTGAAGGTCAAAGGTCGAAGGTTGAA
>Ga0172368_10006781_pt1 | contig 12211 bp, 9 predicted proteins | sample Lak11m_FD_114540 | JGI IMG/M metagenome (GOLD analysis project Ga0172368, IMG submission 114540) | Freshwater microbial communities from Kabuno Bay, South-Kivu, Congo - kab_022012_11m | ecosystem: Environmental > Aquatic > Freshwater > Lake | place: Democratic Republic of the Congo: South-Kivu...
GAGAGATTGCTGCTTCGGAGCAGGATATACTCCATCCGACTCGCCCGGGTCAGAGCCTCGGCGGCCTCCCTTTTTGCAACGACCACCGCAGCATCGATTTGGTTGTCCGCCTTCACCTCAACGATCTGGAAATTCCCATCAGATTTTTTAACAAGGAAATCGGGATAGTAAGAACGGAGGGTGTGTGAATCTGGGTCGATATACGGAATGTAGAATTCGCTTTGCCCATGCTTGAACATCCCGGTGAACCAGACCTTGTCGACGCGCGTGTCGCGTAACGACTTGTCGAGATATGTTTTTTCGGGGCCGGAGTCGAAACAGTAGTGGTCCACGTGAAAACTCCGGTTCTTGAAACCGCGGTATTCGGAGCTATCCGCCGACGCGACCAGCATGGGGTTCGCTTGGATCTCGTAGTAGCCTTCAGGCGGGTCCTTGATAAGATCCAGCTCCTCTTCCTTACGATCCTTGAATTCCCGGATGTCACAGAGGGAGTGGAAAATAGCTGGAATAACAACATCGTAAAGTATTTCGTTGTGGCGGTTCACGTATTCCAGGGTCGACCCAATCCCAGTATCCGATCCATGGAGGATAGACTCGATTTCGAGGCAAGAGCGATTCAAGTAACGGGCGATCTCAGCAATGAGTGTCATCTCGCTAAAGCGTCGATTTTCCGCTTGCTCCTCGATGACACCCTCCCGCGCTACGTTCCGGATATCTGTAATTCGCGATACCCGATGGACATTCGTGTAACGAGAGAAATCATAACCTTCGAATCCGAATTCCACGGGCAAGGCCGGCGACCGTTCGGTGAGGCGGTACATCACCGCTTCTCGGGCAACAGTTATTCTAATCGGCGGGGGAATGGGTTTAACCTTGTAGGTCCTTTTCTCACCCCCCGCGCCTTGCAGTTCTTCTATCGTCATTCGGAAGTTCGCATCGAGCTCCTTGACCAGGATGGCCTTGCAATCCTCGGTCATGTAGACCGTCGCTGTTTCCTGTAGCGGACCAATCGAACGCATGCACCGCATCGTAGCCTGGAGGACAAATACCTTTGACTTCGGTTCGCGGAACAGAGCTACCGAAAAGAGAGACCGGCAGTTCCACCCTTCCTTCCCCTTGTTCACGAGCAGGATGACCTGCTTCTCCGAATCTGGTTCGTCTAGTCGGTTAAATTCCTTGATATCTTCACTGCTGGTAATGGTTTCATCGCCGACATTGATCAGAATCCGCTTTTGCGAAATGCCGAGTTCTTCCATGACTTTCTCGACTCGCGGCTGGAGTTCCTTCTGCAGCTCCTCGATAGTGGATGCGAAGAAGGCAATCTTGGCCCTCTTCCCTTCATACCGCTTCCCCTTGTGTCGTTTCCAGAAGTCGGACAGGGTTTCGCGGACGAAGGTCAACTCTTTCGTGTGAGTGTACGAATGAATCTCGACCTGCTTAAGATACCTATTCCATATTGCGTCCGAGAGCCCGTACGCATATACGACTTCGGGCAAGACCTCGCTCCCGACGTACGGCGTCCCGGTAAAATTGAAGGTGGCGACTATCCGGGTCCCCGCGCAAGCCAGTTTTCCGTTTAGCTCGAGGATGGTTTCCCGAAGGGCTGTAAGGTCATCTGCCAACGGTTTTCCGAAGGCGTGATGCGCCTCGTCCACATAGACCCCTAGTTGCCCGATGCGGCTCAGTTTCGTGAACCGCTGATTTCCGATCAGCCCCGCCTCGTCCTCGGCTTCGTAGAGATCCCGGTTTTTTTCGTACACGGTTCCCGGTTCGAAGGGAACCGTTGCGCCGAAGAGGGAATTGATGGGTGGTGGTTCTTTCCGACGTTTTTTCAGGATGATTTTCTGCGTGTTCGAGATGACGATGTTGTACCGCGAACGATCGATGAGACTGAGGGTCGCCCCGGTATCGTCCAGGAAATGGAACTGAAGGTTCGTATCGATCCAGTTGAGCCACCTCGGCGGAACAACCTTCTCCTTGTCGAACGTCTTGATCTCCCGGAGCGACTGGAGAACAGTCTTGTCGGGGGCGAAGACCAGCGCGTTGTGGCAATACCTCGGATCGTCCGGATACCGTTCGGCGAGAATGAATTCGTAGAAGATGCAGGTCGCCATGAGGATCGTCTTCCCCGTCCCCATGGTCAGCGCGAAGATGTAGTTCGGGAAATCACCCGGCGATTCTTTCAGTCGACGGAACACCTCCCTGTACACATCCTCCTTGATGCCGCCGAATAGCGTCCTCACCCCGTGTTCCGAGCGTTCCGAAAACCCCGCTCTCTTCCGGTACCAGTCGTCGAACACCTCGTGAAGTCGCCGATTATCCAGGCCTTCCTTCAGGAAGATGTACATCTCCAGCGCCTCGAATTGCGGTTGGCGCAGGAATGACCCTCGATTCTCGGGGTTGTTAAAATCGAGAAACTTCCGGGTCTCCCGGCGGTATCCGCGACGGATCGCACCCCGGTTCTCCCTGTAATGCAGCCATAAGTATTCCCAGAATGCGAATGAGAGGTCTACCGATACGGATTTACGCCTTGCCATCGAGCACCACCTCGTGCGATTCCGCGAGAAGATCCGTTATCTTCACCTTGATGGTCTTTGCCTCCTGGGGAACCGGATACTCCCCCGCTACAAGCGACTTTCCCGTTGGAATATCGGTTATGGTGGGACGGAATTCTTTTCCATTCCATTCCCAGTCGATCATCACGGAATCCACCAAATCCCGCCAATCCGACACGTCCTTTTACTGCCAGCTCAACTTTTGGAGGAGATTCATCGGGTAGAACCGCTCAATTACGATCCGGTCCTTCTTCCTCGCAACCTTCGCTTCCGGTTCCCGCTTGAACTCCAGTTCAGCCTTATCCTTCAGGACGTCGGCAATCTTCACCTCAACATCGTATTTTTCCTTCGCGAACTCTGCTCGAAGGACCGCCGCCAAGTCAGGCTCGTGCCCCATACATATAAGAAGGAACTTCTCCTGCGGCTCCCCCGGAGATTCGTTCCTGCGGCGCGACAAGGTCTTCCGGTCCACGTTCGAAACGATCTCGTTCAGGTCGGCCCGCGTCGCTATGCGGTTGATCGGCATGAGTTTGACCATGTATCCGTCGAGTTCCCCGTCGAACACGGCACCAGCAGGAAGCGGTTGGATCCCGTACGCCTCGACGAGGATCCTTCTCGCCTCCTCCGGATTCCGGAAGACATCGTAGTGGTTGACCGTAAAGACTTGGAATCCTGTATAGAAGGTGTCGATCTCCCCCCCATCCCACATCAGCTTCGGCGGAGCTTTTTTGATCTCTTGCCGAATATCGAGAAGTCTTTTCGTTGTTGTCTGGATCGCTCCAAGGTTGATGTCGGCTCCAACAAACTTTCGGCCGAGCTTCAAGGCAACAGCTTGGGTTGTCCCAGATCCCATAAAACTGTCAAAAACGATATCGCCTGGGACGGAACTATGTAGAATTATCCTCTCGACTAACGCCTCCGGCTTTTGAGTTGGATACTCGTAATCCAACTGGCTCTTGGTATTCTCTTTATATGCCCTTGGATCTGCGTACACCGACAAAACATCGGTCCAAACCGTGGAGCAAGGTATCCCTTTGCTTTCATCAAGATATTGTTTCTCCCAAACAGCATTTCCCTTTTCGTCGCGCCCTCTCTGTCTTCTTTGGTATCTTCTTCCGTCAGGATCTTCGCACTTGAACCAATCTTTTATGTATTTTTCTGAGTACGGAAGATATATTTTATTTTCAGATCTGCTTGAATAGCTCTTTGCATAATGCAATATGGTGTCGTGATTTTTTACAAATTTATCTCCCGCAGCCCTACCACCAGAAGGAGATCCATATGACCATATAATTTCATCGATAAAATTTCTTTGTCCAAATATTTCTTCTAATACGCATCGGATATGATGTCCTTTATGCCAGTCGCAATGGACGTATATACTCCCATCATCGCAAAGCAATTCTCTTATCAGCACCAATCTTTCGTAAATGTATTGGAGATACTCGTCATTTGTCCAAATATCCCCGTATTGCTTCTCCTCGAACGGTGTGTACTCGCTCTCTACCTTTTCCCCTTTAAGTTCGATCTTCTTCTTGTAGTCCGCCTTCGAATCAAACGGCGGGTCGATGTAGACCAGTTTGACCTGTCCCCGATATTTCTTGAGGAGATGGCTCATCACCTGCAGATTGTCGCCCCAGTAGATCTCGTTGTGCCATCCCTTTACCGCCTCACCGTGGGTTTCCCTGAGTTGAGCCGGATAGTATTGGGTAGACCGGAAAGGGCGCTTCCCGCGCCAGTTGAGGAGCGGAAATCCCTTGATCGGCTCGAATTCGAACTGTTCTCCGGTCGCCTTCTTCTCGTTTGCCATCTTGTTCTCCTTATCGGGTCGCCCAGTTCTTCCGGTCGCAGTAATACCGGATGTCGCAATCTTCGCAGGTGTGCATAGGGCGCTTTTTCATCCGATAGTCGCGGGATTCTATCCTTCCCACCACCCCATCGAACGCCGCCATCGTTTTTTCGATAGAGGCCCCATGCTTGTCGAAAGAGATATACGGGTTCCCATCCGCCTCACCGGTGTAATAGAGATGCATTCTGCTCACGGTCCGGCCAGTACGACCTTCGACCAGGTGGGCGTACACTTCGAGTTGCCTGCGATACCTGGAAATGCCTTCCCTGTCCCTTTCAAGATCCGGCTTCTTCTCCGCCTTGAAATCCACCAGTTCGACCGTGTCGTCCTTTCCCCGGATCAGATCGACGTGTCCCTTCAGAATGTACCGCTCCTTCACGAGGGAGATTTCCACCTCCACCTCCTGTAGGCGGTCCCAGTGGACTTTCTCACGGTGGACATACCGGTGGATCTGGGCACGCGCGGCTTCGAGGGCGACAGGCGCTAGATAGGAACGCTCCTTCTTCGAGAGGAGGGCGTAGTTGGTATCAAACCATGTGTCGATTCGATCCGAGTTGATATCGTCTCCTTCCCCGCGGAGAACAGCTTTATGGACATCCTCGATGGTCTGATGGACCAGGGTACCAAACAGCATCGCTCCGACGCGGACAGGAGAAAATTCAAGGTCCCGGAAGAACCGATATTGCTCGGGACACGTTTCGAACAGGGAAATGTGCGTGGTGAAGGAGTACTCCGGCTTGAGATATATTTCCTTCACCTGCTCGAACCGTATGGCCTCCGGGCGAAACGCGGGGTCCCGGTACGACGGGATGGAGTAGAACAGATCCCGAAAATATTTGCTCGGCGTCGCTCCGTGTCCTTTCTTTTCCTGGCACGCCAGAACCAACAGGTTCTGTGTACGCGAGAATGCCGTGTAGAAGAGGCGCCGGAAGTCGTAATACTTGGTCTGGTCCAGCGGCTCGAAAGGGGGTCGGGTAAAGTAGCTCCGCTCCAGGATCTCGTCGAGATCGGAATACTGTTTTCGAGGCACGGCCTCCATCGAACCGACGAAGACTACCGGGAATTCAAGTCCCTTCGACTGGTGAATCGTAAGGAACGACACGCACCCACTCGGGGCGTACTCCTCGTCGTCCTCGTATTCCCCCAAACCACCGTCGGCGAGGAATCGGAGAAAGAGATTGAAGAATTCCCGGAGACGGCGGTCCAGGTACGCCGGCTGAAATACGTTGAGGTGGTGAAGCGACTCGAACTTGATCAGGAGGGAGGAAAACGCCGCCAGATTCCTTGCTGCCCGCGCCTTGTCGACGCCGGAGGTGGCTTCCTCAGACAGGAAGCGGGAAAACAGCGGGAATTGAATGAGCCGGTAAAACAATCCCGAAAAGGCGTAGTCCGTATTGACTGTAAGCGCGGCATGGCGTTTCGCCAAAGGGCGTGCGAAAGAAAGCAGTTCCGCGTTTTCGGGCCTCCGCAGCGCTTCCGCGAAAGGCCCGAAGCACCGGTCGTCGTAGTATCTCCAGATCGCCAAGTCGGCATCCTCTGCCCACTTCCGGACCTTCTGGAATTGTGGGAACAGGAAGATCAGCGCCCCAACCATCAGACGGACCTCTTCCCGTTCGAAAAATTGGTTCGACCGCGGGGAGTATACCGGGATCCCGCTTTCCTCCAGGTACCGGGCTAGTTCGACCGCCTTGTTGCCACGGACCGACCGGAAAAGGAAGGCCGCCTGGTTCCAGTCGGAAAAGGTCCTGCTCTGCTTCAACCGATGGAGGAACCCGAGGATATCCTTCTTCCAGTCCCCCTCGGGAGGAGCGGCCAGTCGAACCGCGGACGGGATGGACGGAAACTCCCTGTGCGGATCCGGAACGATTGTCTTGGAATGACGGAACGTCTTTCCCCCAGCCTCCCAATCCTGTTCGTCCATCCATCGGTTATAGACGTCGATGATACCGGGATGGGAGCGGTAGTTCGTGTCCAGGGTTACGGTCCGGCAGGCGCCCTTTGGGAAGAGGGAGGGAAACTCAAGAATATTTCGGATTGTTGCCCCACGGAACCGATAGAGACCCTGGTCGTCATCCCCAACAACACAGATATTGTGTTTTTCGTTCAGAAGAAGTTTGAGGATTTTCTCCTGGATCGTGTTCGTGTCCTGGTATTCGTCAACCATGAGGTAGGTAAATTTCCTGCGCAACGATTCGCGGACGTCAGGATGGTCCTCCAGCAGTCGTAACGTTTCGGACTGGATACCCGTGAAATCAAGCGCGTTCTCTTCTTCGAGATGTTTCCGATAAAGGGTGGAGAACTCCCCTAGGAGTCGCACCTTGGCATCGTCGGCCCCAACTAGCTTTCCCGTGTCGAGAGCCTCTTCGCCAACCTTGTTGATCCATCCGAGCAATACTGAGGAGTGTGCCCACTTGCTTCCATCCGGTTCGAGAAGCAGTTGGGCGTCTGGAACATTTCGAAATTCTTTGACGTGGCGAAACAGGAAGTACTGCTGGTCAAACTGGTCTAGGACGGTATAGTTCCGCTTGAGTCGTGTGAATTCTCGGTTCTCCTCCAGCAGACGAAGACAAACAGAGTGGAACGTACCGAGATAAATCTCGTTCAAGTTGCACTTGACGTCCAGTTCGATCAGACGGTTCGAGACCCGGGTCTGGAGTTCCCGTGCGGCTTTTTCGGTAAAGGTGACGACAAAGAGGGAATCTGGCGGCACCATCTTCTCAACGACAAGATAAACAACACGTTCGACGAGAGTGAACGTCTTTCCCGACCCGGGTCCCGCGATGATGAGCAAGGGGCCATCAACGTGCCGTATCGCTTTTTTTTGAGAATCACTGGCCCGCGAGGAGATCACGGATGAAACAGCTTTGGAAGACGATGCCAAGATGGCTAACCTTGTCCTTCTGAGTAAACCGAAGAACCGGTAGGAAACAGAACGTAGAGTGAGGTATAAGCGATAGAAAACGACCTTGTAATAATGCAGAGACAAGGAAACATGGCGATAATTTACATCGAATAATCGGCAATGACTATTGGTCCTTTTAAAACAGGAAAACCAGAAGAGGATACCCAGAACTTACATCGCGGGCTATATCGGGAGACACCTCAGGTATCTCGTTACGAAGAATCCCTCCCATGATGCACCCGGTGTTCCTTCGTCAAGAGATTGTGCTCCCTCTCCAGCCCCTCATGCTTTCGTTCTACACTGTTCAGCCGAGCGTCCTGCTCACCTTCCTTTTTCCATAGCTCGCGGAATGCGGACGCCGTCTCCGCCTTGAACTCCGTGAACGACTGGCGAAGGAAGCTCACGGTGGCGATCGCTCCCCCACCCGACACCAATCCCGCCACTCCCCCAGCGATGATCGCCCCCGTCACCATCCCCGAAATCTGCTGCTCCATCTTGTCCGCTACCTCTTCACGAACTTGAAGTACATCCGGTCCCCGAACAGGAACGCGAACACGCTCCCGGCGAGGTTCCATACGGCGTCCTGGACGAGGAGATCCGCGTTGAAGAAAAGCGTGGATATTGCCCCCAAGATGATCAACCCCCCTGCGACGTAGCGAAACGACGCACGTAGGTCGGCCACCCAGGGAGAGATCTTCTCCGACGGCCTATCCAACTCAGCGAGAGCCTTCAGCCGCTCGTTCTCCGCGGCCATCAGCTTGATCTGCTCCTCTACGTTTGCAGGCTTTGCGCCTGCACCGCCTGTCAGCTTGTTGAACAACCCTCTTAAGCCGTCCGCCACCGCCGGAATCAATGCAGGCACTACCAGTGAAAGGATCCCCGTCATTTGCGCACCTCCCGTGTTGTTTTATGCAAATCGAACAGACCTCTTCCGACTCGAACGGTGGCCACCACGCCTCATACCCAGGCCAGCAGAGTCCCTTCGTCATGCGATCTTGAGCTCGCCGGAGACCATCGCCCGAAGTGTGTCCATCGGAAAATATTTCCCCGGGCAACTCTTGTACTGACCTTTCCGCCAGTCGAATCCGGCCATCAGTCCGACCTCCCGGTGGCCAAGGATGGCGTTAAAGGGAATCCCATATTCAGCGACCTTCCGCTTGACGATGTCGGCCAGAAACCGCAGGATCTCTAAGCCCGGAGGGACTTGGTCGAAGTTCCCAACGACGCAGATGCCGATAGATTTCAGGTTCATATGCATCTCTTTCGTGTGGGCCCCGGTCTGCGACTCCGGACGGCCGACCTGCAGAGATAGGCCGCCGCCCACCCTTTCAATCCCGTAGTGGTAGCCGATGTCGGACCAGCCGTTGACCTCGCGGTGGTACCGACGGATAGCATTCCAATCGACGACCGTGCCGTCCTTCGTTAAGCTGTGGTGGATAATCACGTTCTGCGGGTTCATGAACGCACCTCCAAATAAAAACGGCCCCGAAGGGCCGCTGTGCCGGAAACCGGACTCGAATTAGGCGAGAGTGAACAGGCTCGTGGTCATGTCAAACGTGAAGGTCTCTCCGGCCAGTATCGTGATCGACGACCCGTAGTCCCACCAGCCGATAAGGTTCTTCGCGGTAGCAGTATCGTTATAGAGGACCGCGTATCGGAAGGGGCCAATGCTCCCACCAGATGCCGTCCACACGATGTCCGACCCGATGGCGAGAGTCCCTGTGCCGGAAGTCTGTGAGTAGGTGTTCGAGACACCCGCCCCGCCTGCCGTGTACCCGTTCGCGGTGCTCAGGTCGGCAGGGGTGTTGTAGACCGTGTCGGTCGCAACGGGGGTCGCGTTGGTCAGGTACACCTTCAGCGTGTCCGTATTGAGGTTGTGGAGTTTCAGCCCGATGTCGCCGACGAAACAGTTGAACTTGTTGAACGCGGCCATTTTCATTTCCTCCTTAAATTAGAAAAGCCCGCTCATGGCGGGCTTTCCGTGGGTTGCTATCCTTGTATCGTCAATATTCCTTGACGGTGAAGATGAAATCCTCCTCCAGTTTCGCCCCGGCCGTGGAGATCACCTTGAACGTGATCTTATAAACTCCCCCGTCCGCGCCGCCCTTGTAGACGAAAAGGATCTTCGTACCGCTGATCGCATCGTTGGAAACGATCGTGGCGTCCACCTCCCCCGTGGCCCCGCTATACCCCGTCACGGTTTTCGCGCTAATCGTGTCGCCAGCGGTCAGTCGCCCGGAGAACTCGATGTGGTCAAGGATCTCTTCCCACGGCTGTTTCGGTTTATCGGCGTAGGTGACTCCCATCGTGCCCTCCTAATTCGAGATATGCCCCGTGCGCGGCCCCGTGGACCTGTACCCGCGACCGGGCAGAATCCCGAATTTCACCATCGACGCCGGATAGCCCGTCAGGATGAAGACCCCCGGATCCGCCGGAAGAAGGGAATCGCCGGTCGCCGCGTGGATGAATGCCACATCGAATCCAGTGAAAGCATAGGAACCAGCACCGGCCCCGAGACGCGAATCCTTGCGCAGTGTTACACCGGCACCGGTTTCCGCGATCGATCCCGAACCTGCCGCGATCAACCTCGCCGCACGGAGCGCCACATCCCGCCCCGTCAACCGGCATTCGCCCCCGCCGGCAGTGAGGAGATACGCGCCGACTTGCGTGCAGATAAGCGTTACGGCCTGCCCCGTGAAGGAGTACGTTCCGGAACCTGCCGCAACCTTGCGCCCGGCACTCAATCCCGCATCCGTTCCCGCGAGCGAGAATAATCCTCCTCCCGAAGCAAGCAGCCTTCCGTATTTCAGCAGGACTGCCGTGCCCGATTCCGCATAGGAACCAGCAGCCGCCGCGACTTTCCGCCCACACTTCAGCGAAACGGCGGTTCCTGTTTCATCGTAACCACCCGATACCGCGGTTACCCTGCGGCCAGCCTTCAGCCCGACGACGGCGCCTGTCTCCGCAAAGGAACCGCCGCTTGCGGGTAGCGTATAATTCGTCCCTCCGCTCGCATAGGTAAGCAGAATCCTTCCGGATGCTCCCGCCCCACCTGAGGGATCTGAACCGTCATTCCCGCCAGCCCCGCCGCCACCACCACCCGGCTGAGTGCCATCCCCTCCCGGTTGGTCAAATTCACCCCCACCGCCACCATTCCCACCGTTCCCGCCAGTCCCGCCGGTCCCGCCCGCTTGATCGGAGGGGCTGGCGCCGTTGCTCCCCGCCGTCTTTACATCTCCGGTACACCCGGACGTTTGACCGCCTTGACCGCCTGGGCCTTGATCCTCGCCGTCACCGCCGCCGACCGCTTCGCATACTTTCGTTCCGACGCCATCCTTGAACCAGCTTGTCCCGCCGATGAATCCGACTTGGTAGGCGCAGGAATTCGGGTAACTGACAGTTAGGGCGTTTTTCTTGGCGTACGCGCCACCGCCACCGCCGCCGGAACCATGGCTACCACCTGAACTGCCACCATACCCTCCACCACCCCAACACTCGATCTGAACGGAGGTGACACCGCTCGGGCAAGCCCAACTCCCCGATCCTGTGTCGTACTGCACGGTGGTGTCGAGCACATAAGGGAACTTCGTGGCGGCGGCGTACTTCGCGTACTCGATCCCATGCAGCAGGTACGGCTTCCCACCGACGATCTTCAGGCGTTTCTTCAGGACGTTCTTTACAGTTCCATTGCCTTCCCACCCGAGCAATTCCGGGATGGAGAACTGCGCTACTCCACCCTTGATGAAGGCGATCTTCCCGAGGTCGCGGGTCTGCGTCAACGCACCGAGTTCGTCCTGATACGAATCCGCGCCCGTGATCGTGATCTCGGTCGCCATCACGAGGTACGTCGTTGCGGGATCGTATCCGTAGGCCGAGGGGGCGGGGACGTTCGCCCCCGCCTTCACCCGGATGAACTCTTTAATGCCGGTGGGTCCGATCTGATACGCCGCATCCACAGTGGGGTACAGGTTGGGAAAAAGGATCTCTCGGTCGCTGACCGTAGGGGCGGTATTGTTCGGATGGGCGATGATCGTGTAGGCGTTTAAAACCCTGTCAAAGAGCGCGATACCTCGGGGACGGAAGGAGACCGTCACCCCGCCGCGGGCGAACATGATCGGCGCGACATCGTTTAGGTTTGCCTTGAACCTGGCGGAGAAGTCGTTGGCGGTGTTCTCCCAATCGTACCCGCCGGAGGACGCCTTCAGGTTGCTATCGATCTCCTGATATGCGCCGTTCACGTCCGTGTAGTGGATCGGAACCGGCCCAACGACTTCCTGGCGCACCCCTCCCCCAAGGTCGAACGTCTTGGAGTACCGAGTTCGTAATGAGATTATTTCGGCCACGTCGCTTTCACCTCGAAATATCGGGGCACTTCGCTCGCGAGCGCATATTTAGCTCTATATCGCCGGCTTCACGTAGGTGTCAGATTCGGTCCCCGCCCCGTGATTTACATCACGGAAGTTCGTAGCGTAGAACTTCCGCAAGGACGACGGAGACCCGAATTGCACACCTCCCCCCCACCAGTAAGACGCTCCGGTTCCGCTCGACTGAAACCGCAACTGCTTTGCCCCGGACATTCCTCCAATGAATAGCAGACAATTCCCGGTCACCCATTGATTGGAGGGAGACTCGACCACCGTGGAGTACACGGCGTCGATGTAGCAACGGATCCTCGTCGGGAAACTTTGATAATTCCCGTCACCAACGTCGCCCCAGGTTCCGATGGCACGTACGGGAACCACGAGCCATTGGTACTTATCCGCCGGGATGTTGATGTTGAAAACGCTACCCGCCGCGTACCAACCCCCTGTCTGCACGAAGATATCCGGTTGATTGATGGTTTCCGCGACGGTGACCTGCATCCCGTATCCTTCGATCCCGATGGCATCAAACCAAACCGATCCC
>Ga0172368_10006786_pt1 | contig 12204 bp, 12 predicted proteins | sample Lak11m_FD_114540 | JGI IMG/M metagenome (GOLD analysis project Ga0172368, IMG submission 114540) | Freshwater microbial communities from Kabuno Bay, South-Kivu, Congo - kab_022012_11m | ecosystem: Environmental > Aquatic > Freshwater > Lake | place: Democratic Republic of the Congo: South-Kivu...
CGAAGGCGCGGGCGCCGGAAGGCGAGTAGGTTTTGGCGAGATACTGGCCGATCTCCGCCGGGCCGCCGCAGTATAGGGTGTGGCCGCCGCGCTGCCAGAGAAGAAATTTGGCGATGCGCTCGATGCGCAGGAGGGTTGCCTCAAGGTATCCGGCCGAGGGGGGGATGACGACGGTTTCGAAGCGAGAGATGGATCCCCCCGTGCGCTCAAGGGCCAGCACCAGCGGGACGCTGCCAGTTTTGGCAGCCAACTGGAGGTAAGCGCGGTCGAAGAGCGAAGCGGCTACGAAGCTGGGGTCGTGTTTTGGGGTGAACTTAGGGTGGATTTCGATTCCGGCGATTGACAGGGCCATCGGGCCTTCCTTTCCTCGTCGGGCCCCCGCGGGGCCGGGAGACCGGCCTCGACATCTGCGTCTGGCGCATCCGCGCCGCGATGGGGCTCGGACGAGGGGCCGCAAAATGCGGGCGCGCTGTGCGCCCGCTCACTTTGGTCCCTATTTTAGCAGCCCTATAATGGAAGTTACCTTCCTCATTGCCATGTTCTTCAAACGCCATCAACCCAAGGCTCCGATCTTTCAGGATCAGATTTCCGCGCTGTCAGCCGCCGGTTACGAAACAAAGTCCACGACCGACGGAACGGCGGTGAAGAAGCAGGGGTTCGCCGCGCTGCTGCGTGAGGCGCCGGAGGGGGGCGCCGCAATCGCCGAAACCGGCCTGGCGATCGGGGATGAAATCGCAGTGCTCACCGATTTGGGCTTCCAGAAGATCTTCCTTACGCCGAGCGGGAAGAAGACCCCAGCGCTGGCCGAACACCTCAAAGGGTTGCACGCCTTCGTCGAAGGCGTCGGCGCCAGCCTGGGCGCGACTCTCTACTATAACGACGGGCTGGGCACGACGAACGGGAAACACATCTACGATCGCGTCGAAGGACGCGATCATGGCCACTCGGCGCGGCCCTGGGAGTAGCCGCCAGGCGGGGTGGCGTCAGACGCCGTAGTTCACCCGAGCCGGAGCCATGCCGTCGCTTGGCATGGTGATCCAGGCGAGCAGATAGATCAGCAGGCCGGCGCCGTGAAAGACAATGCCGAGCAGGAAAGCCAGCCGCACCAGCGTCACATCCCATCCATACTGCCGGGCAATGCCCGCGCATACGCCGGCGATCTTCTTGTCCGTCATCGAGCGCATCAGCCGAGGCTGGGGACGGCCCCGTTCCTGCGAACCTGACTCCGCGCCAGCCTTGTGCCCGCACTGAGCGCAATAAGCGTCAGTGGATTGCATCTGATAACCGCAATCGGTGCAGTACATGGCGTCCTCCCAAACGGTCCATTGCTGGCGGGCGGTTCAATCGCCGCCCTCATTCAAAGAAACGCAGATCGCGGCCGGCTTGTTCCGATGAGCTGGCGGACGGGCGTCTACTCGACGCGCAAGACGTTGACCGGGTCTGTCCGGCTGGCCTTCCGTGCAGGCGCCAAGCCGGCCAGGACGGAAACCGCCAGCAAGGCAACCGCGACGGCGGCCAACATACACAGCGGCGGCCGCGCCAGCGAGCGAAGCGCGGAACGAAGGTCCCGGAGCAGCGTCTGCATGATGCTGTATCGCCGCGGACGCCGGGTGCGCCTTTTCATCAATACGCGCTATGACGGGATTTGTTCCACGGACTACCGCAGGTGGCTGGGGGATGTCACAGGTGGACGGTTCTCAGAAGGAACCGGGACGCGGTCAAGCTGTGCGTCGCCGGCGCCGGGCGGCGAAGGCGGCCAGGCCAAGCAGCGCAGCGCTGACCATAGCGTATGAAGCAGGCTCCGGCACCTCGCCAGGAGGCGGCGGAAAGGCGTAGTCGACGCGCACGCCGCTGAACTTGAAGAAGTCGTTGCAACCGCTCAGGTCCGCGGCCAGCAAGAGAGCGTTCACCGCCCCGGACGCCGCCAGATCCACATAGCGATAGCCGCCGGAGATGGCTGCGTTGGATGAAGCCGCTGAGAACGCCGACAGTGCACTCAGGTTCAATCCCGCCAACGACGCCGGGATATTGCCGGTCCAGTAGTCGAGATCGCTGTCGCCGCCGAACTGGTAGACGGCCAAAAGCTTCGGCGTCACTGGCGCACTGAATTGCAACAAGATGAAATCGGTGTAGCCGTCGGCGTTATCGACCGCGTGCTGATGGTCCGGATAGCTGTCGTCAAACGCATTCAGCACGCCCAGGCCTTTGTCCCACTGCCCTGTGGCCGCGGGTTGGAAGAGCGCCGTGCTGGAACCCTGCCAGAGGCTGTAGGAGGTGACAGTGGCGGTCACGCCGCCATTTTGAAAGGTCAGGACGTTTCCGGCCGAACCGGCGGATCCGGGTGATGTCTGGAAGATGAGGTCGATGGTGGCTGCCGGCGCCGTCCCCGCAACGGCAAGCCATACCGCTGCGAGCATAAACTTGTTGTGGAATTCCAAGGGCCATCCCTCCATTTCCAGGCAGCTCAGGTCCCAGACGGCTCAAGCTACCTGTATCCAGGCTAGGAATGGGCCACGTTGGCGGCAATGGCGAGTACGGGCCAGTACAGGACCGGGCGAGTGGGGGTACCGCCTGACATCGAGCGCGAGGGGTGGGGAAGGCTGGAAGTTCCAGTACTGGCCGGGTAGTTCCGCCGGGGACGATCCGTCGGCCGGGGCTGGCGAGAAATCCCGTGTTGGGGGCGCAACAGAATCCGCGCACACACAGGGGCGGCGATCCGCCAAGACAGCAGGCGGGAAGCGCCAGTTTCAATCAGAGTGGCTTGGACGCCGACAGATAGATGGCGTTGAGCAGCAGCTTGAAAGTGCCGAAGGTCTGGCCGCGGAACTGGGGGCGGAAGCCAAACAGGACCACCCGGCCTTGCCCAAGCCGTGCATCGACCATCGCCGGACGGCCCGTGGCGGCGCTTTCTCCGCTGAGCCAGCCGCTGGCCAGCAGGTTTTGCTTGGCGTAGTGGACCACGGCTTTGGCCTCGCGGCCGCCCTTGTTGTAATCGTTCAGCAGCGTGAGTTCATAGGCCTGGCCGCCGGTGGATGTGACAATGGCCTCGGCCGGCATGCCGAAGCCGAGCGGATGAGACGGGTCCACCGTCACACGCAGCAATGAGCCGGGGCAGGACCAATCGTTTGGGCCGGTTCCCGCGCGGAGCGATCCGCGCACGCCGATGTCGAACATCTCCATGGGCAGTTCGCCGGCCGCGTCGAACGTGATCAAAGTTCCGCCCGACCGGACGAACTCCTCCAGCGCCTTCACGCCTTCGGCGCCGATCCCGCCGGCGTGCTCCGGGCGAGGCTGGCTCTTTTCGGCGGCGCCGAAAGCGCCCGCGGCGCGGCGGGCTCCAGCGCGCTGGCCATGCAGGATGGACTGCGTGGTCTGGCTGGCTAGGATGATGACGTCGAAATCGGCGTGCAGCGAACCGCGCCGGACGCGGTCGTTTCTCAGCTCTGTGAACGGGATTTCGTAGTGATCCAGGACCCAGGCGGTCCAGCCAGCATCCATGTTGGGGGTCCAAGGCGAATACAACCCGACCTTCGGCAAGGTGAGAGCCCATTTGGCGTCCTGGGACTGCGAATTGAGAAACGCGCCGGCGGCGCTGCGCCACACCGTCCTGCCGGCTTTCAGCGCCCGCGCCAGGGCGATGTATCCGGCGTTTTGCTTTTGATCGAGAACGGGTTCGGGCGCGGCGAGCAGGTCCTGTTTTACAAGTTCGGCCTGGATGTTTTCGTCAACGCGGTCCACCTTCACGCCCATCTGGTAGCTGAGGGTCCAGCCGGCCAGATCGTATGGGCGCTTCACCGGGCCGGATGCGCCGGCTCGGATTTCGGGATACTTTTGCGGCTCCAGGAGGTCGACCAGATAGCCGCGGAAGGCTTGCGCCGTTTTCAGCACCAGCGTTCCGGCCGGATAGAGCTTGCCGCCGGAGGTAAAACCGTTGGCGGCGCGATGCGCTTCGATGCCGGACATCTGGAGCCTGCGGACCATCTCAATGGCGGCGGATGGGTCATGCTGATCCGGCGCGATCACGTAGGCCCTGGGCGCACTGGTTTGCCCGGCCTCGATCTGCGCGCGGGCCATGGTCCAAGCCTTCTTGAGGAAATAGTCAGGCTGTCTGGCGGCCAGATTGAGGATGGCCATGTCGGCGGTCAGCATGTATTCGACGGCGTCGTTGAGAGCCCAGCGGCCGCCCCTCCAGGGCAACGGGTAGAAAACGGTGGGTTCACGGGCTGGGATGCCGGTGGAAAAACGCGCGGGAATCTCGGAAGGCTTCACTTCGTATGGCGTGGCGTAGACGTAGCCCGATGTCTCGGTGAGGATGCCGTGCATGTTGTGGAAAGCCGGGACCGACCGGAGCCCGCCATTCCACCAGGCGTCGAACGAGATGTAGCTGACCGCGCCGGGCTTGTTTTCGCGCAGGAAGCGCTCTTTCATGACGCTGCCGATCAGGTTGATGCCTTCCATCACTGCCGGCTGGATGTTCGGGTTCAGCGGCTCGGTGTATGGCGGGATGAAAATGCGCGCCGGAAATGGAGCGTACTGGTGCTGGTTGTAGACGATGTGCGGGAACCACTCCTGGAAAAGCATCCGGCTGACGGCTCGCGTCTCGGGCAGGTTCATCATGAAGTAGTCGCGGTTGTTGTCGTGTCCCGAATACTTCTGATAGAGCCAGGGCAGCGCGGCGAGTTCGTGCGGCGTTCCGAGGTTGCGATTGTACCAATCGGCCGTCATCTGCAACCCGTCGGGATTGATCACGGGGACCTGCATGAGAATCACGTTGTCGCGGATTTTCCTGATCTCCTCGCTTTCGCCGGTCAGCATCCGGTAGGCAAGCCGCGGAGCGTGCTGGACGGGGGCGACCTCGGTGGCATGAAGGCCGGAATCGATCCAGACGATCGCCTTGCCCTCGCGCGCGAACCGTTCGGCTTCCTCGGCGGTGGCGAGGCCGAGCGCGAGTTTCCGGTTCATCTCCTTCCACCGCTCCAACTGCCTGATGTTGGCTTCCGAACTGATGAAGGCCACCAGCATGGGCCGGCCTTCACTGCTCCGGCCAAACTCCTCCACCTTGATGCGCGGCGATTCAGCGGCGAGTTTGCGGAAATATGCGGACACCTGGACGGAATCAGCCAGCTTGTAATCGTCGCCTGGCGTGAAGCCGAAATGCTCCTTGGGCGGGGTGACCGCGCCGAGAGCAAGGAAGGCGGCCAGGAGGAAGATGGTCAGGAGTCTGCGTGCGAGCATATATGGAACAATCGTAAAGTATGCCCGCACCATCTCGCAGCCAGTTCACTGCCGGCCTGGTCCAGATGACCTGCTCGCCCGATCCACGGGAGAACCTGGAGAAGGCCGTGCAGCGGGTTCGCCAGGCCGCGTCCAGCGGCGCTCAAATCGTTTGCCTGCAAGAGCTGTTCGCGTCGCAGTACTTTTGCCGCGAGGAAGATGCACGGCTGTTCGATCTCGCCGAGACCATTCCCGGACCGTCCACAGAAACGCTCGGCCGAGCGGCAAAAGAGCTTGGCGTGGTCGTCATCGCATCGCTGTTTGAAAAACGCTCCAAGGGGCTCTATCACAATACGGCGGCGGTGATTGGCGCGGACGGCGCATTGATGGGCATGTATCGGAAAATGCACATTCCGGACGATCCGCTGTACTACGAAAAGTTCTATTTCACGCCGGGCGACCTTGGATTTAAGGTGTTCAGGACGCCGTTCGCCAACATCGGCGTGCTGGTGTGCTGGGACCAGTGGTATCCGGAGGGCGCGCGCCTGACAGCGCTCCAGGGCGCCGATATTCTCTTCTACCCCACCGCCATCGGCTGGCACCCGCAAGAGAAGGCGCAATACGGGCCGTCGCAGCTCGACGCGTGGCGGACCATACAGCGCAGCCACGCCATCGCCAATGGCCTTTATGTCGCCGCGGTCAACCGGGTGGGATTCGAGGGCACGCCGGGCCAAGGGCTGGAGTTCTGGGGCAACTCGTTCGTGGCCGATCCGTTTGGCGTCGTCGTGGCCGACGCGCCGCACCAGAACGAAGAGATTCTCATTGTCCAATGCGACAAAACGCGCATCGAGGAGGTACGGCGGAACTGGCCGTTTTTCCGCGACCGGCGCATCGACTTTTATGCGCACATCACGGACCGGTGGGGCGAGGGGTAAGGCCGTGAGACCTGGCGCAACCTACCGCATGCCCGCCGAATGGTCGCCGCACAAGGCCACCTGGCTCGCCTGGCCTCACGAACAGTCCGACTGGCCCGGCAAGTTCGAGCCGATCCCTCATCTTTACGCCGAGATCGTGCGCATCCTCGCCCGGCATGAAGTGGTGAACATCCTGGTTCCCCTCAAGGGCAAAGCTGGCGTGCGCGCGCTGCTGAAGAGAGCCGGCGCATGGAACGATTCGGTCAACCTATTCGAAGCCGCGACCAACCGGAGTTGGACACGCGATTACCTGCCGACCTGGGTGATCGGACCAGGCCACTCGAAGATCGCGGTGAAATGGCATTTCAACGGCTGGGCGAAGTACAAGAATTGGAGCGAGGACGACGATGCCGGCCACCGCGCGGCGAAGCTGGCCGGCACGCCGGACGTCTTTCCGGACTACTCGGGCCGGCGCGTCGTACTGGAAGGCGGGTCAATTGATGTGAACGGGTCGGGGTCGCTGCTCACCACAGAGGAGTGTCTGCTCGGCGACGTGCAACAGCGGAATCCCGGCATTGGGCGCGGCCAGATCGAGGCGCTGCTCGACGGCTGGCTGGGCGCATCGAACGTGATCTGGCTCAACCGCGGCATCGCCGGCGACGACACCCATGGCCACGTCGACGACATCGCCCGGTTCGTTTCGCGCAATACCGTGGTGGCAGCCTACGAGCAGGACCACGCGGAGATCAACCACGCGCCGCTGCGGGAAAACCACGATATTCTGCGTCATGCGAAGGATGAGCTCGGCAAACCCCTGCGCGTGGTCCAATTGCCGATGCCGCGGCCGGTTTATTACGACGGCCAGCGGCTGCCGGCATCGTATGCAAACTTCTACATCGCGAACAACGTGGTGCTTGTGCCGGCTTTCCACGACCCGAACGACCGCATTGCATTGAACATCCTGGCGCGTCTGTTCCCCGAACGCGAGGTGATTGGCATCCAGGCCGTCGACCTGGTGCTGGGTCTCGGCACGTTGCACTGCATGACCATGCAAGAGCCGCTATAGAGCGAGCGTCCGCGACACCATCCGCAGCACCGACGCGTCCGTATTCAGCTTGCCGATCTCGTCCAAGCGGACCCAGCGTAACTCGTGCGATTCGTCGCTCAACACGAGCGGGACCGCACGATCGGCTTGAATCAGGTACCGGATGTCGTAATGAACGTGCGCCGGTTCAACGCCGCGCGCCGGGATTTCGTGGGCGTCGACGTCGAAGATCGAATCGTTCCGAAGCCGCAACCCCGGCAGGCCCGTCTCCTCGTGCGCCTCGCGCAACGCCACCCGCGCCACATCGCCGTCGCCATCGCAATGGCCGCCGGGCTGGAGCCACTTGTTGAGCTTGGCGTGATGGGTGAGCAACGCATGGGTTCGCGTGGAATCGATGATCCAGGCCGAGCCGGTGACGTGGCCGGCTTTCTGGGAGCGCTCGAAGCAATCCTTGTGCGAACGGACGAATTCGAGGATGCGCAAACGCATCGAGGCCTCGTGCGCATCGAAGGGCGTATGGCGTTCGAGCGCGGCGATCAGCGGCTGACGAGGCGCAAATTGTCGATTTCCAGCCATGCTTTCTCGCCGGGCGCCCGCTCGATGATGAAGGCCATCGCCGTCGCCGCCTCATCGCCCAATCCGATGCGCACTTTCGACCACTTTGGCGCCGCCGTGAAAGGCGAGATCCGCGCCCCGAAGCCCGGCCGTTCGAGTTCAAAACGGTAGCCGCCTTCGCCGCGGACGTCGAAGTCGAGAAACTTGTAGGGCGCGAGGTTGGCCGGAAGCACGGCGCCTTGACTCAGCGGAAGGACCATGGATGCCATTGGCTTCTCCTTGTCCCCCATGACGGCGGTAACGCGCAGGGCATGGCCGCCTTGCTCACGGGCGATCCGCTGGTAGACCACTTCGGAGTGGTCGTGGCCAAAGTCAGTGCGATTGATCCAGAGGGTCGAGATGCGGCTGCGGCCGTCGGCGGATTCAAAATCATCCAGCATAGCCGGCAGTTCGACGGGAGTAAACGCCCCCACATCGAAGCCCCGCACCGGGTCGCGGCTTTGCTCGACGCCGCCCAGCCAGACCCGTTCGATCTTGTAGATGTCTGTGATCGATTCGTGTGGATTGCCGGCGATGAGCACCATGTCGGCAAGTTTGCCTTGCGCGATCTGGCCGCGGTCGATCGCGCCCAGAAGTTTGGCGCTCCCGGCGGTGGCCGCGGTGATGGCTTGGATTGGAGTCAACCCGCTGGCGACGGCCAGTTCGAGTTCGCGCAATGCCGCCCATCCGTGGTAGGCGCCCGACATCCCGGCGTCGGTCCCCATGCCGACGGCCACACCGGCGTCGAACGCCGCTTTAAGGTTGGCGGTGAGATTTTCCCAACGCTTCATCGCCGCCGGGTGGGGCGCGGCCGTCACGTGCCTGATCCGGCCGAAGACGGACGGGTCGAGCAGCGTTTGGAGAAACGGCGTGCGGGGGTCCCGCAAGTTACGGGGTTCGTAAACAGCGAGGGTCGGGACGTAACCGGTCCCCTTCTCCTTCATGAGCGCCAGCCACTCGGCGTCGGCCCTGGCATCGCCGATGCCGTGGCCGATGATGTCGGCGCCGGCGCGGGCGGCGATCTTCGCCTTATCGAGCGAGACGGTGTGGGTGATCACCTTGACACCGGCGGCATGGGCCTCGTCGACGATCGCCTTGAGTGTCGCTTCGTCCATGGAGGTCATGTCGGTGTCCATTCCGTAGCGCCAGCCGTCGGTGAAGACCTTCAGGACTCCCGGCTTGTAGCCAAGGATGCGTTTCACGGCCGACCGGGCCTGGCGGGGCGTCAGCACCGCCTGGGTATGGAAATCGCCGCGTCCGCCTTCCAGCCCATGGCCGCCCGGCGACGAGAAACGCGCGGCCAGGACCAGCCGCGGCGCAGGCAACCCTTTGTTGATCAGTGCGCGCATCGGTTCAAACTGTTCGGGATAGGTAGACAGGTCCACGACCGTCGTAACGCCCGACAACAGATAAGCCTGAAGCGTTCGTGGCCAGTCGGCTGGGGCGCCCGGAACGGCGCTGGCGAGCAGGTGCGTATGGAGATCGAAAAGGCCCGGGAGCAGAGTCCGGCCGCGGCCGTCGATGGCCGGCGTTCCCGCCGGCGCATTCAATTCTGGTCCGACTCCAGCGATTCGGCCGTCCTGTACCAGCACATCGACAACGCGGAGCGGGCCGCCGGAGCCGTCGATGACCGTCGCCCGGCGGATGACGAATGACTGCGCAATGGCTGCGCCGCACAACAGGAGCGCAAGGAACAGTGAGCGAATCATAACCCAGCCTCGTTTTCCAGACTTCGCCAGAGATACCAGCAGGCCAGAGTGCGAAATGGCCGCCAGGGCTCGGCGATCTCTTCCATGGCCGCCGGTTTCGGCGGCTCGTCCATTTTCCACGCCCTCTGGATCGCGTTGCGGATTCCAAGGTCGCCAACAGGGAAAACGTCCTCGCGCCGCAGCGCGAACATGAGCAGCATCTGCGCCGTCCAGACGCCGACACCCTTCACCTGGGTCAGGTGTTCGATCACCTGGGCGTCGTCCATCTTCTCCAGCCGCTCGAACCGCAGTTGCCGGGACTTGGTCTTCTCCGCCAGATCGATCAGGTAGGCGGCCTTCTGCATCGAAAGTCCGAGCGGACGCAGGTTGGTTTCACCGAGGGCGAGGATCGATTTCGGCGTGACGCCGCCCTTGCCGCAGGCGTGCTCGAACCGGGCGAAGATCGTCCGCGCGGCCTTGCCGCTCAACTGCTGGCCGACGATGCAGCGGGTCAATGTCTTGAAGTCTGGATTTAAGTAATCCAGCTTCGGCGGACCGCAACGCTCGATCAGTCCAGCCATCACCGGACAGGCCTTTTTAAGGTGGGAAACGGCTTTACGCATGGAAACGATCCGGTGGCCGGACGCATCCACAAGTATGGCATGGTGAAGATGATGTCCCGCGTGATCGCCCTGGCCCTTCTCGGCTTTGCCTCGACGCCGGCACAGCCGCCAAAACCGCCTTCGGCGCCAGTCGAGGAGGAACAGGTGATCCGAATTGACGTGGACCTTGTCAACACGTACTTCAACGTCCGCGACAAACGCGGGGCTTACGCCGGCGGTCTGACAGCGGACGATTTTGAGGTTTACGAGGACGGCAAGAAACAGGAGATCCGCTTTTTCGCCCGCGAAACCGATCAGCCGCTGACCATCGGGCTGTTGATCGACGTGAGCCGCAGCCAGGAGAACCTCATCGAAGTCGAAAAGCGGGCATCGTCGGCTTTCTTCGCCAAGGTGCTGCGTCCGAAAGACATGGCCTTCGTTCTCAGTTTCGGCGCCGACGCCGAGTTGTTGCAGGACCTGACCGGGAGTTTGGCCGCGCTCGAAAGAGGATTGCGGCAGTTGAGAATCAACGCCGGCGTGAGCGGGGTGATCACACCGTCCACCGTGCCGATCCCAGGGGGGCCGCGGGGAACTGTCCTTTACGACGCTGTCTGGCTGGCCGCCAACGACCGGCTCAAACGCGAAGTCGGGCGCAAGGCGATGGTCGTCATCACCGATGGCGTCGACATGGGCAGCCGGGTCAAGATCGAGGACTCCATCGAGGCCGCTCTGAAGACAGACGCTATTGTCTTCCCGATCCTATATGAAGATCCAAGGTATACGGTGTATGCCGGGTATTCCGGCGAAGGGGCAATGAAGCGTATGGCGAACGAAACCGGAGGGCGGGTGTTTCGCGTGGACCGAAGGAATTCGCTCGAAGAAAACTACAAGGAGATCGAGCAGGACATGCGGACGCAATACGCCATTACGTACGCGTCAACCAACACCGCTCGAGATGGAACGTTCCGCAGGGTCGAAATCCGTCCCAAGAATAAGAACCTCAAGGTCCAGGCCCGCCGCGGCTACTTCGCTTCAGCGCCTTGATCCAGCCGTGCGCCCGGGGTGCGCCTTGATTTGATTGGTCATTCGAGTATTCCAGGAAATTGGAGTATTCGATGGCGCAACCTGCTGCTCCGCGCCTCGCCTTCCTCGGCCGCTACCTCGCGACCCTTGGCATCGGTCCTGGCGCAGCGTTCGCAGCGGCGAACGGACCTTTGGCGGGAGTCACGGTCCTGGTTTCGCTCTCGGGTGTCTTACCCTGGATCGGGCGGTGCTGGTTTGACAGAGGACTATCATAGGAACATAGCTGGCGGGATGCGCCGGTGGCTGACCCATGAAAATTGAAAATCCCATCGACCTGCGCGGCCGGACGGCCGTCGTCATTGGAGGCACGTCTGGAATCGGCCGCGTGCTGTCGCTTGGCTTGGCCAGGGCGGGCGCGAACGTCATTGCCACGGGGCGCCGTAAGAACCTTGTGGACGAAGTGACGGCCGAAATCGAGAAACTCGGCCGGAGGACATTTTCCAAGGCCGCCGATGTCGGCAATCGCCAGTCCATCGATAAGCTCCGCGACAGGGTGGTGGCGGAGTTCGGCCAAGTTGACGTCCTGATCAACGCCGCGGGCCAGATCTTCCGCAAGCCGACCCGCCACTTGAGCGAAGACGAGTGGCAGCGTCTGTTCGACGTGAATGTGACCGGGACGCTGCGCGCCTGCCAGTCGTTTTATGAGCCGCTGGCGAAATCGGGCCGCGGGCGGATCATCAATATTGCCTCCCTGACATCGTTTGTCGGACTGCTCGAAGTGACCGCCTACGCCGCGTCGAAAGGCGCCGTGCTGGCCATGACCCGTTCCCTGGCCCTGGAATGGGCCAAGGATGGCATCTGCGTCAACGCGCTTGCACCCGGCGTCTTTCGCACAGACATGAATGCCGCGCTTCTGGACGGCACCGACCGCGGCCGCGAGTTCATGGTCCGCACGCCGATGAAGCGTTTCGGGCGCGTCGAGGAACTGATTGGCGCCACGTTGTTGTTGGCTTCCGACGCCGCCAGTTATATCACGGGCCAGTGCATCGTCGTCGACGGCGGCATGCTCGCCTCGGGCGTCAACTCCTAGGGCCACACTGGCCCGCGGCCCACTCGCGGCGCGC
>Ga0172368_10006787_pt1 | contig 12201 bp, 14 predicted proteins | sample Lak11m_FD_114540 | JGI IMG/M metagenome (GOLD analysis project Ga0172368, IMG submission 114540) | Freshwater microbial communities from Kabuno Bay, South-Kivu, Congo - kab_022012_11m | ecosystem: Environmental > Aquatic > Freshwater > Lake | place: Democratic Republic of the Congo: South-Kivu...
AACAATTTTTCTGGGGTTTTGGATTCGCCCTGCCTCGGCTAATGTATTTCCGCCCGCAGGAGGGGTCTGGGGAGGAATGCGGGCGGGATTTCGCTCCACATTTCTTTTCGGAATTCGGGGCGGACATTACCCTGTTATATTATATCATAACATTGTGATATACTATAACAACGCGATATAATGTGTGGACAATGCAAAACGAATCCACAAAACTTGGTTTGAATCTGAAAAGAATCAGAACAAAGAAAGATATATCGCAAGGTGATATTGCCAAAGAGCTCGGCGTTAGCCGAGGATTTATAAGTACGATAGAAAATGGAAAGACAAATCCAACACTTGCGACAATAGCAAAGTTGGCAAAATCGGTCGGTGTTTCCGTTGATGAACTTTTGAAATAATTTGTTATGAATAATAAGTATATATTTTTAGACAATGCATCAACTACACCGATTGATCAAAAAGTTTTGAATGCAATGATGCCTTATTTAAAGGATAAGTATGGTAACCCATCATCTCTTCATAGACTTGGCAGAATAAATAAAAGTTCGATTGAAAAATCAAGACAAGAGATTGCGCAATATATCGGATCAGAGACTCAAGAAATATTTTTTACAAGTGGAGGAACAGAGTCGGATAACCTTGCTATTTTTGGAATAGCACGAGCCAATAAACACAAAGGGAAACACATAATTGTTTCCTGTATAGAACATAAGGCAATTTTAGACTCTAGCAAGAAACTAGAAAATGAGGGTTTTGAAGTAACATATCTTGATGTTGATAAAAACGGAATTATATCCTTAGATCAGTTCCGTTCTAGTTTGAGAAAAGATACTATATTGGTATCGATTATGTATGCAAATAACGAAATTGGAACTATTCAACCGATTAAAAAAATCTCTGAGATTCTACGAGAGAATAGAGATGCTAATCCAATATTTCATTGTGACGCATGTCAGGCAACAGGAGTATTACCGATCAAAGTCAAAGAGCTTGGCGTGGATGCTTTGACTGTGAGTGCTTCAAAAATATATGGACCAAAAGGTATTGGTTTCTTATATATAAATAAAAAATATTCTTTCGAGCCAATTATTTATGGTGGTGGTCAAGAAAGAAGTTTAAGGTCTGGAACAGAAAATGTAGCTGGAATAATTGGTTTTGCAAAAGCAATTCAAATTTCTGAACAAAAAAGAATTTCTGAAAATGTTCGCTTAACTAAATTACGTGATTATTTTATCTTGCAAATTAAGAAGAATATTAAAGATGTAGTTATTAATGGCAGTCTCAAGAATCGTTTGCCAAATAATCTTAATGTCTCGATTCGCGGTGTCGAGGGCGAATCACTAGTGTTACTCCTTGATGAAAAAGGGGTGTTCTGTTCGACAGGTTCAGCATGTTCATCTATCGATCTCAATCCTTCCCATGTGTTAGTTAAGATCGGGTTACCATTAGAACTCGCTCATTGTAGCGTACGTTTTACGCTTGGTCGCCACACAAGAAAAAGTGATATTGATCACTCTGTAAAATTATTAGTTGAGTGTGTTGATAAGATAAGAAGTATAACAACAATAAAATGAAAAATAACACCAAAAAAACATGTTCACCAGATGGTAAGAATTGGGCATATAGTCAAATAGTAAAAGAACACTTTTTCTATCCAAGAAATATTCTGTTTGATGAAACTGGTTATGAAGCTGATGGCGTTGGTATGGTTGGTAGTCCTGAATGTGGCGATGTGATGCATGTGTGGATAAAAATAGATAAAAAGACTAATCGAATTAAAGAATGTAAATGGAGAACATTCGGTTGTGCTTCGGCAATAGCTTCTGTGTCAATGATGTCAGTTATGGCAACTGAAAATGGTGGAATGGATCTGAAGACAGCACAGACTTTAAAGCCTCAACAAATTGTGGAACGACTTGGAGGCTTACCTGAGAGAAAGTTCCATTGTTCTGTTCTTGGGCACGAAGCACTTCGGGACGCTGTTATTGATTACTTAAAACATGCAAACAAATAATAGAGAATTTATTTTGGTAGAGAAAAAGAAAGAGACCGAGGATGTAACTTCTTTATATTTTCAAACCGCTGATGGCCTGTCTTTTCCGTTCAAATCTGGGCAATATATTAATGTAAAACCTCGTTCAGTATCTGGACATGGAAAATCATACACAATATCAAGTTCGCCGTCAGAGAAATTGTTATGCCTGACAATAAAACGTAAAGGTGTTGTCTCCTCGGCATTGATTGATATGGTTACTGGGGAGAAAGTTATATTTGATGGTCCTTACGGCTTCTTTTTTCCTGAGGATTATATTTATGATGTGGTAATGATTGCGGGTGGAATAGGATCCACACCTTTTTATAGTGTCATTAAAGATAAAGTAGCTAACAATATCCCAGGCAGGGTTCATCTTTTATATAGCAATAAAACACTATCCGATATTACTTTTCTTAATGATTTGAATAAAATAGCTAAAGAAAATAAGTGGTTAAATATTATCCATTGCCTTACCCAAGACAAAACAAAGCATTCTCTTATAAAGGAATATTCTAGGATAGACAAAAAGATACTCAAAAAAAATCTTACTTCTTTAAATAAGAAAAAATATTTTATATGTGGATCTATAGCATTTGTTAATGATCTATGGAAGTTACTTAAGAGCGAAGCTGTCCCTGAGGAAGACATTTTTACGGAGTCATTTTTTTAGGAAATTATAAATTTTTATGTTAAAATTATCAAACATGAATTCGTTATTAAAAAAGCTGAGAGTAAGATGGGCAATGGGTACAAAAACTCTAAGCTATTCTGATGAATTTCTTAAACGAGTATACTCCATATATCTAAACCATAACAAAGTAATTCATTTTAAAAACGGTTATCCTGTATACTCGCTCTCGACACCACCACTCTTTAGTAAGCCGTCAGCAAATTTCTTCGCAAGAATTTTATATAGGGTTTTGCAGAATAAACCCATGCCAAACCTCTTAAGTTTTGCGGTTAACGATGTCTGTAATGCAAATTGTCAGCATTGCAGTTTTTTTGAAAGTGTTGATGATAAGACAAAAAAAGTTTTATCTCTTGCTGAAATCAAAAAGATGATGAAAGACGCTCAAGATCTAGGAGTGTCGGTCGTGAACTTGGTTGGAGGAGAGCCTCTAATGAGGCCTGACTTATGTGAGGTGATTAAGACAATAAATAAAGATTTATCAATAGCCATTTTGTTCACCAACGGTTGGCTTTTGGCGGATAGAGCTAAAGAGATTTCAAACGCTGGGCTTGATGGAGTATATATAAGTTTAGATTCTGCAACACCAGAAATACATGATAAAAAAAGAGGTACGGAAGGACTATTTGCAAAAGCCCTTGAAGGAATAGCTGTGGCCAAGAAAGTTGGTCTGACAGTTGGAATCTCTTGCTGTGTTGATGAAAACGATTATAAAAAGGGTGAATTAGATCGAATAATTGAATTAGCAAAAACTAAGGGAGTGCACGAGGTTCTGGTTTTCGATGCTTTACCTGTTGGCAGGTATGGAAACCGCGAAGATTTGTTGGGACATAAAAAATGGGTAGATGAGATGATAGATCATATCAAAAAATATAATACGGACGATAGTTATCCGGGTATTATCATTTATGCTTATTCGACCAGCCATGTTGCTGTGGGATGTTCTTGTGGTTCAAACTATCTTTATATAACTCCGTACGGAGAAATATGCCCATGTGATTTTTATCATCGCCGTTTCGGTTCAATAAGAGAAGAACCTCTCTATAAGATATGGGAAAAGATGTCTTCGTCTGAAGGTTTTGGTAGTTCTAAGTGGGGCGGTTGTAGAGTAAAAGAGGCCAATACCACTGAAAATGACTCTGATTTATGTAATAATTGTCCTAGTAAGTAGTGTTTTTTTATTAAAATAATTAATAATATATATGCTTGATCTTATATTTAATTGTCAAAGTGCGGCTTGTACATTTGATAAGACTCCAACCACGGGAACCATCTGGTATCAGATATTTATTTTTGTTGCTACGATAGTTATAATATTGATTGCCTCTAAATTTAAGAAAAATATTATTAAACACTATTTTGTAATGGTAATCGGTGCTTTTATTTTTGAATTTTTTACCGCCCCTATGTGGTTGAATCTTCATTTGGGTAATTGGGCTTATATTTATCATGGTGTTAGTTGGGTACTTACACTTGGTTTGGCTAGTATGACACTGGCTTCAGTAATTCTTGTTGATAATCTTTTTCCAAAACTAAGAGAAGCCTATAAATATCTTTTGAGTATTCTAATCTTGTGGCCGGTGATAATTGTTGTCGAGAAATTTGTCGCCTCTCTTAATATTAGAGGTTATGCTCCAGAAACAATTAAGGCTTTTGATAGCACAATGATTCCGGCGATAGGGATGTCTTGGTTGGCTATTTTATATCTTCCATTACTTTTTTCATTGATAATTGCCTTTTATAAATACTTCTCATATTCTCTCGATAAAAGACCTTTAGTTCCAATGAATAAAGGTAAGTTTGGAAGAAATCTAATCATATCTCTTGTCGGTGTACTTTTGTTTGAACTCTTGGTCGGAGCAATGGTTGATAATGTTGGATTTCCTTCATGGTCGTATATCTGGAGGGATATAACTTTCATATTAAGTGGTGGTTGGGTGTTAGTAATACTGATCTCAACATGGTTTGTTGATAAATATTTTATTAACAAAAATCTAGTTGAAAGATTCGTACTCTATCTTGCTTTTGCAACTGTAATAATTGCTCCAATTGAAGCGTGGTTGATTCACAGTGGTCATAGAGTATATCTACCAAGTACAGTGGCTAACTTCTCTGGTTTCGTTGTTCCGGGATTCAACATACCGGTCGAGGTAATATTCGCCGTTCCATTCTACTTAGCCTTAACAGTTGCATTTATCAGGTATTGGGCAACTATATTTGATAATAAATTATAAACATATGAAAAAAGAATCAAAAATAATTAATTTTTTCGTAGGATTACTTTCATTGATCGTAATTGTGTTTTTCTACGGAGTATTTACCTCATTTGATGGAGTTGGAGCAGTATCGGGACTACTTGGTTTTGCAGCTATCACAATTATCTGTACAGCTGGTGTTACATTAGTAATCTGGCTTCCGGGATTGTGGTTGTTGGGTACTGTTGTAGTTAAAATATTCAGATTGATTACAGGTAGAAAATTACAACCGTCGGCAACAAGTACCAGTGTTCAATCTGTAGGAAGCACGCCTTCATCCAACAATGAGTTAGCTATTATTGGATACATTGTTAGTTCTCGTAATTCAGGGATTATGAATGATGCAGTAATAAGGACAAATCTAAAAAGTGGTGGTTGGAGCGATGTTGATATTGATAATGCCTTTAAGAAAAGTGCGCCACGAGCATGATATGCAAAATGAGAATTTTATTGGGAGAATACATAAATATTCAAAAGAACGTTTTCATCTTGGGCAATTTGTACCATTGTCTTTAATATTGGGCGGAGTCTTAGCTATTGGGACGCAGACTTATTTTCATAACAGGTTATTAATAGCGCCAATATTATTATCTGCAACGGCGTTATTTTTATTTTTTTTGAGATTAAGAATCTTTGACGAGTTCAAGGATTTTGATCACGACCTCAAACATTATTCGCATCGTCCCGTTCCAAGAGGTCTAGTCTCGAAAAAAGAATTAGGTTATCTACTAATTCCGCTGATTATTCTAGAATTAATCATCGCAATTGTTTCAGGTAATGATAGTGTGATTTTTTATATAGTATCATTTTTATATTCTCTTTTGATGTTCAGGGAGTTTTTTGTTCGAGATTGGATTAAGAATCACTTTACGGCCTATATTGCCTCTCATGAAGTGTTGCTCTTCCCATTATTTTTTTATCTATGTGCTATAAATGGATTCGGAATTATTCACCTTGCCAACCCATTTTTTTGGTTGCTTGTAGTTTGTGTTGGTTCGTTTATGTTTTTATTGGAAGTCGCACGAAAGGTTAGGTCAAAGGATCAAGAGATTGCCTCAAGAGATACTTATACGGCTCAATATGGAATCCGTGGTGCCTCGTTAATTTTACTCATCACCTCAACTTTGGCGATTTTGAGTCTCGTGGGGTTAATGCGGATTATTAATATAAGTTCGTCATTGTTGATAATTCTCTCTCTTATTTTCATGGCTATTTTTGCACATAGATTATACAAATTTAATATTAAACCAACACTAGAGACATCAAAAAAAGTATTCCTATCATCGATATATTTTGTATTTATCACCTGTATCGGAACCATACTTGTCTTACTAAAATAAATGAAAATATACGATAATTCAAATTTAGCCGAAAGTTATTCAGGAGTAACCACACCCCTAACATCTTCTTTTGCTAGGTATGTATATCAAGAAGTATACAAAAACTTTTGTGACATGATGGGCGTCAGCAAAAAAATAGTTAAGGAAAATGCTGATATGTTTCCAGAGATGGTGGTATACATCGGTGGGCGTATGTATTATGACCTTACCAATTGGTACAGATTGGTTTCATTTCTTCCAGGATATTCATTCAATAAAGGATTTTTTGAAGAGATGCTTGGTGTAAATAAAAAAGCTGACTTTGAGAAAAAGACCTCCTCATTTTTTATAAAAAGATGGTCCTATTACTTTCCAAAAACACTTTGGCAGACATTCAAGATATTGATCTCATTTATTTTTATGAGTTCATTAGTTAAAAAATTCTGTTCTGATTTTGATAATACATATAATTACTATAATCAAAAGGACCTATCCGTAGAAAATGACGATTCATTAAAAAAGATATTTACCGTACTCACAAGTAAATTAGTAGTTCATTGGAAGATACCGATTGCAAACGATTTTGCTGTAATGGTAAGTACAGGAATTGTACGCAAGCTTTTTAATAAATGGCTTCCAAAAGAGAACTCATATACTTTTCTATACGTCGGAAGCACCACACCACTTATTTCACTCGATCCTGGCTTAGTTATCATGAGTATTGTTGAGGTGATTAGAACTGACATTAAATTTTATGACTTATTCAAATCTGACAAAACACCAGAAGCGATTTTAAATGTTTTAAGAACGCAATATCAAGAACATTTAATATCAAAAAAAATATTTGACTACATAAAAAAATACGGTGATCGTATGCCGGGTGAACTTAAATTGGAATCAAAGTGCCTTAATGAATATCCTGAAATATTTGTGCAGATAATTGTTAATGCCGTAAAAAATGATCAAGTTTTTTTGAATAAGAATATTGAGCGCGCCTCTGTAAAAAAATGTAATGTCGGTATATTCAAGCGTTTGATTCTATCTTTCTTTTTGAGTTGGGCCAAGAACACCATACGAATGAGAGAAGAGACGAGATTTAAAAGGACTTTGATCTTTGGTTTCGCCAGAAAATTATTTGTTGAACTTGGAAAAAGATATACAGATGTGGGTTTACTTCATGATGTTGATGATATTTTTTATCTCACGCTTGAGGAAATTATTGGCGATATACCAAAAGACAATAATTATTTAAAATCCTTAGTTAGTGAGAGGGAAAATTCGGTGTCTTCTTGGAAGTCTGTTGAATTCCCGAGGAGAATAGAAACAGATTTATCAATTAGTGATTTTGAAAAATCTTATACAATTAAGACTGGTGAAAATAATTCGTTGGATAAAATGAAAGGCATGGTCGTGTCTATGGGGGGCTTAGAAAAATTAATAGACGAAGCCCTTGTCATGAAGGAGTTTAATCATTCTGCAAATTTTAATGACAAAATAGTTATAACTACTCATACAGATCCAGGTTGGGCTTTGGTATTTCCCCTTATCAAAGGGTTGATTGTTGAAAGAGGTGGTATGTTATCTCACGCGGCTATTGTGGCAAGGGAGTTAAATATTCCATGTATTGTTGGTGTCGAGAACGCAACAAATATTGTTAACTCTGGTGAAAAGGTTGAACTCAATTTGAATAATGGTGAAGTAAAAAAAATATGAAGAAGTATTTACTGGTTAATTCAATAACTGCGATTTCACTGATCCTTGGATTAACGGCTATTTATTTTGCATTACATAGTTATCTTTATTTTTCATTTGGATTCGCTTTGCTTGCTTTTGTTACAGATTCACTCGATGGTTTCTTGGCAAGAAGACTTGGGGCTGAAAGCAAATTCGGGGCCATATTTGATACTCTAACCGATATCATTATTTACTTAATATATCCAGCAATAATTGTATTTAAACAGTTTGAAATGAGTAACATGATTGGACTATCATTAATAGTTTTGTTCGTGCTTGCTGGTATATTTAGATTAGTGAGATTTACCATTAAAGGTTTTGAGGTTGATGGTGAGAAGAAATATTACCTAGGTATGCCAGTATTCTTTAGTCATCTCGCAATTCTTATTTTAATTATTGTAAGAATATTAGACAAAGAATTACTACAAATTTTATGTCCGGTAATTCTGGGTACCATGTCTGTTATGATGGTAACAAAAGTAAAATTCAGAAAGCCAACCTCAATATTTCTAGGTGTGTTTATTCTTATAATTTTGACCGTTTCCGCTTTTATGTTTTATATATAATTATGAAAATAGCCAATACCTACAAAATAAATACTAGTGTATCCATAGAAGATTATCGAACTCTTATTTCTTGTTTATACAAAAAATATCCGAATGTTGCCAAATTAAAAGTAGCGGAATTTGAAAGGGCTTTTTCGCCCAATAATCCATTTTTTAAATATGGGAAGGTAGAAAATTATTTTATATTTGATAACAATCGAGTTGTTGGCCATGTGGCTGTATTTGCAGATGATAGGTTTAGTAATATCGGTACTGTCGGTTTTTTTGAATGTGAAAATAATCAAGAATATGCAAATCAATTATTTGATAAAGCAATTATATTTCTAAAAAATTCTGGCAAAAAACAATGTCGTGGCCCGATTAATGTGACAGTATGGCAGAATTTTAGGATTTCATATCCAGAAATTAATCAACCTTTTTATCTTGAGCCGTTTACACTTGAATACTATAGAGAATTATTTCTAAAAAATGGTTTTTATGTTGGGCATCAAAATATGACAACAACTGAATTTATTGAAAAAACCAAAATAAAAGACTTCGTTAATTTTTATTCGAAATCCATAGAAGATGGTTATTCATATCAATTATTGACCAAAGAAAATGCCAGAGAAAATATTCACGACATTTATTCTTTGACAAGTGAGATTTTCAAAGATGGTTATTCGTTTTATAAAATTTCAGAAGAGGAATTTTTATATTTTGCTGAACAGTATACGCAAACACCAAAACCGCACTACATATTTTTGTTAAAGAATGCTGATAATAAATCAGTCGGTTTTTTCTTTGCTATACCAGATCTATTTAATCCAAATGCAAAAGGTGTGGTATTAAAAACGATGGGTCTCTTGCCTGAATATCAAGGTAAAAACTTAGGTAGTGCTATGTTATATTTCGTTTATAAGGAAGCTAAAAATGATGGTTTTGAAAAGTTAATATTTTCAACCATGTCGGTTGATAATGAACGTATTAAATCTATTACAGACCAAAATGACATTCCTTATAGAAAGTATGAGGTGTATGAGAAAAATATAATATGATAAACATCTTAATAATATTAATTTTATATACTCTTGTTTTTGTTGGTTCTGAGGTCTCCTACCGTAAATTCAATGTGTCTTTTTTGTCCTCAAGAAAAACCGCTCATATCGCAGGTTCAGTAGTTTCCTTCTTTTTGCCATATTTTATGTCAAATATTAGTGCGGTCGGCATAGGTATATTATTTACTTTGGTTATCTTTATAAGTAAAAAGAAGTACCTATTTAAAGGTATTCACGATAAGAAGGGTGTGAGTATTGGAGAAGTTGTATTTCCTCTAGGAATAGCCCTGTCAGCTTTATTTGTGTGGCCACTAAGCACAATTGCATATCAAGGCTCTTGCCTCGTTCTCGGCTTATCTGATGGATTGGCGGGTTATATCGGCAATATATATGGTAAAAAAAGTTATAGAGTTCTTGGAGGAAATAAAACCATTGAAGGTTCAGTTATTTTCTTTTTATTTACAATCGTAATTTTCGCTTCATATTATATTTTATACAGGAATAACATTTCAGCTTCTGGAATATTATTGTTGCCTATTTATGCTTTTGGTATCACTTTTGTTGAGGCAATATTATCTTGTGGCTGGGATAATTTAGTAATTCCAGTTACGGCTGGTCTGGCATTAGTTTCGATTTTTTCTTAGTTTTTTATAACCGCGTTTGTATAAATAAAGATCCACTGTAAGATGTAGGAAACTGCCTATGCTAAATATTGACGCACAAAGCTTTATACTTACTGGGTATATAAATAGTAGTACAATGATTGATCCAATAACAGAATCTATCTGGTCAATTATTAGAAATATAGTTCGGAATTTATCTTTTGATTTCTCTCCAGCTTCTATATTGAACTGCCTCTTTATAAAGCTATTGGGTAATTCTGCTATTGCATATCCAGTGCCCAGCAAGAGTCCTATCAAAAAAGGATGTAATGCTAGAGGTATTATAATTATCTGTGATATGATCAGACTGCCAATACCAGATAATATTGGAACTAATAATATCCCACGCCAAGTTTTAGATTTTCCAAATAATGGCTTTCCTTTAAGGTGAATATCGTGGTCAATTGGTTTTGAAAGAAATGAGAATAAGTCATATCTTATAATAACAAGATGATGGAGGATTCCTGCGAAAAGCAATGGAAATATAAAATAAGTAATTTCGTAAATAATTTTCATATATAATAAAGAAGTATGTCGCATATTATTTCCAGTGTCAAAGATAATAATAATTCTGAAAAATATATAGGTGGAAAGGCAAAGACACTTATAGAATTAAAGAATCTTGGTTTCAATGTACCAGACTTTTTTGTGATTTCATCTGATATTCAAGATATTAATAAAATTCAAGACTGTATTTATAAAGCCTATGACGATTTGAGTGGTTTAGTGGCTGTTAGAAGTTCTGCTGTTGGGGAAGATGGTGTCGTGAAGTCTTTTGCGGGACAGTATAAGAGTATATTAAATGTTTCAAAAGAAAACCTAATAGATGCTATAAAAGAATGTATTGAATCTTTAAATACAGCCCATGCTTTGGCTTATTCAAAAAATAAATCCATAGATAAAATGGCTGTCATCGTGCAAAAAATGATATCTGCCGCTATATCTGGAGTAGCATTTAGCGCTGATCCAGTTAGAAAAGATGAGTCTGTTTTGGTTATAGAGTCAGTAAACGGTCCTTGTGAATTATTGGTTTCTGGTAAAGTTACACCAGATCATTATGTTGTTCGGAAAGATAATATATCAGAATCTAATATTCCAGGTAATATTAAAAATGTCGCCAAAATTACAAAAGAAATAGAGAGTAAACTAGGTTATTTCGTAGATGTTGAGTGGGCTATCAAAAAAAATATTCTATACATATTACAAGCAAGACCAATTACTACCCTAAAGAGTTAATTTTTAGGGAGCCCCGCTCGCACCCCTCTTGTCCTTGCGAGCGGGGTTTTTGGCATACACGAATGGGAGGGTGGGTCAAGTGTGCATTTGCATTTAAGCCTCGGACATTTCCGCTAGGGCGTCCATGACTAAAGGATGAGCGCCGACGATATAAGCAAGAAATAATCTAAAATCTTGAGAAATACTCGGATATGAAAACGAGGAAGGGGGTTGTGCGAGGGCGGACTCCGAAGGCACTCTAACGAAGCCACAAAGCTCTACATTAAGAGAAAATCTATAAAGCACTGAATACTCTAGCAAACAACTGCGAGGAGGAGACCGAAGCTGGGGGAAGGATTCCTTCCTTCCCTTAAACAGTGTCCTGCCCTCGCTCCCGCTCCGCAGAGCGGTAGAGCGAGGAAAAGCAGGACTCTAAGACAAAATAGGCGCGAGTAGCCCTAGCGGAAATGTCCGAGGCGGATGTCGAGGATGGACCCCTTTAGTCTTGGACGATCAAAATGGTAAAAAGTCCAAGGCACAATATTGAATTTGTATTTTGTTTTCTGCCCGCCCCGAATTCCGAAAAGAAATGTGGAGCGAAATCCCGCCCGCATTCCTCCCCAGACCCCTCCTGCGGGCGGAAATACATTAGCCGAGGCAGGGCGAATCCAAAACCCCAGAAAAATTGTT
>Ga0172368_10006789_pt1 | contig 12199 bp, 10 predicted proteins | sample Lak11m_FD_114540 | JGI IMG/M metagenome (GOLD analysis project Ga0172368, IMG submission 114540) | Freshwater microbial communities from Kabuno Bay, South-Kivu, Congo - kab_022012_11m | ecosystem: Environmental > Aquatic > Freshwater > Lake | place: Democratic Republic of the Congo: South-Kivu...
AGAACATAAAATCAAGATTGACTGGCAATTCTCGATCCAGACTGCTCGCTCTAAACTCAATACGCATTACGTAGCTGTTCAACCTACCAATGAAAAATTCAAAGACTCTTAGTTTACGATGTAATGAGTCCTGGCAGGTCAAGTCGCGCCTGAATTTCTCTGCTCAAGAGATGCTTCTATTTCGAGGAGTTATTCAGGATTTTTTGGTGGAAATCACCCAGGAGGTAATTCCTTCTCAAATGCTTCAAGTGGATGACTGGCCCGGCCCCGCCCTTGACCTATTGAAAGCCTACTACGCCAATGGGGGCATTGAATTTAGCTGGAAAAAACTATTCAATAGCTACACGATGGAAGCCGAAGGGCGAAACCTTGACCAGTTTGAAAGTTTACTGCCCGGTGCCATTGCAATTGAGAAATTGAAGGATGACCAATATCATCTCAATATCAACCTAGGTGAATTTAACATGTTTGCCGCAATGGTTTATAAGCAGACCATTACCTTGCATGGCGGCGAAATTATTGATAGCAACGCCCCCACGCAGACCAGTAATACTGCGGTATGGAATAATCCAAATGAGATTGATGTAACTTTTGAGCCTGGCACTCAAACATCGTTTACTTGGCTGATTATGCTAATTGTCATTCTGATTATCATTGCCACGATTATTCTGGTCATCAAAAATCGCTCTTCTCAAATTGGCGAAGTGGATATATATGATTTTTCATGTCCAAAATTATTCAGTGTAGAAAGGGAGTAAATCAAATGAAACTTTTTTTCAGACCCGCACAAGTAATGATTATCATTAGCTTGCTTTTTACTTCATGCGCGCCACCCGCGCCTCTCGTACCCAATGGTCCTATCGCCCCAAACTCAACTGACCCAGCCCAGCCAAATCCAATCTCTCTCGTGCCCGTTGTGAATTCTTCCAATCCCGGATTGACACAGATTGAGTTTTTAGTGGACAATTCAGGTTCAGTGGTTGGGGATGAAACTAACCCTAAAGGGTGTAAAGGAATAAGTAAACAAATTAAAAAAGATGTTAGATTCGATTTTATTGGATACATTAAAGGCGTCTTAATTCACTCAGTTCCTTCCGAAGTTATGCCCTATTTATTGTTAGGTATGGGAACATTTGGGAAAGGAGAAAAATATACTTCTTTGAATTGGGATTCCCCACAAATTCCATCCGCGCAAGAAAATCAAACCTACTATGCAACAGGCATTCGAAGCGCTATAGATGATATGTATAAAAAATATGATGTACAAAGGCGCTTTCTTATTATTGTTACTGATGGCGCCTTTACTTCGGACAGCGTCGAGGATGTGCGAGCAGAATTGCAGAGCCAGGTCAATATCCATAAAGACCTTTCGATTTATGTAGCTTTATTGTGCCCCGACGAAAGTTCCCTGACTGTTGATGTTGCACTGTGGGATAAGCAAATTAACACTTTGGATAATGCAGATGTATATCATAGCTTGGAAGACGTTACTAAAAAGATTTTCGATGAACTCACTCTTCGGAAATTTTTACCATCGGATAGTAAATCAATAATAATCCTCCCAAACGAAAAACAAATATTGATTCCTGGATATGCCACAACCACCACTTTTTCATATTGGAGCACAGACACTGGCAATATTTTAACCCTAGAAAATGTATTAACTCAGGAATCTAAATCTCTATTGTCAGGAACGGAGAGTACATTTTTGAATCAACCCGAATCTGAATGTTCTGAACACAATTATACCTTCACAAATTCCCACTCATCTAAAGGATTGTTATTTGTAAAACTGCGGACGTTCCAAAATTTATATTTATACATTGATTCTTTAAATGAAAATGAAGGGATTGAAATTATCAATTTTTCTCCCGTCAGTTTCAAATCAAATATTCTTGATGAACAATCGGATAATTTCGGAAAATGGAATGATTGCTTCTCAGCTAGTCTAGTAACTCAAGACGGGGCACAATTGGATTTTGACGATCAACAGCTTTGCGGTGCCAAAGGCAATTTGTGTTCACTTGATAATAAAAGTGCACGCATAGAGTTTCAATGGCATCCTCCGCAAATAGAAAATCTTTCGGTAGCCATAAAAGTTAATTTGATTGCATTAGGTGATAATTCTCTTGTTTGGGAAAGCCCTGTGATAGATGTGCCTATCATGTTCCAAGCTTCGATTATCCCACCCCAAAACGGGAATATGCCAACACCGATTGATCGAATAGATCGTTATTTTTATTTTTATAATGTTGTTGATCAACCACATATTTATCTTATATCAAATCTAAATCGAGAGAGTTTTGACGCGGTTGGAAGAAATCTTCCAACCGGTGAGGCTTGTCCTGGTGTGACAGCGCTTGTGAATGGTCAATTAGCGTCCGAGATAAATCGAAATAATTGTCCGCCAACTTTATCACTGGATGGAGATGGAACTCTTATCAATATGTGCATAATGCCAGAATTAAGTTTGCGTCAATATCAATATAATGTAACGACATATCGGTATTCTGTCCAGGATTGTGGGTACAAAAATATTCTTTTTACTTGGCAAGATTTAGGGCAGACCAAGGCTATAACTTGGAAATGCGATTTCTCTGGTAATGCTGGCTGTGCAACAGAGTCCGCGCCGTTCATCCAACCAATCTCAATTCCCTAGAATCATGACTTGATGGAGACAGACTATGGAAAATCTTCCTTTCCCAAAACTTCGCTCTAGCCGGATAGCGGCAACAATACTTGCAGTTTTCTTATTTCTCATATATTACCTAATCGTTTTTCGGGGTTTGTTGGATGTATATAATGATCAGTTTTATTCGGCTTCTTACCCCCATGATAAAGCAATTGTGTCTATTGCCGAAAATTCTAAAGATAAAATGATACTTGAATCGATCAAGGTTAATGCCCGCATTCCTAGATATATTTATTCCTCGGGGACGTTGCCAATTTTCATTTCTGTAACAAATAACGGAAATGAAATAATCAATGATCTTGGAGTTTATTTTGTTTCTGATAATATGTTCCCGCTCATTTTGAAAAACCAATACAACAATGAGATACTTTGTACAGGGATGGTTTTTGACGAGGTCGCGCCTCATTCAACTGTAATTGGGAGGCTGTCTCTTGTCACCCAAACAAACACCACAATCGGCAATGTGTCAATTGTAGTTGGCGAATCTCACGAGGAAAGACAACCAGAGGGTAATGTTGCCCGTTTGATTGGATGGAGTTGGAAAACATTGCAACACAGTTTTATTGAGCTAATTTTATTGCCTCCCTGGTCTAATGGCGTAATCTTGGCTTTAGCATTATTTGCATCTTATCTCTCGCCGTCAAAAGATTGTGGTACAAATGAGGACGATGAACCAGAGCCGTTTAAGTCCGATTGGTGGAAATGTGTATGGGACAATTTGAAAGGGTCTGCGTGGATTTTATTGGTAATGATAATTCTTATCGTGCTATTTATGTATGGTGTGCTATTTATTTTATCGCTAGATTTTCTTTTGATATGGATGATAATAAAAGCGGCGCAAAAACCAAATGATTATTGTAAGGTGTTTGGTTTCGTTGTTATAGCACTGGCGTTTGCAATAATATGTGATAATCCTACGCTTCCATTGCTGTTAGCTCTTGTGAAGTTAAAGGATATACCTCCGGAAGCGCTTTGGATGGACATTTTGTCGGTGATAGGCATAATTGAAAGTATTGTGTTAATCATGCTATGTGCGAAAATCGGTACCACGCCAGGAATTGCGCCAAAGGGCGGAAAAATTCCTCATCCTCCGTCTCCGCCAGTTTCTCTACAATCGCCTATACCTAGTTTACCAGCAAAACCTTTGCCTCCTCCTAATAAAAGTAAGATGGGCAAAAAAGAGAAGGAGAGGAAAAAAATAAACAAATTTGAAACTTATGACCTAAGAGTTGAACAGCGCATAAGAAAGGAATGGGGAAAAATTAAAAAAAGAAAAGACATGGGCGCTGAGGAGTTAGCCTTGCGAGAATTCGCAATGCAATTAAAAACCAAAAGATATGAGAAAACCGATGATTGGGTATGGGTTCTCAGGAATTTTTTTCGAGCGCGCCCGGAGCGGCTTCAGGGATTGCTTTTTGAAATCAGTGAACGCATAGCAGATTTAGATGAAATCAAGAAAACCGAACAAGAAAAACCTGTGGAGCCAGAAAAGCCTAAACGCCGTGTGCCAAATAAAAGAAAAGAGACGTCTGTGCCGATCTCCCCCTCTTTAGGAGATGATGGATCCAAAGAGCAGGGTGTGAACAAACTACCCCAACGAGATTTAGGAGAAGATACTGATCAAAATGGGCAGACAAAAAATGACAATCCGCCAAGTATCGTTTAGGAAGTGCTATTTAGAGGGCTTTATGCGGGTATGTAAATTAGAGGTGATACCTATATTGGATATGTAACTATGACTTGTTTGTCGTAGTTTTTCTTCTTGTTCTTTTCTTCAGACTCTGGTGTTGGCGAGGGAGTTATCGAGTCTCCAACGTTATAAGAATTGCATCATCGAGGCTGACGGTTTATAAGCTATTAAGGAAACAATGAGATTTTTATATTACAACCAATATACCTCAGGCACTTGAAACCGGTATCCTTAAAATGGATTGTTATTTGATTTGAGCAATAACAGTAATAACGTTTGAAGTTACATGTGGCGGTAACAGACTCAACTTGGGTGTGGCATCAATCCGATCAAACCCGGAATCTGGGGCAGTGGCCACTGCAATGATTGTCCACATTTCTCCGTTCACGGGTGGGTGTTGGGCATCACCTAATACAATGTTGGCTCTCCAAGTATTGTTATGAGGGTCTACAGTAGCTGCAGGGAATTGCACCCAATATTTTCCATCACGCCAGGAACTTACCAATACCCACACATCAAAACCGTTCACGAAGATTTGCCCTAAACCATCGCAACGCCCATAGATCGTTGCTCGATGAACTATTATTGGTGTACCGTTATTGTCTACATTATCTTGACTGATTTCTAAATCCCCACCATCTATGGGCGCGACAATCGACAAAAGCCCTAAGCGCGATGTAGTTGTGTCGTAGACAATATTCACATTGTTGATTTGATCAGCCACCACAGGGAAATTTAGAGTAAATTGGCCCTCTCCGGAAGGCGGTTTAACTACAATAATTTGATCGCCTTCTGTAACATTATTGAGGATAAATTTGCCTTCGATATCAGTCTTTGTTGCTGGTCCGTTTGAAATGCTTACAGACATGTCGCTTATAGGATTTCCTTCACGATCTGTTAATATACCTTCTAGGCGACCCGTTTTCGCTTGTGTTCGTGGTGTTGTGGGTGAAAAAGTAGGGGTTTCTATACCTGCTATTGGAGATACTATAAAAGTTTGCCGAGCCTCTGCTGTTTGGGTGGACTGTACAGATATTTTATTTGGAAGAACATATGTTACATATGCAACAATGATGGCACTAATAGCTGTGACAATTGTTGCGATTATTGGACCAATTGGCGGCTTTTTTTTAGGTTCTTCTTCGAAGCCATAATTATTATAAGCCATGATCAAATCCTCCTTAACTCAATCCATCTGATTATGTGAACGTTTTCAATGTTAGACTTATTTACTTAATAGCCTGATTATTGTAGAGCAAATCTACCTTTGTGGCAAGAGTTAACCTTGTAGTGCGCGAAAAGACAAAATGCACTTTGCTCATATAATCATCACTCCCAAATGACATTCATAAGGAGTATCGAAACCACGAGCGCGTCTTTTTGGATACGTAATGCTTTATAATTATTATTATGATGATGAAGAAGTTCCGCGATGAAAAACTTGCGTAGAGGATTTTCCACAAACTCGGAATATTAGCGAACAACAGCTGGAAAAAACTATGTTCAAGCGTAAAAAAGATCCACTGGAAGATGATGATTATGGGCTGGATAATAATTTGTATCTTGCTGACGCTGAATTAGACCCGGATGGCACGCAAAAGAAAAAGCATCCCGGTTGTTTCATAGCATTCGTCCTGGTTGCCGTGTTGATTGCCGGTGGATTGCTGTTTAAAGTATGCCGTGACAAATCAACTCCTGCACAGCCTCCGACGGTTACTTCTTCCCCGGCCACACCGATCGAGGCTTTTCAACTCTTCCCTTGGGCAGACGCACAAGGCGTCTATGACGAAGAGGGCAGGCTAGTGGATGTCATGGCCCCTAATGGAGACCCCATCACCGATGAATTAGTCGGCCAATCCTTCCCGTCCCAGTTGGAAACTGGGACTTCTCTTGATGCCTGGGAGTCCATTGCCGCCGTCATCGGCGAATTGGACACGCTCGATGGCGCCTACTGGGATGCGAATACCAGCGAATTGATCCTGATCGGTCAACCGTGCGCGGATGATTGCTCCGGCCTGCGTCTCGACGACTTGCTGGTCGCCTTCCAGAGCGTCTATGCCGACGACCCGCCGGGCGTCAGCATAGACCCGGGAGAAAGTACAGATCAAATGGCCGTTCGTTACATTGGGCCAACGTCGGATACTCACTTTGGTCAGGTCATGTTCGAAGCCGACCGGCTGATGAAGACGATGGGCATGGGACAGGATAACGTGACAGGCGAGCCGGTGGTCGTCACGAGCGTTCCGGGTCACAAGAATCTGCTCGAATTGGGGCTGGAGCTCGATCCCCCCACGCGATCTGACACTTCAGAGAGTCACCATCGCTTCTGGATCGTGGTAGATCACGCTGATTTGGTGATAGGAACAACCGGGTTTGTTTTCCAGGATTTCTCATTTCGGATCAACACGGAGTATCTGGACAACAACTGGCAGCCACTCCCTCCGCCAGCGCCTGTGGATCCGGCGGCTCAGGCGTTTGCCGATCAGTTGACACAGAACTACACGGCGTATGCCACTGAGTTTTCGGCATTCGACGAGTTGGACGATGTGGCCCGGATGGTCAGCCTGGCTCAATGGGCGCGCGACAGCCAGTTGCTGACGTATGACAGCCCCTTGCTCGCTGTTGCGCCTGTTGGCTACGATACCGATCAAACCACACCCGCCATCACTGCCAGTCTGACTGTAAATGAGACATCGGGTACCACAAGCCACATTCTTACGGAGACTCTCTGGGGCGGGGTAGATCTCGGTTTCAAGAACACCGCCGTCTCTACCGTATCAGGTTTGCCAGAACTTGCTGGCGCGGCCGCCCAGGCGCGCCCTGCCATCTCGGAGAGGCGCTGGCTCTTCAATCTTGCCAATCGGGTTTATCAGGCGGTGGCTGTGCCGCTCAAAGTGGCGCAAACACTCGGCGCGTACCGCACGACGCCGGTGGCGGCCAGGTTAATGTCTGGTACGGCGATATTTGAGCCGATCTACGACTCGATGCAAAGCGAGGCGGGCGAACTGGGGCTTGGCTGGGGGACTGGCCTGCCGCGCCTTGTGTTTTCCGGAGCCAGGGCAGACTATCCGCCTTATGGTCTGCTCTATCCCGGGTTGCGGCTCACCGATCCTCGCATACGGAAGACCTTATCTTTCAGAGGGCCGAAGGTTATCGAGGGCACGAACCGCATTGTTTATGAGCGGGAGGATAATCCCAGCGAGTTTATCGAAGTCCAACCGGATGATAGATTCCTGTGGTTGAACGAGGCCGGTGAACAGTTAACCTTTGATGCCGACGGACGTCTGCTCGATATCACAACACTCGACGGCAAGATCACCCTGGACTACAACCCGGATAGGACCTTGCGGATGGCGGTCACTGCCGCTGGTGAAACACATCGGTTCGAGTACGGACCTACCGGCCTGTTGACTCGCGTTCTCGACGGTCAGGGAAATGTCTTGGCATCGTTTGGCTACGATGCCTACAACCGGTTGGTCGAGGTGCGCGATGGGACGAAAGCAAGCCTGGTCGCCTACGATTTGCTCTCACGACAGGCGGCCTACTGGGCTGGAGAGACCCTGCTGTTTTTCGACTGGCAACAGAGCCGCCCGCAGGTTTTTCGGGCCAGCGCTGGAACAAGGCGCTTTGTTGAAGCCTTCGGGAACTCGGAGTTGGAGCGGTTGTCAAGTATCGTACAACTGCACCAAGCCAGCGACATCCTGGGTACCGTCGTCTACCTTCGCTTCGCTGGTCCGCGAGCCTTGCTGATGATTGGCGAGCACACCATCGAAATGCCGGCCAGCGTGGCCCGCGACTCGACGCAATTGCGCGCCGAACTGGAAGCACACAAGTTACTGCCCCCGCAGGGTGGTTTGGTATTCGTGGCTGACGGTGACCGGGCGGAAATTGACTTCCTGGATGTCTTCCGGGGTAGCCGTCCGTTCGGATCAGAGGGTCTGGATGTCGAGTTAATTCTGGGCAAAGCCCAGGCTGGGGTCAGTCAGGCTTATACGCCCAACCAGACCCGCGTTTTTAACGGTGCGCCGAATGCCTCCACCAACCTGGAGGCGATGGGCCTGGGAGGTGATGACCCGACTGATTGGCAAGAGGTTTACGACGCTACCGAAGCGGCCATCCAGGGGGCCGGTAAGTATGTCAGCCAGCCGGCGATCGAAGGCGTACCGATGAGCCAACAGGTGGCAGACGCGTTTGCTACCTATGGCAACGTAATTGTCATCGAAGTTCATAGCGACGGGGAACGGATATACTTTTCGGATGGCTCGATCCTTACGCCCGACCAGTTGGATGAGACCGATCGTGCCGCTATTCGCAGCAACCAACCGACCATCGTGCTGATCGCGTGCAAAGGCGCGCGTGTGTCTAACACCACTTCGCTGGCAAAAAAATTCATTGATTTGGGAGCGCGCCTGGTTATCGCGCCCTCCGTTAACATAGATGCAAAACTGTCCGCTGAGTTCTTGGGCGAATTTCTCAAACAAGCCAGCCAGACCGACATCCTCACTGCTCTATACCTGGCGTGGCGAAAATTTCCAATTCCTCTCTTCCCCTTTATTGCCCGGGCAGGCGAGGCGTTCCAAAACTAGACAAATGGAGGTCGCGATGTGGTTGTTAAAGTATTTTGATCTGGGATTGCTTGCGTCTGAACTGACTCTCGGCTCTAAATCACAGGCCGAAAAAAACAGGCGCAATATCAACCGTTTTTTGGTGACATTGCTGTTGTATGCCTTCGTCTGGCTGGGAGTTCTGGGACAAAAAGTTCTGGCGCTTCAGCAAGCCGGGACACCTATCAACTGGGAAAACCTCGGCCAGTGGTTTCCACTGGCGGCGCTTATCATTGCAACGGCGATTTTTCCGGCAGTTTTTCCAAAAGTATTTGCCAAAATGCCTGCTAAACCCAAAAAAGCCGGGGCGGGCGGATGGTTTTTTGTTCAGTTGTGCGTAGCTTTTCAACAAGGATTCTTTTGGCAGGCATTGTTGAGTTTGATTACGCCAAAATAATATCTGGTACGAATCACATCAAACTGACACAAAGACCATCATTCAAGATGCGGTCTTTGCGTTTAAGGGAATGTCAGTCTATTGCGCGCACCGATTGTCGCACTTGCGAGCCTAGACTTGACTTTTGTGGGTTCTTGGGGGTAATATAGAACAAATGTTTCGGCGCATGTCGGACATAAACCAAAAAGGAAAACAATGAAAACTATTTGCAAGGGCTTTGCCCTGCTGTTCAAAACCACTTTACTTGCACTGCTCATTGCCGTGCTGACACCGATCCTGTACTTTGCCTGGCGCGCCGGGCAACCGCTAGAACTTCCTGAGTTCAAGGGGCTGACATATTACCAGTTCCTCGAATGGCGCTCGATCGCACACAATGAACTGGAGGGGAAATACCAGGCTTCGCACCCGGAAGTGGAAGTCAAGCTGGGGGTCTGCGATAACACCGATCGAGTCATAACCTTTTCGGTCACTGTCGAACAGTCCCTATGGTACACCTTCTGGTCGTGGCGCGATGATCGCAACCGCCTGGCGATGCTGGAAGCAAATTATCCTGTCATCAATGAGCCGGTAATCTGGTCGAACTTCATGCCGTCCTGGTGGACGTCATACGAGAAACTTGTTTGGAGTCTTGCGGAATATACGCCCCATACATCCGTTGCATACTGCCGCATTCAGCCAAATATCCCGACCCCCGAAGAGTTTGAAGCGCTGAAGTCGGAACAACAGATAAGCGCAATTCCATGACCCGCTTGACAATTCCGGCATAACGCGGTTAAATCTCACTCGCCCCTGCTGTGAGATTTCCCTCGGCAGGATTCTATCTCAACCCAAAACGAAAAGACCCCTTCCAAACGGAAGGGGTCTTTTCGTTTCCCCGGGACGGGGAGGATGTAAATATGCAAAATTTGAAAGTTTCGATCGTGCTCGTTCTTGTTTTACTGGCAGTGTCCGTTGGTATATCACCGGCACATGCTGGCCCCATTGCCGGCGATGGCATTGGTTTCGATCCCCCAAAAGAATACCATGTCCTGGGAGCCGTCGTAATGATGTATGCGCCAATGCCGGGGGACCGTTTAGCCTGGCTGGAGGCGGTTTGTGAAAATATGACCGAAGGCGGATGCGGCTACTTCACCGACAACCTTGAGTCCATGCTTTGGCAGATAGGCCAGGACGTTGTAGGTGATAGCGCCTGGCACAGCGACTGGCTGAGGGCGCGGCGCGCGCGCGTCTCATCCAACTCGGGCCAGAAAAGCCCGGCGAGCGCGGCGCGGGTGTGAGGAGTTTTGCGGCGGAGGAGGAGATAAGCGAACAGGGCGCGCGCGGTTATTGATGAAGGAAGCAAACGGGCTTTTCCGTTCCTTTCAATTCGCATCGCCCCGAACAGGAATGCCTGCATCTCGCCAGAGACTGGGGAAGTCTGTTCACTCATCCATGAAATTATACGTCATTTGACGGGTCCCCCGCCGCCGTTTGAACGAAGGTTCGCGAGGAAATCGAGGAGATCAGGCAGGCGGAAAACCAGGAGCAGGTCGCGGAGGAAAAGATTATAACCTTGTGGAATAACGACGCAATGGCATTGTGGTTGTGCCAGATCAAAATCCAAATTTTCTGGAGGTAAGTCGAATGAACGATCTGCGGGGTGCGTTTTTTGGATGTGACATTACTGTCCGCAGGTAAATCTGCTGAATGTTTCTTCAAAAAGCGGCGTGGCTGTTTCAGCCTGTGGCGTGTAGGCTTTCCACGCGAAGACGCGCTCTCCGCAGGTCCATGCGCCTGCGCCGCCGACGGGCAGGACTGTGGTGGCAGTGGATGTAATGGGGGTATATAGCACATTCATGCCGCGCACCAGTTTAACTTCCATACTTCCGCTGCGTGTATCCAAAGCGTCATCGAGGAGCAATTCCATCAGGAATTCCGGGTCGGATGCGCCCGGGGCAAGTTGCCACATTAGTTGGATGAAGAGATTTGCATTGAAGGCGGCCAGGATTCCCTGGCTGTATGTGCTGGGCGCGGCGGGGTTTTGTTGTGCGCTAACATCGAAGAAGGCAACATCGATGGGATGGCCGATACAGAATTGGTATTCGCAAAAGAGACCGGCCAATGTGAACGGCGTGGGACTGGGGAACCGGGTTGCAGTGGGGACGGGCGTTACAGTGGAAATCGCCGCCAGGGTGGACGCGACTGCCTGCTGGATTTGGATGTTGGGGTCGGGTGTTGCGGTCGTTTTCGGGGCGCAGGCGGTCACGGCTAGCACCGAAACGGAGGCCGCCAAAAGTCCGGCGAGAAGCGGTTTTTTTATCATGGGACGATTATAAAGGACTTTCGGCTCGCGAAGGATCGCGCCGCGCAAAATTTTGCGCGGCGCGACTTTATTTTGTGATGACAGAAATCACTTGCCTTGTCTTTTATTTCGTTTATACTTTGCGTTACCCCTACCCCCTGGGAGGGGGTAGAAAGACGAGGCGAATATGGAATCTGACAGCACGCTCCGAAGATTGAAGACCATCGAAGGTCACCTGCGCGGTATCATCCGCATGGTGGAGGAGGACGCGTACTGCATTGACGTCATCCGCCAGATTCAAGCGGTGGAGGCCGCGCTCAACAAGGTCAGCGCGCAGATTCTGGAGGGACACCTGAATTCGTGCGTGATCACAGCCGTGCAGGGCAGTGACAAAAAGGAACGCGAGCGCGTGTTGAAGGAAATCACGGAAGTGTTCGAGATGGCGAATAAAGTCTGATAGTCACATAGTCGCTAGTCTGATAGTTGGTGGTCGAGTAGGCTGAGTGTAAGTCGAGACCGTACCGAGACCACCGAA
>Ga0172368_10006790_pt1 | contig 12195 bp, 7 predicted proteins | sample Lak11m_FD_114540 | JGI IMG/M metagenome (GOLD analysis project Ga0172368, IMG submission 114540) | Freshwater microbial communities from Kabuno Bay, South-Kivu, Congo - kab_022012_11m | ecosystem: Environmental > Aquatic > Freshwater > Lake | place: Democratic Republic of the Congo: South-Kivu...
TAGAAAAACTAAAAAAAGAGCAGTAAATAATAAAATTGGAAGGGTGCAGGAGTGGCTTAACTGGCAGTCCTGGAAAGACTGTGTACCGCAAGGTACCGCGAGTTCGAATCTCGCCCCTTCCGCCAATTTTCAAAATTCGGATTTTGGGCGATTGTTGCCTCGCCCTCGCTACGCTCGGGCTCGGCTTCCGCCAAGATTTTGAAGGGATTTTTGAAATCCAAAAACAATTTCTGCCCGCTCAAACGGAAGTTCGAACCAATCTTTTTGAGAAAATCCCGACCCTGTTCGGGATTTTCTTGTTGAGCGTATTTTTCGGCTTGGTTGGCTTCTTTTATGAAGTTTATGGCAAGTTCGAACCGATTATTTCTTTTTTGCTCAAAAGCCGTCAATTTGTCTTTCAAAAGTTGTTTTTGATTGACGAGCTTGTTTTTGGCTTCTCGGTATTCGGCAAGGTTCAACGCGCTTTCAAGATATGCGTTCATTAGTTTTTCCAACTTCTCGTCAATTGCTTTTATCTCGTCGTTTATCTTTTGAGCAAAAAAGCGAGATGATTGGGCTTTCTCATTTTTTTCGTTTTCCAATTCGTTTAGCATTTTATCAGCCCAATCATCGGGCAAAGAAACTTTTTGTATCGCTTCGTTGATTTGAGATGAAATTTTTTCTTCCCTCGTAAAAACATTTTGCGAGCAAACATGATTTGGATTTTTCTTGGTGCAATAGTAATAAGTATAGGATTTTCCGCTCGGCTTAACTTTCTTGTCTGCCGTTATGGTAAATCCGCACTCCCCGCAATGGAAAAATCCTCTGTAAAGAAAAAATTTCATCTCATCAACTTTTTGCGGTTTACTCTTTTGCTTCATAACTTCTTGGCACTCGTCAAAAAGTTTCTTTGCAATAATCGGTTCGTGCTTTCCTTCAAAATATTCTCCGTTGTAGCGAATTAAGCCGTAATAGAACGGATTTTGTAAAAGATATTGATAATTGGAAACGGAAAGCATTTTGTCTCGCCGCCCGCGTAAACCAAGCCCATTGATAATCTTTCGGATTTCTTTCAGCGTATATTTTCCGCTTGCGTAGGCCTCAAATGTCTTTTTGATAAATGGCGACTTTTCTTTATCAACATAAATTTGTTTTGTTTCTCTATTATTGAGATAACCGAGCGGAGCCATTTGAGGCCAAAGTCCGTTTTTCAATTTTTGCCGATGACCTCGTTTGATATTTTCCGAAAGATTATCAATGTAATATTTTGACTGACCGAACGCCACTTGCAACATAAACAACCCTTGCGGCGTGGGCTCAAACCAAAATGTCGGAAAGCGCAAAGAAACTATTTTTTGCGTGTCCACGAGATAGATAATTTTACCGCCGTCCACAGAATTGCGAGCGAGGCGGTCGGGATGCCACGACAAAATGCCTACGCCGTCAGATTTTTCTATCTCATCAATCATTTCCGCAAATTTTTCTCGTCCGGGTTTCTTTGCGCTTTTCGCCTCTTGAAATTCTTGGATAATTTCAAGATTTTCTCTACGCGCATATTCTCGCAATTCAAATAATTGAGCTTCAATACTCATAATTTGGTGGTCGTCATCTTCCGTTGATTTACGAGCGTAGAGAAAATATTTTGGTTTGAGCATAATTTTATAAATTATTATTTTAGATACAAAAAAACAAATCCATCTCCTTTTCTTTCTGCCCGCCGTGGGATTTTATGGCTTTGCGCAAGGCGCAAAGCCCAAACGCCGAGCGGCGAAGCCGCGAGGCAATCCTTTCCCAAAACGGCGAAAGTTGCGATTGGTGGGATATTCTAAACTTTGCGCGAACTTTCTTTGAGCGAAACTGACGCTCCGCCCCGCCGCCGCTCGCTTTGCTCGCTGTCCCGCAAAAAAGTTTTCCTCGCAATTTTTTATTTTGCGCGCGCCTCTAAAAAAGATCAAAAGAAATTTTGCGGACTTTGCTTTCCTGCTGACGCAGGAACGAGCCGCTTCCTACCCTAAGCCGCGCTCCGCGCGGCTACGGCTCGCGGGCAAGGCGTGGAGGGGTCTGGGGAGGAAACGTCTTGCCCGCTCGCCGGACGGAAAGAATTTTTTTGGAACAGGCTGTTCTTTTCCTTGCCCCTCCCTCCCGGCGCGGAAAAGGGTAAGGAACTCCTTAAATTTTATAAAAATCTTGAATAAACTACTTTGCTACCTTCTCAATATCCCGAATCTCTTTGCGCACGAATTTCTCTGCGTCATCTAAATCCTTTTTGAGTTGTCTAATAATCTTTTCCTCCTCATCGGTAAGCTGACGCTTTGTCCGAGTTTTTTCAAGAAGTTTTATTTGCTCGCGAATATCGTCTTTTAACAAATCGAATGCTTTGTGAAGAGCTGATTCTGCTTCTCGAACTTCTTTTTTAATTTTTCCGAGCTTCTTTCTGAACGAACTAAATTTATGCCAGCCGTACCAGATAATAAATAGGAGGGCGAATACCAGCACCACAAGCGGAATGATTACGGCTAAATAGCCTACCGCCTGAGAACCGATTTTAATGAATGCCGGCTGTCCGATCGAAATACTCACTTTTTCGCTGAGATCGCTCTTGGCACCCCTCACATCCGTAACTTCAGCCCATGCGGTATAAACGCCGCTGGACAATCCGCCGTCAGCAATAAAAGTAAATTTTCCATCCTGTTCGCTCTTTATGGAATAATTTTTGGGATCATCTTTTCCATACTGGAGCCAAATATCAATTTGGGTGTTTGGATATTTTGTTTTGCCTTTGAGTGTAAGAGTTTGTCCGCTTTGCAGTTCTTTCGGATAGTCAGTGATAACCGGTGCTTCCAGCGCTTGAATGGTGAAGTCAGCTGAATTTGCCAGAGAGTTGCCGGCTTTGTCTACTGCCTTGGCGATTAAAGTATATTTTCCCGGCCCCAAGACGGGCGTTTCGTATGTATGGCTTCCGTCATCCTGCCATATTTCAGCGTTTTCGTTGCCGATCTGAATTTCATAATGATCTATGCCCGATGTCTTGTCGCTTGCATCAAAAACGAATTTGGCAATTGGATCGGTCAAATCTTTCCGCTCAACTGCATTAATATCAAAATGATTTGGTTTTTCCGTATCAATTTGGAACCTGAAATGAGAAACGCTACCCCAGCCCGCCGCATTGCGCAACCGGGTAGAAAAATACCACACCCCATCCGCCATATCAGCGACTTCCTTTGAGCTAATTGGTGAAGTATAGGTTATTGTTGGAATGGCGGTTGAAATTCTTCCAACCAATAGACGAACGCCGGTAATATCTTTTGACACATCCCAAGTGAATTTTGCGCTATTTTGCGCGTACCATTTATTCGGGTCAGGGTGAGTTAGTGAGCTTATTACTGGAGCCGCGGGAGTGCCGGCAACTTCGGTAGGAGTGATAATTTCTGGCGCCCCCGGCTGTACTACGCCACCAATTGAGAAATTGGCATCGCCCATTCCCGTCAAAATATTCGTTCCCTTGCCATCGTTAGCCAAGGCCGAAGCAGAAGAAAAAGTTAGGGAGGCACTGCCAGCCGCCTTCGTCCTAAAAGTAATACTGATGGCCTTACCGCTTGAGCCGGTAAAGCCCGGGTTCAAGACGATTCCTTCAAAATTAACCGTGCCAGCCGAATTGGAAAAAGACGGCTCCTGAACCCACAAACTGAAAATAGAGCCGCTTTTGGAAAGCGAGTCAACAGCTAATTTGTCGGTTGGAAAAGAGATAACACCGGAAGCCGCATTCATCGCTTGGTCAGCGCTTGAAACGTAAACACTTACTGTAAATGTAGTACCAATGGCATGCGTTCCAGAAGACGGAGAAAAATACAAAGTCGCCGCTTGAGCAGTTGCCGGCAGAATGCCAAAAATCGCCAAAAGCAACGCGCCGCCGAGCAACCAACTTTTTATTTTTTTAAATATCTCCTCCATAAAAGTTTTTTAATTGCATAGAGAATGGCCAGTCCTAATATAATTATAAGCCAATTCTCATAATTTTCGTACCAACTAAGTGGATTTTGCGGAGAAATTTCTTCTATCCGCACATTCCCGGCTTTATCAACTGCTTTCACAAAAATGTAACTTCGTAATTCCTGGTCTTGTAAAACATAAGGGTAAGGGCTTTCGGCTGTGACCCATTTTGCAAATACACCAAAAATTCTTTGCCGCGTTTCTTTTACTTCGTAATGGTCAACACCCAATCCCTTGTCTTGAGTAGCGAATACCAAAAACCACTTGCCACCAGATATTGTGGAATTTTGTCCGATCTCTGGTACAAAAGATTCTGGCGGCTCTTTGTCTATAATCGGAGATACTACCAGAGGGGTGGACGACGCACTCACCGCTTGAGAAATAGTGAATTGATAAGGAGTAATTGAAAGCACGGCCTCCGTGCCATTTCCGTCATTCAACAATGTCTTTGCGTTTTGAAGTTCAATTGTACCCTGGCCTTCTTTTCTCGAAACGAATATTAAAGTAAGCAATAGTCCTCTTTGTCCCTGATAGCCGCCGGGAATTATCCCGGAAAAAGCAATCTGGCCATCGGATTCAAGTTTTGGCTTGTCAACCCAAAAACTGACGATTGAATTTGCATCTCGGATTTCTTTTAATTTCAAGAGGTCGCTGGGAAATATTATTTTCCCTTCAACAGCATTAATTTCTTCACCGTTAGTATTCAAGACAACGCTGACTTGGAATTGCTGGCCAACCGCCACACTATTTATTTTTGTGTCAAAAGAAATTTCCGCCGCCAAAACTGGCGTAGCTATAAAAACCAACGCAATCACTACCAGATCCAGATATCGTTTGATTTTATATGTTTTAAACATATTTTATCCTGTCCAATAAAACGCCATTATTGAAAAGTCAATCAAATTGACTTTACCGTCGCCATTTAATTTTTCGGCTTCCAATTTTTTGAAATCCGCACTGACTGCGCGCTTGTACCAATATGCAGCGATAGAGAAATCAACGAGGTTCACTCGGCAATCACTATTCAAATCAGCTTTTGACGGACACTTGGTTGGCGGTTGAGCAAGCACTGTCTTTGTACTCACCAGAAAACTTACAGCTTTACTAAATGAACTAATTGCGCCATCTTTGGCCGCCTTTGATTTTGTATAGTGTTGCCCCATATCAAGCTGGGAAGTATCAAAATTATACAAATAAGCGCCGTTGGCATCAGCTAATACCTTGTTATAAAATTCCTCATCCGAATTAACCGCGATTGTGATATCTGCTTGCGGCACCGATTGGCCGAAGATAGCAACATTTTCACCCTTTTTTACTTCGCTTTTATCAATCGCAATTGTCGGCGCGATAAAAATGCCGGTCATTGAAACCGTGGCGCCGGAAGTTACGTTTATCGGGTAAATTATAAGAGACGATCTTCTTCCGCTCGAATCTTCAGAATAAAGACTAAAAAGAAAATCCCCGCTTGATAAACCGGAAAGAGAAATACTGAAAGCGGCGTTAGGGTCAGCTAAAACACTGGCTGCAATCTGGGCATCTTTAAGCAATGTTACTTTACTCCCGGGATATGCTCTGCCGCTGAAACTGACTGCGGTCTGCGGGGCAATATAGCTGCCCCCACCGCCGACAGAAACTGTCGGAGTTGGCGTAGTCGTGGTTCTCGCGCTTTGCGGCCGCCAATCGGTTTTCACTTGACAATTGGCGCAATTAAAACTTATCTGGCTTGTATTATCACCAGTGGCAATGCCAGAAAAATTGCCGTTAGAATCAATGCTTACCCCGCTGAAATTTATCCAACCCAAATTTTCTCCCCAGGCATAACCAGAAAGAGTTCCCTCGCTATTATTTTTTACTCCGCTGTTGGTCGGATTCAGATTTATCCAGCCGTAATTTTCGCTCCAAGCATAACCAGTTAGCCCGGAATCAGTAATATGAACATTGCAATTAGCGCAACCAAAATTAATCCAACCGGCTTTTTCTGACCAAGCGTATTTATAAACAGCATCTATTGTCCCATTTGTGGAAGACGCCAAAACAACAACAGGAAACAAAAAAAACAATAAAAAAAATTGATGAATAAAAATTGATATTTTTTTCATTTTTTTATTTTATGGCGGGGCGCGCTCGATGTGGCAGCCGGCGGACTGACGGTTGAGGATTCTATTTGCGTTATTTGATTTTCCAGAAAAATAGCTGGTTGATAATTCGGAAAAAGAGCGAGTGATTTCTCCAGCGTTTGTTTCGCTTCGTTTATTTTATCTTCCCAGCTCTCTTGTTGGGGATTAAGAGCGCGCGTTCTTTGAGCTGAAATTAAAAGAGTTCTGGCCAAATTAACCGGTTCTTGGGGATTTTTGGGGTCAAGTTCCATTGCTTTTTTATAACTTTCAATGGCAAAATCATCGGCGCCGTTAGCCAAAGGAATTAAATTTTCGTAAATATTTCCTAAACTATCCCAATTGAGAGAATCTATAGGGTTGATTTCAGTCGCTAAACGGCCTGCCCCAAGAGAGGCGGCCAGATTATTAATAATTTGCAATCCCTCTTTATCTTGAAGGTTAATATTGGGGTTCTGTTGGATTAATGTTTTGACCTGCAACAATAAGACTTGGCTAAGGCTGCGTTGATACTGGTCACTCTTTGGGTCTAATCTTGCGGCTTTATCCAAGAAAGTTAATGTTTGGGACAAATCGCCTTCTTGGGAAGATTGAATGCCTTTTCCATAATAAATAGCCGCTATGTATTTTTGACTCATTAAAGCCAGGAGAGCCACGCTGGCGCTTAAAAAGAAAATTAGAGCGATAAAAGCAACAAGAGATTTCCGCCGCGATAGCTCAGCCAAAGAAATTTCTTTCAAAGTAGAGGGAAGAGAGGAAATTAAACCCAATCCCAAAAAAGTGAAAATCATTTGCGTGAAGAATGGCGGATGGAAAAAATAGCTGATAATAAAAAAAGCTACTCCGCCGAAAATCCCTATTTGACCTGTCTGCCCTATTGGACTGAGCTGCCCTATCTGACCTATTGCTGTTTTTATAAAAGAAAAAATTAAAAAGAGAATTGCCAATATTCCAAAAATTCCCAAAGTTGCCAATGCAGTGGTGATAAAACTAAATCCTTGATTAAATCTGACTTGTCCAAAAAATAAACTCCAGTCATAGCCAAAGGTTGCCGGCCCAGAACCGAATAAAATTCTTTTCCCTAAAATAGTTTGTTTGGCAACCTCGAAAGTAGAAGACAAGGTAGGTCTTATTTCTATTGGTAAAGGCATTAGAATAGGCAACGATTGACTGAGCAGAAAGAAAGACAAAGCGACTATTAAAATTATTAACGGCAGACCCAATTTGGATTTAATCGCAAATTTATAAGCCACCATCACAATCATTATCAAAGCCAAAGACAGCCATAAAAGTTGATTGTTTAAAATAATGAGGCCGATAATAATCAATAGACCCAGTAATAAGCCGAAAAACCCAAAAATAAATTTCTTTATTCTAGCCGTCTTATCAAGACTGTCCCAAAGCCCTACCATCACTACCAAACCAAAAGTAATAAAAATTCCCCAACTTAAAACCCCTCCTATTGTGTTAAAACCTAGCTGACGACTAAAATCCCAAGGCAAAATAAATTTTCCTAATATCTGGGGCAGTCCAAAAACAACCACCAAAGCCAAACTTATCAGCCATATTCGTCTCAGCCATATTCGTTCTCTTTGAGTTGTCTGTCCTATTAAAACCGCAGCCAAATAAAAAGCCAAGCCGTAAAGCGCAAAATTTATTAAACTATCCGGCTGAACAGAATCCCATAAGCTTACCGAAGGATTTTTAGAGAACGCCGTGCTAATTCCCACAACTATCAAAAGAATCAAAACCGCCAATGCCAAAAGCGATTTGAGATAAACAATTTTTTTATTTTCCAAAAAATAAATAAGACAACAAAGAAAAGCGACTAACAGTAAAAAAGTCGCTAAAAATTGCTTGTTGATTTCAACTGGCGCGATTGTCCAGGGTAAAAAAAATAAAGGCAGCAAAAAAAACAAAACATAGAGGCAGACTTTAGCGATTTTCAACCAGATACTTTTTGGTTCGCTCTCACTTTGATTTTCTTCAATAATCAATTGGTTATTTTTGTCCATATCTTAAACATCGGAATTTAAAGCATGTTTATGGTTTGACGCTGGTTCATTTGAGGGTGTAGTTTATTCGGTTGAAGGAGGTCCTGATAATGAGGCGTCAGTAGAAGTAGCAGCGCTGGTGGTGGCTTCGGTAGAATTTTGGGTAGTAGAGGTAGAAGTAGTAATTGAAGGAGGCTCTGGCTCTGATAAGGAAGCGCCAGTAGAAGTAGCAGCGTTAGGGGTTTCTGCAGAATTTTGAGTTGCAGGGATAGAAGTAGTAGAGGTAGAGATGGCAATCGAAGAATGTTCTGATATGGAAGCGTCCGTAGAAGTAGCGGTAGAAGTAGAAATAGCACTAGAAGTAGCAGCACTAGAAGTAGAAGTAGAGGTGGCAGCGCCAGGAGCTTCTGTAGAATTCTGGGTTGTAGAGGCTGTTGTAGTTGGTTGGTTCAGTTGGCTTGGCTGGTTATCTTGATTTGTCTGATTTGGCTGACTGGTCTGATTAGTTGGATTAACCAACTGATTATTTATCTCTCCGCATTTCCCAGCCACTGACCTAACCACTCCATTTTCAATGTAAACGCAATATGGCTGTTTGGTGGCTCTATCAAACATTGTAATGCCTATCGGCTCATCCTGCGTGCCAACTGTAAATTCTTCAGTAATCGTTGTTTTCTCTGCAATAAATTCTTTGGCTTTGACCAAACCGTTTTGAATCTCCAAGCCAAGATTTTTCAAGCCGTCCAATACCCAATCAATCACTGAGGCAATAATGCCTTTGATTTTTAAATTTCCTTCTTCATCAATTCTCATAATCTCTTCGCCCCGCTGATTTTTAAGAATAAGAGCCTGCGGCGAAGTAGAAGCGTCGGTTTCCACAAATCTGAAATCATTTCTAAAAACCAAGTCGCCGACAGTTGTTGTTGCCGCATAAAGATTTGCCCAGCGCAAACCCGCAGCGCCCAAAGAATAAAGATTATCCGCCTGAGGCAAAATTGTCTGTAGCGTGCTTGTTCCCACCACTTGTAAAGCAGTTGCTGGCGTCGTCGTCCCGATGCCGACATTGCCTGCAAAATATCCTTGACCTGCATTACTAACCCTAAATTTACTTACTCCCCCCACTTGGGCATCAATCAATAGTTGTGCCCCACTGCCCACGGCGGTTTCTGTGCGCTTGATGAGGAGGTCGGTGTTTGCAGCAGTGCCAGAGGTTTGGTTGTATGTGGGAGTGATAGACAGTCCTGCTGCCCCATGGCCAGATGTCTGGGTATCGGTCTTTGCTAAGTGGAGTAAATTAGAGGGGGAAGCCGTCCCGATGCCGACCTTGCCCGCCCCCACAGTTGTTCCTGCGCCAAAACCACCAGTAGCAAAGATAAGATTTCCAATGCTCAAGAAATTGCTGGTATTGGCGGCTGGAGTATCAATGTCAAAACCCAAAATGATATTTCCTGAACCAGTGCTCAGATTATCTCCTGCCCGATAACCAATCAAAACATTGCTATTTGAATTGGCGTTAATGCTATATCCTGCCCGAAAACCAAGAGCAAGGTTGTAGTTGCCAGTGGTGTTAGAAGAGAGAGCAAGTGTTCCAAGAGCAGTATTGTAGTTGCCAGTGGTGTTATGAAGGAGAGCGTTTGTTCCAAGAGCAGTGTTGGAGAAGCCAGTGGTGTTATAAAGGAGAGCGGCTCCTCCAAGAGCAAGGTTGTAGTAGCCAGTGGTGTTAGAAGAGAGAGCGCTTGTTCCAAGAGCAGTATTGTAGTTGCCAGTGGTGTTATAATAGAGAGCCTTTGCTCCAAGAGCAAGGTTGTAGTAGCCAGTGGTGCTATGAAGGAGGGCGCTATATCCCAAGGCGGTATTATACGAAGCTTCATAATAAGGAAGCAGGAGCTGTCGTGCCGATGCCGACGTTACCAGAAGAAGTCCAGATCCCAGAACCAGGAAAAGTTGTTGTGGCGCTGGCCGCTAAAGTTGTAAATGCTCCGGTTGAAGCAGTAGTCGCGCCAATAGAAACTCCATTAATAGCATTGGTCCAGGAAGGAGCAGCGCTGCCATTCGCCATTAACAAATAATTGGCCGAGCCAGCAGCCAAAGTTGCCATTGTCCCTAAACCTGAGAAATAAGGCAGAGAACCAGTAGCCACAGCTGACCAGTTCTGACCAGTGCCGCCATAGGTTGTTGATATCACTGCTCCGTTCCAGGTTTTATTAGTTAAAGTATCAGTACTGCTAGCAGTAATATAGCCGGAATCATTTGTCCACTGGGAAATGTTGGTTGAAGAGAAATTGGAAGTGGTGAGTCCGGAAATAGTATAAGAAGAAGCGGTGGTTAGTCTTCCATAGGAATCAACCGTAAATGTGGGAACAGTGGTTCCCGAACTGCCGTAGCTTCCGGCAATAACCGTAGTAGTGGCAAGATTGAGAGCGGTTGAACCGCCAAGAGATACTGTTCCTCCGCCGGACAAACCTGTGCCAGCTGTGATTGTTAAGGAAGAATTAGCCAAAGTGGCGTTGAAAATAGAACCAGCTGGCAGAGAAATGGTTCCTGTGGAAATCGTCAAACCGTTGCTGCCCCTGATTCCGCCAACAACATCTAAAGCATATGCTGGCGTGGTTGTCCCGATGCCGACATTTCCTGAGGAATCAATTGTCATTCCAGTTGAAGTTGAAATATCTGAACTAGGAACTAATTTTAATTTGTTATCAGCAATGTTTACCCCAAAAGTGTATTGAGTTGAAGGAGTGGCGCCTGTTCTGAAAGCAAGTTGAGGAGAATAAGTGGTTGAAGTGGCTGAGGTAATGGTTAGAATTGGTGATGCAGCGGTTTGAGAAAGCTCTAATAAGGAAGCAGGAGCTGTCGTGCCGATGCCGACGTTACCGTCATTTCGCACATATAATAATGAACTACCGCCGGAATTTAAAACATTCAAAGCCGCTGTTGTGTTATCCGAAGTTGAACCTTTAACTATTAAATTGCCCAAAGGGTCAATGGTGAGGTCTCCGGAATTAGTGGTAAGATTTGGAAAATATCCGTAAGTTGAAGAGACCGATGTAAAACTCGGCGTGGAAGTAACGTTTAAAGTAATGCTGTTGGTGGTTGTTGAGCGCGTTAAATTTGTTCCGGCAATTAAATCAATTGTTGAAGTACCAACGCCAGCCAGAAAATTAATCGGCGGGGAAACCGTACAATTGGTATTTCCCGGGAGACAGCTTGGATTTAAAGTTTCGCTTGGATAATATGGGCTTGAAGGCGGCGCGGCTAAAAGCGGAAAAACAAAATTAAAAAACAAAAGCCCGGCGAAAATTATATAAAGAGAGGAAAAAATTAATTTTCTAATTTTAGGCTTAACCCAGGGCATATTAATTTTACATTATAATAACATATTTTTTGATGTCATTAGTATTATATGTATTATAGCAAAAATAAAGTGGAAATATCAAGTCAAGGTGTGGATTGATATTCCCACTTGTCCGGCCCGCCAAAAATTTTTCGCCGCCGAAGCGAGGGCGCGGCGGAAGGAAGGGGTGGGGGGAATTCCGCCGCGCCCGAGCGTTTGAGCCCCGCCGCCCGCTCTGTCAGGAGCAGAAGCCAGCCAAAAAGTTTTCTTTTCCTTTTAGAAGAAAAAATCCGGCGCGCGCAAATCAAAAAATGTGAAGAAAACTTTTTGGCTGGCTGGCGAGCGTCAGCGAGCGGCGGCGGGGCGGCTTCCTTAGTCGGGGTTTCGCTCAAAGAAAGTTCGCGCAAAGTTTAGAATATCCCACAATCATATTTGGCGTGGGGGCAAGTTGCCGAGACGGCGGTTCGACGTGCCCCGTACACAGCTTTGCTGTTGTTCGGGGTTCCGCCTAGGTCCACCCCTCAAAAGTTTTCTGTTAATAACTCGGTTCAAGCAAGCCGAGATTTTTTATATAATTAAATCGTCGAAAGAATAATTAAATTTAATTTTAAAAATGAAAAAACTTGCTTTAAGTTTGTTGGTTTCGGGTCTTGTTCTGCCCATGGCCATTTTTGCTCAGACAAGCACGGCGGTCCAAGAAAAAGTTTCATTAAAATCCGTCGCGGAGCCGATGGATGTTATTAAATTGATCGCGCCGGTTTTGTCGCCGGTCGCGCCGGTTATA
>Ga0172368_10006793_pt1 | contig 12192 bp, 9 predicted proteins | sample Lak11m_FD_114540 | JGI IMG/M metagenome (GOLD analysis project Ga0172368, IMG submission 114540) | Freshwater microbial communities from Kabuno Bay, South-Kivu, Congo - kab_022012_11m | ecosystem: Environmental > Aquatic > Freshwater > Lake | place: Democratic Republic of the Congo: South-Kivu...
ACCTTCTGGATCAGCTCAAGCTGTTCCGCGAACGGCGCTGCCAGCGGGCTGACCGGCCCGATCATGCCCAGGTCGGCCGGCGACTGGACCAGGCCGCGCACCTGCCTGGGGTAGACCCGCGCATACTGGCTGAAATCATACTGGTTGCCCCAGGCCTCGGCGTAATACGTAGCGCGCGGGTTGAGCTTCAGCCAATCCCAGTCAAACTCGGCGAAGTGCGCCAGGCTGGCCCGTGCCAGCGCGTCCGTGTTCAGCTCGTCCGGGATGAAATGCCGCCAAGCCGAAACCGGCACCCGGTCAACAGGCTGCCCGCGCAGGGCCAGGTCGACGCGCTCGCGTTTGGATAAAGAAGTCATTCAACACCTCCGGTAAGAATCGATCATATCACCAGCCGATCAGACACGCTCTTTTTTGTCCAATTCCATTCGACAGCGAGTGATGCAGGTCTCAAGCAGTCACGCGCTCCAGGGCGTATTGAAGATCCAGCCCTCGCGCCAGTGGCCATCCAGCAGGCAGGGCGCTTGCCCCGCCCAGCGGACGCGCTCCATCCGCCCGTCCACATAATCCAACACCGCCAGCCCGCCCACCAGCGCCTGCAGCTCGTCATGGCTGAGGCGCGGCGGCGTCACCTGGCAGTCAAGCCGCGCCCGCAGTTCAGCCAGTTTTGCCTGCACCGTCTCGGCTGTCGAGGCCGCCTTGCCCGGCAGCGCTCTCAGCCCCAGCCCTTTCCAGGCCGCGGTGGGAAAAACTTCGATCGTGAACTTTTCCTGCCGCGCATCGGGACAGCCCAGGCGGCTCCAGCCGCGCGCGGCGAGCGCGTCAAACACGGTGATGCTGAAGGCGATGAACGGCAGGTACGGCCGCGGTTTGCACTGCCCCGGCAGCCCGGTCTTGCCCGGCGTGGCGAAGGCCCGCTCGCAGATGCGCTGGTGCGCCAGGCCATTCTCTGGCGCTTTCCAGGCCTGCGGCCCGTCTAAGGCGATCGCGCTTGCGCCTTGCGCTTCAGCCGCTTCGACCAGCTTCGCGGCCAGGGCCGCCGCTTCTGGCTGTGTTCCTGCCAGGTCGTCAAACAAATTCAACCGGGTCGCCGCACAGCGTTCCCGCGGCCGCTCCAGCAGAACGACACCGATATCCGTGTAGCGCTTATACGCCAGATCCACCGACAGGATTTTGGTCATCAGGCCGCCTTGGTCATGGAATGCACTTCATGAAAAATACCAGGATTGGTTAGCGCATGCGCTGGTGCGCATTTTGAAGCACCAACAACTTTTTTTAAATTGACACGAAGTTGTACGAGCGTTACAGTATCCCTGGCAGTATACTATTTAAAACTTTTCCTCATGCCTGGATCAAGTTGATTGTACAGGCCAATTAGTGGTAGCAAAGCGAGGTATCCAACGATGTACGGCACAATCGCGAAGTTAAAGGCAGGTCCTGGCGCGCTCGAAGCGATCCAGGTCATGGAATCCAGGCGTCCGGCGGGTTTTGTCGCCTCCTACGTCCTTCAGGCTGAGACTGAACCGGACGAACTCTGGTTCGTGGTAATTTTTGAGAACAAGGCTGCTTACGATGCCAATGCCGCTAGCCCGCAGCAGGACCAGGAATATTGGGCGCTGCGCACGCACCTCCTGGCCGATCCCGAATGGCATGATGGCAGGTACGTTTTCGACAGCAACCAGGCAGGCTGACCGATCCTATCTGCCGACGCGCAGGAGTTGGGATGGAAAAACGGCTTAATATCAGCACGTTCCACCGTTTGATATCAAGCATCTACGGCATTACACTGTGCGTGTTTGACTCTGGCGGCCAGCTCATCGAGCAGCACGCTTCAGACCCGGCCATCGCCGATTTTTTACTGAATTTCGCAAACCTCAAAACGCGCATTTTGCAGCTGTGCGGCCAACACAGATTACCCCGCATCATTTCCAGCGAACTCGGTCAGCTGTGGGCTGGAATTCCGGTTCGTGACACGAACCAGTTAAAGCAGCTGATCGTGCTCGGGCCAGTTTTTACCTCTGGGGGTTCCACCCAACTGATGCGCGATTATGTGCGCGCCTACAACATTTCCACCACGCCGCGGGAGAAGCTGGTTGACGCGCTCAACCACACCCCTATCTGTGCCTATGCCGAATTTACACGGGTCGTCGCAGTCCTCTACGCTTTTATATATGAAGAGGAGTTGGACACCTCGGAACTGCCGATCGCCGGACTGACCCAGCATGAAAATCCGGCCGTTCCCGCTCTGCGCATGGAAGAAATCAGCGCGGCTCGCAGTGAAAACGCCCCTGATCCCACCTATACGCTTGGCCAGCACCTCCTGGAATGCGTTCAGGAAGGCGATCTGGAAAAGTTGAAACGGCTTTTAAAAACTTTCAATTACGCCCAAATCCACTATTTGTCCCTGCCCGACCCGATTCGCCAGCAAAAGGATATGTTCATCAGCCTGATCTCCCAGGTGATCAACGCCGCCATCCAGGCCGGGCTCAACCCGGACCTCACCTATTCGCTCTACGACCGCTACATCCAACAGGTAGAGACGATGACCAACGTGCTGCCGATTATCTCGCTGACCAGGGAGATGCTCTATGATTACACCAGCCGGGCCGGCAGGCTGAAGCGCACCCGCCAGTACTCAAAACTAATCAATGACTGCTGCAACTATATTAACGGGCACATCGATGAAAACCTGCGCGTGTCGGATGTGGCGGCCTTTGCCGGGCGCAACGCCCATTACATCGCGCAAAAATTCCGCGAAGAAACTGGCCAAACGATCAGCGATTATATTCGCGCGGCGAAAATTTCGGAAGCCAAATCCCTCTTGAAATATTCCACGCTCTCGCTGGCGGATATCAGCGAACAGCTCGCGTTTAGTTCACAAAGTTATTTTACTGCCGCCTTCCGCCAGGCCACCGGCATCACCCCCGGCCAGTTTCGCGAAAACACGGAAATGTAGGGGTGTTGAAGTTTTCTTTCGAATAGGCAAACCCTGCTGCCAATTTCTCCTCCAAAAAATGATATTAACCTGAGAAATCTGATATACATGTCTTCTCTCCGTTTGCTATAAAAAGAGCACAACACGCCAACCCCGACACGCCCTCTGGCCGAGTGTTGACCAGCGTGCCCAATCCCTTTTTTAGTAAAGCGCATCCAATTGGGTTTTGCGCTTATTTAAATGCGTCCCATATCTGGTTGAGCCAATCGAAGGAGAACAAAATGGCAAAGGAAAGAGTCCAATATCCCGAAGACTTTAAAACCATGTTTGGCGTTTCCGTCATGGGAGTCGCCCAGGTGATTTCTTTGGGTCTCATCTCAGGCACATTGATGCTGTATCTGACCGACTATGCCGGTCTGTATACCGGGATCGCTGGCAAAGCCGCCCAGGCCGCGGCGCTGATGCTGCTGATCGGCCGTCTGTGGGATGGCATCAATGACCCGATCCTCGGCTTTGTGATCGACCGCAGCCCGCGTTCCAAATGGGGTAAATTTAAGCCATTTGTCTTTTGGGGAACCCTGGTTTCCAGCATCCTGATCATCGCCCTGTTCAACGTCCCGGCTGGCCTGCCCGATTTGACCAAAATCGCCCTGGTCTACCTGCTTTATTTCGGCTTCGACACCGTCTTCACCTTGATCCCCATCAACCCACTGATCCAGACCCTGACTCAAAACGCCGGCGTGCGCGCCAAACTGCTGATGGCGCCCAGAATTGTCAGCCTGGTCTTCTCGATCCTGATGTCCTTTTTCATCGCGATCTCGGTCGCCATCGGGCCGGACGGGAAAACACCCAACATTGGCCTGACCGTTATACTGTTTGTCGCGCCGATTACCGCGCTGTCTTTGCTCGGGGTTCTGTTCGTCAAAGAAGGCGCCTTTAGCGCGGATGAAGAAAATGTCACCGTTAAAGACGCGATTGGCATGTTCAAAGTCAACCGCCCGCTGCTGATCTCGCTGCTGGCAATTTTCTTTGGCGGTTTTGTCTTCAACCTGACCCAGGTCGCCAGCATGTATTACATCAAATATGCCTTTGGCGTCGAGAACTTTGGCAAGATGAGTGCAATCATCGGCGGCGTCACCCTGATCAGCATCATCGCCGCCACCTTCCTATCGAAACTCCTGCTGAAATGGCTCACGCCAGGGGTGACGATTATGCTGTCCTACGGAACGGCCAGCCTCGTCCTGATCATCATGTGGCTGATCAACCTGAGCGGCCCCATCAACAGCCTGGTGCTCTTTATCCCGCTGATCGTGCTTTTCTACCTGGGCAATTCGACCGCCTACATCCCCAACCAGGTGATCAACATGGAGTGCATGGACTACAACCGCTATAAACTCGGTAAAAGCATGCAAGGCATGGCCGGGGCCATGGCCAGCTTTATCGGAAAACTCCAGGCCGCCTTGGGTTCCGCCTTCGTCGGCATGGTCCTCGGCGCGGTCGGATATGACGCAAAGCTGTACGAAAATGCCGCCAACATTCCCGCTTCATTGTTCAGCGGGCTGGGCATCGTCTACTTCGCCCTGCCCGCGGTTTTTGGACTGATCGCGGTCGGCGTGATGTTCTTCTACCCCATGCTGCGCAAAGCGCAGCGCGACCAGGTGTACGCGGCCATTGAAGAACACAAGCTGTCTGGCGCGGCCGCTTCGGCGGACTGATACTCCCAACCCATTTCAACAGGACCAACCTGCCGGGAATAGGCCTGGCAGACCGCTTCAATGCGAGAGGATATGCCCCCATGATCATCGAAAACAGCGCCGGCCTGGGCCGGTTGGAAGTGAGCACGCTTCCGCTCCCCGATTTTGCGCGCGAGATATCGGCGACATACACCTGTTCCGGCAAGGTGCTGGTCGCATACACAAAGACGGACGACCCGCAGGAAAAGGACTACTGGAATATCGCCGTGGTCAACGATGACGGCAGCGATTTCCACCCGATCTTTGGCGGGCCGATTCCAAAGCACCCCAAAGCCAACGGCATCCGCTTTATGGTCTTTGCAGATAACCAGCGCGTGCTGCTCGGCGACTACGTTCTGGAATGCAAACCGGATATCGATGCCTGCCAGTACGCCGAACTGATCCCCGTCCATTATCCCTGGGGCTGCGAGCAGGACCCGCGCACGATGTGTCACTGGTCGGAGATCATCATCGCGCCCGACAACCGCCACATGGCCTGGACGATTCTGCGCACAGACATCGGGGCTGCCGTTGGACTGGGCGTTCTGACGCGCAACCAGGACAGCTATCGCATCGAACAGGCGCAGCTGATCAGCACGCTAAAATTCTTCGAACCGGATCCGGCCAACCCAGGCTATCTGCTGATGCGGCCCATACTGGGCGGCGAGGTGAAGCAGTTTGTACGCGGGGGAACGGCGATTTCGGCGGTCGGCGCCAAAGACGGCGCGCTCACCGACAGCGTGGTCCAGGATCTCACATCCAGCGAAGTCACGCAGATCACACGCACGCCGGGATATGACGAAACCACCATCTTTTCACCGGATGAGCGCCTGGGCCTGGTGATGAGCACGCGCGGGTCGGCAAAAACCAATCCCGCCATCTTTGGCCTGCTGCCCAGACCGCGCGGCGGCCTGGCCACCCAGGGCTTGATCCAGCACCTGTATCTGTACGCGGTGGCGGGCGTGCGCAGTTTCCGCAAGGGCAATATCGGCCCGGTGCTAATTGACATCGAACGCTCGATGCATGAACCAGGCTACCAGGGCGCCCTGCTGCATGACCCAGACGAAGAGTGGGTGTATCATTCGCCGATGTCGTGGCATCCTGGCGGCAAGAAAGCCATGTGGATGGAAGGGCTGCGCGGCAGCGACACCGGCCCGCATGGCAGCGGCCGGCAGATGCGCGTGCGCAAAGTAGAACTGCTCGACTACCAGCCCCAGGCAGCCGTGCCGGCTGCGCCCACCCCCGATGAGATTCCGTATGGATTGAAGGGTGACCTGGGGGCCGAGAGCCTGCGCAGCACCCCCGCGCTGGACATCGCTGGGAAGATCGCTGGCCGCCATTCGGGCTATATCGAATATGTCCGCCAGGGCCAGAAACCCGCCCCGGCCCTGATGGGTTCGATTCAGGCCGCCTATTTCAACTTCAGCGACGGCGGCCAGATCTTTTATAATGGCTATGAAAAATCCACATTTTCATTGATGGGTGAAAGCATGTATGAGGCCGACTTGAGCATGAGCGGTGCGCGTCAGGGCGAAATGAAGCTGCGCGCAACCTTCTCGCAAACATCGTTTGAAATTCCACCCAGACTCCTGTTCGCGCCAGCCGGTGACGGTCAGCCTAAAAGCTATGGCTACGCGCGCTGCGATGGCGTGCAGCTGAATATACAAGACTTGCTCGAGTAAACGATCAGCAGCGCTGCGCGCGCCGGGCGAACCGCTGAAACCCAAGAGGATCGCGATGTATTCCAAAATCGAGAAACTGCTCAACAACCAGGGCGATAACTATATCCTGCCGTTTTTCTGGCAGCACGGCGAAAACGAAGCCACCCTGCGCGAGTACATGGGCGCGATCGATGCCAGCAATATCGGCGCCGTGTGCGTGGAAAGCCGCCCGCACCCGGATTTCTGCGGCCCGCGCTGGTGGCGGGATATGGATATCATCCTGGATGAAGCCAGGCAGCGCGGGATGAAGGTCTGGATTTTGGACGACAGCCACTTTCCAACCGGGTACGCCAACGGCGCGCTGAAAAACGCGCCGGATGAGCTCTGCCGCCAGAGCATCGTCTGCCGGGCGCTGGACTGTTCTCAACGTTCAATGATCCAGCTCGACAGCCAGATGCTCCAGCGCCCGCGCCCATCAAAACCCACCACCATCGAAAAGTTCGTGGCGCTCGGCAAAAAGCCGCCGCGCAAGTTCAAAGACGACCGGCTGTTGGGCGTCTATGCCCTGCGGCTCGACCAGCCAGGCCGGCTGGAGATGCGCGACCTTTCGAGCCAGGCGCGCGGCGGCGCTTTCCAGTGGTCCGTTCCCGAAGGTCGGTGGCGCGTCTACATCCTGCACCTGTCGCGCAATTTTGGCCCGCACCGCGATTACATCAACATGCTCGACCCGCGCTCCTGCCGCCTGCTGATCGACGCCGTGTATGAACCGCATTTCGCGCGCTATCAAGCCGATTTTGGCAAGACGATTGCCGGCTTCTTCTCCGATGAGCCCGAACTGGGCAACGGCCATCTGTATCAGTTTGGCAGGGATCTTGGCACTGACACTGATCTGCCCTGGAGCCAACCGTTGGAAGAGGCCCTGCGGCGGTCGTTGGGCGCGGGTTTCCCCGGCCTTCTGGCCTTGTTATGGGAGAACGATGCTGACGCCGCGCTCACCGCGCAAACGCGCTACGCCTACATGAACGCGGTCACTCGCCTGGTCGAAAGCAGCTTCTCCCGCCAGGTCGGGGAGTGGTGCGGCGAGCATGGCGTCGAATACATCGGCCATGTGATCGAAGATAACAACCAGCACGCCCGCACCGGCTCCAGCCTGGGACACTTTTTCCGCGGGCTGGCGGGCCAGCACATGGCCGGGGTGGACGTGGTCACGCGCCAGGTGCTGCCGCAGGAGAAGGTGGACGCCGCGCGCGGGCCGCTCGGCGCGTATGACAGTGAGTTTTACCACTTCGCCCTCGCCAAGCTGGGCTCCTCGCATGCCGCGATCGACCCGCTCAAACGCGGCAGAACCATGTGCGAAATCTTTGGCAATTACGGCTGGTCGCAAGGCGTGCGTCTGGAAAAGTACCTGGCCGATCACTTCATGGTGCGCGGGGTTAACCACTTTGTGCCGCACGCCTTCAGCCCCAAACAGTTCCCCGACCCGGATTGCCCGCCTCATTTTTATGCCCACGGCCACGACCCGCAGTTCCGCCACTTTGGCCGCCTGATGGCCTACATGAACCGCGTCTGCGAACTGATCAGCGGTGGCAAGCGCGTGACGCCGGCGGCGATCCTCTACCACGCCGAGGCCGAATGGACCGGCAAATCCATGCTGGCGCAGAAACCGGCGCGCCTGCTGGCCGAGCATCAGATCGACTTTGATATTCTGCCCCAGGATGTTTTCCTGGAACGGGCGCGCTATCAAACCGAAGTGGGGCAAAGCCTGCGGGTAAACGGCAGCCAATATACAGCGCTGATCGTACCGGCTGCCCAATTTGTCACGCAGGCCTTCGCCCACGCGGCAATCGAGTTGCAGCAGGCTGGTTTCAAGGTATGGTTTTTGGATTACCTGCCGGAAGGGATTTGCGACAGCTCAGACGCCGAACAGACCCAGGCGCTCCTGCGGGATTTGCAAGCCTGCGCGCTGATCCCTCTGGAGGGTCTGGCAGCTAACTTGCTGGCCAATGACGTTCAAGATAGCAGCGTCGCGCCCGCCTCAAAGTGGCTTCGCTGCCTGCACTACCGCATTCCCGAAGGCGGCGAGCTGTACTACTTTGTTAATGAAGGTGCCGAAGCTTACCGGGGAACCGTGCGGATGCCATCCGCGGGCAGATGCGCCGTTTACAACGCCTGGGATAACCGCCTGGAAACGCTGAAAACTGAAGCGGCTGGCGAACACACGCTGGCCCAGGTGGAGCTTGAGCCGCTCAAAAGCCTGCTGGTCGTTTTCGACCCGGCCCTCGCAAACGCCACGCTTGCCGAACCGCTGCGGGCGCAAGGAGAACAAATTCCGCTAAACGAGGGCTGGACGCGCAGTTCCTGCGCGGGGATCGCTTACCCCAACTTCCAAAAGCCAAAACGGGTCAGCCTGCCCGACCGGCTGGCCCAGGAACAGCCCAGGTTCTCCGGTTTCGTGCGCTACGAGAAACAGATCCAGCTGGAGCATCCCGGCCGCGTGGTGCTGGAGATCAGCGACGCGCACGAAGGGGTTGAAGTCTTTGTCAATTCGCAATCCGCCGGCCTGCAAATCACGCCCCCATTCCGTTTTGATATTTCTGATCTACTCAAGGCCGGAGAGAACCAGCTGCGCATCGAGGTCGCCACGACCCTGGAACGCCAGGTGGGCAGGCGCGGCTTGATGGGCCTGCTGCTGACCCCCAAACCTTCCGCGTTATCCGGCATCACGGGCAGCGTCGATTTGTGGCTGGATCCCCTCGCATAAGGCGTAAACCCCGCAGTCTCAGCCTGAGTCCATGCCTCGGATGCGCAGTCCGCGGGTTAACCATTCTGCCTGGGGACCCAGGCTGCGTGGAGCAGCACAACCCGAATAGCTGGTCAAAACCAAACACCTGCTGGCGTTTTCCGGTGCTCCCTTCGGCCCGCTGCCGTTGGATGGCTCACTGAGCGAAGTTTAGGCGATCCGCCAGACGATCGGAGGGCTGCTCGACTACAATATCTTCGCCACCAACAACGGCAAAATCGTGCTGGGCGGCAATCCTTATACCAACCGCGCCACGCTCTTTCCGGTCAATGGCATTTTGGGCGCCGGTCTGAACGAGCTGGTCGCTTACGAAACCACCGGCAACCTGAACAAACCGCTGCTGCTGCATAACACCGGCAATCCCATCGTGCCGTACTGGCACACCCAGCTGTATGCCGCCAAGGTTCCCGCGGGCAGGGAATTTTCCATCCAGACTTCAGACAGTCATGGTCACTGCAGCTTCACCCAGGACGAGATCATGGCGGCTTTTCAACACATTGGGCGGATACCTGACCAGCGCCACCATGGCCACTGCCGACAAGCAGCTGACTTCCGAAAAACGCGGCGAATTCCAGCAGTTCATGATCCAGCAAGGCAAGATCAACCCGGACCTCACATCCGTCACTCGCTAAAACTGCGTACCGGGTGAATCGGTTGCGCAAAACGAGAGCCGGACGGCGTCCGGCTCTCGTTTTGAAGCATCACCCATCCACCCCAAAGCGCACCAGCTCGTCCTGGATCCAGCCCACGTCTTGCAGCTGGAAGCCGCTCCACAGATAGCCCAGGTAGTGCAGCCCTTTCAGTGTGCCGACCTGCCCGCGGATGGCGTCCAGGGCCTGAAAGCCGCCGCTGACCGCCTGCATGTGCTTGCCGCCTTTGTGGATCGCCTGGAACACTTCGGGCCAGTGCGCGCTGTCGGGCTTGCCGTCACCGTGGATCCACTGCACCCCGTCCAGCTCTTGAATGCCCAGCAGGTGCGGCAGGTGCGGGATCTGCCCAACCCCGTCCAGATGATAGAAGCTGTGATCAAGCCGCCGGCAGGTCGCGCTCAGTTCGGGCAGGGCAAAGCGCTTGAACATCTTCGGGCTGATCATGTACGAAAAGTCACACTGCAGCATATAGGTGGGGGTTGCGCTGTAAATTCCGCCCCAGTCCGAATAACCGGGGTTGACCGGCTGCAGCACGCTGTTCAACTCGGCATAAAAACGGTGCCACAGCTCGTGCACCTCCCAAATCAGGCGCTCCACCTCGTCCGGCTCATCGTACAGGTCGAGCAGCAGCTGCTCGGAGGGCCGGAAGGTCGACAGGATATCCAGCCCCCCGCCCAGGTCAGTCATACCCATCAAAACGCTGCCCTGCCAGCGCTCCATCCCGGCTTTGTAAATCGCCTTGACGCGCTGCAGCCAGGCGTTGTCGGGGTCATACTCCAAATGAATGTCGCGGATGGGGCGCTGTTCGCGCGGCCAAAACCAGACCCGCCCGCTGGAATTGTCCAGGCGCGCGCCCATAAACGCGGCGGCCACACCCGGGCCAAAACAATCCATGTTGAAAAATGGATAAGCGTCGCCCATATAGACCCGTTTGGACAGTTCGTAATCGATCCGGTCAATCAGCTCTTCCGGCGACCAGGAAAGATCGGCGCAAGTGGCCTGGGACAGCAGCGGCGCGGGCGGCTGCGGCCGCTGCGGGTCCAGCCCGCTCAACACCACCGGAATCAGCGGGCGCTCCAGCTCGCCCGCCCACCACTTGCCATACGTATCTTTTATCGTTTGCCAGCGTTCTGGGGAGAAATCTATCGGCATAATTCGCGGCCTTTCAAGGAAATATCCATTCGATTATCTTCTAAAAAATCGGAAAGTTGTGTGGAAACGCTGGCGAAGCCAGCGTTTCCACACAACCCACCCAACTTTTTGAGAAGATCTCATCCCTAAGTATAACGAATGATATGCGAAGATCTTCTTGATTTTTGCCGAATTATTCCAGTATCATAAGCTAACGGCCGCACATGCGGCCCAATCCAATGAGGTCCAGCCATGCCCAAACCAGAACATATGCGCGTCCTCGAAACCCGCTCCGGCATCGAGCTGCAGGAGATCATCGGCCTGCAGGCCTGGGAGGGCCACCCGCGGCTGATGCCAGCCGCCCACCGCCACAACGAGCTTGAACTCAACCTGATCGCGCAGGGCACGGCCGTGTACTTTTTCGGCGGCCGCCGTGTCACCCTGCCCGCCAATTCGCTGATGCTGTTTTGGGCCATCGCGCCCCACCAGCTGGTCGAAACGACCCCCGATGCTTTCATGTACTGGCTGACCCTGCCGCTGTCCTGGTTCCTTCATTTAAACTGGCCCGAGCCGTTCCGCCGGGCTGTGCTCAACAGCGAGCTGGTTTTCGACCCCGGTGCCAGCCCGGAGGACAGCCATCTCTTCACGCGCTGGCAGGCCGACCTGACGCGCAACCTGCCCGCCGACCGCGAGATCGTCCTGCTGGAAGCCGAAGCGCGGCTGAAGCGCCTGGCCCTGCGCGGCGAGACCGCTTCGCAAAGCCAGCGCGAGCTGGCTCTGGCCTCACCGCACCAGATCAGCCACGCGGAAAAAATCGCCGAGTATCTTGCCATCCACTACCTGGAGGATCTAAAAATCGAAGCGGTCGCCGCCCAGGTCAGCCTGCATCCCAACTACGCGATGGACATTTTCCGCAAGACCTTCGGAACCACCATCCTCGAATATCTGAATACGCTGCGCGTGGCGCATGCCCAGCAGCTGCTGGTCAACAGCGATCACAGCGTACTGACCATCGCCCTCGACTCGGGCTTCAACTCCACCAGCCAGTTTTATGCAACCTTCAACCGCCTGTGCGGGCTGTCGCCCAATGCCTACCGCAAGTCACTGCGGTAGGCATTGCCAACACTTTGTGGAACTGTCTCAAAAGAAAACCCCCACCCCGGCCCGCCCCCTGCGAGAGGTTGTGAAAAAATTCAATAAAAGCGAAATGAGAACAGAAAAGTGGCTGGGAGGCACACTGTAAAAGGCAAAAACGAGGGAGGAAATGGCGATCTATTTGGGGTAT
>Ga0172368_10006795_pt1 | contig 12191 bp, 11 predicted proteins | sample Lak11m_FD_114540 | JGI IMG/M metagenome (GOLD analysis project Ga0172368, IMG submission 114540) | Freshwater microbial communities from Kabuno Bay, South-Kivu, Congo - kab_022012_11m | ecosystem: Environmental > Aquatic > Freshwater > Lake | place: Democratic Republic of the Congo: South-Kivu...
CCTTTCACTTTCCCAAATTTACTCCGGCGAGTTCGCGCCTGCCTCCTCCCCTGCCTTTTCAGCGTATGCCTTCCTCCTGAACTCAAGCTCGCGGGGCAACCAATTCGCAATATTCTCCTCCTCAGACGGGGCGCTGCTTGCGCGGGACCTGGACAGCAGCGGCGGGTTCGCATTGCGTGACGGGGCGCTTTTGGACTCCAGCGGAAGGCAATACGCGTCAGTGCCTCTTTCCCGCATGATTCTGCTCCGGCAGGATAGGGCGTACTCCAGCCATCAGAACCTGCTGCTGGCCCTTGAAGATGGCGCGCCGCTTCCCGAGCTTGCAGGCATTTACTCCAACAGGACCAGCCTTCAGCTGGTGCAGGATTTCGGCAAAGTCTCGGTTTTCGAGGTGAACTGATGGTGGACATAATTCTCGTGCTATCCGTCTTGCTCTGCTCGGCCGTTATCACCGCGTTTTCCATGCCTGTGCTGGTGCGCAAGCTTTTTGCAGCAGGCATAACTGGGGATGACTGGAACAAGAAAGGCACCCCTCCTGTTGCGGAAATGGGCGGGCTGGGCATTGTCATGGGCGTAATAGGCTCGCTGCTGTTCGCAATCGCCCTGCACACGTTTTTCGGCTACAATTTCGCGCTCATCGAGATACTGGCAGCCATGCTTACACTGGTGATAATCGCCCTTATCGGCACGTATGACGACCTGTTCGACATGCGCCAGGACGTAAAGGCAGTGCTTCCCATGGTGGCATCCTTGCCACTTGTGGCGGTAAGCGCCGCAGGCAGCACAGCAATTTCCCTGCCATTCATAGGCCCGGTGGACTTCGGGTTCTTCTACATATTCCTCCTTATCCCGCTTGGCGTGACAGTCGCCTCCAACCTCACCAACATGCTGGCAGGCTTCAACGGAATGGAAGCCGGAATGGGCGCAGTCATCTTCGCCACTGCCGCCCTGATCGCAATTGCGAACGGCTCCACCGAAATGGCGATAATTTCGGCTGCCATGCTTGGGGCGTACCTGGTTTTCCTGCGCTTCAACTGGTGCCCGGCCAGGGTGTTCCCTGGCGACATAGGCAACCTGCTCATAGGTGCAGCGCTCGCCTCCGCCGTGATAATCGGAAACCTCGAATCAGTGGGCGCCATACTCATGGTTCCCTATGTAATCGATTTTTTCATAAAGGCGGCAAATCGCTTCCCAAAAACGCCCGGGCACTACAAGGACGGCAAGCTCTACCCGCCTGAGGGCAAGGTAAAGGGGCTGGTGCACCTGGTGATGAAGCTGTCCGGCGGGATTTCGGAGCAGCGGCTGGTGATGGCATTCATCGCGGCAGAGGCGCTTTGCGGCCTTGTTGCGATAGCATTATACGCAAGGGCGTTCTAATACAAAAAGGCGTTTGCATGATAGTTGTAACTGGCGGCTCGGGCTTCATAGGCTCGCACCTGTGCTCATTGCTTGCCGAGAAAGGGCACAAGGTGCGGATAATCGACATAGCCCCGCCGCCGATGGGCGTAAACGCAGAATTCGTGCGCGCCTCGGTGCTGGACACCATACGGCTGCAAAAGCTCTTCCAAGGAGCAGAGGCGGTGGTGCACCTGGCCGCGCTGGTGGATGTCCAGGCATCAATAACCGACCCCTATTCCGATTTCCAGGTGAATGCGCAGGGCACCATAAACGTGCTGGAGGTTGCCCGAAGATGCGGGATAAAGAAAGTGGCCTATGCCTCCTCGGCAGCGGTCTATGGCGACCCAGCCGAAATCCCAATAACCGAGAAGCACCCTGCCTTGCCGCTTTCGCCCTACGGGCTCTCCAAGCTTTCCTCAGAGCGCTACGTGCTCCTATACAACCGCCTTTACGGCATGGAAAACACCGCGCTTCGGCTCTTCAATGTTTTCGGCCGCGGCCAATCCGCGCACAGCCCCTACTCGGGCGTCATAACGAAATTCTCCGAAGCGATAAACTTGGACAGGCAGCCGCTGGTTTACGGGGACGGCGAGCAGACCCGCGACTTCGTGCACGCAGATGATGTTGCCGAAGCATTCAGCCGCGCCATTGAGACACAGGGCAGCGATTCCCCCATCAACATAGGCTCGGGCAAGGAAACAGCCGTGCTGGACCTGCTTGAGAAAATGTGCTCGCTTGCAGGCAAGTCCCCCGCCCCCAAGTTCCTGTCCGAACGCAAGGGCGACATCAAGAGGAGCTGCGCCGATATTTCGCTTGCAAGGCAAAAGCTGGGCTACGCGCCAAAAATACCCCTTGAGCAGGGGCTGAAAGAAGTCCTATCTGAAAAGCCCCAATAGCTACTTCATCCGCTCGACAAGCTCGATGATGCTGATGTACTGGTTTATCTGCTCGTAGTCTGCGGTCCTGCCAATGTCCAGCCAGAAATCGGAAAACAGGTATCCGCCTATCCTCTCCTTTTTGGCAAGCAGGCGCGGGAAGACCTTGGAGGCAAAGTCATCGCCCTCCTCTATGAAGTCGAAAATCCTTGGCTCAAAGACGTACAGCCCTGCATTGACCAGGTTCTCCACTATGGGCTTTTCCCTGAAGCGCACAACCAGCCCGTCCTCCATTTCCGCAACCCCGTACTCGAGCGGAATGCCCTTGCGCGCAAGCGCCACTGTGGCGATGTTGCCGCTCTTCTTGTGCTGCTTGACTATCTCACCGACATCCACATTGGAGAGGTGGTCGCCCATTATCACCACAAACGTGTCGTTCATTTTTGATTTCAGCGGAAGCACCGAACCGGCAGTTCCGAGCTCTTTTTTTTCAACCGAGTAGTTCAGCTTGAGCCCCAGCACCGAGCCGTCTCCGAAAAAGCCCTCTATCTGCTCGTGAAGATATCCCACGGCCAGGTAAACGTCCTTTATTCCTGCCCTCTTTATGCTGCCCAGCACATATTCCAGTATGGGCTTTTTTCCTATCAGCAGCATGGGCTTTGGGATGGTATAAGTGTAAGGCCGAAGGCGGGTCCCCTTTCCGCCGCACAAGACTATTGCTTTGGTCATGTTATCACACTGCCCTTTCTGCAAAAACCCATATAAAGGAAATCTCGGCAGCAGGGGATTAGGAAACCGCTTGCCGCACGGCCTGTTCGTATTCCTTCATGAGCGCCTGCGCGTATTTTTGCGTCCTGCCCTCGGCAAACACCCGCATCACGTTTTCAGTTCCCGATGCCCTTGCTATCACCCACCCGTCTTCGAAGTCCGCGCGGACACCGTCCACCAGGTTGAGCTTCCCGCCAGACCCTTGGGCGTGCTTCCTGGCTGCTGCAAGGCCGGCAAGCTTTTTGGCAGGGGCAACCTCTATCTTGCATTTTGAATTGGAATATTCCGGAAGCTCGGACAATATTTCGGACAGCCTCCGCTCGCAAACCATCTGGGCAATCTTTGCGGCTGCGTATATGCCGTCCTTGGCAAGGGAGAAATCAGGCCAGATTATGCCGCCGACTTCCTCCCCGCCGCTTACCGCGCGCGGCAGCAGCTCCGCCATTTTTTCAGAAAGATAAGGTGCGCCAACCGCAGTGTAAACAGTCTTCCCGCCAAGTTGCGCGCACATGTCCTCCACGCACCTGCTGGTGGCAACGGTAGTGACAATCAATTTTTCCTTCTGGCTCCTCTTTTCGCGGCAGGCCTGGGCTGCTGAAATTGCAAAGCCCTTGTCGCCCACTATCCAGCGCCCCTTCTCATCCACAAAAACCACTCGGTCCGAGTCGCCATCCCAGGCAACCCCGAAATCCGCTGAAACATCCTTTACTTTCCTGCAAAGCTTTAGCGTGTTTGCCTCGGAAGGCTCAGAGGGCCTGCCCGGGAATGTGCCGTCAACCTTCTCATTCAGCGCGATTACTTCGCAGCCCAATGATTCGAAAACCCTGCTTGAAAGCGAGGAGGTTCCGTTGCCAAAATCCAGCGCCACTCTCAGGCGCCTGCCGCGTATTTTGGCAGCATCAACGTTCTTCAGGACCGCTTCCGCGTGCTTTGCAGTTGCGCCCGGGCAAGCGGCGATCTTACCCACCTTGCTCCAATCTGCCTGCCTGAACTTTCCGGAAAGCGCCAGTTTTTCGATGGCATCCCCCCGCTCGTGCGAAACCGCCACACCACAGCTGTCCACGAACTTGAGCGCGTTCCATTCAGCGGGGTTGTGCGAAGCAGTGACTATCACCAGCCCGGCTGCGCGCTGTGCGCCGAGCGTGAATTCGGCTACCGGCGAGGAACACAGGCCAATGTCCGCAACTTCCCTTCCTGCTGCCATCAGCCCTGCAGCCGCAGAGGCGTGCAGCATGGGCGAGGTTACTCTCATGTCATGCGCAAGCACCACCTTTCCGGCCGGGAGGCCGTCTGCAAACGAGGCGCAAAGCGAAAACGCAAGCGAGGGGCAAAGCACATCCAGCTTGCCCCTGACCCCGTTGGTTCCGAAAAGCGGCATAGTTTTCCCCTAGTTTTCCCCTGTCTTACCAGTAACTCCGTATGATGCTATTCTTTCGGCAATTAATACCAGTTGCTTGGGCACCTGCGCTTTGGCAGCCGCCGCCTTCATCAGGGCAATGTCTTCTCTCTCGAATGTCTTGGCCAGCAGCGCAAGGGCTGCGAAAATTGCGAACGAAACCGCGGTCAGCACGCCTATGAAAAGCATGTACATCGCCTTTGAGGTATAAACCTGCGTTTCTCCGCTCCCTACGCTGGGCAGGCTGCTGGCTGCAAGGGCTGCGACTGGTTTCAGCAGCCATACAAGCAGCAAGGTGGCAGCGCCTGCAAGCAGTATCCTCCAGGTGGCTTCTGGCATGCGATAGTCCAGGAATTTCTTCCCGTAGTAGTTGAACATGACCATAGAGATCAGGAAGCTTGCCGCCGAGGCGAGTGCAGCCCCCTCAATCCCGAAATAAGGTATCAGGAGGAAATTGAGCAGCACATTTGCAATGCCTGCCACGAAAGCCACTTTCAGCTCTATTTTAACCAGCCTCATGCCTGCAAGTGCGTATGAGACTGTGTAAGTCAGCACGCTGAAAAGCAGGCCCAGCACGAAAATGGAAAGCGTGGCCGTGCCCGCCCTGTAGCTGCTTCCGTAAAAGCCAGCAAGCATTTCCCCTGAAAAGGCCACCATCACCACTGCCACTGGGACTGAAATGAAAAGCATCCAGCGCTGGGAGGTTTCCATCACTGCGCGGACCGCTTTGTGGTCCTCCTTGCCTATCAGGCGTGATATTACTGGCAGGAATATGGTTGCAATTGAACCTGGGAATATGGTTATGACAAGTGCAAGCTGCGTGGCAAGCGAGTAAATGGCAATCATTTCGTTGGAGCCTGAAGCGCCGCCAAGATAGCCCAATATCAGCCGGTCGGACATTGAAATTACTATTGAGAATGAGGAGAGCAGCGTCAGCATGAGCCCGAAGGGCACTATTTCCTTCCAAAACTCGCCAGCTTCCAGCCCTTTCTTGTCCTGCGGCAAATCGTCCACCCTCTTTTTCATGAACGGGACTGAAACCGCCAGTGCAATTACGTATGTGAGTAGGAAAGAGGCCGAAAGAGAAAACAGCGTGGCGCCGTAAAATTGGAAAAACACAATGGTGAGAGGCAGCTTCAGGGTGTTTTGCACGTTGTTTATTATCTGGCTGGACTTGATGTCCGCCCTGCTTTGGAGATAATTGGTGGTAAGGGAAAAGATGCTGTATATCAGCGAATAGCCTGAAAGCAGCCGGATTCCATCTGCAAGCGGCGGGTTGCTGTAAATGGCGGCTATTTGGTCAGAGAGCAGCCAGAATGCCGCGGAGAGCGCCAGGCCGGAAAAAAGATTCACTGCGTAGCTTATCCGCAGCAAATCCTTTGCCTTTTTTCCCTCGCCTCTGCCCTCGTAGAACGGGACATACCTGGACACCGCGGCAGGAAGCCCGAAATCCCTCCAGATTCCAAGGATGGTGATGACGCTTATTGAAAGGTAGAACAGGCCAACGTTTTCCTGCGAAAAGGCGCGCGCCAAGTATATTACGTACGCAAACGAAACGAGCTTCATCAGGATGGTGCCTGCAAGGCCCCACATGCTGCCTTCTGCCAGCTCGCGCGAATGCGCAAGGGTATCATCAGGTTTCCTCTCCGCTGCCATGCCAATGAATTCTGCGCCAGATTTAATAAGCAGTAGATGCGCCTGCCTGTGGGCAAGGGCCGCATCCAGTCTGCCACGGCAACGGCGGCGCACTTGCCGGCCACGGCATAACGATTTATTAATGATTTGAGGCAATAGCCAACTGGTCTTTAGCGAATGTGAAGGTGAGTTTCTTGGCAGATATTTTCGAAGGCAAAACAGTTCTTATCACTGGGGGGACAGGCTCATTCGGCCAGCGCATGGTGAAAAGCCTGCTGGAAAAGGGCAGCCCAAAGGCAGTCAGGATATACACTAGAGGCGAACTGAAGCAGGTGGAGATGGAGCGGCTGTTCCCTGGCGAGAGCAGGCTCCGCTTCCTGATAGGCGACATCCGGGACAGGGAACGGCTTTACCGTGCAATGAAAGGCGTGGACATAGTGATACACGCAGCAGCGCTCAAGCACGTGCCGGTCTGCGAATACAACCCGGCAGAAGCTGTGAAGACCAACATCAACGGCGCAATGAACTTGGTCGATGCGGCGATTGACAACGGGGTGGAGCGCGTGATGACCCTCTCCACGGACAAGGCGGTGCATCCTGTCAATTTGTATGGCGCCACCAAGGCGGTCATGGAAAAAATCGTCATCCAAGGAAATGTTTACCGGGGAGGCAAGGGCACTTCGTTCTCCTGCGTGCGCTATGGCAACGTGGTAGGAAGCTCGGGAAGCATAGTTCCGCTTTTCCTGCAGCAGTCCAAGAAGGGCGAGATAACGATAACCGACGACCGCATGACGCGCTTCTGGATAACGCTGGACCAGGGCGTGGAATTCGTCACGCGCTGCACTGGCATGATGAAGGGCGGCGAAATATTCGTCCCAAAAATACCCAGCATGCGCGTGGCCGACCTTGCCAAGGTGGTGGCTCCAAGCGCCAAGATAAAGATAATCGGCATCCGCCCGGGCGAAAAGCTGCACGAGGCGCTGCTTACTGAGGATGAGTCTAGGCATGCCAAGGAATTCGACAGGCATTTCATAATCGAGCCGGAGTTCCCGTTCTGGGACGCGTCCAGCCACTCAGGCGGCAAGGCGCTTCCTGAGGGCTTCCGCTATTCCAGCGACAACAACAAGGTGTGGCTGGACGGCGCAGGGCTCAAGCGCATACTGCAGGAGCAGAAGCTTCTGGGCTAGCAGTCCGGCCTGCTGACGGGGCGCGGCACTTGCAGCTGCACAGTGTAACGGTGTTTGGATGAAGAACATACCATACGGGCGCCAATCCATTGACGCAAGCGACATTTCCGCTGTTTCAGAGGCGCTCCAAAGCGACTTTTTGACGACTGGGCCGCGCGTGGCGGAATTCGAAAAATCCCTGTGCAATTTCACTGGCGCTTCCCATGCAGTCGCGGTCAATTCCGGTACCTCCGCGCTTGATATCGCAGTCGGCGCGCTTGAGCTTCCGGCAGGGAGCGAGATAATCACTACGCCCTTCACGTTTGCCGCATCCGCAAACTGCGCGCTTTACAATTCCTGCAAGCCGGTCTTCGCGGACATTGACGCGCGCACGCTCAACCTCGACCCAGCACAAGTGGAAAAGAAAATTACGAAAAAGACCCGAGCAATAGTCTGCGTGGACTATGCCGGACAGCCCTGCCAGATGGGCGAGCTTTCCGAACTTGCACAAAAGCATGGCCTTGTTCTCATAGAAGATGCCGCGCACTCGCTAGGTGCGCAATACAATGGCAAAAAAGTCGGCACGCTTGCTGACCTTACCACATTTTCTTTCCACCCGGTCAAGCACATCACAACCGGCGAGGGCGGGGCGGTCTGCACGCAGGACAATGGACTTGCAGCAAAGCTTCGCATGCTTCGCAACCACGGCATTGACAAGGCTCCTTCCGAGCGGCAGGGATATTTGTACGACATGAAGATGCTGGGAAAGAATTACCGAATCACGGACTTCCAGTGCGCTTTGGGCATTTCGCAGATGAAAAGGCTGCCGCAGTTTTTGGCGCGAAGGAGGGAAATCGCGAAGCTGTATCAAAAGGAGCTTGCCAACGTCAAAGGAGTGTCGATTCCTGAGGTTCTCCCAGCCGCGCTTCACGCCTACCATCTCTACCCAATCCTTCTTGACAAGCCTAAAATCCGCGACAGGGTATTCGAATCAATGAGAAAGAAGGGCATCAGTGTGAATGTCCACTACATACCGACCTACCGCTTCAGCTACTATTCCTGGATGAAGGCAAAGCCTTCAGATTACCCAAATGCCGAGCGCGCATATTCAAGAATATTGTCGCTGCCCATGTATTACGGGCTGCCTGACAATGATGTTTCACAGGTAGTCTCTGTTCTGCAGCAAAGCATCAGGGAGGCAAAAGCATGAAAGCACTGCAAATAGGCAAAAGGAAAGTCGGGCCAGGGCAGCCGGTGTTCATAATTGCCGAGATTTCCTGCAACCATTTGCAGAAGAAATCCCTTGCGCTTCGCATGATTTCCGAGGCTAAAAAGGCAGGGGCTGACGCGGTGAAGTTCCAGACTTACACCCCGGACACCATGACAATAGACTGCAGCAACAAGCATTTCAGGATAAAAGGCACGGTCTGGAACGGCATGAACCTGTACAAGCTTTACCAGGAGGCCTACACTCCGTGGAGCTGGTTCCCAGAAATAGCGGCAAAGGCGAAAAAGGAAGGCATAATTTTCTTCTCCACCCCCTTTGACGAAACTGCCGCGGATTTGCTGCAAAAGCTTGGCGTGCCTGCCTACAAGATAGCCTCATTTGAGATAAATCACATCCCGCTCCTGAAGCACGTTGCCCGGAAGGGCAAGCCGGTCATTTTCTCAACAGGCGTTGCAACCAAGAAGGACATCGAGCTTGCGCTTCGCACCATCCGCGCTTCTGGCAACCGGCAAATCGGCATAATGAAATGCACCAGCGCCTATCCTGCCCCGATTGAAGAGGCGAACCTTGCGACAATTCCAGACATGGCAAAAAAGTATAGGGTTGTTGTCGGGCTTTCTGACCACACCAACAGCCTCACTGTCCCGGCATATGCAGTGGCGCAGGGCGCCTACATGGTGGAAAAGCATTTTACACTTGAGAAAAAAGGGCACGACGCCAAATTTTCCATAACTCCTAGGGAATTCTCCGAGATGGTGAAAAACATCCGCGAGGCTGAGGCCTCGAAGGGCAAGGCAATGTACAGCAGCACTGCGCAGGTGAGCAAGCACAAGTTCATCATGCGTTCTATATTCGCAGTAGCGGATATCGCAAAAGGCGAGCGGTTCACCAGAAAAAATATCCGAGTAATACGCCCTGGCTATGGCATGCACCCTGCGCATTTGGACAGGCTCTTGCGCAGGCGCGCTGCAAAGGGGATAAAGCGCGGCACCCCCATTGATTTCGGGATGGTAAGATGAAAGTCTCAATCCGGAAAGTCAAGGCCACGGACATATGGGCAATCTACAAATGGCGCAACCAGCCTGAAGTCAGGAAAAAGATGTTCTCCACCCGGCCCATAAGCAAAGCCGAACATCTGTCATTCTGGAAAGCCCGCTTGGATGGACAAAACGGGCTATCCTTTGTAATCGTTGCCGGTGGCAGGCGCTGTGGCATGGTGCGGCTGGACAAAAAAGGAGCTTTGCACGAAATAGACATCCTGGTCTCGCCTTCCATGCAAGGCAAGGGCATTGGACGCCTTGCGCTTTCCAATCTGATTTCAAAAGCCGGGAGGCTCGGAATTAAAAAAGTTGGAGCTAGAGTAAAAAAATCAAACAGGGCCTCGCAGGGGCTTTTTGAGGCAACAGGATTCACCAAAAAAGCCGCCGGCAGGGGCTATTACTTGTATGGACGTGATTTGTGATGGCAAATATCCTTGTAATTGCAGCGCACCCGGATGACGAGGCGCTTGGGGCTGGAGGCGCGATGGCGCTGCACTGCGCCAGAAAAGACAAAGTTTCAGTGGCAATACTTGGCACTGGCATTGCTTCCCGCAAGGAAAAGGGAGCAGACATATCTTCCGAGCTTTCCGCCCTCCGTGCACAATCCCGCTCGGCGCTTGCCAGGCTCGGAGTGAAAGACGTGCAGTTCCTGGATTTCCCTGACAACTCCTTTGACAGCGTGCCGCTTCTCGAAATAACCAAGGCCGTGGAAAGAATCGTTTCCGAAAAAAAGCCAGAGTTGTTGTACACGCACCACTGGGGTGACCTGAACATCGACCACCGCCGCACATTCGAGGCTATGATGACTGCCTGCAGGCCAGTGGGCGGCTGCAGCGTGAAGAAAATCCTGTGCTTTGAGACGCTCTCGTCCACTGAGTGGAATGCACCGTCTTCAGGCACGGCTTTCCTGCCAAACTGCTTCGTGGACATATCCTCAGTCATGCAGAAAAAGCTCGACTGCCTCTCGGAATACAAAGGCGAGATGCGCCCCTTCCCTCACCCGCGCTCGCCTGAGGCGGTGTCTGCGCTTGCCCGCTTGCGCGGAAGCACTATCGGGGCCGAATCAGCAGAGGCTTTTGAGGTAGCAAGAGAAATACTCTAGGCAGTGGTTACCATGCGCATATTATTTGTCGGGGGCGTGGAGATGGGCCGCGCCTGCGCTGAAAAGCTCCTCCTGGACAAGTTCGGCATTGCAGGCATTTTCTGCCTGCCGCAGTCGCAGTCCCACCGTTCGGGCTATGCGGATTTCTCGCCCCTTGGCAAGAAATACGGTGTGCCTGTCTTCAAATACGATGACATCAACCATGCAGAGGCGGTGGAAAAAATCCGGCAGCTTGCCCCCGACGTCATAGTCCTTATCGGCTGGTCGGGGATAATCGGCGAGGAAATACTCGCAATCCCCAAGAGGGGTGTCCTGGGCCACCACCCGACCCTGCTTCCCAGGCACCGCGGCAACGCGCCCATACCATGGACGCTGATAAACGGGCTTTCAAGAAGCGGAGTCACCCTTTTTTTCCTGGAAAAAGAAATAGACAAGGGGGACATCGCAGGGCAGAAAGAGTTCTCAATCACTCTGGAGGACGATGCTGCAAGTGTCTATGCAAAGGCTACCAAGGCAACTATTGAGCTGCTTCCCAAGGTGCTTCGTGATATGGAAGCCGGAAAACTTGTCCGAATTCCGCAGGATCCGCGAAAAGCCTCGCGCTGGGGCAAGCGCAAGCCCGAGGACGGGATAATCGACTGGAACTGCATGGCGGTTTATCTCCACAATTGGGTGCGAGGCTTGACGCATCCCTACCCTGGCGCGTTCACTTTTCACTCGGGCAAAAAGCTGTTCATTTGGAAAGCCAAAATCACACCTTCAAAATCCGCGGGCAACGCCGCGCCCGGTACTGTGCTGGAGTCGGGCAAAAAGCTGGTTGTAAAATGCGGGGACGGCGCGCTTGAAATCCTGAAGCTGCAGCCTGAGGGTGGAAAGGAAACCGGCGCATCTTCCTCAGCAGCCTCGCTTGGATTGAAAAAAGGGGACCTTCTTGGCTGAATCAAAGGCGCGCGCGCAGGAAGGCAGTGCCTTTTTGGTGGTATGAAAAATAGCGCAGCAGCTTGCCAAACGGCTGCCTCTTTATCCTGCCATCCTCAATCGGCCTGAGGTGCGCAGCCTCTGCTTTTTTTCCCTGTTTTTTTGCAACTGCAAGCGCGGCAAGGTCCAAAAAAAGCATCTCTTCTCCGTATTTTGTGATGTATTCTTCAGACATTTTTCCAAGTGCTGGGCGGATTTTTGCAAGTGTTATGGCTTTCATCGCATAAAATCCAGGGCAGAATTGAGGGATTTCCAGCCCCAAAAACTCCCGGCTTTCGGCCATCCCGAAAATCCGGTTGAACCACTGCCAGGAAAGCCCGCTTCTGGAGTCTACAGGAATGTATCCTATGCAGGCGTCGGTATTGCCATGGATGATTGGGTGGAGAATCAGGGTCAAATCCTCTGGCTGGTGCTCCAGGTCGGAATCCATCCGCACAAGAATGGCCCTGCGCACTGCTGCCTTGCCGCCTTTTGAAGAAAGCGCCAGTGCGGCATCCATGCCCGCAAAAACTGCTGCAGTCGCACCCTCATTCTTCTGCTTGTCTATGACCTGGATAAAATCGTGCTTTTTCCCGAGCTTTGCCAAAAGCGCCCCTGTGCCGTCA
>Ga0172368_10006800_pt1 | contig 12174 bp, 9 predicted proteins | sample Lak11m_FD_114540 | JGI IMG/M metagenome (GOLD analysis project Ga0172368, IMG submission 114540) | Freshwater microbial communities from Kabuno Bay, South-Kivu, Congo - kab_022012_11m | ecosystem: Environmental > Aquatic > Freshwater > Lake | place: Democratic Republic of the Congo: South-Kivu...
AGAGGCCTTTGACAAGGCGGCCAACCTGCTGGGAATTGGCTATCCGGGCGGGGTGGCGATTGACCGGCTTGCCAAAAGTGGCAACCCCGGGGCCTGCAATTTCCCCCGGGCGATGCGCGACAGTCTGGATTTCAGTTTCAGCGGTCTGAAAACAGCCCTTCTGACGAAGCTTAAAAAACGCGAAATTCCGTTAACTACCGAGGAGATACCGGACTTCGCCGCTTCCTTTCAGGAGGCAATCTGCGATGTGTTGACGGAAAAAACCATCCGGGCCGCGCGGCTGGTTTCGGCAAAGCGGGTTGTTATCTGTGGCGGCGTTGCGGCGAACAGCCGCCTGCGGGAAAAAATGTTCAGCGATGCCCAGACCGCGGGAATTGATGTTTTTATTCCTCCCGCCGTTTTGTGCACGGACAACGCGGCAATGATCGCGGCTGTGGGGACCCGCCTTCTGCAATGTGGGTTGAAGGACGGTCTCGATCTCAATGCCGTGTCACGCATACCGCTTGCAACTGCGACATGATCATTCAGGATAAGCTAAGAGACTTTTATCGGCGCTTTCTCAGCCTTCAGGGCAACCCGGCAGAGATCGCCATGGGGATGGCGATCGGGGTTTTTGTCGGCGTTACCCCGACTATTCCTTTCCATACCGCGCTTATCGTCCTGATCGGGGTTACGTTCCGGCAGAATATAGCGGCCGGCTATCTTGCTTCGTGGCTTGTTTCCAACCCGGTTACCATCCCCATTCTTTACCTTTCCCAGTACAGGCTCGGCCGTTTTCTCCTTGGCATGGGGGCAAACGGTTTTATATTCAATGAATACAGCTTGCGCGTGCTTGCGGCCACCGGTCGCGAAATAGTCGAGCCGCTCCTCGTTGGCGGAATCTGCATGGCCCCTTTTTTTGCCGTTCCCGCCTACTTTATTTCTCGCTATTTTGTCGAAAAAATACGAAAGCGGACTGCCTCGTGACAACCGTACGGAAATTGATTGCTGCCTATAATATTCGCCCGCAGAAGAGACTGGGGCAATCGTTCCTTACGGACATGAATATCATGAAGCGGATTGCCACCCTGGCGGCGCCTGCCGCGGATGAAACGGTGGTCGAGATTGGGGCTGGGCTCGGGTTCATGACCGAGGAACTGGCCAGAACTGCCCGCCGGGTGATTGCCTTGGAGATAGATCCCCGCCTGCTGAATGTTTTGGGGGAGCGGTTTGAAGGCGTCGGAAACGTCGAAATTCTCGCTCAGGATGTCCTGAAATACGATTTTTCAACGGCTGACAAGGAGAAAAAGATCAAGGTTGTCGGTAATATTCCCTACTATATTTCTTCCCTGATTCTCTTTCGTCTGCTGTCGTTCCGCAGCGCGATAAAGTCGTTTGTCCTGATGTTTCAAAAGGAACTCGCCGACCGGATAACCGCTGCCCCCGGGTCAAAGAAATATGGCATTCCCTCGGTAATGGTCGAAAAATACACGGAAGCGGTATATGAAATGACGGTTTCCCCTCAATGTTTTTATCCCGTTCCCGATGTGGCTTCTGCCGTTGTGCGGATGACCCTCAAGGAGGGGGCGGACGTTTCCGATAACGGTCTTTTTGATAAGGTGGTCCATGCCGCCTTTGCCCACAGGCGGAAGAACATTTTCAACAACCTTCTATACCTGGGTCTTTCGAGAGAGATGCTCGACGCTGCCTTTGCCGAAAGCGGCATTGAGCCGGGAAGAAGGGCGGAGACCATGACCCTCGAGGAGTTTATCCAGTTGACGGTTTGTCTTGCCGGCAGCAACATCGCATAAATGTCTTGACAAAAAAAATGGGGTTTGATAGGGCGCAGACGACGCTTGGATCCGAATGCGGACTGGGACGTAAGGGATTGATTATTTGTGTTTTTATTTCAGGCCCCCGTCTTTGGCGAAGGGGCTTTTTTAGTGGGTGAAAGAAAATGAAGATAATCAGGACTGTCGCGGAGATGCAGGAATTCGCCGATATGCAGCGATTGCAGGGACGCAGGATTGTTCTCGTGCCGACGATGGGTTATTTTCATGAGGGGCACCTGAACCTGATGAGAATGGGCCGAAAGGATGGCACTTGTCTTGTCGTCAGCATCTATGTAAATCCGACCCAGTTTGCCCCGACGGAGGATTTTGAGGCCTATCCCCGTGATTTTGAAAGGGATAGAACCCTTGCCGAAGGGGTGGGCGTCGATGTAATCTTCAATCCGGACAACCGCGAGATGTACCCGCAGGGGTATCAGACTTATGTCGAGGTTCTGGAAACAACAAAAAACCTCTGCGGTGCTTCCCGACCCCATTTTTTCCGAGGGGTTGCAACCGTTTGTACGAAACTTTTCAATAGCGTCAAACCGCACGCGGCGATTTTCGGGAAAAAGGATTTTCAGCAATACGTGACAATCAGACAGATGGTGCGTGACCTTAATCTGGATATTGAGATTATCGGGATGGAGATAACCCGCGAAGCTGACGGTCTGGCGATGAGCTCGCGGAACGTTTACTTGAACCCCGAGGAGAGAAAATCCGCCCTGTGCCTTAGCCGTGCCCTGGCTCTTGCCGACGGGCTCTATGTGCAAGGGGAGCGAAAAGCCCCGGTGATTCTGGAAAGGGTGAGGCGGATGATCTCCGAAACCCCTCATGCCAGAGTTGATTACGCAAAAATTTGCGATGCGGCGACGATTGAGGATCTGGATAATATTGAAGGGCCGGCGCTTCTCGCTTTAGCCGTGTGGGTGGGAAAGACAAGGTTGATAGACAATCTGGTTTTTAATGATAGGCAGAATAATACTATCTGACAGGTTACAGGAGGTTTGATCATGTTGAGGTTTATGCTCAAAGCGAAGATCCATCGGGCCACGGTTACGGATGCGGATCTTCACTATGAAGGAAGTATTACCATCGATGAAGGACTCATGGAGGCGGCCAATTTTATCCCTTACGAAAAGGTCGACATTTACGATGTTTCCAATGGTGAGCGATTTTCCACTTACGTCATTCCCGGGCCGAAGGATTCCGGAACATTCTGCCTCAACGGCGCCGCGGCCAGAAAGGTTGCTAAGGGAGATTTGATTATCATTGCGACCTATGCGATGGTGGAGGAGGCGGAGGCTGCCGCTTGGCATCCCCGGAAGATACTGCTCGACGAAAAAAACCGCGTCAAGAGCATTTCTTGACATAAGGCGAAGATTTAATGTTGAAAAAGAAAATAAAAAGGTTTTTCTTAACCGGTCTCGTTGTAGTAATTCCTGCCGGCTTGACGATCTATATCCTCTCTTTTATCATCGGCGTCATGGACAACCTCCTTTTGGTAATTCCTGAGAGGTATCAGCCCGATACGGTTCTTGGTTTCCATGTTCCGGGATTGGGCGCGGCCTTTACGGTACTGCTCATCCTGTTTGCCGGCATGGTGACGGCAAGCTATATCGGCAACCGGGTGGTGGAATTTGGCGAGCGCTTTGTCGGTAGAATACCGGTGGTCAGAAGCGTCTATCAGGCCATAAAAAGTATTTCTGACAGCCTGTTTACAGATAAAACGAAGAGTTTCAAGAGGGTTGTCCTTGTCGAGTATCCCCGGCGCGGCCTCTACAGCATCGGTTTTGTAACTGGCACCCCCAACAGGGAAATCCAGGAGAAATTGGGCCCGACGGTAGGCGTTTATTTCCCCCATGCCCTTACTCCGACGACCGGCACATATATAATCGTCCCCCGCGACGAAATTATCGATATCAATATTTCCGTGGAAGAGGCTTTTACCCTGATTATTTCTACCGGCGTCGTAATTCCCCATGATCGTCCCGTTGCCGCTGCCGTTAATGAGTCGGGTGAGCATTGAATGACTTTCCAAAGGCAGACGGGTGCAAGGCCGCTTGCTGCCAATTTAAAAAATACCAGGAGGAACTTAACTTATGAAATTTTTGAAGCTGGATAGCAAGTTGCCTTACCGGGTTGCCGATCTTTCTCTGGCGGACTGGGGGCGGGAGGAGATGCGTCTTTCGGAAAACGAGATGCCGGGGTTGATGGCGATCAGAAAAAAATACGGGCCGAAGAAGCCGCTTGCCGGCTTGAAGATAACCGGCAGCCTGCATATGACCATTCAAACGGCGATGTTGATAGAGACCCTCAAGGAGCTGGGTGCTGATCTGCGCTGGGCGTCCTGCAACATCTTTTCCACCCAGGATAATGCCGCCGCGGCGATTGCCCAGGCCGGTTCCGCCGCCGTCTTCGCATGGAAGGGGGAGAACCTTGAGGAGTACTGGTGGTGCACCGAACAGGCACTGACCTGGCCGGACGGGTCAGGACCGGATTTGATTGTCGATGATGGCGGAGATGCAACCCTGATTGTGCATGAGGGGGTGAAAGTGGAAAGTGACCCCTCATTGCTGAAGAAGCAACCTGAAAACAGGGAAATGGGGATCATCCTGGAACGTCTCGCGAAGCGCCTGAAGGAAGATCCGCAGCACTGGCACAAGGTGGCCAAAAATATCCGCGGGGTTTCGGAAGAGACGACAACCGGGGTGCATCGGCTCTATCAGATGGAAAAAAGGAAAGAGCTGCTTTTCCCGGCCATCAATGTGAATAATTCGGTGACAAAGTCAAAATTCGACAATGTCTACGGATGCAGGGAATCCCTTGCCGATGGCATCAAAAGGGCCACCGACGTGATGATTGCCGGAAAAAGAGTGGTGGTTTGCGGCTATGGCGATGTGGGAAAGGGGTGCGCCCAGTCGATGAGGGGTTTCGGCGCGCGTGTGGCGATCGTTGAAGTCGATCCCATTTGCGCGCTGCAGGCGGCGATGGAAGGTTACGATGTCAGGACGCTGGGCGACGTTGTTGCGGAGGGAGATATTTTTGTCACGGCGACCGGCTGTTGCGACGTCATAACCGGCCGGGATATGGAGAAGATGAAGAACGAGGCGATTGTCTGCAACATAGGCCATTTCGACAGCGAAATCGACATGCACTACCTGGAGAGCAACCCGGAATGCAAACGCCATAACATCAAGCCGCAGGTCGATAAATGGACGTTGAAATCCGGTAAAAGCATCATCATCCTTGCCGAGGGGCGTCTGGTGAATCTTGGCTGCGCAACGGGGCATTCCAGCTTTGTCATGAGCACAAGTTTCAGCAACCAGTGCCTTGCTCAACTGGAACTGGCAACCGGCAAATTGAAAACCGCTGTTTACACCCTGTCCAAGAAAATGGACGAAGAGGTGGCGATGCTTCATCTGGAGCGGCTCGGGGCGAAGTTGGGAAAACTCACCAAGAAACAGGCGGACTATCTGGGCATTCCCGTTGCGGGGCCTTTCAAACCGGAAGACTACCGTTATTGATTTTTATTTGCAGCAGGGGAAGGGCGGCCCAATGGTCGCCCTTTTTTGTTCAAATAGATGAGCCAATTGCAAAATAATCTTATCTGTCGCCCCTGCGAAAGCCGGGGTTCAGAAGGGGCTGGAAAGACTGGATTATAAACATTAAGCTTCGTTTTCCGGCTTTCTCTGGAATGACTCAGGTGGAGTTTTGCAATGGGCTCTTATGAAATCTTTTTGGGTATGGGGCTTTCCTCCGTGTTCATGATGAATTTTCTACACCTCCCCCGCCGTTACCACCACGTCAAAATCGACGCCGCCGAGTGCTTCGAAATGGCGGCGGCCGCAGCGGATCTTTTCCGCCTCGGCGTTGCGCAGCTTCTCGAAGTCTTTGGTGCCCTTGGTTTCCCGCACCAGGTATAAGACTGTGTCGTCATGCTTCAGGATCGCCCAGTCGGGATTGTATTCGCCGATGGGCGTTTCCACCTTGAACCAGCCGGGTAGCTTGACGAAGAGCTTGATGTCTTCCCGCCTGTCCAGTTCCTCGGCAAATTTCCGCTCAATCTCGGAATCGTAGACCACGGCGTCATAGACCGACTTCTTGACCTCCAGGCGATTCGTCAGGTAGCTGATGATCTCCTTGTCCTCGAAGAGCCGCATGCTCCATTCCTGGTCAGCTATCTTCTCGTACTTGATGCCGTCGATCATGAGCCGGTGCAGTTCTCTCTTGAGAATGCCGACTACCGCGTCCATGAAGCGCTGGGGATTGACGGCAAATTCCGCCAGGCGGCCCGATTCGATCAGGATCCGGGCAATGGTAGAGCGCGTCAGCTCTGTTTCTTTTTGGACATAGGCGATGACATCGGGCAGCACGCCGGCAAAGGCAATGTCCGTAATCGAACTGCGGATCTCCGCGGTATCGATGCCCTTGTAGGCCGCATTAAGGAGAGCCTCTCGGTAGGAAATGCGCACGGGCTCGATCTTTTCCATCTTACGGATGGCCTCGATGGCGCGGCTGGCCAGCACCTCCGTGGAATATTCCACGGAGTAGGTGGTTTTCAGCTTGATGCGATCCCAGAGTTTCTTGAATTCCGGATCCACGAAGACCTGCTTGTTGATCCGCAAAGGCCGCTCATCCTCGTCCTTCTTGATATGCCGCTCCACGCGCCAGGATTCCATCACCTCGAGGACCTTGTGCTCCACGTCCCGGAATCCCTCGCCGATGTCAAACACAAAGCCCGGTCCCGGCTTGAAGGCGCCCGTGATCCGTCCCTCTCCGTCGAGGTAGCCCTTTGCGCGGGCGGCATTCCAAATCTTTTCGGAAGCCTCCCTTCCCAGCATCGATTCTTCCCCGTCCACGACGCGCGTAATCCGGGCAAAGCCTGTTATCGGAATCTTCCCAAAGGTGACGCCGCAGTCCTCCTCGTATTCCTTTTGCAGGGACCGGGCAAAGTCCTCATAGCTTTCGTTGGCAACCACGGTCAGCTTGTTGAGGTTTTCATCAAAGACCCGTTCTCCCAGTTGGTTGACTGGCAGCCGCAGGCCCCGGCCGATCTCCTGGCGTTTCTTCAAAATGGAAGCAGTCTCGTTGAGGGTGCAGATCTGGAAGACGTTGGGATTGTCCCATCCCTCTCGCAGGGCGGAATGGCTGAAGATAAAGCGGAGCGGTTCGTCTAGGGAGAGGAGCTGCTCCTTGTTGCGCATGATCTTGGTGTAGGTGTCTTCATCTGCCTCGGAGTTGCCCCGCGTATCCTTCAGAACACCCTTTTTGTCCTGGGAGAAATAGCCGTCATGAAGCTGAGCGACCGGGTAAGACAAAAGGCCCCGGAAACGCTCTTGGGCGATCAGTTCGTTGTAATGCTCCTCAAACCATAGGGCGAATTTTCCTTTGGTGGGTTTGCCCTCCTCATCGTAGGCCCGATAGTTGGCCACCCGGTCGATGAAAAAGAGGGAGAGCACCTTGATGCCCTTGTCTTTGACCTGGAGTTCCTTCTCCAGGTGCTTCCGGATGGTATTTCTGATCTGGACCTTCATAAGGTCTTCCCGGATGCCGCCCTGTTCCTCGCCCAGGCGCAGGATACGGCCATTGCTGAAGCCGACGAATTCGTTGCCCGGCTCGGCAGTGATTTCCGAGACCACATAGCCGTCGCGGTAGGCTTCCCGTTCGCCGGAAAGGACGAACAGATCCGCCCCTTGTTTCACCTTGACGGTCTTTTCCCGGACGCCGCCCGGTCGGTTTTCGTGGATGACGATCTTTGCCGTGATTCCCTTGGTATTGTCCACTTCGGCAAGCTTGGCGTAGGCGGCATTGAAGGTGTTGGCGCCCTTGGCCTCCGCAACGACAATTTGCTTCACCAGCCGCATCTCGTAAGCCTTGATGGGGTCCAGTTTGTAGACGTGATTGTAGAGGTTGCGGTGTGTCGCGGAATAGCGCAGGGTACAGAGGGGGTTCAGGGACCTGATTGCTTCCTGGGCCTTGGGCGTATTATCGACGCTCTGGGGCTCATCGATGATCACGATCGGGTTGGTCGCCGTGATGAACTCGATCGGCTGCCGGCCCGAAAGCTTGTCGTTTTCCTTGAAGATCACGGCGATGTCCTTCTTGTTGAAGGCGTCGATGTTGATGACCATGATCTGGATCGAGTTGCTCACGGCAAATTGCCGTAGCCGGTTGATCTTCTGGGAGTCGTAGACGAAATATTCATACTCGATGTTGTTGAAGAGGGCCTTGAAATGGTCCTTGGTGATTTCCAGGTTCTTCAGGACACCTTCGCGGATGGCCACACTCGGCACAACGATGACGAATTTCTTGAAGCCGTATTTCCGGCTCAAGTCAAAGATGGTCCGGAGGTAGACATAGGTCTTGCCCGTGCCCGTTTCCATCTCCACGCTGAAGTGATAGCCCTGGAGGGCCGGAATCCGGTCGATGGCGTTTATGTCCTGAACTCGGTGGACGTTTGCCAGGACGGCTTCATCGTTGAGGAGCAGCCGGTTTCCCATGCCCAGTTCCGTCTGGACCTGGCCGCTCAACAGGTTCTCATAGGACGTGTCGAAGCGGATTTCAAAATCACCCTGATGCAGGGGCTGGCCGTCAAAGATGTCCACGACGGCGTTGACGGCGTCGATCTGGAACTGCTGCTGGGCGTCAAACTGGAGCTTCATGGCTATACCGTTCTGAAGGTGATGTTCCGGGTTTTCATGATCTGCACCGCATTGGTCTTGAGCTGATCATTACCCTTGAAGCCCTCGTCCAGGCAAACGACGCGGACCGGCTTTTGCTCCGCCATGGCCTTGATGACCTCCGGCGTCAGCTCCTTTTCCAGACAGATGAACATGGAGCCATCCGCCAGGCTAAAGACAGTCTTCTTGGCCAACTCGATTTTTTCAATCTTGGTACTTAGCGGAAAGCCGGATTTCAGAAGGATTTCGTAGAGGATGTCCTCCTGGGAGCTTTTGGGATTGATATGCTCGACAAAGAGAGCAAGCTGCCTTTCGATGGATTCCTTGTCTTTGCCCACTTCTCCATTCCAGAGCTTGAAATTGGAAGGCTTTAGCTTGAAGACCTTGAAGCCCAGGTCTTGAGGCGGCTTATCGCCGGAAAACAGATCGGTTTTCTTTTCCTGTTCCCCTTTGATTTTCTTGATGACTCGGCGGATTCTTTCCTTGCCGATGTCGGCGATGGTCTTGTAGCCGGCTTTGTAAGCCTCTGATTTCTCGTCAGTCGGTTCCGGAAGTTGAACCATGATAAACTTACGGTTGCCGCCGTCTTCTTTGTTTAAGGCTAAGACGGATTGGGCAGTAGGACAAGTACCAGAGAAAAAATCTAGGATGATACTATTATGGGTAGGAACTATCTTCATGGCTCTCTTGATGAGGCTATGTGGTTTAGGGAAGTCAAAGACTTTGCTACCAAGCAATTCTTCCAGCTCTTTACTACCTTCATCAGTTGTGCCTGTTTGTTTCCTATCCCAAAGGTCTACCGGGACCATTCCTCCTTCCATTTCTGACAAAAATTTCTTTAATCTGGGATAAGTATTATCTCCTTCTTTTCCCCAATACAGCTTATGTTCTTGTACATGAACTTCATATACCTTTTTTTCATATTTCCATGCATTTGTCGGGTGTTCGACAATAGTCCCCGTTATTGGGTTCATAATTGGATAAACCAGATTAGGGCGTTGCTCCTTTGTAGCTGGATTCACATAAGAAACGCTAGTCCAAGGCCCTCTCTGATCATTGTCTGGATTAGAATAAATCGAGTCTGCTTTCTCATTCCGCGGTTCTTTTAAAGATTCAAGTAATGGACTTTTTCGGTAACAAAATATATTTTCAGTAAGCGTGGCAAAGAGCTTTGCATTATTACTTCGAGTAAATCTTTTCTCCCATACTATTGATGCAACAAAATTTTCTTCTCCAAAAACTTCATTCATAAGACACCGCAGATTTGAGGATTCATTGCAATCAATCGAAACAAAGATTACTCCGTAATCCTGCAATAGATTCCTCGATAGGAACAGCCGCGGGTACATCATGTTCATCCACTTGGAATGGAAGCGCCCGTCGGCCTCGGTGTTCGTGGAATACTTCCGGCCTTCGTCGTCGATCTGTCCCGTGTAGCGGAGGTAGGTGTCCAGGCTTTCGCTGTAATTGTCCGGGTAGATAAAATCATTGCCCGTATTGTAGGGAGGATCGATGTAGATCATCTTGATTTTGCCGAAGTAAGACTTTTGGAGCAGCTTCAGGACCTCCAGGTTGTCGCCCTCGATGAAGAGGTTCTCCGTGGTGTCGAAATCCACGGATTCGGCGCGGGCGGGTGTCAGGGTGGCAATGCTCGGCTGCTGGATGATCTTGAAGCAGTCGGCCTTGCCGGGCCAGTTCATCCCGTAACGTTCCTTTCCCGGATCAACCATTTCCCCCAGGGTCAGCTTGAGACGCTCAAAGTCAATCTTGGCCCCCTCGGTAAAGACCTCCGGAAAGAGTTCCTTGAGCTTTTGCCGCTGCTCATCAACGATCTTCGTTGAGGTCAATTCCAATTTTTCTATCTCCACTTTCAAACTCCCCTCAGTTTACCTTTTTACGTCCAATGCTGAACCAATGTATTTAATTACGATAAAGCGCTTTAATATCAGTGCAATGCGTTGCTCGATCTTCAGTACATTGATTGAAGCTATGTATTTTCCACTATCTCCCAATAACCTGATCCGCGCACCCCGACATAACGAATCTTACCATCACGCCTCAATTCTCTCAGGATATTCGATATGTCCATCGGTTTCAATTCCGGGAAAATGTCCTTAAAATCATCCAACGTCCCTTTCTTATTCTTAAGCAAATGACGGATAATGAATTCTTTCTGTTTTTCCCGCGGTATGCCCGTCAGGCGTGTGTGAAGGCCTGGCTTCCCCTCATGGAAATAATAACGGTGCGAAAGTATGTATTTTGAGCCTCTTGTTCGCCCGACTTGTTCAATAAGGCCCGCAGAAAGAAATCTCTCACGGAACTTAGGGGCAATACTCTTATTATCACGAACCCTTTCCAGAGCGTATATTTCCTCGAAGGAAAAGAGTATCTGTTTCTCCTGCCCGACTTTTTCAAGGAAGAGTATGAAATTTCTATCTTTAACCTGGGCGGGAATCTTCAATCGCACGCTGAAGTCATCACTCTGTGAAATGTCGGGGAGGCCTTTACCTTCCCGGATGGTCGTTTCAAAGATGTCATCCATTCCCTGGCCGGACCGTTCCACCAGCCCGGCCTTTTCGAATGATTCTGCAATGCATCGATTCCGCCAGGCCCGTTTATATAAGACGTTCTCGGGTGTTATGCCCGGCAAGAAACCACCGGGGCTCTCCACCACAAATTCCTGTGGAGACGCATTGATGAAAATGGATTCCGTAGTGATCGTATAATCCCGGTGGGTGACGGCATTGAGCAGGGCTTCACGTACGGGCTTTTCACTGAATGCAAAGATTTCCCGTTGGAATAAACCTTCTTGAAAAGGAATCCGGAGATTGCGCGCATTGATGACCGACCATATTTCGTCATCGATTCTAAAGAAAGGTTCACGCCAAGTCTTGCGGAAATCGTGGGCGGTCTTGCCGGGCTGCTGCCGCCACTCAAAGACGATCTCGGCACAGGGCAAATAGCGGTCGATCTTTTCTTTCTTTCCAAACAAGACAAGGCTGGCGATGTTCAGCCCCTGATCGGAGAGCATGCCGATACTGCTCAGCATCTTCTCATAGGGGAATTTCGTGTAATCAGATCGTTGTGCCTTTTGAGACCAACGTCTTCGGAAATTCTCCAACGCAATCTCATCAAGATCGGAAACAGACAGACCCCTGACAAGGCTGCATGAGAAATCGGACACCGTTTCATTGAGAATCTGTTTCAATGTCGCATTATCCATCTCCACCAGGGATTCACCGGCACGCATCGGGTAGCGGTAAGTGCCCGTCGATCTTATCGGTTGTCCGGCAGGGCGTGACGGCACGTGGAAGACGAGGACGCGACCGCGGGGATGCATCACCTCCTCCACATCAATCCTGATTTTCAGCTTCATCAGCAGATTATGGGACAAGCGGTTATGAGTACCCGAAAACGCTTTGGTTCCAACGATTCGGCCTGTAGGATCGACCCCGAGGATTAATTTGCCTCCACCTTCATTGGCAAGGGCAGCGCAATAATCGGGCAGGTCCTTGCTTTCGCTGAAGCTGTGTGCGGCTGTCTTGAATTCGAGGTTGCTCTCTTCAACCTGCTTCAGCCAATCTTCCAATTCCCTCACGGTCGTGCTGCTTGATTCCATGGCCTTACCGTCCCTATCGTTACAAAATTTTCCAGCGAATCGTGAATAGCTCCTGTTCCGTCAC
>Ga0172368_10006801_pt1 | contig 12173 bp, 9 predicted proteins | sample Lak11m_FD_114540 | JGI IMG/M metagenome (GOLD analysis project Ga0172368, IMG submission 114540) | Freshwater microbial communities from Kabuno Bay, South-Kivu, Congo - kab_022012_11m | ecosystem: Environmental > Aquatic > Freshwater > Lake | place: Democratic Republic of the Congo: South-Kivu...
GGTGACGGTCGACAGCGTCACCCTGAGCGACGCCGGAGCCGGTGCGACGGCAGGGCTGGCGGGCAACTACAGCCTGAGCGCGGGGCAAACCATTGCCGCGCACATCACCCCGGCAGCGCTGACGCTGTCGGTTACCGACACAACCCGGCTTTATGGCGACGCCAATCCGGAGTTTTCAACCGTGCTCAGCGGTTTTGTTGGGACGGAGACGCTGGCAACATCCGGTGCAACCGGTCGCGCACAGGCGGTTTCGACGGCGACGCTCGGCAGCCAAGTTGGGGTCTATCCGATCACCCCAACCGCGACGGGCCTGAGCATCAGCAACTATGTGGTTCAGAACGTGCTTTCAGGCAGCTTGTCAGTGACGCCACGACCCTTGAGCGTTACCGCAGACAACGTGGTCTGGGTGGTGGGAGATCCGCAGCCAGGTCCGTTCAAGTTTTCGTCGGGTCAGGGTGGGTTGGTGAATGGCGATTTGCTGGCCAGTGTGTCGATTGCGGCACCGGCAATCAGCACCGGGCTGGTGGGTGGAGAGGTGCTGACCTTGACGCCGTCCAACGCGACGCTGGCACCGGGTTCGCTTGGCAATTACCAGGTCAATTACAAGGACGGGTATCTGATTGTTCTGCCCAAGCCCGCCGACTTGGCCAAGGACAATGCCAGCGCCAACAATGACGCTTTCTTCCTGGAGTTGGACCCGCAAGACATTGCGACGGTGCGCTCGGAGCTGGAGAATCAGCAAGCGCAGGTATTGACTGCGCCGCATCCGGATCATTCGACGCCGGTCGCCTTCTCAAGCGCGAGCTTGGCCCGGTCAGATCGGGACCCGCGCGAGTTGGAGCGTCTGGCGCGCAGAGTAGGCCAAGGTGCGCCGCAGGATTCCATCGACCTTTTGAAATTGATGCGCAGCGAACCGTTGCTGTTGTGGAACTCGCAGCTGACACCGCGGCTGTTGCAGGTGGTGGAACGCGATGAGCGGTAAGTTGTTTTTTCTGGACGTTTGCATGAAATTACTTTCAGGTTTGAAGTCGGTGTTGCTCGCCGGTTGCCTGGCGGGCTTGGGCGTGTCGGCCGGTGCTGCGGGCGATCAAGGGCTGACGGAGTTGCGGCGCCTGGTCGATCGTGGACAGTACGAGGACGCCTACAAACTGACCAGCACCATGGGTGGTTTGGCGGGCAGTACGCACTTCGACTTTTTACTGGGGCTTGCTGCGGTCAATTCGGGACACCAGGCCCAAGGGGTGCTGGCGTTGGAGCGTCATCTGCTGGTGGTGCCTGCCAACGACCGTGCGCGCCTGGAACTGGCCAAGGGCTATTACGAGTTGGGCGACTATTTCAGGGCGCGCCAGGAGTTTGAGTTTGTGCTGCGCTATAACCCACCACGCGACGTTCGGGTCAATGTTCAGAAGTTTCTGGATGCCATGCAGACGCGTGAGGCGATCACCTCGCGTGCGTCGTCGCGCTCTTTCATTGAGTTTGGGCTGGGGCGCGACAGCAATGTCAATGCTGGCACCTACAACCGCCAGGTTGATTTGCTGAGTGGTTCCATTCCTCTCAGTGATCCGGCCTCAACGGAGGCAGCGAGCTCGTTTGTGCAGCTGTCTGGCGGGCGGCAATGGTTGCGACGGGTTGACGCTGGGTTGGCCATTTTTGCCGGGCTGGACGTCGACCTGAAACACAATCCGGCCGCAACGCAGTACAACACGGTCAATCTGGGCGGGTATGGCGGCTTTTCGGTCGGTCGGGGTGCCGGACTGTACCGGCTGACGCTTTCTGACGGTCAGATGCGCGTCAATGGTGAGAAGTATCGCAATACCCTGTCGACGACCGCAGAGGGCCAGTTCAGCCTGGGGCAGGGTTACAGCACGACGGCGGTGGTGCAGTACGCTGAACTGGCGCATGCTGAGGTCAATGCGGTTCGTGATGCCCGGATGCTGACGATAGGCGGTGGTGTGCAACGTGCTTTTGCGTCCGCGTGGCGGCCGACGCTGGGCTTGCAGCTGACCTATGCAAAAGAATTCAACCAGCATTTGCGCGACGACTTGAGCCGTCGGGTGACGACCGTGCGCGTTTCGGTGGCGGCCAATCCGACCGAGCGCGTGAGTGTCAACGCCGGACTGTCCCGGCAAGTCAGCGTATTCGATGCGGCTGATATCGCGTTTGGCACGGTGCGCGAGGATGTCGTGTGGTCGGCTGATCTGGGGGTCAATTACCTGTGGGACAGCCACTGGCTGCTTCGTGCCGATATGCAATACACCGACAACGTGTCCAATCAGGGACTCTACAGTTATCGGCGCAGCCTGTTCGGGTTGCGTTCCCGTTACCTTTTTTAGGGACGTATCATGAATCGTCTGCTTGTCTGGTTGTTGGGTTTGGGGCTGGCCGGTACGGCCCTGGCGGGTTCGCAGGTGTTGTCGGTCACCGGGCAGGTGCAGTTGCAGGGGCCTGCTGCCAGCGCGCTCAAGCGCGGTGACACGTTGGCTGATGCGATTCACCTGCGTTCCGGTGCGGCCAGTCAGGCGCAACTGATGCTGGCTGACGGTAGCTTGCTGACGCTGCCTGCCGACAGCGAGGTGCAGGTGTCGCTGACAGCACAACCCCAGGTGCAGCTGCTGGCGGGTGGTGTCACGGTGCTGCCGGCCAAAGGTGATCTGACTTTGCAGGCGATGGGCTCGGTACTCAAGACCAGCGGGCTGTTGCGGCTGCGGCAATGTGCTGCGGGTTGCCCGGAACCCTTGGGACTGTACGGTAAGGCACTTTCCGGTGAGGTGATCGTCGAGTACGCCGGTGGCCGCGCCGTGTTGCGCAACAAGACGTTTCGTGCCAGCTCTGCCAGTGTTCGTCCGGTGATTCTGGCGCGTGACCCGCCTTGGCTGGCTGAGGACAGTCGGCTCGACCTCGCCACCCAGGCCAAGGCTGACCTGGCGAATGAATTGCGGGCTGGCATGGACGCCTACAAGAACGGTCAGTTTGACCAGGCGTGGACGATTCTGACGGCAGTTCGCGAAAAATCGCCGACTGAAAAAATGGTGTCGTATTACCTGGGGCTGACCGCGCTAGAACGCAAGGACAGCGAGGCCGCACTCAGCAACCTGCGGCAGTATCAGCGAGATGACCCGGACGCAGCCGCCGAGCGTGGCGTCAATCAACTGGTAACCTTGTTGCTCACCAATCAATTGCAGTCCGAGGTCAAGCTGGCGCTACAACAGGAGTCTGAATTGAGCCAAAGTGAGCCGGAGCCCAACTCGGTGGCGGTGCAGGCGTTTACCAACAAGGGCGATCCGGCCTACGCGGTGTTGGCCAAGGGGCTGGCCGCCATGGTCATTACCGACCTGAGCAAGATTCCGGGGCTCAAGGTGCTGGAGCGGCAGAAGGTGCAGAAGTTGGTAGATGAAATCAGTTTGAATCAAAGTGGTCTGGTTGGGCAAGACAGTCAGGTCAAGGCCGGGCGACTGATGCGTGCCGAGAAAGTGTTGGTAGGTAGCTTTGGAGTTCAGCCATGAAATCAACTCACTTCGCGTGGCCGGGTTTGTGTGCACTGTGCCTGGTGGGGGTGTCAGCTCAAGCCGAGCGCTTTGACCTGGAAAGTGTGATTCTGGAAAGCCGTACCGCCCATGCCGTGGGTGGCGCCAAACGCAGCGGAGATATGGCGACCTTTTTTACGGCACAAAAAGAGATGGTGTACGCTGCCCTGGGCGACTTGGGGATATCGCTGGACAGTCTGCCAGCCGATGTCCGCAAGAATCTGGAACGTATTCACACCACCAACTTTGCCGCTTTTCGCATGTTCTCGTTGGGGTTGGATGCGCAGGATCAGGGCAAATTTGCCGAGGCCAAAGCTTTTTTTGCGAAAGCGGTGGAGCTGGACCCCAATTTTCAGCTGGCCGGCGAACTGAGTGTGGCCATGCCAAACAACAATGTGACCGGCACGGTTCAGTTGCAGGCCGCGTTGGCGGCGGCGGCCAAGTCGGCTACTGCGTCGGGTAAGGTGCAGGTGGAGGTCGACCTTTCGGGCGCGATTGCGGCGTTGCAGTCGGGGCAGACGGTTGTGGTGGGCAGCAGACCTGATGCCAGTGCCGCGCAGAGCAACTCGAGCAACACCAACGCGGATTTCACCAGCAATCCGCCTGGCTCGGGCACCAACTACGCCGACCGGCTGGCGGTGGGCGTCAGTTACAGTGCACAGAATACGCCCGGTGTGAGTGTGGCGGTCGCCAGCACCAACGAGTGGACGCTGGACCAGGTCAGCAACGACGGTGCTGGCCTGCTTACGCTGGGTGATGTGGCTGAATTTCGGGCCACCCGTGCATCGGCGACCAGTGCTGTGGCGGGCTCGTTGAGTCTGGCCGACGGTTCTACCGTGTCCTGGGGGGCGTGGCAAGCTGGTGCGGGTAGCTTCAGTGTTACCTCCAACGGCGCCGCGATTACGTCGCTCGGACCGCAGTTTCAATACCTGATTGGCCAGGCCACGCGCGCCATGCCCACTTCGGGTTCGGCAACGTTTGTTCCGGCCGGGGGGCATCTGAGCAACGTCAGCGGCAGTATCGGCGTTGATTTTGTTAACCGTAACGTTCAATTGAACAATCTTGGATTTGACGTGAGTGGCGCGAGTTTTGCTGCGCTCAACGGGTTAACGCAGTATTCCAACACCGTTGCGTCCGGTTTCTTCAAGGGCAATTTCAGTTCTGGCACCTGTATCGCCGGCTGTAGCGCGTTTTCGCCCACGGCCAGCGTCTTTACCGGGAACTTTCTGGGCAAAGGGGCTGACGGCCTGGTGTTGTCAACCGTGCTGTCCACCGGTACCGGAACCGTTGCCGGGGTGCACGCCTTCAAGCCCTGAAGCGCAGACCGTGGCGGTCTGCCCAGCGGTCATTGGGGGCTGGCCTTCAGGATGATTTTCTGGTTTTTGGTCCAGCTGCCGGTTTTTTCCAACGCTTTGGCGTAGGACAGCAGGTCTTCCGACGCGGTGATTTCCAGTTGACCCAATTTGGCCTCCCGGTAACCCAGAACCCGGCCGTTGAGTTCGATGGGCACGGATTCTCCCAGCACGTTGAACAACTGACCAGGCTTGGCGCCGTGCTTCTTGCCAAGATTGATGATGATGCTCTTGTCGTCGTCAGCCACTGCGATACGGCCTTTGAGCGGGTATTTCTCATGCACGTTCTTGATGACGGCCAGCGCCATATCTTCGGCCAGCGAGACCGGGTCGATGCTGATGTTGCGCCGTGTGGCAGAGTAGGCGATGTGGGTGGTTTCCGTGTCGATCATGCGCATGGAGACGGTCTTGTTGGGACCGGCACCGGTGAATGAACCGGTGGTGATCAGGCGCGCTGCCATGATCCGTCCCAAGCGCAACTGAGTGTCGGGGTCAGCCAGCTCGGACGCTCCGAGTTTGAGTTCGGCCAGCACTTTCTCAAGAATGGCACGGTCGACCACGTTGACGCCATGATTCAGCAGGGCCTGAGAGAACTCTTGCAACAGCAGCTTGTCCATTCCCAAACGGCCAATCAATTCGGCGTCGCCGCTGGTCTGGAAATCCAGCACGGAAATGGCCATGGCTTGTGAGGTCCAGTCGTCGGCGGGTCGAGTGGGTGGGGTCGCTTTCTGCTCCTTGAAGCGCGCCACCAGGTCTTTGACCGACTCGTCAATGTAGCGCTGGCGATCGAGGTCCATCTTTTGCTTTGAGGCCTGCTCTGCCTGGCGCAACATGGCCAGTACCGCACGGTCTTTGGGTGACCGCTCTGCGGCCTGCCGTAACACGTCTAGCGCCTGCGCGCTGTCGCCGATGGCCTGCAAGATCTGGCCTTGGTTGAGCAGTGCGTCTGACGCAAACGGATTGACATCGACGGCTTGCTTGTAAGCGGTCACGGCGGTGGCGGGAGACACTTTCTTGACCAGGTTACCGCGGGCCGTGGTGGCCTCGGCGGTTTGCCAGGTGAAGTCAGCTACCGCCGAGCTGGCTGAGGCTAAGGCAATGGCCTGCTCGGCGCCCTGGGCGTTGCCACGCGCCGCAAGCACCTTGGCCTTGGTCAACTGCGCTACGGTGCGGTTCGGGTTGATGCGCAGGGCGCTCTCGGCCTCCTGCAAGGCCTTGTCCAGGTCGCCGCTGGCCAGAGCCACTTCAGCAAGGCCTTCGTGGCCACGCAGCGCCATGTCCGGACGTGTGTCTGCTGCGGCTGTGTTGAAGAGGGCCGCCGCCTCATTGGATTTGCCCTGCTTGAGCAAGCCGTAGGCGTAGCCGACCTGGGCAACCGACATGCGTGATTGAATGCCTTTGAGCGAATTGAACAATTGGCTGGCCGCCACCGCGTTACCGCGCGCCAGCATCGATTCGGCCAGGGTGAATATCACCTTGTCGTTGCTGGAGCCACCGCCATGGATCACGCTGGTGACCGAGCCGCCTTTGGTGGTGACCACGGCCGTAGGTAGCATGTCGGAGATGTGGAATTTTTTTAGTACGTCATCGTCAGCAACGGCAAGATGGAAGTTGGACGATTCCTTGACCCCCAATTTGGCCAGTTCGGTGTCTGACATTTTGCCAAATGCCACCACTACCAGACCTTCACTGCGAAACTGGTCGGACAACTCCCGTAGTTTCGCCAGGGTCTCAGTACACCCCTTGCAATGTCTGTTGTCAAAGAAAAAAAGTACCGACATGGCGTTTTGCGCCAGCATGGTCTGATCGACGGTGGTCTTGGTCAAGCTGGTGGCCTTGAAGGCGGGGGCAACGTCGCCGATGCGCATGGTGGCTCGCTCGGCCAAGGTGCGCCCGGTGGCCTCATGGCTGGCACCAAATTCCGCAATGCGGTTTTGCGCCAGACTCACAAAGGTACCCTGAGGAAAATCTTTCAGATACGACTTGAAGTCATTGACAAAGCGGCTTTGCTTGATGGTTTCCCAATACGCCATATCGGCGGCGTTGCCCACCAACGGCACCGCCAGATTCGCGCCTTCAAGGGGGATGATGAAAAAATCGTCGCCCTTGAGACTGCTCTCCTCGCGCGGACTCTGATGACCGCCCGATTCGCGCTCAACCGCATCACGGGTCCGTTTGAACACTTGCTCGATCGTCAGTCCTGGGATGCGCATGTTGGTCAACAAGTACTTGGAGTACAGACCGTTGCGGCCGCTGCCATCGCTGGCTTCGGTGCCGGGTGCGGTTGAAAATGCCACCAATGAACCACTGGGGGCATCCATCGGTGCCAGCCCTTTGTAAGTGGAGCCGATGGCCCGCGTTTTTCGGGTGTAGAACGGATTGTTGCGACAGGCATCGAGTACCACCACACTGATCCGGTTGCTGGCTTCCTCCAGGCTCTTCATCAGAAAATTGATCTCGATGGCGAAGTCTTCAACGTCTTGTTCTGATTTGTAATTGCGGCCGACGGGCAGCAGATAGTTTTTTCCGTTGACCTGAACGCCGTGGCCGGCATAGAAAAAGAAACCGGCAGCATCTTTCTCTTGTTTCATCCGGTTGCCAAATTCGCGAATGGCCAATTTCATGGCCTGCGCGTCCAGGTTCTGCTTCTGGATAACCTCAAACCCAACGCCCTGTAACGTGGTGCCCATGTCCTGAACGTCGTTGACCGGGTTGGCCAATGGGGCCACGTCATAGCTGCTGTTGCCGATCAGCAAGGCAATGCGCTTTTCGGCCGCCGCCATCGCTGGCAATTGGGAGAAGACAGCGCACAACAAAATCAAGGTACGGATGAGGTGTTTCATGGTGTTATTGCCGGGTTAAATGGTCGAGTGCAATTTGAAGTTGACGCTCTGCAGGCTTGAAATCTCGGTCGGATGCGAGCGCTTTTTTGAACAGTTCTATGGCTGTTTCGAAATCTTTCCGGTCCATGCAAGCCAGCCCTTGGTCAAAGAGTGCCAGCGTGGCCGGGCTGGTCGGTGAGGTGGCAGGGTCTTTGATCGACGCTGTGTCGTATCCCAACTGGCGCACCAGACCTTGAGCCAGTTGTGCCATTGCGGCGTCGAGCTCGTCTGTCTTGGCGCTGGCGTCTTGCGAGGTCAGAATTTGCGACGTCTCCACCGAGACCAACCGGACGTCGGCGCGGGTGGTTCCGCCCAAGGTGATCAAGCTGCCGAAGACCATGCGCTTGGCGCCTGCAATACGACCGAGGCGGATGCGGGTATCTTCGTCGGCCAGTGCCGACGAACCGAGTTTTTGCTCGTCCAGAATCTCACGCAGACGGGCCCGCTCGACCAGTTGAATCTGGGGGTAACGCAGCAGTTGCCCCGCCAGCACCTCTGACATGGCGCGAGCCAGAGGACATTCGCCCGGGACACCTGAGCGCGTCAATTCAAGACAATCAAAGTCCCATACCGCCAACACCGTGCCCTGTGCCGAAGCAATACCACAGCCGATACACGACGACAGTCCCAACGCGACTTTCAAAAGGGTAGATCCGGCAGACGCCCACAGCCGTGACCACTCCCAAACAGGCGTGTTCAGTGGCTTGCTGTGACGAAGGTCCTCCGGGTGTCCCACAATGAAACTTCCTTTATCAAAGGCTATATCTCAGACGGCTCATCTGTAGCGAAAGCACGGTTCTGTGAACTCTGTTGCCATGCCAGCCAGATGACGCGGGGCGACGAAATCAGTGTACTACTTATCTGGTGACCTGTGTCTGGTGCCAATGCTCACGCGCAGCCACTCGATAGCCTGTCCCGAGCCGGTTGTTGCGTCGTGTCACAGGTGACGGACCGCCGTGATCGCTGCAGATCAGAACCGCATAAACTATGCGGCCCATGACATCATCTGATCTAACCCATTACGTCCTTACCTTGGGTATACAGGCAAAATCTGCCTCGGCCCTTATGGCGAAAGCGTCAGCCGCTACTAAAAACGCTGCGTTGAGGCGACTTGCCGCATTGCTGCGAGGCAACATTGAGTCGCTTCAGGTGGAAAACGCCCATGACGTGGACCGTGCTGTTGCTGCAGGATTGGCGGCACCCCTGGTGGATCGGTTGCGTCTGACGGCGCAGGTGATCGAAACTTGTGCGCAAGGTTGCGAGCAACTGGCCGGTATGGCGGATGTGATTGGTGAAATCCAAGGCCTGACGCAGCAACCCAGTGGCATTCGGGTTGGCCAGATGCGTGTCCCGATCGGTGTTTTTGGAATGATTTTCGAGAGCCGCCCGAATGTGACGATTGAGGCTGCAGCGTTGTGCATCAAGAGTGGTAACGCGTGCATTCTGAGGGGAGGTTCGGAAGCGATCGATTCCAATCTTGCGTTGGCCGGGTTGGTACAGCAAGCGCTGCGAGCCAGTGGCCTGCCCGAGCATGCGGTGCAGCTGGTGCAGTCCACCGACCGCGCGCTGGTGGACCAACTCATTGCCATGCCGCAGTACGTGGATGTGATCATTCCGCGCGGCGGCAAAGGGCTGATCGAACGCATCAGCGCGGGCGCCAAGGTTCCGGTCATCAAACATCTGGACGGTAATTGCCACACCTATGTGGACGACCCGTGTGACATGACGTTGGCGGTGCGGGTGGCCGACAACGCCAAGACCCAAAAATACAGTCCGTGCAATGCCACCGAAAGCCTGTTGGTAGCGCGTGGTGTCGCGGCAGATTTTTTACCCCAGATCGGCACCATCTACGCTGCCAAAGGGGTTCAGATGCGCTGTGACGCAGAGGCGTTGACGGTGATGCAGGCGTTTGCGTCAAAACAGGCCCGTGCCCCCATGGAAAATGAATCTGCTGTTATTAAAAAAATAGCTGACTTGATCACCCTGGCGCAAGAATCGGATTGGTATGAAGAGTATCTTGCACCCATCATCAGTATCAAGGTGGTTGCGGGCGTTGACGAAGCCATTGCGCACATCAACCAGTACAGTAGCCACCACACCGACGCGATCCTTACGCGCGATCATCTGCATGCGCAGGCCTTTCTGCGCGAGGTGGACTCCGCCAGTGTCATGGTCAATACCAGCACCCGCTTTGCCGACGGGTTCGAGTACGGTCTGGGGGCTGAAATAGGCATTAGCACCGACAAGTTCCATGCCCGTGGCCCGGTGGGCATTGCAGGTTTGACCTCGCTCAAGTATGTGGTACTGGGTCAGGGCGAGATCAGGTCTTGAATCATTGAGCAGGAAATCCTATGAAAACGTCTGTCACTACCCTGGCTGAATTGGTCATGTCTCTGACGATCGGATTTGCGTTGGCCAGTCCGGCACAGGCCAGCACCGCCATGGCGACCGAATTTGGCTGTATCAACTGTCACGGCAGTCATCTGCGGGGCGAGTCGCCGACACTGGCCCAACTGGCGGAAAAGGTGGCGAAGTACCGGGGCGACGAAGCGGCTTTGGCCCAGAAAGTGGCCAAGTATCGCCGGGGTGAGGTGCTGGAGCACATTGATGCGCATGAGCGCCTCAGTTTGGAGCGGGCTACGGTCTTGCTGCGCTGGTTGGCCGACGGCGCACGATAACCTCTGCTGGGCAGGTATGAGCCGTGTGGCGGCACATGCCTGGGTCTGTAGGGCGACGATAGATAACGTCGTCGCTGTCGCTGATGCCCGGCCTAAAATCAACCGACAGAATGATCAAAGGTTTCTATGGTCCCGCATCTGATCACCGCCCTGACCGGGCCCATCAACGAGCTGGAGCAGCGGGTGCTCGATTCCATGCCTGCCATCGAGCGCTGGTTCAGGTTGGAATGGATGGAGCACACGCCGCCGTTTTACAGCTCGGTGGACATCCGCAACGCCGGGTTCAAGCTCTCTCCGGTGGACACCAATCTGTTCCCGGGTGGCTGGAACAACTTGTCGCCTGAAATGTTGCCGCTGGCGGTGCAGGCCACGATGGCGGCCATCGAAAAGATCTGCCCCGAGGCGCGCAATCTGCTGGTGATTCCGGAGAACGGCAAACACAGCAGCTTTTATCTGGCCAACCTGGCGCAGTTGCAGCGACTGTTCAACATGGCCGGGTTGAACGTACGGCTGGGTTCGATCGATCCGGCCCTGACCAAGACCACGACGATGACGTTGGCTGACGGCCAGACGCTCACGTTGGAGCCGGTGATTCGCGGTAAACGGCGTCTCGGGCTCAAAGACTTCGACCCTTGCACCATCTTGCTCAACAACGACCTCAGCGCCGGCGTGCCCGGCATTCTGGAAGAAATCTACGAGCAATACCTGTTGCCACCATTACACGCGGGTTGGCCCACACGGCGCAAGAGCGCGCATTTCAGAGCTTACGAAGAAGTGGCCAAACGCCTGGGCAAGCTCATGGGCGTGGATCCCTGGCTGATCAATCCGATGTTTGACAGGTGCGAATCCGTCGACCCGTCCCGAGCCGACGGGCTGGACTGCCTGCGCACCCAGATCGACGCGGTATTGGCGCGCGTCAAGCGCAAGTACAAGGAATACGGCATCAAGGAAAAGCCCTTCGTGGTGGTCAAGGCCGATCACGGCACGCACGAGCTGGGTATCGTGACCGTGCGCGACGCCAAAGATGCACAGCAGGTGTGCGACCGGATGACGACGCTTGCCAAGGGGCGCAAAACGGCTTGGCAGCCGCACGACTTTTTGGTGCAGGAAGGCGTGTTGACGCAAGAGCGCGTCAATGACGCTGTGGCCGAACCGGTGGTTTACATGATGGACCGCTACGTGGTGGGCGGTTTTTACCGGGTGCACGCAGGGCGCAACGTGGACGAAAGCCTGAACGCACCTGGGTCGGCGTACGTTCCGTTAGCCTTTGAACACAGCACCCATTTGCCCCAGCCTGGGGTCAAGCCTGGCGCCAGTGTGCCCAACCGCTTTTACATGTACGGCGTGGTGGGCCGCCTGGCGACGCTGGCGGCCAGCTACGAGCTGGAGGCGACTGACCCGGAAGCAGAAGATTTCGCCTGACGTTTCGGCCGCGCCGAACTGAAGCAGAATCACGCATCCCATTGACATGGAGCCTGCCGGGTCGTTCTGGCGGGTCATTGGTTGGCAACCACTCAAACCTCGTTGCGCGCGCTTACCCTCGGCGCCATCGGTGTCGTTTACGGCGACATCGGCACCAGCGTGCTGTACGCGGTCAAGGAAGTCTTTGGCTCGGGTCATGTGCCGTTCACCCACGACAACGTGCTGGGGGTGTTGTCGATCATTTTCTGGACTCTCACGGTCATCATCTCGCTGAAATACGTCACGCTGGTGCTGCGCGCTGACAACAACGGCGAA
>Ga0172368_10006805_pt1 | contig 12170 bp, 9 predicted proteins | sample Lak11m_FD_114540 | JGI IMG/M metagenome (GOLD analysis project Ga0172368, IMG submission 114540) | Freshwater microbial communities from Kabuno Bay, South-Kivu, Congo - kab_022012_11m | ecosystem: Environmental > Aquatic > Freshwater > Lake | place: Democratic Republic of the Congo: South-Kivu...
CAGCAGACTCGGCTGCTCCATGGTGTACGGCTTGAAGGTGATTGTTCCGTTGTTCATGCCCCCATTCTATTTATCTTTTCCCTTTTTGAGGAGGGGCTGCCTATTCCCTTTTTAGACAGCCCCGCTGGTGGTGGAGACATGCCGCAAGGGACGCCTCCAGATGGAGGCGGACAACCTCCTGCCGGTGGTGAAGGTCAAATGGGCACACCTCCCGATGGAGCGCAGCCAGGCGGCATGGGCGGCTTTCTCCCCGCTGAATTGATCGACGCGCTGATTGAACTTCTGACGCAAAAAGCTGCGACATAACCTTCGCGCCAAAAATATAAAAGAAAAAACTGGCGAACTTCCTGCCGCCAGTTTTCGTTTTATATTTTCCAATTCGTGTCCGCTTTTTGTTTTCCCCGGTTGCGCAACATTCGGGGAAATGGAATTATATTTGCATCCTGATATCCGCCCCAGTGAAAGCAGAATCACTCCTGTGCAGGCAGGACAACAAAAAACGAGGAGCCTTTTCCGAGGACGGATTCAACCCAGACACGCCCCTGATGGCTGTCTACAATCGATTTGACGATTGCCAGTCCCAAACCGGAGCCGCTCGCCCCGTCCGCCACATTGCTTGCCCGATAGAATTTCTCGAAGACGCGGTTATGCTCACTTGGCGGAATGCCGGGGCCGCTATCGGTCACTTCCAGGATGATCTGGCGCTGCTGCATGGAAACACTCACATCTATGTTTCCCCCCGCGGGCGTGTATTTGATGGCGTTGCCGATCAAATTGTCCAGCATCTGGCGAATACGGATCGGATTTGCGCGCAGGGGTTGAAGGTTTACCCCAATATCTGCGGAAAGATCGATCTTCTTCTTTTGAATATGCGGCTCGAACATATCCAATGTATATTTGAGTATCCCCTCCAGTTGAACGATCTCCCGCCGCGTATCAAACCCCGCTTCCAGGCGGCCAAGATCGAGCAAATCATTGATCAGAGTGGTAATGTGCTGGACGCTTCCCTGAATGCGATGCAGGAATTCCTGCTGGTTTTCATTCAGCGGGCCGGTTCGTTCAACCAACTCGGTGTAACCAAGCACGGCGGTCAACGGGGAACGCAAATCATGTGAGACTGTATGGACAAAATCACTCTTCAGGCGGTCAAGTTCCTTGAGATAGGAAATATCCTGCATCGTAATCGCCGAACCAATTTTGGGGACGGGAGTATATTGGGCATTGAACACCCGCCCATCGTCGAAATTGATCTCATGATAACGTATCGAGGATTCGCTTGAACGCGCAAGAAGCGCGCCCATATCCGGGTTCGAGACCACCTCATCGAGCAGCCTGCCACTCACCAGTTCATCCCCCAGATTGAAAATTTCCCTTATCGAGCGATTGAGCAGGAGGATGCGCTGTTTTTCATCCAGGACGATCACCCCATCCTGGATATTGACGATCACGGCCTCCAGTTTTGAACGCTCCGTTTCGGAGATTTCGGCCTTTTCCACCAGGGATGCGGTTGTGCGCTTCACTTCACGGCGCAGCCAATCCCCCAAATGGCGCGCGCGCGCCAGGCTTCTTTGCACAGCCGCGACAATCTCTGCCATCCTAAGCGGCGGATGTATGTACGCGCTCAGCCCGGCTTTCAAGACATCCTTTGCAATGCCGGTTGTATCATGGTCTGAATACAGGATGATCGGCAGGGTCGGAAAACGAGTTAACAACCCTTCCGCCAGGACAATCCCATCCTCCCCCGCGAATTGATGACCGATTAAAACCAGGGCCGGGTTGGAGGCCTGCAGGGACTTATTCAAACCCGCGGCATCGTGCACAATGGCCACTTCAAAGCCAGCGGCATGTAAGGCACGATCCATCAGGTCCAAAATCGGGGAGGGATCAAGCGCAAGAAGAATTAGTTCTTTTTTGGCCGTCATACTTCTTTGTCTTTTTCATGGACCGCACTCGGGGGGACGGTTTTCTCAAATACGCGTAAGAGCCGCTGGAGAGCGGCCTGAACAGATTCAAGCGCCTTTCTTTGCTCTGCGGTCAACTTCCCCGGGGTCTCGGTCAGCAATAGATTCAAGGGATAACCCGCAGCCTGTACTTCATCGCGAACGGAAGCGCGCGCGGACTCAAGAATGGCATTCAGCGCCCTCTCGCCCAAACGCGCAGATTCGGCTGTTTGTCCAAGCGCGCGGAAGAGGCGCGCATTGACCAGCGAAATGGAGGCATAATCCGCAATGGCTTCGAGCAGGGCTTGCGCGTCGCGCGCAATCTCACGGTCTGTCCTGCGCACAACGATCAACAATCCAATCACTTCATATTGGATTTTAATCGGGATTACACCGGCGGATTTCCCAAGCGAGGAAATCTTGAACTTCAATAACGGCGTCCCGTTCATCACAAGGCTTTCGCCTGAAAGGGCCACCAATGAACTGATCCCATCGTCGAGCGGCTGGTTCATCTTCCTTGCCCACCCTTCAGGCAAATTGCGGTGCGACCTCAAAACAAAGACGTTGCCGCGCTCTTCACGCAGTGTCAGCCAGCCGATGTCCGCCTCCGCCACCTGCAATGCGCTTTCGAGAATATGGTCGAATAATTGCCGTTGATCGGTAATGGATACAACAGCCTTGCCGGTTGCAAGGATGGACGTGAGATCGCGTAATTTACGCTGGAGTTCCTCGTTTGCCTGCTTTAATTGCTGGTCGAGTTTCTGGCGGACGCGTGATTCCTGCGTCTGGCGCAGGGCGCGCTCGACAGACGCCACAACTTCGGCATCGCGCGCAGGCCAGAAAAGCGCATCCGATGCACCCAGGCGAAAAGCCTGAATGGCATCGGCCTCCTGTCCCTTTTCGGCAATCACGATCAAAGGCGCCTTGATCCCCTGTGCATTCAGGGCCACAAGCAGGTCTTTCCCGCTCAAGCCGGGCAAATTCATATTGGCCAAGATCAAATCCGGGGGAGCGTGAAGCGCCCGCTTAATTGCCGCGGCAGCATCCCCAACGACAGTCACCTGGTATCCCAGCGGCTGCAAAGCCTGGCGCGCAATCAGGTCACTGATGTCAGGGTCATGTTCAACAACAAGAATCCGTTCCCCGGCAGTATTCATCAATAATCCTCCGTGAGATTCTAACACTTTTACCGCTTCTTGCGCTAATTTTTCAGCCCCGAAATTGCGGAAGGACATGCGGGATGCCGGCACATTCCCCACGCTTCGGGTACAATCCTGGCATGGATTTTCGGAAATATCGCATCGCCGCCGTCATCCCTGCCTATCGCGTGGAAACAGACATCCAGGCCGTCCTGCGCGGGCTGCCGGCTTACATTAAGTACATCATCGTGGTGGACGATGCCTCGCCCGATTCAACCGCGGACCTCGTAACTGCCTCCGCCAAAAAGGATAAGCGCGTCGCTTTGATCCGCCACCATCAAAATCAGGGCGTGGGCGGCGCGATGATCACCGGCTTTAAAAAGGCCCTGGAACTCGGCGCCCAGGTCGTCGTCAAACTCGACGGCGACGGGCAAATGGACCCCGCGTACATCCCGTCCCTCGTGAGCCCCCTGATTCAAGGGAAGGCAGACTACACGAAGGGGAATCGGTTTCGAGATTTCCAGTCCCTGCAGCGAATGCCTTTCATCCGCCGCATCGGCAACATGGGTTTGAGTTTCATGACCAAGGCCGCCACCGGCTATTGGAATCTTTTCGACCCGACAAATGGCTATTTCGCCATCCGCACCGAGGTATTGGCGCAACTCCCGTTCGAGCGAATTGACAAACGTTACTTCTTCGAGACATCCATGCTGGCGAATCTATATTTACTGGATGCGCTCGTGCTGGACGTCCCCATCCCCGCGCGCTATGGAACCGAAACATCCAACCTGTCCATCCGCCGCGCCCTGTTCGAATTTCCGATCAAATTGATTTCCACGTTCATCCGCCGCATCACCTTGAAATACTACATCCATGATTTTTCGATGATGTCGATTTACCTGCTGGCCGGGATCCCGCTGCTCTTATTCGGGTTTATCTTCGGCAGCATCAAGTGGATCCAGTACGCCACGCGTAACGTCCCCGCCCCCACAGGGACGGTCATGCTGCCAACCCTGTCCGTTTTGCTGGGCATCCAGATCCTGCTTTCCGCCATCGAGATAGATTTACAGTCGAATCCAAAACACCCGCTGACCGAGCCAATCCAATGACATCATCCGATTTCAACGCCTACAAGGTCCGCCATCGCACTGCAATCAGGAAGGTCCTGGCGGAGGCTGAACCTGGCCGTCTCGACGAAGCCGCCTTCCCCGCCTACTCCCACACCAACCCACTCATCAACTGGTTGTTCTGGCAGCGTCTGCGCGCGGTAATGGATTATGTTCAACGCTTGAAATCCGTGGAACGCGTGCTGGATTTCGGGTGCGGGAGCGGTGTGATGCTGCCATTTCTTGCGGAAAACAGCAAACATGTCACGGCGATGGATATCGACCTGATCCCGCTCGAACGCGTGGGAAAACACATCCCGCTCGCGCCGAACGTGCAGGTTGTGGATTCCTCCCGGTCCCCCATCACCGATTTACCGGCTCATGCCTATGATTTCATCATTGCCCTGGATGTCCTCGAACATGTGGATGACCTGCCGCGTACGCTTTCCGAATTGCTCGATCTCCTCAGGCCCGGCGGTCAAGTGATCGTCTCCGGCCCAACTGAGAATATCCTGTATCGAATCGGCCGGAGGCTTGCCGGTCCCGAATACAGCGGCGCGTACCATGAAAGAGGCGTTGCCGAGATCCGGGAACTTCTCTCCAAACACACCACGGTTCGGGACATCGCAACGCTTTACCGGCCCATCCCTTTATTCGAGATTTTTGCCGGACAGGTCTAATCGCAAGCCACGCGGGGTCAAACACGGATTCTTGAAAGGTCCGCCCGATCCGGCTTGATTTTTATGCGGGGGAAAGTATACTTCTTATGTCAGCAGTCGTTGCAACTTTAGAGTTACTGGTTTGGAATCCTATGGAATCTCTTCCTTACATTTCAGGCACCCATCCCGCAAACCCCGGCCCGCTTGCGCGCTTTCTGCCTCCGCTCGAAGAAGGCACAGTTGCTGAGTGGCTGGGAAAACACGTCACGCCCGGCGCGTGGCTGCTCGACCCCTTCGGCTTTTCGCCGCGGCTCGTACTGGAAGCGGCGCGGGCTGGATATCGCGTGCTGGTCACCGCCAATAATCCGATCACACGATTTTTGATGGAGATGGCCGCCTCCGCGCCAGGCGAGGCCGGGCTTAAGTCCGCGCTGGCGGAACTGGCCGCCTCGCGCAAAGGGGATGAGCGGCTCGAAACCCATCTGCAAAATTCATATCTCACGCCCTGTGAAAAATGCGGGAAGGAAATACAGGCGCAGGCTTTTTTATGGCGGAAGAACGAGGAGACGCCGTACGCGCGCATTTATGAATGCCCGAATTGCACGGATAAGGGCGAGAGGACAATAACGCCTGTTGACATCGAACGCGCGCAAAGCATCGCGAAGTCCGCCAGCCTGCACCGCGCGTGCTCGAGCGCGTTGCGCCAGTTAATGACCCGGACCGCGAGTACGCGGAGGAAGCCCTGCAAGCCTATTTGCCGCGCGCGATCTACGCGCTTGCAACGCTGGTCAACCGCCTCGACGGACTCAATACGACCGAGGAACGCAAACGATTGATCACCGCGTTGATCCTCGCCGCCTGTGATTCTGCAAATTCACTCCATTCGAGCGAACGTCCGCGCCCGAAGCAGCTCACGGTATCGAATCAATTCCGCGAGAACAACGTCTGGGACGCGCTCGAGGAGGGGATTCATTTATTTAGCGAGACCAGTTCAAAGGTCCCGTTTGAAGCGTGGCCCGGGAAAATTCCCGAAGGCGGTGTGTGCATCTTCGATGGCCGCTTGAAGAGTCTCGCGGAACAGGTTCGCAGGGAGATTCCCATCGCGGCAGTCATCGGCGCGATCCCGCGTCCCAACCAGGCGTTTTGGACTCTCTCCGCGTTGTGGTCAGGCTGGTTGTGGGGGCGGGAGGCCGCCGAGCCATTCAAGATCGGCCTGCGCCGCCGCCGTTACGATTGGGCATGGAATGCGACCGCCTTGAATTCGGCCTTTCGCCATTTGAACGACCTGCTCCCCCTGGGCACTTCGGCCTTTTGTTTATTGCCTGAAGCAGAGCCATCCTTCCTGACATCCGCGTTGACATCGGCAAACGCCGCGGGATTTGACCTGAAAGGGCTTGCCCTGCGAACGGAACATGACCCCATTCAGGTCCTATGGCAGCGAGGCGAACACCTGCTCCGCGAATCAGGGAAGCCTGATCTTGAAACCATCCGCACCGCGATTGCCGATCATTTAACCCGGCGCGGCGAACCCGCCAGTTACCTGCACCTGCATGCCGCGGGCCTGATTTCATTGAATCAATCTCACGCTTTAAGGCAGCCATCCCAGGAGTTCGATGAGGCCTTGCGGGTCGTCAACTCGACGATGGATACGGCGTTGAAGGGGGATTCGCGTTTCATCCACTATTCCTCCGGGGAAAATGTGGAGAGCGGGATGTGGGGGCTGCGTGGAAACCTGACAGTTAATTCCCTGGCCGACCAGGTCGAAATGGCGATCGTGAATTTCCTGCAAAAGAATCCAAACAGCATTTACCTGGAGATCGAAGACGATCTTTATGCACGCTTTCCCGGTTTGATGACGCCATCCAAGATGCTGATCTATCAGGTGTTGAATTCCTATGCATCAAAGGAATCGGGGGCCTGGTCTTTGCGCGATGAGGATGTCCCAGCCAAACGCAGGGCGGAACTAAATCATATGGGCGGATTACTTGAAACGCTGGGCGTGCGGCTTGGATATTCGGTAAAGAGCGAGGAAAAAGCGATGTTATGGATGGAACGGGAAGCGACGGCACGCGTAGTCTACACGGTGGCGTCGGCGCTCATTGGGCGCGTACTCAGCGAAAACAGCCATCCTGCGAAACATTGCATCCTTGTCATCCCGGGCGGACGCGCTGCACTGGCCGCCTACAAGCAACAACGTGATCCGATGCTCATGGAGCAAGCGCGCGGCTGGCGTATCGCAAAATTCAGGCTGGTGCGTGCCCTGGCTGAAATTCCCGTGCTGACACGCGAAACTTTCGAGGAACAAATCGCATCCGACCCGCTGGAAAAGGCTGAGGGACAGTTGATGATGTTTTAGGTGACATGCAGCACTGCGGATGTTTTGTCCCCGCCTGTTTACGTGCCTGCTTATGTACTTGTCCATGTTTCTGGAGTTCCATGTTCAAAAAGATAATTCTTCTATTTGCCCTGCTTTTGGCATCCTGCATCACCATCGAATCCGAAACCCGGCCGCCGACACAGCCGGTATTCGTCACGTCCACACTGCCGCCGACAAAGGATGTCGTTGTGCTGGCAGGCACTGAAACGCCGACGCCCGGGATCACTTCCACGCCGACGGTTGCCGTCACCATTCCTGCAAACTGCACGAACAGCGCGGTGCTGGTTTCGGACGTGACCATCCCAGATGGGACGAGGGTAAATCCTTCGCAAGGATTTACCAAGACATGGCGTTTTATAAACAACGGAACCTGTCCATGGCTGAATTACACACTGGGCTTCGCGGCAGGCGACCAGATGGGCGCGCCCTTGTCCAAATCGATTCCATTTACCGATGCAGGCGCACAAGTGGACGTTTCGGTGGAATTGACCGCGCCCGCAGTGGATGGAACATACACTGGTTATTTCACATTGAACACGCCGGACGGAAAAGATGTGCCGATTGGAATCGAGAAAACATTCTGGGTCAAGATCGTGGTGGGCAGCGCAACGGTTGCGCCGACTGTTGGTTCGTCATCAGCAAACCCCACCCCATCGAGCGGTACAACAGGCGGAGGAGGCGCCAATTGCAATTACAGCCGGAATGGCGGATATGCCAGCCAGGTCGCGGCGTCCATCAATGCAGAACGCACGAATGCGGGCCTGCCTGCGTTGAGCATCAGCGCGGAACTCGCGTCCGCGGCACAGGGACACGCGGCGGACATGGCATGCAACAACATGATCAGCCACGCGGGTTCGGATGGGTCATCCGTCCATTCGCGCATCGTCGCAGCGGGATACGCGCCTTCGTTTTCTTCGGAAATCATCTACGCGGGAGGCGGTCCACAGGCGGCGATCGATTGGTGGATGGGCGATCAGATTCACCGCGACGCAATTCTCAATCCCAACGTCACCGAAATGGGGGTCGGATATGCTTATTACTCAAATGGGTCGTATGGGGATTATTTTGCGGTGGATTTTGGATCGAGATAATCAAAAGATGCAGCCGGTAAAGTGTCATACAGGTTTGGGATGGGAACGCTTCGAGCGTGACCGCCCGGTTATTTTTCAACTGTTTTGATGGTGTTAATATCTATTTCATTCCCCGGAGCCACTGTGTGGTAATAGCAGGTCGGCTTGTCCACCGGGCACCAGATGCTCCAGCCATCGTATAGTTTCAGCGTCTTGCCGCCCAGGTCGTTGACGTAAACGTCGATGTTGTCGCCCTTGCGGTTGGCGATGCCCACTTCATCGCCGTGCGGGCTGAAGTACAGGCCGTTGACCGGCTTGCTCCAATCGTCGGGATTCAAACCAATATCGGTAAAGTTATACGGGCTAAACGTACGCGGCCAGCGTCCGTTATTCCGGTAATAAGCCAGGATGCGCGCCTGAAAATCCGAGATAATCTGGTTGGTTGATAAACTTTCGGGGGATGGAGTCCCGCTGGATGGAAGACTGCCCGCCGTATTTTCAAACAGACGGGCAATCTGCGGCCCCAGGAACATCAATGCCGCGATAATCGCAATCGTAACCAATACCAGGAGCAGGGCATATTCGAGTTTGGATTGGCCGCGTTCGGCTGGCGCATGGATTCTTTTCATGTTTCCTCCGCCTACGGCAGGGTGATTACCCCCAGTTCAACGGCCTGCCCTGGGACAATTTCAACCGCCTGTTTCAGAATAGTTCCATCCGAAGTTTCAATCGTCAGTTCGTGCGCGCCGGGCGCCAGTTCCGCAAAGAAAAAACAGCCGTCTTCATGGACGGAATTGGCAACATTGCCCACGCGCACAGTTCCTGTAACAGGCTCTCCGGATCCGTTTGCCAGGCAGCCATCCAGGCCGCCCGGCTCGCCAAAAAATGACGGCCCCAGGACGCGTACAGCAAGCAGCAACACGATCACACTGAGAACTCCCGTCACCGCGTATAACGCGCGCTCATGCCGCGTCAGCCAGCGGCGCAGCGTCGGGCGGGATTTTATTCCACTTTCCCCAAACTCGGGACTTTCATCAAAAGCCATAGGGACTCCTTTTTTCATTATACAGGTGTCCCGTTTTTTAGTCCCTTACGATTCCCGTACAAACCGAAGCATTATTTTGCCAGTTTATCCAACTCGGCCAACGCCCTGTAATATGGCTCGATGCTTGGGATGAAATGCCGCTCATCTTTTGCATGTGGACCAAGACCGGACTGACCCCACACTACAGCCTGGCCTCCCGGAGCGAACCGGGCGCTCGTCCCGGGCAGTTTCCTGCCAATATTCGGCTCCGACCCCGAGGCCTGCCTGACCGCTTCGATGAGCATTTTCAACGCTGGATTATCCGCATCGCAAGCCACGCCGTCTTCCATGACCGAGAAACGCGCTTCGAGATTGTTCTCCACGCACCAGGTTTCCACCTCCCTCCTCAGCGCGGACGTGTCGTCCTGCGGGATGGGGCGAATCTCCACGCCCAGGATTCCCTCCGCGGCAGTGACGTTGTACACGCCGGGCATCCCAACGTTAATGAACGGGAATTTTGCCTGCGACTGCCAGCCGTCGGCTGATTTCAACGTGAGATGTTTTCCGAAGATTTCATTCAACACGGTACGGGCATTGATGAGGCGTTCGCTCAAATCGCCGGCCCCCGCCACGCCAGAATGGCCTTTCACGCCGCGTGCGATCACGTCAAAGCGCATGACGCCGCGATTTTCCACACAGATTTCGCCAAAGAGTTCATTCCCCTTTTCGCCTGTGCGTTCGCCTGCAATGAACAGGGACGGGGCGATTCCCAGTTCCTTCAATACGAACGGCGTGCCCCATGCCTCGGATTCACCGTTCTCCTCGTTGCCCACCAGCAGCATGGAAATATTCGGGAACGGTTTGCCCGCCTTCAACGTGTCTTTCATCCAAACAAGATAGGTCGCGACGACGGTTTTCATGTCCGCCGAACCGCGCCCCCAGAGATAGTCGCCCTCGACGCGCGGGGTAAATTGCAAGTCGTCGGGTTCGGGTTCAACGACGTCGAAATGACCCGTCAGCAAAATCGGGGGCTTTTGAACCTTCGACTGCGGGAAACCAACATAAATCGCAGGGTACTTCCCATCGAAGTAACGCGGCTCGAAACCATAACCGCGCAGGTAATCGTAGATGAATGTCCCGGCGCGATGGACTTCGTCCAACCGTTCATTCGGGCACGCGGTGACAGACGGTATGCGAATCAGGTGCTGGGCAATGTCAATGATCTCGCTGGTTTTATCGGGATAATTTGTTTCGATCAGGATGCCGCTCGAAGGCCGGAAGCGAACGGGTAATTCGGGGTGTTCACGCGCGTCTTCGCGGGCATGTTGCAGGATTTCGCTGATCCTCTCCGAGTCGCCATTGAGGTCTGCAAACTTTGCGGCGATCTTTTCGACATCCGCGCAGACCTGGTATTCGCGTTCCAGCGCGAGTTCACGCAATATCGTAACAGGGACTTCATCGTTCGCGCCGAGTTCCACCCTCAAGCGGGAGCGGATTCTCTCTGCGGTGTTATGCCCGCCTTCGGACATTTCAACAAGCGGGGTTAAATCATCCCATTGGCCAAGCGCTTCAGCCAGCGGCCTGAGTTCCTTCAATGTCCACTTGAGGAACTCGCGCATTTTCACCGGCTTGGCGGTAAACGGATTTTCGATCCCGGCGCGCAGGCCGTGTTGCGCGGCGAGTCGTTCGTTGGCGCGGGCGCGCGGGATGTCCTCGCGGTCATAACGGAACGAGCGGGCAAATTTCGGGTCCGCATAGAAGCGGAGCAGGAGCAGGTTCTTGAGTGTCAGGTTCGCGATGTCAACATCCAAAGGGTTGCCGCCGTCATCGGTGCGGACTTCGACTCGTCCCATCGGCAGATTAATTCGCGCCATCAGGTTCTGCTTTTCGATCTGCCGCGCCATCTCCTCGGCGGGAGTCTCTTCACCAATGGAGTACAAGCCGCGCGTATAGAGATCGCTGAGCTGGTCGCTCGTCGTTGAAATGAGGCGTTCGACAGGTTCGGCAAAGGAACGGGCGCGCGTGGGAGTCCAGTTGTTGTTGCCAAAGCGCACGCCGCGCCGCACGAGATCGTAGGAGATTTGCAGGTAGTCGTTGTATGAGCGGTACAAATCGGGCATGTCCACTTCGATGGGATTCGGGAAAGTGAGATTGCGGACCGAATCGTTTTCGGTGATGACCACCACTGCCCGCCCGCCGCGCACCTGCGCCTGGAGCGGTGTCGAAGCGGAGGTTGCAATAAACAGGCTCGCGAACGCTCGCAGCAAGCGCGCAGACGTGATGTAGAACTCGGATTTGTATTCGTCGAGGTGTTTGTCGCCGCGCTCGGAGGCGGACAGGTGCATGAAGTCCCAGGCAAGAAGCGGCTCAGGCAGGGACATGTTGATGTGGATGCCAGCGGTCGCGAGCGTATCGCCGTATAAATCCACACAGCGTTCGAGGTAACGCCGCTTGGCAATGGCCCAATTGCCGGGGATGGAATCATGTCCGATGGCTGTCAGGAAAATGAGATTGCCGTGCCAGTAAAAGAGTCGCTCGCCGAATTCATGGCCCGCGCGGGCGAGGGAGTTCAACAACACGGCTTCCATCAGGCGCGCTTCGTACACCGCGCCGCGCGCGCTGAAATATGGGCGCGTGGCAAATTCCACCATCCAGTGGAAGACTTCCAGTTGGGAAAATTTCGCCAGCCACGGTTGAAGACTGTGCGCCCGCAGGTAGTCCACGAACGATTGGCGCGCAGGCCCCGCGCCGACGGTCAGCAGCGGGCGCAGTTCCTCGTCCAGCAGGTTCCATTCAAGTTCGATGCCGTTCAATCCGCCATCGGGCTTTTGCTCCTGCGCGGATTTGACGGCAAG